>LLBY010000292.1_pt8 | contig 18840 bp, 15 predicted proteins | sample 1489401 | NCBI WGS metagenome assembly LLBY01 (sample SAMN04092656, study PRJNA295927) | soil metagenome | biome: Soil prokaryotic community; feature: Bulk soil; isolation source: soil from tomato rhizosphere | host: tomato cultivar Hawaii 7996 | place: South Korea | collected 2011-11-01 | reverse complement strand
GCCGATCAGGCCGGCCAGCCCGACAATTTCACCCTTGTGTACGCGGAAGCTAACGTCCCGGACTCCGCTCGGGCCGGAAACGTTACGCAGCTCCAGGACTGGTTCTCCGATTGGCGCCTCGGTCTTGGGAAATAATCCGACCTCGCGTCCCACCATCAGGTGAATGAGCCTGGACTCGGTCGCCTCGGCCACTGGCAGGCTGCCGACTCGACGTCCATCGCGCATCACGATGATACGGTCCACTACACGGAGCACCTCTTCCAGCCGGTGGCTCACAAAGACAACCGAAACGCCTTTCTGCTTCAAACGCCGCATGATGTTAAAGAGAGCATCTACCTCCTTGCTCGAAAGCGCCGACGTCGGTTCGTCCATGAGCAGGAGATGCGCGTTGCGAGATATGGCCTTTGCAATCTCTACCATCTGCTGGGAGGCAATGGTCAAATCTTTCACCGGCCGGTCCACTGGGATGTGCACATCCAGATCCGCCAGGATGGCTTCGGTCTGCCGGCGCATCTTTTTAAAATCCACCGCGCCCAGCAGCGGAATCCGGTGTGGCTCGCGGTTGAGAAACACGTTTTCGGCCACGCTCAAGTGAGGTACAAGCGCCAGCTCTTGATAAATGGTAACGATCCCATGTTCATGAGCGGCGTGTGGGCTGCGAAAATCCACCGGCTCCCCTCGAAACCGGATGAGACCCTCGTCTTTGGCATACACGCCCGACAGGATCTTAATGAGGGTGGACTTTCCGGCACCGTTTTCACCCACCAGGCCTACGATCTCGCCCGGATACACCTCAAAATCCACCTGCTCCAGCGCCTGAACGCCGGGGAAGTGTTTGGAGACTTTCTCCAACTGCAATAAAGGCTGACTCTCCATAGATTTCGTCTCACCGGTTAAGCAAACTATAGCTGGGTGAGCAGCCCAGCCAGACATCTCCAGGGCTTGTCAAAAGCAAGTTTACAAAAAGAGGGTGGTCCCCTCCATAGCGCGGAAGGGACCACCAGAGTCTGAACGTTATTGCGATGGAATACCGATGGAGTTCAGGTACTCCTTATACTGGTCAAAGGTCTCGGCCCGGATGACATCGATGCCTGTGTTCAGGCGGAAATTATTCTCACCATCCCGCCACGGCTCGAGCAATGCAAGAGTTTCTTCAACCCCTAAGATCGATGCTGCATACATCACGTAGCCACTGAGGTAGCCATAGTGGTATACGCGCTGGCCGATCATTACCTGGACGACGCCTTCCTGCATCAGGCGCTGGGTCTCCGGCTCGGCGTCGAAGGCCACAATCTTGATCTCACCCTCTTTTCCGGCTTGCTTCACCGCCTGCCCGGCCGCCGGTCCGTCATACGAATAGAACGTGATGAACCCGGCCAGGTCGGGATACTTTTGAATGGCGGTCTGGGCGTTGCTCAGAGCGACCTCAGGTTTGACATCGTCATACAACACCTCGACCATTTCAAGACCGGTGCCTTCCAATGTATCCATCACGCCGGCAATCCGGTCTTGCGCGTTCTGGGCGGTCGCAAAGCCCACCAGACCGACGACTGTCCCCTCGCCGATGATCTCCAGCGCCGCTTCGGCCGCTGCCACACCGGCATCATAGTCTGACATACCGATGTACATGGCGCGTGCAGTTCCTGTAGCATCCGAATCCATACAGAATACGGCAATCCCTTCATCGACTGCACGCTGGACGATGGACCCCGCGGCTTCGCGGTCGATCGCGGAGAACGTAATCGACGTGTACTGGTCATTGACGAACGTTTCCAGCATGGTCAACTGTTGGGAGAGAAGATCGGCTGCGGTTGGCCCCTGGAAGGTGATGGGAACTCCGAGCTCGGCTGAGGCGCGGCTGGCCCCCTGCTGAGCGGCCGTCCAGAACGGCGAGAGATTGTTGGTCAGGATGGCAAACTTTGCGCCGGCCGGTGGACTCTGCCCGGCGGTTGCATCTTTGATGGCCTGCACGGCATCGAGCAGCTCCGTCGGACGATATGGATTCTCTTCCTCACCCCCTTCAGCACCTTCCCCGGCTGGGCCAGGCGTGGCCGTGATGATAACTTCCTGTTCGACGACGGTCGTGACCTCGACTTCGACGGTTTGTTGGATGACCTGGGGAGTAGCCGTGGCGGCGGGTGTGCCACAGGCGGTAACAACGAAACTGAGGCTGAGCAGCAGGGTTACGAACTTAGAGAGACGCTTTCCTTTCATAGGTGACTCCTCTAACGGTAAAAATAGGCTAACACTGAAGACGATGGAACGGCCAATAAAGGTTGGGCAGTGTTCATCTGAAAAGGATCTGTCGGTCGCCTCCTTGCTCTCTCAAAACCGTGCGGCTGCAGCCTCTTATGAACTTTTCTTACCGGAAACTGAGAGTTAATCTTGAATTAGTTGGTTGCAACAACCAACCAAATTATATAGAATGTTTAGACGACTGTCAATAGTTTGTTTTCGTTTTTGAAGGTAGAAGGAAAATGCCTGAGGTCCCTATCCCCCATGAAGCCCCGGGCTTATTCATGTTTTAACAATCGGGCAGAGTTTCCCATAATCCCAATATCGGGTAGAGATTGTGCCGCAGCGGCGATCACCGGAGGCAGGATGCCTATGGCTGCCAGGGATAGCCCCACGAGGTTGTAGACCGTGGTAAATACCAGGTTCATTTTGACCACACGCATGGTGCGATGAGCAATCGTCAGGATCTCCGGCACCAGCGTCCAATCCTCACGCATGAGGGCAATATGCGCCGCTTCGATGGCAACATCGGTACCAGCCACGCCCATGGCAATGCCCACGTCCGCCTGGGCCAGCGCGGGCGCATCGTTGACGCCATCGCCGATCATGACCACAACATGTCCCTGCGCCTGAAGACTCTTGACTACCTCGATCTTGTCTTCGGGAAGCAGATTGGCACGGTAGGCGATCTCCAGTTTTTCGGCAAGCGCAGAGGCAACGCGTTCGTTATCCCCCGTCAACAGCTCCATGTGGCGGATGCCCAGGGAACGGACGTCCTTCTTTGCTGACGGGACCTCCGCCCGCAAGGTGTCTGCCGCGGCAAGGATACCCACAAGTTGATCGTCACGTTCGACAAATAAAAGCGTCTTGCCCTGCCCTTCCAATTCCGCAGCAATAGGCAGAATTGCCGCCGAAGGAACCATCCGTCGATTGCCGATCGCTACGTGATGAGAATCGACCACGGCGCGCACGCCATGCGCGGGTATGGCTTCAAAACTTTGTGATTCGATAACTGAAATGTTCTCGTCATCTGCGAGTCTTCGCACCGCTTCCGCCAATGGATGTTCGGAATAACGCTCGACGGACGCGGCGATAGAGAGCAGTTCCGAACGCGATAGGCCATTCAGGGAAATCACATCTGTGACCTGCGGCTGGCCGAGAGTCAGGGTGCCGGTTTTATCGAGCAATAGCACATCGGCTTGCGCGAGCCGTTCGAGATATTTTCCGCCTTTGATGAGAAGTCCGCGTTTGGCGCTGGCACCCACGGATGCGAGCATGGCAACAGGAGTTGCCAGTGCGAAGGAGCACGAACAAGCCACCAGCAGAACGGCTGCCGTGGATAATGGATCGCGGCGAATCAGAAACGTCAGCGCGGCGATGGCCGCGACGACCGGCAGATACCAGCCGCTAAATTTGTCGGCGAGCCGCTGGACCTCGGCGCGATGAGCCTCAGCCTCCTCCACCATTTTGACCACGCGTCCGAAGGTTGTATCTGGCCCGATCCGTTGAGCACGGACGCGCAGGCTGCCAAGTTTGGCGATCGTCGCCGCGTAGACATAGGTCCCGCTCCCGGCTTCGACCGGCATGGACTCTCCCGTGATCGCAGATTGATCGACAGTTGCCTGCCCGCCGGTGACCTCGCCATCCACGGGAATCTTTTCGCCGGGGCGTACGATCACGGTTTCGCCGAGCCGCAGCTCGTTGACGGGAATCTCCGTCTCGGCGCCATCCCGTACCACACGGGCAGCTTGTGGGATGAGGGCGGTCAGCTCCTTCACAGCGCGACGGGCGCTTTCAGTGGTGAAGTTCTCCACATAATCGCCGATGCGCATGAAGACCACGACCAGAGCCGCCGTTGCCCATTGTCCGACGGCGAGCGCAGCAATCACGCCAAGCGTCATCAGCGTGTGCGAGATGATCTGCCGCCTTATCGTCGCACGGATAACATTTAGAAATACGGGGTGACCTGCTGCCATAACGAGCGCCAGGCCCAGCACAAACGGAACGCGCTCGTTGAGGAAATCAAAAAAGCCCAATCCTTCCCCAAAGATTACGGTGCCGAGAATCATGGTAAACACACTGATCAGCAAAACGTTAAGACGGCGGCTGAACTCTTGGGCAGACTGCTGAGGCTGCGTCGAGGCACCTCCGCTCACGGCAGACTTCGACGTGGGAACGTCATATCCCGCGCCCTGCACGGCCTTGCGGATGGATGAATGATCCACCAGTGCCGGGTCAAGCCGTACGATCGCTTTTTCGCTGGCAAGGAAGACATTTACCGATTCCACGCCTTTCAGAGTTTCAAGGGCGCGTTGAACATGCTGGGTGCATTCGGCGCAATCCATACCCGAGATGGAGATTTCAAGAGTTTGCAGCTTCGCCATGTGTTCGGACATTATAGCTGAATCTGGCTTGGGACCTTCCAATCAGGGTTCTGCGAACGTTCGCACAAGATATTTTGCCACGGGAACGCTATCCAGCTATCACTGCGGCCTGAGCGGACTCCAACCCATCACGGACCGGAATGATGGCAGGGATGCCAGTGATCTCGAGGATCTGTCTGACGGCCGGTCGCGGACGGAGCAGCACCATGCGTCCTCCGCGACCAGCGATCGATTTGGCGTTCAGAGTCAAAAGCCGAATGCCAATGGACGCCAGAAAATCGACCTCAGAGAGGTCCACGATGACGCGCGGCTGTTCCCCTGTGCAACGTTCCGAAAATTCGTTCTCGATCTCGCTCACACCGTTGATATCTAATCTGCCAATCAATTCGAGCAACCGTATATCCCCTTCCACTTCGCTGTATTGGAGTTCCATCATTTCACCTATTCATGAGATGTTCACCAATTATATTGGTAATCCAGTGGATTTTAGGCAACCGGAAATCACCAGTCTTGGATCTGGACCCGTGCCCGAATTTCCTCGAACTCCTGCAAAGTGAATTGTCCTCCCCCCGCGGAGAGCACGTTTGCCGTCCCAGCGGCGATGGCGTGCCTTAATGCCTCGGGCCAGCCCCGGCCGGAATCCAGGGCGCTGGCCAGTCCACCCAGGAAGGCATCCCCGCTACCGACGGAGCTGACCACGCGCACGGGTGGACATGTCGCCTGCCACCTTCCCTCTCCGGTGACAAGAAGCGCGCCCCGCGCCCCGAGTGTGATCACCGCGGTGGTCAGGCCCTGTTCCTGCAACCGCGCCAGTGCTCGCTTTCCAGAACCGAGGTCCTTAATATCGAACCCTACTAGCTCGCCAATTTCTGTAGCATTGACCTTGATGTAAATACCAGCCTGAGCCAGCGCTGTACGCAGCCCCGGACCACTTGTATCCACCCAGACCTGCTTGCCTGCGCCCACCAGCAATTGCAGCAAGCTTGCAAATTCCTCCGCCAGAGAAGCGATAGGCAGGCTGCCCGATATACAGACCAATTCCGTCATAGAAAGTTGTTTACGGACATCCCGCCGTAGCCGTTTCCAATCCGAACCCGAGCGCGGCACACCAGGTTCGTTGATCACCGTGGCATCGCCGTCCTCTACCACAAGGATGGTGCAGGTCCGTGTCTCTGCATCCGTCCATGTCCACTGGGCGTGCAATCCCTCGTTCTGCGCTAAGTCTGCCAGCATGCGACCGTTGTGACCGCCCGCAAATCCCATACATAACGGCTCTTCGCCCAGTGTGCGGATAGTTCGGGCCACGTTTAATCCCTTGCCTCCGGCCGCCACGATGGTCTGCTGAGCACGATGGACATCGCCGGGCACCAAGCTTGGAAGCACGAGTGTGCGGTCTATCGCGGGGTTGGGGGTGATGCACAGGATCATATCAGGAAAGCCAGTGCTTCCTCTAAAGTGGGCTGTCCATCCGTGCCACCCGCTTGCTGTATGGATAACCCTCCGCAGATACAACCCAATCGCAGCGATTTTTCAAGCGACCACCCATTGAGATATCCATACAGAAAGCCCGCGTCGAAGCTATCCCCCGCGCCGACTGTATCGACCACGTCCACCGGAATGGAGGCGACTCTGACTCTTTCCCCGCCGCGGCTCCCGAAGGCGCCCTCCGCTCCGAGTTTGACTGCCAGCGTTTTCACCCGGGACTCTAATTTGTCCACCGCCAAATTGACACTGGACTCCCCCGTAAGTGACAGCACTTCTCGCTCGTTTGGCAGAAAGACATTCGTAAGAGGCAAGAGCTCCTCAAAGCCGGCCCATGCTTCGGATGGGTCGTAATTTGTATCCAGCGATGTTGTTAAACCGAATGCGCCTGCCCGTCGAAACAGATCTGGCAGGTCCGGCTGGAGGTTTGTTTGCAGGAAATAGGATGCGACGTGCAGATGGCGCGCGTTTTGAATTAAGGTATCAGAGATGGCTGATGCCTGCAACGTGGACAATAACCCCGCGTGAGTCAGAATCGCTCGATCGCTGCCCCGGTTGAGGATGACGCTGAGGCCCGTCTGTCCATTCTCGCGAACGATGACGTTCGAAACGTCCACACCGCGCTTATGCATCTCGTCGAGCATGAAGCGCCCGTAGATATCGTCGCCGCACACGCCGATGAAGGCGACCTTCAAACCAAGGCGGGCCGCCCCGCTGGCAAAAATCGCGGAAGAGGAGCCAATCGTCAACGAAGCAGAATCAACCAGTTTTTCGACTTGACCAAAAACAGGGACCACGTCGCCTGTAAGGATTAAGTCCGGATTGATCTCGCCGGCTACCAGGATATCAAACATGGGATTCATGAGTCTTCTTCCTCGCCAAATACACCAATCCCATTCCTACCAGAGAAATCAATGCAGCCAGGCGAAACATCATCACAAGTCCGACGTGCTCATACAAAAGTCCGCCGAGAAACGCTCCGGCGGCCGAGCCAACTCCGAGCATGACACCGGAAAACAATCCCTGCGCTGTGGCTTCCAGTCCGGTTGGAGCAATTCGGTCCGCATAAGATACCCCGGCAATCCACATGAGCGAGAATGTGGGACCATGTAACAGCTGGATAGGTAGAGCCAGCCACGGAACGGCAATCAAGGAATACGCCATGGCGCGGATGGTAAAAAAGAAGAGGGCTGCACCTATCAATTGTCGCTCGTTCCAGCGGCTCAACAGACGGTTGGAAAAAAACAAAACCGGAAGTTCGGAAAGGGTAGCAACCGTAAGAGTTAGCCCCAGGGAAAATTCATCGGCACCCAGTTGACGCAAAAAGAGAAAGAGAAAATTGCTGATCATCGAAAGCGACATCCCACCCGAAAAGGCGATGATCAGAAAGAGCAGCCAGCCCCCGCTGGCTGAGAAACTCCGCAGGCCTGTTTGGGGCGCGTTCTCCACCCGTCGCGTTTCCGGAACGTTGAGGGCGATCAAGAAACCTAACGCCATTAAGCCTGCATATGCCCAAAAGGACCACGTCGCGCTATCGGTCTCGATCAGCCAGCCTACGATCGGTGCTGCTACTCCCCATCCTACCGCGCCCCACAAACGAAGCTGTCCGTAGCGTTCCTTCTGACCGCCCAGCAGGCTGATCGTGGTGGTATCTACAAGCGGCATAATAGGAGAAAAGAAAAACGAAAACAGCATCACGGTAGGGATCATCCAGATAAAACCCCTGACCACAGATAGCGCCAACGCCAACAGGATGGCGCCAGTGATGGCAATCAATAACGAGAGCTTGCGTTGTTTCCTCGTATCGGACACGACGCCCCAGACCGGCGCGCTCACTAAACTCAGCAAGGGTGGCAGACTCGCCAAGAAACCAATCTGTGTACCTGAGAGTCCGAGGTCCTGATAGTAAATTGTCAGGAAGGGCAGGAGGGTAGCTGCCGCGGCATAATACAAGAAATATAAGGGTGGCGCCCAGGGCAGCGAAATAGATCGCATGGCAGGCTAGTACGTTTGGTACCAGTCAAAGGGTGCTTCCGCCGCATAGAAATCGGTATAGGGTTTTGCCAGCGCCAGACATAGCGCTGTGAGCCGCGCCAGACGCTCCCTGGCAGTCGTTTGCAGAAAGTTCATGCGCTCATCCGCCTGCATCGTTACCGCTTCCTTCCAGACTGCGCGCCCGACGGCAATCCCACTGGCGCCCGCGTGGCAGGCAACCGTGACCTGACGCAGAAAGGTCTCATAATCGGCAGCGGCAGAGAGCAGAATCCATGGCGCAACCGCTGCGGATGAAATCTCGCGGCAGGCATCGATCCATTTCGATTCGTCCATGTCATCTGCAGCAAGAGGGAATTCCGCTTTGAGGACATCCACGTGAAGGGGTGTGAGTCGTTTCGCGGTTTCCACAACTACATATCGTTTCTCCTCGGAGGATAGTTGTTTCGTTGCATCCCGCGAGTAGGATAGAGGCTCGAGCATCAAGACAAGATCCTGTTTTATACAATCCTCTGCAATCCTGGAAGTAAAATCTTCGATCTCGCCCGCGGTGGGTGAATCCGGGTGGTAATATACCAGCAGCTTGATCGCGCTGGCGCCCATGCGTTTGGCTTTTTCTACGGACCACCCGGGAATCATCTGCGCCCGTCGCGCGGTTGACTCGCCTGTATACCCTGTCGATTCCACGGCGACGACCAACCCGATATGGTTAGGAATCACGCCCTGTGCCACGGCCTGTGCTGCCGACACCTCAGGGTCCAGGAGCACTGCTGTTGCTTCTGAAGCGAGGGCAGAGGTCACATCCAGCTTGAAGCAGGAGAGCTCGTGATCGTGGGTGAATGCCGGGTTGGCCTTGCGCAGGTTTTGGCGGTGATCCAGGGCAAGGGCCGTGATGGTTCCGCGCGCGGATGAGATTTGTTGTAGGCCGCGCAGTTTTCCCATGGTGATAGATTTCATAGTTTGTTCTGTGGGGGCGACCCATCCAGCACACAGCCGCCCTTATCCGTGCTCAAACCGTATGATGCTTGAACTGCGGTAAATAATCCCTGTGTTGGGCAAAGAGCTCATTCGTCATCTGACGGATTTCCGCCAGAGACAAAACTGCCGAGGTCAGCGGGTCATGGGCGATGGCGCGATAGATCGCCACCGGATCGCCGGCCAGAGACCCTTCGATCGCAAGCTCCTCGATTCCGCTGGAGAGCCCGGTCAGCAGGGCACATTCCGGCGGGAGCGCGCCGACGTGAGTCGGATGGAAACCGGCCCTGTCCACCACGACAGGCACTTCCACGCAGGCGTCCTCGGGCAGGTTCGTGATCAGGTGCGTATTGCGGACATTGCCGTTGAACTTGAACATCTCGCCGCCCATCAGTGCATGGATAATGTAGGCCGCGTATTCATGCTCGCGCTGCAAATCATCGTCGGTGAGCGGCCGGGCGAGACGCGCCTTTACCTGGTCCTCCCAGGTCGCCTCATTGTATTGGTATTCCTTCAGGATATAGGCATATTCGCCGGGATTCCAGTTGGTGCCATCTGTGCAGTATTTTTCGATCAGGTCGGGACGCTTGCGGAACCACGGGTTGTATTCCGAGTTATGACCACTCGACTCAGTGACATACTTACCGAGCGCCAGGAACATCTCATTGCGGACCGGTTCCGCGTTGTAGACCTCTGGCCGCTCCGTTACGGCCTTATGAATGAGTGGGTATGCATCTTCCCCATTCCACTTAAATTCGAGATACCATGCCTGGTGATTGATCCCCGCGCAGACATAATCGATCTCCTCGTACGGCGCGCCGATCCATTCTGCCAGCATCATCGCGGTGCCCTGCACAGAATGGCACAGTCCTGTAACGGGGATGAACGTCTGTCGCTGCAGCGCGGCGCAGAGCATGGCCATGGGATTCGTGTAGTTCAGCAGGACCGCGTTCGGGCAGCAGCGTTCCATATCGCGGACGATGTCCAGCATGGGGTTGATCGTGCGCAAAAAGCGGAAGATGCCGCTGGGTCCGCGCGTGTCGCCGACGTTGATGTCCACGCCATATTTCTTGGGGATCTCGATATCGTGCCGCCAGACCTCCGTGCTGCCTGCCAGGATCGTGGTCAGGACGACATCGGCATCGTTGAGGGCCTCCTCTCGATTCAGGGTCGCTTCCACTTTGGCCGGTCGGTTCCCGGCCGCGATCAATTTATCCACGCCCTTCTTGGCCCATTCCAGCCGCCCCTCGTGGATGTCCATCAGAGAAATAGTTGCATCCTCCAGAAGTGGAAAGGTGAGGATGTCGCGCACGAGCTCGCCTGTAAACCCCAAACTCCCTGCGCCGATGAATGCTATTTTGGTCATATCGTCTCCTAGTCAAATTATCTGTATATGCAAAAACTTTGCTGTTCAAATGATCTCTAAAGTGGAATCACGGGTTGCTCTAGCGTCAATGATCCATCTTGATTGAGCGCTTCGCGGCATGCCCAGCGGAGTGGATGGTGAACGCCTTTGACGATCAGCTCCGCTTTGAGCCGCGTCCCTTCCCAGCCGACGCCTGCCGGCAGTTCCAACCGAACCAGCCTTACCTGATGTGGAAGTGGGTGTCCCGGCTCGAGGGCGGCTGCAGCCAACGCCTGACCGTTTTGATCAAGCAATACGAGCCGGACCACGCCCGGGACGCCGCTGATCCCGTCGTTGGCGAGTCCCAGGATCAGACCCATCTGCTGCGACTCGCCATACGTCCAGATCCAGGCCGGGCGGAGTCGATAACCGATGACCCGATTCAGCCTGTCGATGCCCTGCGGGTATTGGCGATAATAATTCATCACGTGCTCGGCATGGATATTATGCCAGTTCCAGAGCGACCAGTAGTTCGCCCCGATATCCTTCACATGAGCAATGATGTTCTCCGTATGTGGAACGCCGTTTTCGATGCGGAGCGACTCAGGCGTACCATCCGACATACCCACTTCGGAGATGAAGCCGATATGCGGAGGACGATTCCCGGCCAGCTCGATCTGCTGCGGCTCGATGAAGATCGTATCCGAGCGCAGCCATTCGCCGGCCTCCAGCGTCTGGCGCACGAGCTCATCGTTACCAACGTGGCTGATATCCGGCTGAAGGTTGGTGACAAGCGGTGTCTTCGTCCAGTGCGACCGCTGCATTTCGAAGATGCGAAGCCATGTTTCCACGCCCGTTTCGATGGTTGGGAACGGCGAGATCGATTCAAACGGCCAGGTATGACCCTCGCCCCAGAAGCCGTGCATATACGTGTCCATGTACTCGATGGAGGCGTGGCCATTGTACCGCTCGGCAAGGAGCGCATCAAACTCCTCCAGAGCTTCCAGAAAATAAGGATGATGGTAATGCGGGATACGATGCTTTTTGCGGGCGCGCACTTCAATTGGGTCTACGCCCTCTTCTACATCCCAGCCTTTGCCAAGGATTTTCATAGGCACGTTGTCGAGTATGAAATCGGGGAGCGACTCCTCCTCGATATCTGGATTGGCAAGCATGATCCGAAAGGCAACGCGCTTGTTGTATCTCTCGGCAAGCTCAACCGTAATCTGCCAGTGCTCGAACTGATCGAGTCTACCGCGCCGACTCTGCATCTGGCGCCATGTCGGGCGGATATAGAGCTTGCTCGCCATCGGAATCTGCACGATCTTCTCGATTGTTTCCCGCACGGACTCATCCCCTTTTCGCTTGGGTAAAAGGTCCCCAATGACATAGGCGGTGAGGCCCATACCGTAGTTGGGCACAGGCTCCTCGGAAGGCATCGTCGCCATGACGACATTCCAATCAGGGGTTTGGGCAATGGGGAGCTTATACAGGTTCATTTTCTCTCAACTCGGAACAAGCCTGAGCCTGCTCTTGTTATTTTGTACCGGTCTGCCAGTTGGGCGGGCCGCTCATCAAAGTAGATCGGACGTGTATCCAGATGCGCTTCGATGTATTGAACTGCGGAATCCGCAAATCGAGTGACTCCCTCCTGTGGGAAGGTCTCGTGAAAGGACATTCCCGTTCGTCCTTGCAAAACGTGCGCGACATAATAATAGCTATAAGCGCTATCCCAATCGGTGAATACGATGGCATTGTCTTCCAGTCTATTAACCATTTGCTCCGCTTCGAATGCACGTTGATCAGGGAAGGAGAAAAAATACTCCTCCCAATCTTCCAATCCAGGCGGTACGCGCTGGAGCCAATGAGAGGAAACGTTTGCCAGGAAGAGATAAACTCCCCCTACAAGAATGAGAACGCTCATTCCAATCGGTACCATCGGAAAAGGGTGGAAGACGGACTCAGCCAACGTCATGATGGCATTCAATCCCAGAGCCATAAAGATACTGAGCAGGAAAATCACGGGGATATAGAACACATAGAAATCCTCGACATTGTAGGTAACCGCAAACCCAAAAAAGAACAGGAGTGCTGCCACCAAGAGTATGGCTTCCCGCCAGCGGGATGATTTATCTCGATTCAGGAAAGGCGTGAGCGAGGCAAGTCCGAGGATGGCAAGCGCCAGCCTGGGTGATTCTCCTGCTGTGAAATCCGTGAAACGTGACCGCATCTCACCCGAGGTCGCGGTGAAGAACTGTCCTTTGAACTGAGGCGGGAAGTAAAGAAAGGCAAGTCGCTCGAATGGTGAATCGAAATCGGCCGGGCTCATACCCCAGACGCTCAGCGATGGCAGAACAACTGCATTGTAGTAGCCCGCGGGAGCATTGAGCCAGTCCAAAACGAGGAAACAAAGGAAAAAGATGACGAACCCAATCCCTGCGCCCGACAAGGCCTGAGACCAGGTTGGGCGGTCTGGGTTAGACATAGCTAGATAGGACAGAATCGGAAGGGCACTGAGCGCTACGACCGTATGTATTCCCAGGCTCAGCCCTCCGGCAAAACCCGCAGCAAAGATCCATTGAGGGTTATTGGTCTGCTTCCATTGAAACAGAGCAAACAAAATAAAAGCGAAACATGCAGCCGAGGGAGTGTAGATTTCTGCCATGGAAGCATACTTCCAAAATAGAGATGTCATTGCAAGCACCAGAGCACCACACAGGCATGGTATCCTCCGCGCACCAAGGCTCCGAAGAATAAAATAAATCAACCCGACAGTCAGCGCGGCGCAGAAGGCGGAGAACAGATTGACACGATAGGCAACCTCGCCAATCGGCAGGAGTGTGAAGAGCCTTGCAAGCAAAACGTAAACGGGATACCCTGTAGGATGCCCGATTCCCAATGTATGTGCAATCGTCTGGAATTCTGCCGAGTCGCCAAACAACAGAGAGGGTGCCAGGGTACGAATGTACAGCAAAAATGATCCAAGAAACAATCCCGCAGCGATGAGTGTATCAGTTCGCTTCATTTCGAGGTATCGACCAACAGGTCTTCCACTTGCATAAAATCCGCGCGTTGGTAGCTGCCCGTTATAGAGTCATCCACCTTGATTTTGCCAAGGATATTGAACCCTGTAGATTCCTCCCATACTCCTTCGTTAGCAAATTGAACAGCATAAAACGGATTTTTCTGCAAAGTCTCCGCCGCATCGGGGATCCAGAGAGCCAGATTGTATTCACCCTCTCCCATGGTCGAGGGCAACCGAACCTTGACAGTGAACGAGGAAGAACCAGGTTGCCAGCTACGCGGGTCAAGTTCGAGCTTGGTGAGGAAGATAGAATTAGATTGCTGCAGCACAACAAACAATGGACGAAGATTCATCAAAGAGGCAAATCCTGTATTTACAATGTTCACTGTCAGGTTGAGCAGTCCTCCTGGCCGAACCTGCTCGTTGAATTCGGCCGACGTAAGGGACAGCCGATAGCCAAGCCGGTTTGTGATCTCTTCCAGGCAGCCGCCCTCCTCCCAGCTGCGCAGGATACCTTTATGGTATGCCTCGTTGATCGCGGAGAAATGAAGCAATTCCATTTCCTGGATGGCGCTCGCACATTCCGAGCGCGGCGGGTTCGGGGCACAGGTCTCGCCGCTCATGGGCGTAAAGCGCGTCAGCTCGGCGAGATATTTCTGATCGCGTTCGAGGGTGTTCACCCCATCCCGTTCATAGGTTCCGACGTCCGTATCACTGGAGAGGAAGCAATCGTTGTGATGAGCAACGCGCGCCTGGACTGCATCCTGAGGTTCAGGGTACATCTCGATGATATTGGCGGGGTAACGCACTTGCACGTAACGGTTTGGGAGCGCCGCGAGAAGCGCCTTGAGAATTTCTCGTTTGTCGGGGAGGTTGTCCAGTCCATTCGTAGACGTGTGCCACTCGCCCCACGCGCCGATGAACCCGGCTTCGACCCAGGCAATGACATCCGCGTTCTTTTGCAGAAGCGGGGTCAATTGCTCTATGTGACGCAGGATCTGCGCTTTGGAGGCATCTGGCTCTGAATCGGGATAGGGTCCTTCGTTATAAGCAAAACGGATGATGGCTTTGAGTCCCGCGTCGCGGATATCCGCGAAGTTTGTGTCAAATCCGTCGAGAACCTCCTGAGGGATATCGCTCTCACGCCAATCGTCGAGGCGGATGTTGAGATGGACCAGCGTGTTCCCGGTGGCGCGCACGGGACTAAAGCCCGGATTCCCTGGAAGCTCATACGGGGTGAAGAATCCGCGCTCGGGATTGAGGATTGGCGCGTTGGTCCCGGCGTAGGAGTGGCTTACGATTTCGGGCTCCGGGCCAGATGAATCAGGTTGACATGCCATGAGAAAAGAAGAAAGAAGAAAGATGACAAGAATCCGTTTCATGGATACGCGTGTACTTGTCTACTTGTTTACCTGTATACCCATCACTTAAACGCCGACTGAGTCGCCTGGTCCACGATCCATCGCTGCAAAAAGATATAGACAAAGAAGATGGGCAGAAGGGTGAGGATCGAGGCGGCGAGCACTAACCCCTGGTTTGATGTATGCTGCGTCTGGAACCAGACGAGAAGCAATGGGATCGTTCGTTTCTCCGGGGAGGTCAGGACGATCAGCGGCCAGAGGTAGTCGTTCCAGGTGAACATGAAGGTGAAGATGCCAAGTGAGGCGAGTGGCGGTCCCATTTGCGGAAGGATGATCCGAGAGTAGATCCCGAATTCAGAAGCGCCGTCGATGCGTGCGGCGTCCATCAACTCAGCAGGCATCGACTCGATGAACTGCTTCATCATGAAGATGCCGTACGCGTCCACCATGGCAGGGAGGATCAGCGCCCAGAGCGAATCTATCAGACCAAATTTCACGACGAGCAGATAATTCGGAATCATGACCACTTGGAAGGGAATCATGATTTGAATCAGCATGGCTCCAAAAGCCAGATTCTTGCCTCTGAAATGATATTTGGCAAAGATATAACCTGCAAAGGAGCTCGTGAAAAGCGTGATGAACACGCGAGCAAGCGATACAATCAGACTATTCGCCACGTTGCGTTCAATCGGAATATTTTCGTCTGTCAGGATTGTGGTGTAGTGTTTAAGCGTCGGTTGTTGCGGAAAAAAGTCTGGCGGGGTCTTGCGTAATTCCACATCGGTTTTGAGGGAAGAAACGATAATGTAGAAGAACGGCAGCAGGGTGGCAACCAGCCCCAGGATCAGGAAGGCATAAGCGCCAGACTTTCCAAGGATCCAAATGGGCGGCCTAGATTTTTTCTCGGCGCTCGCATTCATATCAGTACTCCCATTCTGTTCTCAAGATGCGGAACTGCACAACGGTCAGGACCAGAATAATCATGAACAGGATCATCGACATCGCGGCCGAGAGCCCGAGGTTATTCGCAAATCGGAACGCATTCTCATAGATACTCAGAAGCATGGTCTGTGTCTGGTTCTTGGGCCCGCCGCGCGTGAGCAGCTGAAAAATGACAAAGACCTGCAGAGAGGATAGAACGGTGAGAACGCTTGCGAAAAGAACGGTACGGCGAAGGAGTGGAACGACAATCAGCCAGAATTCCTGCCAGCGATTTGCACCGTCGACCCGGGCAGCTTCCCGCAGAGTCTTGGGAATACTTTGCAGCGCCGCAACAAAAATCACCAGGTTGAAGCCAAAATCCTGCCAGACGTGTGCGACCACCACACAGATCATCGCCAGTGGTACACCAAAGTAGATCGTATTCGGGTCTTGTAGCCAGGACTTGGGAGGAACGAGTCCGACGGCTTTGAACATTATGCTCAACAAACCCCAGCCCGGCGCATACATGTAGGCCCAGATGGTTACCAGCGCGACCGAGGAGGAAATGGCCGGCAGAAAATAGATGGCACGAAAAAAAGTCTTGAACCTTTCGCCGATACTTTCCAGGATGACGGCTAGTGGCAGCGTAACGGCAAGATTCAATGGCAAAACAAGAGCTGTGAAGACGAATGTATTCTTAACAGCAAGGCGAAACACTTCCGCAGGTTTGGATGTGCCGGTGAACAGTTCAATATAATTATCGATCCCAATAAAGGGGTTCGCGCCTCCCAATCCCAGAAATCCACTCCCTGTGCGGATGGGGGTGTAGTCAAAGAAGCTCATGACGAATGCCCAGACAATTGGAAACAGCGTGAACAATCCCATGTACAACAGGATAGGGATCAGGCTGGTATAAGCAAAGCGTCTCTGCTTTGCCATGAGCTTGCCGCCTCCACCCTCCGTCGCGGCTTCTTTTTTGAAGAGAGATGAGATCGAGACTGCCATTGCGCTCTCCGGAATCCACTAGGTGGTCGAGTAGCCCTTCGTGCTCTTCGAAGGGCGTATCGAGACCAACAGGTTAAAGAGGATACTCGTGTAGCCTGTGGTCTCGATACGACAGCGGGACGAGCACCGCCGCCTACTCGACCGACAGATTATTTACTCCGCCTCATCGACCATTGCATTTGCTGCCTCGTGGATGCTGTTTGCAGCTTCTTCGGCGGTAAGATTTCCTTGAATCGCGTCGAGGATCGTAGGATAAACGATCTCATACGCCAACTGGTCAGGATCCGTGAGGTTGCCCTGGTATTGGCCAAATTCCAGGATGGGCAGAACGGGCGCGAGGAAGGGTGCACTTTCCACGAGCTTCGGGTCTTCTGCCACAGTCTTCATTGCAGGGATGGTCGCGGACTTCGAGTTGAAATCAAGCACATTTGCCTGATCCGCGCCAAGGAACGCCGCGAGCTTCCAGGCAATATCCGCATGCTTCGTGCTCTTCCCTACTACATAGCCCCAGCCGCCAACAGAGGCAAACTTATGCTGGTCGCTCATCATCGGGGGCAGCGACACGTAATCAAAGACTAGATCAGGGTACGCCAGTTTCGCATCGCCTGCATACCAGGAGCCAAGGACGCCAATCGCAGTATGACCCTGGGCAAAGGAATCGCCCACCCATTCGCTGTCTGCGTTGAAGATGATCGGGTCGACGATCTGATCTTTTTGCGCCATGTCCATCAGCTTTTGAATCGTCGCCACGGCTTCTGGCGAATTGAAATTGAAATGCCGGCCGTCCTCGGCAAAGTAATCCGCACCTTGCTCTAGAATTCCGGCGAGGAAGTACGTGAACAACTGGTCGCTATTGGTGTAGTGCATGCCCGCCACAGTCATCACACCATCGGAGCCGACCTGGGTTAACTTTTTCGCGTCCTCCACAACCGCGTCCCAGGTTTCCCAGGTAGGTGGATACGCGACGCCGGCTGCCTCGAACAAAGCAGGGTTCACATATGCCCCTCCATACTCCAGGTTGTATTCGGCCGGAAATCCGTACAGCTTGCCGTCACAGGTTTGCCCGCCCAAGGGTGCTGCAAAAAAGACCTCCTCTGCCTGCACGAGTGTCATCGTGCCAGCCGGGACCTCCAGCAATTGGCCGCCCGCCGCGTAGCGGCAGGTGTAACCACCGGGAATCAGAATCACATCCGCGGTATTGCCAGCCGGCAGGGACGTCTGAATGGTCTGAATGAAAACATCCCAGGGGAACGTTTCGTATTTGATCGTTACATTGGGGTTTTGTTTCATGAACTCGTCGAACTTAGCCTGGTTGGCTTCATTGAACGCCGGCGCCTGATGCCCCCAGAAGCGGATCTCGACCTTTTCATCGGAGGCAGGCGCCTGGGTTGCCGCGGGGGCTCCACCTCCACAGGCAGTCAGCACCACAGAAAGGATGACGCACAGGCTCATCAGCAAGGAAACTCTCTTATTCATTCTTCTCTCCTTTTGGTAGATCTGAAAAATCGGACAGCGAATAGATTTCTTGCAAGACACCTCCTCACCAATCCAATTGAACAACAGCCGTCAGATGATTTGGCTTATCCGGATTGAAGCCTTTTGCCAGCGAGCGATAGAAGGCCATCCATTGCAGAGCAGGCAGGTGCAGCACACCACGCACACTGTCAGGGATCCCCGACTTGAATTGGACGTCAGCGTTCGTCTCTCCCAGGCTGATTACCTTCCCACCCAGCGATTTCATCTCCGACAGGACCTTTGCCTCATAAGAATGATTTTCATCGGAGAACAAACCCACTACGACGGCGTCCTGATTCACCATGCTCATCGGTCCATGGCGAAATTCCAAAAAGTGGAATGGCTCACTGTGCGTCAACGTCATCTCTTTCATTTTGAGATTGACCTCACATGCCAGTCCATAGCGAATCCCGGAGCCCAGGAAATAAAACCGGTCGAAAACAAGGTTTTCGCCGATCTCTTTGGCAAACCCCTCATAATTACTAATGATCCAATTTCCCACCTCCGGCAGCTTATCCATCGCCTCTACTAAGTCATTGCGTCCAGCCATACGGGCGCACAGAACACAAGTGGCGACATACATCGAGGCGAACGCCCGCG
>LLBY010022533.1_pt2 | contig 18842 bp, 19 predicted proteins | sample 1489401 | NCBI WGS metagenome assembly LLBY01 (sample SAMN04092656, study PRJNA295927) | soil metagenome | biome: Soil prokaryotic community; feature: Bulk soil; isolation source: soil from tomato rhizosphere | host: tomato cultivar Hawaii 7996 | place: South Korea | collected 2011-11-01 | reverse complement strand
TTTTTGCTGATAATATAGCCGGTAGATAGACTTCGAAAAGGTACTAAAATATCAAATCGAAAAATGAAATCCTGTTATTTTTTTGTTCTATAAACATTCAATTGCTTTCTAGCTAATTTTCTTCTGTATTTAGCAAGCGGATTTTTTCCAGTCTTTGGTAATACTCTTCCTTTCATTATATTGGTGCCGCAGGTATTACAATATCCATCTATGGTCACCATACTATTCGCCAGTTTCACAAATTTTATATCCGACATAATTACAACGGATTTGCAAACTGTGCAAAAAGTACTCGAATAATCAGGCATAATGGTACATATAGTCAATTGAAATATTAAATTTTCTATTATTGTTATAGTCATTTTATCTTATCCTCTATTGAAATATCTTTTAGATTTAATTCACCTATTCAAACACTGGTTACTTCACAATGAGTAATAACATATCATAACTAATAATACATTTAAAGTTCAGATTCTTCTTTATAGTCATTTCATGCAAATTTTTTCAATGCATATTAGAAGTCGAGAGTTTACAACTTTGAGTCAGTTTCATAGATTTAACCGAGCATATCTGTTGTTCTGCTACACCGCGATCTAAATTTATTTAATGATCTAAAAATCTAATTAAAAAACATTTAATACCACGCTTCGTTAAGTTAGAACCAACATGACATTACCAAAGGGATTTGGTTCACAATCTAACACCCAAAAAAACAGAACTTTTGATGAATGGTGGGCAACCGTACCTGGGGATTTGAAAACAAAAGCTCGAAAGGGCGATGAAGCAAACAAAGTTTTATTGAATCAGGTAAATTATGTATTACTTCATCTTCATCTACAAGGCAAACACGATACAAAACCATCTCATGAAGAATTGAAAGATTGGCTTCATAGTGGTCAAGTAGACGTAATGCGTCAAATTAAAAAATAAATTTTTTAGAAAATTTTATTTTTTTATTTTCTATCTATTATAACATAAAAACTAAAAAATAAAATATATATAAATACCTGCATATATAAAAAAGAGTTTTGAAGAGGGGTAGTCATATTGCAATTTTTGATACTTTTAAGACATATCAAGCAAAATCTACCAGAGAATCAAAGCGACAAAGAGGAATAATTGCACATATTGCATTAGAAAAGGATCCTAGTGGCAAAACAAGAACTTCAATTGCTCACATCTTGGCAAAAAAATATGGAATTGCATGGCAAAACATTTACTCTGCAATTTTCAAAGACCTTGATGAGGTACTAATACCTGCAAAGGTTGTCAAAGAGGGTGGCAGATTGCCAACAAAGAGAGGCCCAAAAGCCTTACAAATAGAGGGGATACCGTATTACGAGTTAACCAACACAGGGCTAATAATTGCATCAACTATTGAAGAAACAGGAGATATCAGATTTCGCATGAAGTTGTTAGAACTTTACATATCGAATTCAAGTATAAACGGTACAAGTAGAAATGAAAATGCCGCTATAATCAATGAGGGAATATTATTGTTATCAAGATATGCACCTTCATTCATTTTAAAAATAATTAATGAGTATATTGTTGCCTATAATCGTGGCGAAATTGAAAGATTGGATACTCTTGATATTGAAAGCTTGAAAAAGGTAATTTCGAAACAAATAACCATTGAAAAAGAATTGGTTGAAACTTGTATGATACTGTCCAATGACAAAAAAGAATTGCTAAAGAACTTTATTGAAAGAATTAGTTAATGCACATTACTGACAAAATTTTTAGATTTTAGTTTTTATAGTCAACAGAAACAGTTTTCAGATCAAAGGCAAGTTCGGTAGAAAAGAAAACAGAACGTGCTTCATTTAACAATACTTCCAAGTCTTTATATCTACTGCTAAAATGAGTTAGGCACAGTCTGTGAACAGATGCCAATTTTGCTAGGGCTGCAGTTTCAATAGCCGTCGAATGATAGCTTTCCTTTGCCTTTAATAGTTCGTTGGATGAGAAAGTAGATTCGAATATCAGTAAATCACAATCTCTAAAAAAATTACAAAGATTATCAGATGGGCGAGTATCGCCTGAAATACCAATTTTTCTACCAGGTCTTCTTTGACCAACAATTTCGCTAGAATGAATTACTCGGTTCTTATCTACAATATCTATTCCTTGTTGAAGTAAACTGTATAATTCCCCTTCGGGAATATTCAGCGTTTTTGCTTTTTTTATATCGAATTTTCCCGGTCTATCGTTTTCAACCACACAATAGGCATAAGAACAAACACCAGGTCCATGTTCAGATTTACAATATAATATACTATACTCTTTTTCTTTGACCAATATCCCATGAGAACCACAAATTTTATGTATGTTTATTTGAAAAGTCAACTTAATATGCAGCAATCTTATATTTTCTAAAATGAAATCATTCAATGGCTCAGGGCCAAAAATATCAATAGGTAACGTTCTTCCTTGAAGTGAGAGCGTTTGTAGAAAACCTAAAATTCCCAAAATATGATCCGAATGCAAATGTGTGATAAATAGCTTGGTTCTTTTATTGAATCCGAGTTTTGCCCGGATAAAATTATATTGCATACCTTCTCCTGCATCAAAAATGAGCAATGTTCCATGTCTATTCACTACTATGCATGAAAGTGATCGGTCAGCAGTAGGCATTGCTGCAGAGGTACCTAAGAATATTACATCAAGACTTACCATAATATAATCAATCACAGAGAATATTATCTATTCGTCTAAAATCGAAGATAACGTTTTGGCAATTTCATCACTTAAATCGATCTTTGAACATGATTTAGGAATACTATTGGTAGATATCAGATCATGGATTCCGGTTTTTCGCAAAGTATCCAATGATTTTTCATCAGATAAGGCATGGACACACATGACAAAAATTCTGTTACAATCATTTTTCTTCAAGACATCAATCGCTCTCATTATTGTTCCCCCGCTTGATATCATATCATCTATTATTACTATATCGCGATCCTTAACTTCAATATCAAGATTTTCATCCATAGTAATGTTGCCAGTTTGTCTATCGCGCTTCTTCCTTAAACTTACGGAGGAAGTTCTTAGGATATCAGAAAACAACTTTGCCCTTGTAGCCCCACCTTGATCAGGGGATACAATCAGGGGATCAACCAAGTTGAAATTGGTTTGTGCATACTTGGCAAGCAACGGAATGGACGAGATATTAAAAACATTCAAGTCAAAACAAGATAAGGCTGTGGCACTGTGAATATCAATAGTAACTAAATTATTGATACGGAAGCAATCAAAAAGCTTTGATATGAGAGCCATGGATACAACTTCGCCTTCTAAGAAAGTTCGATCTTGTCTTGCATATCCCATATATGGGATAACTGGTATAACCTCTGCTGCACCAGATTTAATGCAATATGAAAGCATCATAAAAGTTTGTAAATAATGTGAATCTACCGGGGGAAAAGTGGATTGGACTATGACACATCTCTTATTAACTAGGTTCGCATTTATTCTTATTTTACTTTCTCCATCAGAAAAAGTTCGCAATTCAACTTCAACAGGATCAACATTCAAGATGGATGCAATAGACGTTCCTAACTTTGTTGAGGATGGTCCAGGTAAAACCGCTAAATCTTTCACGACATCATTGAGATAAAAAGAGAATCTTAAAAATGTTCAACCAATGTGAATGAACCAGATTGCTTATTGACAATTATGCATGCTTTAAGATAGAGATATAGTTCTAAGAAGCAGCAGCAGCAGCAGCATGACTAATAATACCAAAGGTTCTTGCTCAATTAAATAATGATCAGTCTTTTTTTATTGTTTTATTATCAATATAACGTCTGAATTTATTTTGTTCAACTGTTCTGCTATCGCTTGAATAACTTGTTCATTTGCATTCAGGCTAGAAAAATCTAACAATTGAAATCCATCCAGCAAGTGAACAGTTGGACTTAGATCGGAATTTGAGAATTTTGAAATAATTGAGGGAAGATCGGTCATTAGCATAGTAGACGAATTATATATTAATTTGCCATTGTCCAGTGAGAGACGCACTCTGCCATATTTGTCTAAAACAAGTATAGATTGTTTATTTGTATTGAAGAATAGTTTTTTATGTTTGTATGAATTAGTAAAAATATAATAATTACCTAGTTTATGCTCGAGAGAAATGTTTCCACGATATTGAAATAAATCTTTCGCAATTCCGAACAATTCTTCTTCACTTAATTCTTTAGAGCCATTATTATTTAAATCAAGAGTAACATTACCTATTGCAGTAACTCTTAGTATAGATCGATCACTTATGTATTCAGATTGAACAGACAGAGAATCTGGTGAGGCATTCTTTCGTATTGCTTCTTCCTTGATTTCTGTTATCAATTGAGTAACATCCTCAGGAGTAGGGTTATTAATTGTTCTTTCTTTTTCTTCATAAATCATCCCAGTAGCAACTCCAATTGAAGATATGACATCCGCGTGATCTGCCTTTTTGTACTCAAAATTAAGTTTTCTTGCGACCATAGGAACCAGAACAGAAGCTCCTCCACCTCCGCCTATAACTACAATCCTGTTTTTGGATAATTTGTATTCTTTAATCATGGGTAGGATATAATCTACAATTTTAGAAACAGAAATATCCATGACTTGCCTGGCAATTTGCTCAGGAGTTACCCCTAAATAAGTTGCCAGTTTAGTAAATGCAATCCTAGCTGCGTCCGTATTCCCGTAGGCATTATCATTCTTGGGAATAAGATTCAATGCATTCGCAGCACACGTGTTAGTTATTCCATATTTCTTTCCACCTGGAACCTCGATGCAAATATAGTCATTAGGATCATTATTTAACGGGCTAATAGTAACAATTTCGCCTTTTAATAAATCCTCAGGATTTGCAAAACAAGAGTATTCCATTCCTGCAATATGTGAGGATCGGGGACCGACATCTATAATTTTCCTCTTTGAAGAAACTCTTATCAATGAACCACCGGCGACTCCACATATTCTAGAGTCAAGAGATCTTATGCAAGTAGGATGTTCCATAATGTTCACATAACGCATTTCTGGCTTACCATCCTTAATGATACTAATATTGGTTGAGGTGCCACCAACTTCTATAAATATTCCCTCTAATACCTGTAAAAACAGTAACGCCCCCACAACACTTGCTGCTGGACCCGATAATACAGTAATTATTGGTTTATGCAAAAAAGAATCCAGGGTAGTTACGCCACCATCACCTTTCATTATCATTACAGGTACATTGATACCAAGCTTGCTTACGGCGGACTTTACAAAGGTTGCAGTGCTCGTAGCTTTAGGAAGAATACTGGCATTAATTGTTGCTGTCAAAGTTCTAATTTCTAATCCATAAATTCCTGTTAATTCATGACCCGCGGTGCAGGGAAGTTTCGAATGTTTCATAACAAAGAGCTCATTACTAGGATCATCAACTCCGAAAGCTTCACTAACAACTATCGATTGAGCTCCCTCAGATACTAAATTTTCTATAGATTTGAGAATTCCGGGTCCTTCTAAATATTTAGAAGTATCCAAAAAAGTATAGCAAGTTTTTAAAGACTTGTTAGAATTCAAAGATATATCTTTTATATGAGTTCGTTTTACAACATTTGTTTTTTCCATCCCAACACCCATTCCAATAATACCAACCTTTGAAACATCCCCCTCAAGGAATGCATTCACAGCTTGGGTTGTGCTGTGAGAAATCAACTCTATCTCTTCATGGTCTATATTACAAAGCTCAATTAGCGCAGATAACGCATTCACAATACCAATAGAAACACCGCCGTCCAAAGAATGAGTTGTCGGGACAGATTTTTTTCCAAGGATTTTCTTTTCGACCATATCTATGGCTACGGCCTTGGTAAAAGTTCCTCCTACGTCTATACCGATTCGAATCTTTTTCATGCTTTTTATATCCTCTTCTTCATAGAAGCTCTAAAAACGAATATTTCATAAATTTCATGTAATTTAAATGCTCCCAAAAAATTGCTAAAGTTGCAATGATACGTCAAATATTAAATCGCGAACCCCCATAGAGCGAAGGATGGATTGAAAATTGTTTTTGTCTGCGGATACAAGGATTTCAAGTTTGCCCTTACCATTCTTATTCAAGTCTCCCGTATATTTGAGATAATTCTTTACATCGCGTGCAACTTCAGTTGAAGAATTTACCAATTTAACTGAAGGTAAAACTGCTTCAATGTAGTTCTTAACTATTGGTAAATGAGTGCTACATAATGCTGCTACATCAATCGTATTATTCACCATATGCGGTCTAATCACCTCCTTAATCCTTTGAAATGTTAATTTCTGATCAATCAAAAATGCCCCCTCTTCAACGAGGTCGATTATTTCGGAAGAATCTATATTTTCTACGAAAAATTGCTGAGGTATTTCTTTTTTTATAAGATAGCTAAACTCTTTGCTTTCGAGCGTACCTCTGGAAGCCATTATGGCAATGTGTTTTTTTCTGCTAAGGTTTATAGTTTTTTTCAAAGGCAGACGAGTGGGGATAATATCTATTGAGAAATTATTCTTTATTTCATCATATATTTGAATTGATGGTGTATTTGATGCCATTACTATTAGTTTCGGTTGATATTTTTCCAAAAATTTGATTGATTTTACAATTATATTTTTTAATTCATTTTTTGACTTTCTTCCGTATGGAAAATTCATTTTATCCGCATAGTAAAGAAAGTTCTCAGTAGGAATAACCTTTCTTAACTCTCTGACAACAGATAAGGATCCTAACCCCGAATCAAATACGGCAATGGGTCTATGTAGCACAAGTAATGACACTCATCAAGGGACTAAAAATGTTTGAATTCGTATATTATTTGATGCAACAATTTCCCTCAGGTATTTGATAACCATGAGGACATATTTTGGGATGTTTTAATAAAGTACAGAGAGCATCAGTAAAAATTTCTTTCATATGATGCTCTATGCCACAAACCATCTCTTCGTCTACATCGATTTTGAGGGCATCTTTCATCAATACTTCTAATAATCGGGTGTTACGTATCATTTGCTTTCCAATGCTTTCTCCTTCACTTGTAAGAGTCACTATTGAACCCTTCTTGTAATCGATCAAGTGAGAGTCATTCAATTTATGAAGCATTTGAACGACTGATGGTTGAGTTACATTCAAGATCTTGGCTATAGAGCTTACCTTTAATTCTTGTCCGCTCTCCAAAATAGACCACATTGCCTTTAGATACATTTCGACGTGTTCGGCTTCCGCTGTACCCACATACAATTGTTCAGGAAGTCCAGAATTTTTTGAATATGTAGTCAATGCTTATGATTACACAGTATTATTTTTTAAATTTATTGATTTGGAACTTGCTAAAAAAAATTAGTGATTCAAATATGGCTCATTGTGAAAGTGAGCGTGGCAAGTTTTTCTCGTTTTTCTTCAGCTGTAAGACAATTTGTTTTTTGTTTAACATTAGCTCCACAGACTGGATTTTGCTTTTATAAAATACAACTTTTTTTCCCTTCTCGTTTATTACAATTCTATCAATGAACAAAAGGCCAAGGTTCTTAAGCTTTCTAATCTTTTTGTAAGTGGAGCTAATTGGTAGATCATTTTCCTTACAGATTTCAAATACGGTTTTTGAATCCTCTATAGTGGACATGACAATTTTGTATGAAAATCCATCAAACAATTCCTTTAAGAGAATTGAAGCATTCTTGTCTTCATGATTCAATAAATATTGTTGATCAGAGTACATCATTTAGGCTTACCTAATAATTAGGATAACCTAATATTTAAACGGTGTTATATTTTTTTGAATATATGCAATATTACAATTGGCATGTAGACTGCAGGATATGTAAGGTTTAAAATCTAATAATGTGTATGAATTTTATTGGTTTCTATTCTACAATAATTTCTCCCACCATTGATGGATGATAAACACAATAGTAGTCGTAGATTCCTTCGTCGTCGAATTTCAATGAATACACTTGTTTTGAAAGGATTGCATCAGAATCAAACAATTGACCTTCATCTGGATCAGTGTCAGACCCAGAAGTGGCGGTGTGTGATACTGTATCTGCATTATACCATGTTATGGTATCACCAGATTGAATGGTAATCGGATTGGGAGAATATGAATTATCTCCGCTGATACCGTTTATCGTTACCAATACAGAATCTTCAGGCACGACGCTGGATTGTGATAAAGAATTAGTTTTTGGTACGGTGCTCTGAGATGTAGGAAGTATTTTGTATAAATCTCCTGTAAAGCTTAATACATACATATAACCATCTGGGCCAATTTGAATGTCGGTGATTCCGCCAAAGCCCTGTCCAAAAATTATAGGTATGCTTTCAACAGTATTGTCTACCCTCTTATCTATAAGAGGAGTTGTATCACCGGCATATGTATTATTTATTACTATGTCATCGCGTGCTTGATTTAATGTGAATCTATATAGATTTCCATTGTTAATATCGCCTACAAACAAGTTATTCTCATATTCTTTTCCCAATTTATCCGAATTTAGAAACTTTAAAGCTGTTGGACCTATAGGGATATGCCATGCAAATTTAGGTTCTGCATATTTTCCACTTCCGAAAATTACTAGATCGGAGGGTGATGCGCCGTTACCCAACAGATCATCATCAGAAAAACCCTGTATTAAAGACCATCCACTATTGAAACCAGGAAAAACCAAATTTATTTCATCTCCAGATGTAGGTCCATTTTCGGTGTCCCATAAATTCCCTGTCAAAGGATCAAAATCCATACCAAAACTGTTCCTAATACCCATAGCATAGTATATACCCAATGGAAGTTCGTTTCCGAAGATTGGCTCACCATCTACTACCTGACCGTCTTGAGTAATTCTAAGGACACCACCTAATCCGTTCGGTGCAGGACCATTCTCTACATTTTGTGCTTGTGTTCGGTGCCCCCCAACTTCTCCAATTATCATATATACATTGTTATCCGGTCCGATCAAAAGTTTACCTCCATTGTGATCCGTTCTATTGATGTTATTAGGGATAGCAGTCAGATCCAACAAAAGAACTGGGTTGACTAGTTGTCCATTCACATAATCATATCTATACAATCTGTTTCCCAAGGGATCAACATTTCCTTTAATATCACTACCGTCCTGTTCATTTCCAGATTCAGTATAAGAAAGAAAAACGAATGTTTTTCCATCAGGATGCTTTGAAGCAGCTATCCCTAACAATCCCCGCTCTATTTTGGTCGCTACGGATAAATCAATTAAAGGACTATCTTGTATTTGTCCATCAAGTACTCGCATAACTTGACCAGTATTTTTTTCAGTAACTAAAATGTCACTTTCTCCTACAAATGTCATACTTGTTGGAAAGGTTAATCCAGAGACTACTTTTTCTACAGTTAAGCCCTCATCATTAATAGTAGGTCCAGATGGCGAAGGCAGTGCCTTAGAATACGCCCCATAAGAATAATGGTCAGAGTAAGAATCAGATGAAAAAGATAATACCAGTGTAAGAGCAAACATAAAAATCAATAGATTAATATCATGATCAAGACTTTTCAACGGAAAAAATAAAACCTGAATTAATTAAAAGGTTACGTATTATTGTTTTTAATAATAATGGGTAAAATAAAGAATTTAAGACTTGATCCCCTTTGTTCAATTGAAATTAATTGTGAGAAAATCCAAAATTCTCGAAATATGAATAATGCTAAATATATATGGTGAATGTAAAAGACCTCTTGAAAATAATTGCAGATAATTGATTTAACACAGGAAATTGATGAGCATATCCAAGTCTTTCCAGGCTCTCCAAAGGTTAGTTTATTACAGTGGTCAAACTTTGAATCGCATAAATTTGCTTCTGAGGCAATTTTTTGCAGTACCCATGTAGGAACACATATCGATGCCCCATATCACTTTAACAGTAGTGGTAGTGCTATTGATAAGATTTCTCTCGAGAGATTAATAGTTCGAGAGAAGACAAAAGTTCTTAAAATAGAAAAGAAGGATAATGAAGAAATTGAAATTAGCGACCTCAGAAATTGCGAAATCATGGAAAACGATTCCATATTAATTAACACCAATTGGTCAAAATATAAAAACATGAATAAGTATTTTACCAATAGTCCCGGCCTTTCTAAAGCCGCAGCTAAATATTTAGCAGAAATCAAAATAAATCTCGTAGGAATAGACAGCCCAAATATTGATCCAGCCACAGATGAAGATTTTGGTTCCCATAGGATATTTAGTGAAAACAATATCCTCATTTTAGAAAATCTTATGAATCTTGATAAATTACTAAACAAGAGATTCACCTTGATAGCGCTGCCCCTTAAACTCAAGAATTGTTCTGGATCACCCATCAGAGCGATTGCTATACAAGACTGATCATAATATCATGGCGCTACCATAAAACACATAAAATAATGAATCTAGTGAGCATGAAAACGTAAAATCTAAGACTCGATTTTCTTATTCTTTGACTTTGTATTGCTGATTAATCCGACCAAGCGATAGCCATATTCGAAATTATGTTTTACATGGTTAATACCATGTGTTAGGTGGGGTTCAAATTTACCATCTAATATATTTTCAATATAAAACTGGACCTTTTTAATCGAGATTTGAGAATGCCTAATTTGTTTGTCGGATAAAGAACGTCCGAGTTCAGATTCAATCTCTGATTTGAAATCCTTTAATTCAGTTAATTTGCCATACCTTAGTATTTTGTTATAATTATTGCATATGTCATATAGTTTTTGCAGTTCTTTTTTTGGCAATGTAGACAAAGAATTCTTAACCTGTGATGGATCTCTATGGATGATCTGTGCTATCTTATACGCTATTTCACCTATAGGATATATCTTATCTTCGTTATGGTCAGGGGTAGTAAATTGACGGCTATTTTCCTTTGAAACAGAGTAGTTTGTTTTTAATGATGAAGAATCCTCGATTTTATTTGGATCTTGGTGTACCTGCTCCAATGACGGGCTTTTTGACAAATTTAAAAGAGAATTCAGATCACGACTGGGATAAGAGTACTTTTGAGACATCAGCAACGATTTTTTAGAATCATAATAACTCTTTAACTGAAAAAGAGATATTTTTTTACCCTCTAGGTCGGTCTTAAAAAATATGATAGACATTATATCAACAAGAAGGTTTGGAAATTGAATTTTTACATTATTAGGAAAATTGTCATAATTACGTAGCAGGTCATCACAAATTTCGAGAACAATATTATCATATGTGGAAATTGTAAAGGGAATCGAATTGGTCTGTTTTTTGATCAGATGATCCACAAGGAATTTGTATGACATTATAAAGAAATCATATGCATCGTTTTTTTTCAAGACAAATTTTTCATTTTGAATCAAGATTGTTATCGTTTTTAACAAGATCATGTACGGATCTACAACCTTAACATCAGGAAACAAATTTCGAAAATCATTCATTATCATAATAAAATAATCATCATTCTTTGCAAGGTCATCGACCCAATTAATCCCAAGCTCTCTAAAGCTCTTTTTAAATAAAATATTGAAATCAATATTTGAATTACCAGTCATTCTTGGACGTCCTATAATGGTATTTTTTTGTTATTAAACATTAGAAAATAATCTAATTGTAAAATATTCTAACAAAATATCACATAATAAAACGTGAATGCTATCTTTTTTTATCGTTGTTATTATTATTATTATCAGAATCTGATTCAGTATCAGAATTATCTATGGCCCAAGGAAACCATTTTCCAATTATTTTTGCCCAATCAAATTTGAAGGTAAAATACAAGACAAGGGCTAGCAAGACTACTGACATCACCGTAACCAATATAGTAGAATATTCATTGTTAGAATCTGTTACGACCAGAAATCTATCCATTATGGGTCTACCCAGAAAAACTGTGCCCCAAACAATAATTTCTCCTAAAAAGAACTTGCCGATAAATGTAAACAATGCAAATCTAGTTGGGCTATACTTGGCTATTCCAAGAGGAATGTAGACCAAATCGTCAGGAATAGGAGTCAAAGCAGCTACAAACACTCCGATGCCTCCATATTTGCCCAATAATTTTTGAAGAGGCAACATCCTAGTCTTTGTCTTTTTGCTTAAAATGTTGCGACCATAATAACTTGCAATAAAAATAATCGTCTTGGCCAAAACTGCTCCTATTGTACTCATCAAGACTATTAGATTGGGATCCAATTCTTTGTTAAGGGCAGAAGTGACTAAAATGGGAAAATACGGTACTGGTATGAACGGAATAATACTACCGATAAAACTGATTAGAAAGATACCAACATAACCTGAACTACTATAAAAAGAAAAAAGGTCTTGTATATCAATCAAACAAAGAAATTATTGAATTAACAAATATAACTACTTTCTTAATTTTATGAAATTTATAGTAAAAATAGGAAATTATTAGATATCACTAGATCGCCTCTCTAGGTTTTTTTCTTCTTATCGGGTGTAGGAGGGGTTCCTTTGTTACCAGCAGTGGCTTCTCCCTTTTCTTTATTGGCTACTGATTTTCTCATAGAGGCTATTTTTTGTTGACGTCTAGGTTGGATAAACAGGATATACAATGACCCGACTACATAAATGGCAAGCAATATCAATTGTCCAACAACAGTCTCAAGCGTTGGATGAATACCGGTCATCGTCGCTATGTTTATGTCCAATCTAGGAATTATTCCAAAAAGGTGTGTAGTTGAAAGCCATCCAAGCTCCTGGAATTCCCTCAATGCATTACCCAAAAATGTGATGGACATAAATGCCCCAACCCCCATAGTTAATCCAAATAGTACTCTTAAAGGTAGTTTCTTGCCTAGTTTTCGAATTATAAAGACAACTGCAATAATTATTGCCAATCCTAATACCATTCCTGCTAACACATACAGTTCCATATACTTCGCAAAAGAAAATAGCGCCTGATAGAACAGGACGGTTTCAAATCCTTCTCTATATACTGTGAAGAAAGCAAGCAGAATGAAAACCATGAAGCTGCCCGTAGCTGTTGCCTGCCATACTTTTGCCTTAACAAATTCAATCCACTTTTTGGTCTCAATCTTGTTAAGTACCCAGAAGCTTACCCAGAACAATACGGCCACAGCTGAAATCCCTGCAATAGCTTCAATAAGTTCTCTTTGTGCACCGGAAATTTCGATCAAGAATTCGGCTATCAGCCATGTAACAACAGTCAGACCTATGGCCAGGACAATTCCAGCGTAAACATGTTTTTTGAACTTTTCATTTCGTGAAGCTTCCAAATATGTCAGTATCGCTCCAATAATTAATGCAGATTCAAGACCCTCTCTAAAAATTATGGAAAATGAAGAGGAGAAAGCAATGACTGGTGCAACAACGCCTATGCCTGAAACAAACCTTTCGGATTCGTCTAGCCCGGTTTTAAGTTCATATACCTTACTTACAACCTGATCAGACGGTGCGTTCGAGGAGATAAGATTACGTAACTCTGCAAATTTTATCTCCATTTCAAGAGTAAAATCAGGATCAATTGGCCTCAGAGGTATCTCTATATTTTCATAGCTATCTAAATAGGCTGACCTTGCAGTGGCCAAGGCATCGGATGTATCATTTTGATTGTAAACGGTAATGACTTGATCCAGTTTGATTCTTATAGTGTCTATGTCATCGCGAACCTGGTTCTTGAAGTCTTCTGTAGCATTTCCCATAACCCGCCTTTCACCAGTATAAACACCAAATCCCTGTTTAAGGGAGTCAATATTAGCGGTATTTGAAACAAAGGCTGAAGGTAGTGTTAGATTTCCAGGGTTTGCTCTTGATGGGTTACTACTTGAGCTCAATAATTGTTTGGAAACCTCAAGATCTGCCTTTATGTCGGTAATATAGGCCTCGATTACGGGTAACGAAGTTTGATTTTGGATCATGTCACGCAGATTTTCTCTCATATTTGTTTCAATTTGCAACATAAGAGTGGAATTTACTTCCTCGATCGGGGCCTCTAGATATTCAAAATTATCCAAATATGCAGAAGATACATTCTTGTCTGCAGCAACATAATCGCCATTTTGAAGGGAGGAAAGTGCATTATTTAGTAAGGTATCTATGTTGTCATAATAAGATTGGAGAGCAGGATCGACTCCAGAAGAACTTGAGCTCAATAATTGTTTGGAAACCTCAAGATCTGCCTTTATGTCGGTAATATAGGCCTCGATTACGGGTAACGAAGTTTGATTTTGGATCATGTCACGCAGATTTTCTCTCATATTTGTTTCAATTTGCAACATAAGAGTGGAATTTACTTCCTCGATCGGGGCCTCTAGATATTCAAAATTATCCAAATATGCAGAAGATACATTCTTGTCTGCAGCAACATAATCGCCATTTTGAAGGGAGGAAAGTGCATTATTTAGTAAGGTATCTATGTTGTCATAATAAGATTGGAGAGCAGGATCGACTNNGGAAACTCTGTAAACGAATGTTATTTGATTCATTTAGATCATTTTCTATTGCGGAAACTAATCTCATAAATTCTGCTGTATCTTCACTTTCAGATTCGACCAACGTATTTAAACTTGAAACAAAGTATTCAACTTCTTTGGATTTTGTATCAGTCATATTTAATTTTATGATCTCGAAAATCTCACTTGATTGATTTAGTAATCCTAATGTATTCTCGTAATCCATAGTGGCAAAATTTGCGGCTTCTGGATCGGTTAGTTTTGAGGTGTTTAGATAAATGCCATATGAATTGTAGGCGTCTCTAAGTAAGTATGACATTGTCTGAGCTTCGAGAATGGAAAAATCTTGGGCAGGAAGTGCATCCTTTAATTTAGAGTAGAAATCATTAACAAGATTTATCGAGTTTATGATTTCTGAATGCAAAATAGGTGAATCAGGCGAAGTTCTTGAGTTAATTCCAATATCAGTTAAATTGGCCTCTAAACTACTAGCTAAATTACTGTCTAACATAATTGCGACTGGTTTAATCGATGGATAAACTACAGAATGTGGAATATAAGCATGTTCAAACAAAAAAGAATTGTTGTTGCCATTTACTTTGTCTAAGAGAATATTTAATTGAGTTTCAATTCTGTTTAAATTAAGGTTCAAAAGTAATAGATTTTCATTGGAAATCGATGATGATTCACTGGAAGTCGAATTTTGTGCTGAAACATTATTGATGCATGAGAAAGAAATGTTCAATACTAATGCAAATACAATAAATAATGCTAGCAATCTTACCATGATTATTTTCCCCTCAGCCAAGGGTTCAAGATGAAATGCATTTGATCTTTAAAATAATTATGAAATAAGAATGACATTAGGCTCTCCTAATTTTATAGCGAACACAATTTAAACATTCTTAGATAAATTTGTCAAATCTAATTGAATTTAATTAAATCTTTTACAATAATAGAACAGATTTTGATTAAAATTATGATAATAAATATCAAATATTAATCAAATTATTCAACCTGTCGGGTCAAAAAAAAAGAAAGATTAGTTATTTCAAAGGGTCTGTGCTACGTCTGCTGATACTGTATTTGATATTGTTTCGGTTTTATTCAAATCAGTTAAGGTAACGTTTACTTTCACATTTGTCAAAGCAGGATCTGAAAAGGACGTGGCAAATTGGATGATTCCGGATTCAGTGATTGTAAAACCGTTTGGATATGAAGAGGTCTTAATTTGGCTTCCGTTAGGTGCAAAAACATGCATAACACCATTAATTGTTGAGTGTACCATCGAAAGGTCTTTGGCTTGATAGTCTACCAAAACTTTTACCTGATTAACTGATGGATTGGAAGTCAATGGACCAAAAGTAGCTGAGTTTAAACCGATTGTGATTTTTTCCAATGATTGTGCGTTTATGCCATTTGATGAATAGGCTCCAAAAAGCAGCACAGTGGTAGCAAATAGCGTTGCAGAAAGCATCACAATACTTTTATGATTTTTTAGTGTAGTAAGCATCAAATTAAAATCAAATAAATACTATAAAAACAATATGTTAAGATTTAGTTATACATTTTAATAAAAAAATTTAGATTGAAATAAGAATCGAAAAATAAAATAATAAAATATTACGTTTGAAAAAGGCTATCTGTTTTCATATGCCACCTCCTGATGATACGATATATCCAGACCCAGGTCTTCCTCTTCCTCTGAAACTCTAAGGCCAACGGTATATTGAATAATCTTCAATATCACAACCGTGCCCACAAAAGCCAAGAGTGCAGCCACACCTATACCAAACGCCTGAATAGCTAATTGCATAGGATTACCATAGAATAAACCATCTGGACCGATAGAATTTACAGCCGAAGTAGCAAACAATCCTATCCACAATGCTCCTGTCATACCTGTAATGCCGTGAACTGAGCTTACATCCAGTGCATCGTCTATCTTTAATCTTTCTTTGATCAAGACAATACCATAATAAGATGCTAATCCCAGGACAATGCCCAAGAAGAAGGCAGACTGTCCGGTAATAAATCCAGCCGCAGGAGTGATACCTGCCAGTCCAGAAATTCCACCGTTAATTACTGCACTAACAGTAGGCTTTCCTGTCCTGGCCCAGCTTATAATTACCCATACAAGCGCACAGACTGCAGCTCCAATTTGAGTATTCAAGAAGGCAGTTGCAGCCAATTGTCCGGATGCTAAAGCACTACCTGCGTTGAATCCAAACCATCCTAACCACAAAAGTGTGGCACCTATTGCCGCAAGCGGTAGATTATGAGGAACCATGATCTCTGGTCCATATCCTTTTCGTCTACCTAATACCAATGCAGACGCCAAAGATGCCATACCCGCACTAACATGTATAACTATACCTCCCGCGAAATCCCAAACACCTAATTGAGCTAGCCAACCTCCGCCCCAAATCCAGTGAGCAAGTGGATAATAAATTATCAAGCTCCAGAGGATCACAAACAAGACAAAGCCACTCCACTTAACACGTTCTGCAAATGCGCCTGTAACAAGCAGTGGCGTAATAACTGCAAACATCATCTGATAGGTAGCAAATGTAATTCCAGGTATCGTAGGCGCTAATGCTACACCCTCACTAAATGGAACGTTGTTATAAAAGAAATTAGAAAGATCTCCTATAACACCGCTAACATCGGGTCCAAATACCAGAGTATAGCCCACTATGAACCATAGGGTAGATAGGAGCATCATCCCAGTCATTGTTTGCATAATAACAGATAAAGAATTTTTTAATCTGATCAATCCCGACTCAAAAAAACCAAGAGCAGGAGTCATCAAAAATACTAATCCAGTGGCGACTAACATCCACGTGGTATCACCAGTATCTATTGCCAACGGTCACAAAAGGTTTACAGTAGATTATAAAGTTTTTCCTTTTTAGCTTAAAAATTTTAATTAAAACAATAGGATTAATAAAATTATCATAAAGTTTTGATTTTTTGATTAACAGTTTTAATGAATTGTAAAATAAATTATTGGAATAAAAGGTGCTTTTAAGTTTATTTGTGTAATTGAGTAAAATGTATAATCGGTGCTTTTAAAAAATATAAACTGTCTCAGATACCTCAAGCGAAAACACTAATTACGGCGTAAGAAAAAAAATAAACTCGTATTGATCATCGAACTATTCCGCAAAATTCATGAAATTTTTCCAGAAATTCATAAATTCCGAAGTTCTTGAATCAAAATTTTCTCTATCAGTCACTTGTTCTTTGGTATTGTTGACCGTAGAATTGTTTACACCGGTGGTTGAACAAGATTTATCAACGCTGCATGTAGTCACTACACATTCGTCATTATTACAATTTTTTTCATAGTATGTGTAGCTATTATTGTTCTTCTTATCTAAAGAATAACCGTTAGGAGCATAGAACATCGAAAATCCAACAACTAATATCAATGCAATTACGAAATACTGGTTCATAGCAACCAAAAGCCGATAAATATATTTTTAAATTTTGAATAAATCATCAAAACAATTTTTACTAATTCTTTACGATAGGATGAAAACAAATTATATATAATAAATTATTACTGACATATAGTATGAAAGCTCTTTTCTATTCAAAACCAGGTATAGAAAATCTCACATTTTCTGATTACCAATTAACAGATTTAAGAGAAAATGAGGTTTTGATTGAAACAAGATGCATGAGTGTAAATCCAATCGACTATTACACTATTACTGGTATACACGGTATAAATGGTCCCAAAATGAAGATATCACCATTTCCTCACATTCCGGGTACTGAAATAGCAGGGATAGTAAAGAAAAAAAGCCCAAATTCAAAAACTAATCTTGTTGAAGGTGATCGTGTTATTATCTACAATAGGCTATTCGATGGAACATGTAGATACTGCAGAAACAATAAGGAGATGCTTTGTGTCGATGGCGGGATGATAGGACTAGTAACAAACGGAGGATATGCAGAATATTTGAAAGCTCCAATTCAAAATGTTCTAAAAATACCTGATCAAATAGACTGGGAGGTTGCATCGGCGTTACCCGTTGCAGGACTTACTGCCCTCAATGCTATCGAGGAATCGGGATTAAAAGCTGATGAATATTTGTTGATATTTGGTGGTTCTGGCAATACCGGCCTTTTTTGCTCACAAATTGGCAAAATAATAGGTGCAAAAACAATTTCCATTTCTTCAAAACCATGGGTAACGGAGTTTGGCGCAGATTATGTCTTTGAAAATAGTTCGGCATTAAATGAAAAAATAGCATATGTTACCAACGGTAATATGGTTGATGTTGTCATAAATTCTCTTGGCGAATTAACTTGGAGTCAGGGGATAAACGTTATAGGAAAATTGGGCACTATAGTTACATTTGGAGTACTTACTGGTGGCAACCTGATAACAGA
>LLBY010001997.1_pt2 | contig 19069 bp, 18 predicted proteins | sample 1489401 | NCBI WGS metagenome assembly LLBY01 (sample SAMN04092656, study PRJNA295927) | soil metagenome | biome: Soil prokaryotic community; feature: Bulk soil; isolation source: soil from tomato rhizosphere | host: tomato cultivar Hawaii 7996 | place: South Korea | collected 2011-11-01 | reverse complement strand
AAGTATGGTGGAAAAATACTCTTCAGACAGACAAGAGGATTCTTACAGGGTTCAAAAGAATTTGCAGATAAAGAATCCATAGCACAGCTTGCAGAGGAATTGAGTTTGAGATATAATGCACCTATTGAAATGACAATCGAATTTGAAAGAATAGATAAGGAACAACAGGATCGGCTTATAACTTTGCCAGCGGGTAAGGCGCTACCCATAGTAGGTCCTGATTAATCACTTTAATCAATTTTGCAAAAAAGTAAACGATCAAGATACCTATATATTGTTTGAATTTCACCGTTTAATTGGCCTTGCAATCATGAGTAAAGATAAATCACTTGTAGAAAAAAAATTAAGAGGTTCTGGAGGATACGCAATAGCAAAGGTAAGTGATGATGAACAAAAGAAAGCAAATTTGGGCGGTCCCGAGCTCTTTTTAGCAGGTATTGGTAGGTTAGAAGACAACAGATTCAAGAAATATTATTGTAATAAATGTGAAAAAGAGTATCAAGGAGGACCCAATATTGAATTTGAAAATCCAAATGAAGATTTGGGTGAAAATATAATATTAATTGAAAAAGGGGAATACAAATGCAAAACATGTAATTATGTAATAGCCCAGTATAGAAAATTTAACGAGTCTTCTAGTAATGAAAAAGAAGATGACAAAAATTCCCAATCAAAAATTGATTACAATAATAATAATAATGGAACAAAAGAGGAAGAAGGAGAACAAGCAATAACAACCTCAAAAACAAAAGTTGCAAGCGAATCTGCAGAAAATACTGTTAAAGAAGAAAAACAACAAGATGCTTCTTCTTCTTCCTCTGTTGTGGAGGTAGGAGCTGCTAATGCTGCTACTACTGGCGGCAATGACAAAGGCATGGATTCAAGATCTGACTATATTCAAATTGAACAAATAACAGGTATGCTAACTTATGATCATAATGCACGATTAATAGGCAGGGTAGATGAGATAGGTTTAAGAAAAACACCAGATGGAAAAGTCGAATTCAGTTTCAAAGTAAAAGATTCAGAGAACTCTTCCATTAGTGAGATTCCATGGAATAGGATCTCAAAAATTGGGGACATAATTATTCTATCGTCATCGAGCTCCAATACGGGTAACATATCAAAAGACCCTGCAAACACATATGCATCCTTATCATCAGCCGGGTCAGAATCGCATGGAAAAATTTGCAGTAATTGTAATCATAGCAACGAAGCAGAATCGGTATTCTGCGAAGAGTGTGGCAAAAAATTGGAGTAACTATTTTCTTAATCCAATTCTTACATCAACTACTCTTGAGCCACGTCCCTCTTCTAACACAAGCAGCGGATTTATGTCAAATTCCTCAATTTCTGGAAAGTCTACAAGTAACTGAGAGAGTCGCAGTAGGCAGTCAACCACCGATGCGATGTCAGATGATTTTTCGCCTCTAGCTCCTTTTAGTAATGAAATTGTTTTAATAGATTCGATCATTTCTCTTGCTTCGGATTCAGAAATGGGAGCAAGTCGGAAATTTACATCCTTTAAAATCTCAACGTAGATACCTCCTAGTCCAAACATCAGTAACGGTCCAAATAATTTATCTTGTTTTGCACCAAGGATCAATTCCTTGGAATTTGTAACCATCTCCTGAACCAATACACCTTCAATTTTTGCATTTGCATTGTAATTCTTCACATTGGACAAGATTGTAGTATATGCATTTTTAACGTCATCTGGATTCTTTAAACCGACTTTTACACCGCCTGATTCTGACTTATGTATGATATCTTTAGATGATATCTTCATGACCACAGGAAACCCTATTTCTTCTGCAGCCTTAACAGCCTCATCTGTGTTATTTACCAATGTGCTCTTGGGAACCGGAAATCCATATGCTTGAAGCACCGAATAGCCTTCATCTTCTAGGAGGTTCGTTCTTCCCTGGCTGTATACACTTGACAAAACATTCTTGACCCTCTCTTTATCAACAGAAAATGTAGGTATAGGCTCCTTCTTGCTGTTTAACCATTTGCCAAACTTGTACATTGAATCTAGTGTTCTAATCGCTGGTTCGGCATACATAAAGTGAGGTACACCCCCTTCAGATAGTATACTCTTATTTTCAACTCCTTCTGCTAGTCCCATCAAGGCTGCCAGCATAGTTTTTCCGCTATCCTTTGATGTTCGGATTATTGTTCTTGCCAATTCATTGTAATCTAAAGTTGCAGATGGAGTACACATCGTTACCACAGAACCAACGTTAGGATTAGATAATACTTCAACAAGTACCTTTTCAAACCTATTAAAGTCTGCATCGCCTACTATATCAACTGGATTTCGAGAAGATCCATGTGGCGGAATAACTTTTGATATGTTTTCTCTCGAACCAGAAACGTCTGCCATTTGTATGTTATATTTAGAACACGAATCAGTAGAGATAATAGCAGGTCCACCAGCATTAGAAACTATAACAACACCTTTGTTATCCAGTGGTAATGGTTGTTTTGAGAACGCAGTAGCTAATTCAAACAATTCTTGCATGGTATCAACCCGAATCACACCAGCCTGCTTAAATACAGCATCATAAACTTCATCTGCGCCCATTAATGCACCTGTGTGCGACATTGCTGCTTTGGCTCCTTCAGGGGTCCTTCCAGATTTTAGAACAATGATGGGTTTTTTCTTTTCCAGGGTAATTCTCTTTGAAGTGATCATAAATCTACGTCCATCATGGATATCCTCCAGGTACATCACAATTACCTTTGTATACGGATCATCTTCTAATAATTCAAGAATATCAGTCTCATTCATATCGACCTTGTTTCCCATGCTTATTACTTTGGAAAATCCTATTCCTTGTGCAATGGCATCCTCTACAGTAGCTGCACAAATAGCTCCACTCTGTGAAACAAGAGCTATCTCACCGTGTTTAGGTGTAATTTTTAAAAATGTAAGATTCATCAGATTCTTATCGGTTAAACTCATGATTCCGAGACAGTTTGGACCAATTATCCTTGTTCCATATTTTTTGCCGATTTCTTGAACTTGTCGCTCCAGATTGGCACCATTTTCATCAACCTCCTTAAAACCTGCAGAAACAATAATACATGATTTAATATTTTTTTTTCCAATTTCCTCCATAACTGCAGGAACTGTTCGGTTGGGAGTGGCTACTACCGCAAGGTCAATGTTATCGTCAACATCCAGTACACTTTTGTAGGCTTTGATGTTAAAAACAGAAGAACTTGAAGGTGTGATTGGATAGATCTTTCCAGTGTAGCCGTTCAAAATATTAGAAAAAATGGCTTTGCCAACTCCAGGTTTTTCAGAAGCTCCTATTACAGCTATAGAAGACGGTGAAAGAAAAATGTTCTTTAAATTTTCATGGTCATTTTCATTACTCAATAAAAAAATTTAATAGCACATGGATATAAATATATTAAAAAAAGGCTTTGTCAAATTTACGTCTTATGTCTTGGTCAGTTATTGTCTGTCAACTTTCGTCAGATAATACTCGTTAGTTGAAAAGTTTCGTCACATAGTAAAAGAATAAGTGGTACATCTTCGTATATACATATACGTATGCAAACGTACAAGATCACATCAAATCTCAGGCTATTAATTCACAGGATAAAAACGAAACTATTCTCAAAACCTAAAGCTAGTGAAGTTAATCAATAACTAATTAACCTATTTTGTTTTTAATCTATTCTCGATATTTCTAACGGAATCTAACTCTCTCACTCTTTCTTTCTTTTTTTCAACAGACTCAAAGTTAAAACTCGATACCTAATTTTTCTTTCATTGTCTTGATTGACTCCGCTAGATCAGCTTCATAACACTCAAAAACGTCTAACAAGAGTAGTGCTTCTTTTCATCTCTAAATCACAAGGGTTGTCCATAGATTGTATGCTGAACTCATAAATACAATTTCTGATTATCAGGTGTTTCTCTTAATATTTTATATCTGTAGTTTTATGTGACAGATATTTTTTGCAGTCCGAATTAATCCAGAAAACTGACTCAAAGTTTAGAGCCTAAAAAATTTAGTTTTTATATTAAAGAAATATTTATCATCAACATACTTAATGTCTTCAAACAATTTGACCATACATATTGATACTCAAGGATTAATAACAGATCTACAAAAGTTGATAAAAATACCAAGTGTTTCTGCAAGAAAGCAAAATCTGGAAGAATGTGCTAAAGAAATCGTTGAAATGATGAAAGGAATAGGGATAGAAGCAGAGTTATTACATCTTCTTGAAAGTGATCAGAAAAACTCTAGTAGCATTCCACCACCATTAGTTTATGGGGAGGTCAAATCAAAATCTAATCCCAATGGTAAGACTTTATTGTTTTATAACCACTATGATGTCCAGCCAGAAGAGCCTATAGATCTGTGGGATTATGAGCCGTTTGAAGGCACAGTAGATGGCAATCTAATTTATGGACGAGGCGCCTCAGACGACAAGGGTGAACTTGTAACTAGATTAAAAGCAATAGAATATTTTCTAAAAAATTTAGGCGACGTGCCAATAAACATAAAGTTCATAGTGGAAGGAGAAGAAGAGATTGGAAGTAACAACATCTCAAAGTATCTAAAAAAGTACAATGAGAAATTTAAAGCCGATATAGTTATTTGGGAATTTGGTTACGTTGATCAGGAACAAAAGCCCATTATCAGTCTTGGGATGAAAGGTCTATTATACGTGGAATTAACTGCCCAAGGCGCATCCAGGGATGTTCATTCAAGTCTAGCAGTTTTGATAGAAAATCCAGCTTGGAGAATCATAAAAGCATTATCAACGATGGTTGATGATAAGGGAAAAATATTGATAAAGGATTGGTATAAAGAAGTCAAAGAGTTATCCAAAGAGGAAAACATAGTGGTAGATAATGAACCCTTTGATGAGGACAGTTTTAAAAAAGAGTACGGTATCAGCAAATTCATCAACAATCTTAAAGGAAAAGGAATCAAGAAGGCCTTAATTTGCGAACCAACATGCAATATTTCTGGATTAAATTCTGGCTATTCTGGACCTGGGGCAAAAACCATAACTCCTTCAAAGGCAATGGTAAAGATCGACTTTAGATTGGTTCCAAACATGGACCCAATGGTGCAGTTTAATAGGCTACAAAATCACCTTAAGGAAAATGGCTTTGATGATATTAAAGTTACAAAGATTCACGGAGAAGCAGCTGGTAGAACAGAACTAAACAATCGATATGTAAAAGTAATTCAAAATTCTGCCAATGAAATTTTTGGAGATTCAATAATATCTATTTCATCTGCAGGAACCGGACCGATGTTCGACTTTATAGATTTGCTAAAAGCACCCTGCATTTCAATTGGCGGGACATACATTTTCTCAAGAATACACTCTCCCAATGAATATGCTAGAATCGACCTTCTTGAAAAAACGACCAAATGTATGATAAGAATCATTGACAATATTTCAAAAACTCCCCTGTCAAGCATTTAGCAGCAATTATTGATCGATTTTACTTATAAGTATGAAAAGAGTTTTTACTATTATTGAGTTTTGAAGGGACAGATGAAGGAAGGGACAAATATAAGGACAGGGATCGAGTTATAGACATAGACAATGATTACTTGCAAGACTGGAATAAAACCATAGTAAAAAAAGTAGACGACAAAAATGATGGAATAAGAAAGATAAACGAATACTTGCTTCATACCGCAAGGATTATTGATTATCCTAACCTCAATGTATCAGAATATTTGACGCAGATCGATGAAATAGGAAAAGAACTAAGTTCAAAGATAAAGTACTCAAAGAGTATGAGGCCGACTCAGGTTATTGAAAAATATAATGATTTTTTCTTTGAAGAGCAAGGATTCAAGCCGAACCTAAGCGACTATTACAATCCGGTTAATAATTATCTCAACATAGTATTAGAAAAAAGAACAGGAATTCCGATAACACTTTCATTATTATATATTCACATTGTAAGTTATCTGAATTTTGAGCTGTATCCAGTTAATTTTCCCTCTCATTTTTTAATTAAATATGTGTTAGATGAAGAAACAAATGACTTTATAGTAATTGACCCATTTAATAAAGGTCGAATAATAGACGACTATGTACTACAAGATGTTTTGAAAAAGGCATATCCAGGATTAGATATATCCGTTTCCAAAGATTTGCTTGAAAAAGCAAAGCCTAAACAAATTCTAATTAGAATCTTAAACAATCTGAAAAATGGATATTCTGAGGTAGATGATCTTAACAAGATCATGAAAATTAATGAAATGATTCTTTCACTGGATAATTCAAACCCTGAGGGAATAAGAGACAAGGGAATAATCCTATATAGAAACAAAGAATATGAAAAGGCTTTAGAAAATCTCTATGAATATATCGAATTAAATCCCGAAGCAAATGATATCGACAGTATATTAGAGCTGGTAAAACAGATAAGAAATACAATTTCAAGTTAGATTTGGAATTGCTATTTTCATTGGTAGAAGACGAAACTAAATGGTTAGCATATCAAAGCAGTCGTGTAATCCTATTTTAAAGTAAAATTTGGGTCAATATCAACAAGTTAGATATCGTTATTGAGTTCATGCAAGTATTTAACTATTCTAAGCCTGCAAGAAAAAACCAGGTCAATATTACAGTTAAAATAGTCAATTATGTTAAAAACCATTCGTTAACATCTAGCGAATATGAAATTTTCGTATACCCAATGAATTAATATGCCTGATAAATTATAGCTTTATTTCTCACAATAACAACCTGAATTGAATTTATACATTTGTATAATAAATCAGATTCTCATAATCACCCGATTTTATTAATAATATAATTTGTAAATTAGACGTTTTTGTTTATTTTGACAAATAATTCCTTAGCATTTTTTCTTGCTTCTTCTGTGATTTCTTCGTTAAAAATAGTATTACTTAAAGAGTCAAGCACTATTTGCCACTCCCTTTCAGTCAATTGAATACTTTTTTTATCGGTGTTGCCCATATTGAAATTTTTTAGTTTTCTGTAATAAAATCTTATTTACGACTATTAAATGAAGAACGGTTACTCCAAGCAATAGCAATTTCGTAAAGTGAGAATTTGAGTATCAAGAAATAATAGGATAAAGAAGGAGGAGGATGAGTTGGGAGAGAAATGCACACGAGGAAGAAAAAGTAGTGAATAAATGAAAACAGAACCAAGGTTTGTTGGCAAGTTAGCGAGAGAGAGAGATTGAAAGAGGGAGAGGGAGAAGAAGATAAAGCGTGTGTATGGAAAATTGAGGGTATGAATATATCAAATAAGGTTATAATATTGCGCTCCTAGTTTTCATGTTCTTTTTGAAATGATAAAAAATCCATGCGCTGAAATTATCAAAGCGGCCAGGGACATCTTTGTAGCAAATACCAAGTTCCATGGAGTATTCGGATTTGGATATGGCATAAACAAATCATCTAACCTTAATTCTCCCTTGACTAAATCCGCAGTTATCAATGCATTCCAAATTATAAAATTATAAAAGAACTCGTAAATCGAAATTATCAATATAGCAAGAACAATTAATTGCAAAATAGACCTCACACTTTTTGGAACATTCTTTACTTTATCTGTTCCAAGTTTAGTAACGCAATACCAAGCTACAACAGAAACTATCATCAAATATGTTACTAATTTTGCTAATCCTTTAACTGGAAATTCGGTATTAACCAGTACCTCGCCTATTATGACTTTTCCAGTAATCAAATATTCATTAATACTAACGTAGAGAGAATAAGCTGTAATCACAGCCATAACAAATGCACAAATATAAAAAACATACAAGTAGAACCGTCTGGAAAGAAGTTCGTCTCTTTCTGTGCTCAGTTTCATTTATATTTAAACCGATTAACTTCTCATATAAAAATGATATATCATATAAAAAATCGGTGAATTTACAGGGTATTTTCGAACGTTCTAATGATGGCGTTTAGATCATCTTTGGCCATCAATGGATGTACGGGTAATGATAGTACATGATTCCATGCCCAAGTCGTGTTAGGTAGTAAATTATCGGCACTCGATCCGGATTTATCAGTATCATTATCGTAATATGGGGTTTTATGCACAGGTGGATCATAGTAAACGGTAGCACCGATTCCTGCTTTGAGAAGATTATCCTTTACTAATTCTCGATGAGAATTATCCTTAAACCCGACTGTAAAAAGATACCAATTAAATTTATTATTCTCTGATTCTTTTGGAAGTTTGAGTATGCCTTTTTGTTCAAAGCTTTTTAAACCTTCAGATAGCAATTCTGCGTTGGCTTTTCTTATTTCCAACATTTGGTTTAATTTTCGCATTTGAGATATTCCTATTGCCGCACAGAGTTCAGGTAGTCGCAAGTTCAATCCAAATACACGAGTATCGTATCCATTAACCATACCGTGATTTCTTATCATTAAAAGTTCTTCGTATATATTATCATCATTAGTAACAATAGCACCACCTTCTCCAGTAGTGAGCACCTTACTTGCGTAAAAGCTAAAGCAGCCCAGATCCCCTATTGTTCCGGATTGTTTTTCATTATATAAAGATCCAAGTGATTGACATGCATCTTCGACTACTTTTATTGATTTAGATTTTGCAATGGCATATAGTCTTTCCATATTGGAGGGATGACCGTACAAATGTACGGGTATAATCGCCTTTGTCTTGTCTGTAATTTTCTTCTCAACATCAGAGAAATCAATTGTATAATCGTCAGTATTGATGTCTGCAAATACCGGTTTGGCTCCAGTTGCGACAACTGAATTTGCCGTGGCTACAAAAGTAAAGGAAGGAAGTATCACTTCATCTCCAGGTTTAATTCCCAAAGACAATAAGGAAGCATGTATCGCAGATGTTCCTGAATTGACTGCGATAACGTGTTTTACATTAAGATATGATTTTAAAAGATTTTCAAAATCTTGAACACGCTTTCCGCCATTTTTGGCAGGAGAAGTTAAAGAATTTTCAGCAAGTACGTTTAGTACCTCTTGTTTGGCATCATCATCCAACCAAGGCTTGTTAATAGGAATCATTATTGAAATACTATGATTACAGATATAAAAATCAGTAAGAAAAAATGTAAAAACCCTCTATAAAATTAAATCATAATGTTGCGTACGGGGGCTTGGCTTGGTTTTCTTTTGTTATGGTATAGGCTTAAAAAGAATTAGGTTTGGGTTTGAGGATGGTGGAGTTCGTATTGTAATACTACTGCCAAATAAGTGGTTAAAATATAATAGAGGGCGATATTAACTAATTTTGGTGCAGATGTGGCAGAGTGGTCATCCTACAAAATCATATTTTTAGGACCATAATAATGCGTCGGCCTTGAGTTAATCAAGGTAGATAACATGAAAGCCGATTCGCCGTACGGCGAGCAGGAGTTCAAATCTCCTCATCTGCGCTCAATTTTACTTGGTGCAAATATTCAAGAATTCTTACAGCAGAGTCGTAATCTATACCCTGAGTAAATTGAAACATATTATCGACGTCAGAGAGGAGGCATTTAACCTGTAAATATACCACCCACCATAACGCAAAAAAAGAGACAATAAAACAATATTTTATAATGTGGCTCTGACACAACATGTATTATATAAAATAAGATGAAAAAATATACTGGTATTATAATTGGAATTATCGTGGTAGTGATAAGTGTCTTCACGATAGCAAATACTCCATCAGATACCACAATTTTATTGCCTTCACCTAACTTTGAAGATAGAGAATCGGCTGTAAGAGTCATGGCAGAAGATTTAGGATATCCTACAAACATTTTAGTTTTACCTGATGAGAGAATGGTATTAACTGAACAAACCGGAAAAACTTTGATCTTTAATAGCAACGGAACATTGCTAAATACAATTCAATTACCTGATAATTATTTTGAAGAAGGTGCAGGCCTGTTAGGATTGGCAGCGGACCCACAATTTGCTAGCAATCATTTCTTGTATCTTTATTATACTTACACAGATAACAATAGCAGCAACATATTCAATAAAGTAATCAGAGCACAGGAAAAAAATAATTCATTAGTTGACGTACAGACGATTATAGACAATATTCCGGCTTCAAAACTTCATAACGGTGGAGCGCTTAAATTCGGTCCCGATGGAAAATTGTACATAAGTGTAGGCGACACAACAGAATCAGAATTATCTCAGAATTTATCTAGTTTTGCAGGAAAAATCCTCCGCTTGAACCCTGATGGAACTATTCCAAATGACAATCCTTTTGATAACTCTTCAATTTATTCATACGGTCACAGAAATGTAGTGGGCATTGCTTGGGATTTTAACAATAATACGATGTACGCTACCGAAGCAGGAAGTACTGGAAATGATGAAATAAACATAATTAAATCAGGCGAGAATTATGGTTGGCCAATAGAAGTATGTGGTACCCCAGAGGAAAGTCTATTTGTTAATGCAGAATATTGCTTTACTCCCTCTGTTTACCCTTCTGGGATTATAATCAGTAATTCATCAGAACTAAATTATTATGGAAAATTATTAGTTGCCACCATAAAAGGAGAACATTTGAGAAGTATTGATCCTATTACAAAAGATCAATCTCCAATATTAACTGGATATGGCAAGATTAAAGATATAACTGAAGATAAGAACGGTTCACTATATATAATAACAAACAATAGAGGATTTTATGACGATTCTGGATCTGATAGAATTTTAAAGATAATTAGGAATCAGTGAGTAAAGATTGGAACTAAAAAAATTTAGAGATATGAATCAGGATGAAAGGCTTCACTATCTAAAGACAAGAACAAATTTGGATGAAAAAGATATTGATTTGTTTAGAAACACAGGAGCAATCAAATTTGATACTATTAATGGGATGGTAGAAAACGCTATTGGAATCTTTCCTCTACCCATTGGAATAGCAACGAATTTTGTTATCAACGGTAAAGAATATTTAATCCCTATGGCAATAGAAGAACCTTCTGTTATTGCAGCAGCTAGTAATGCTGCAAAAATAGCCGGCAGAGGAGGAGGATTTATTGCTCATGCAGACGATTCTATAATGATAGGGCAGGTTCAATTAATCCCCATACACAAGAATTCAACCAATAAATCAGAAATTAATGATAATAACATAATCAAAGTATTACAAGACAATAAAAACAAAATAACTTTGCTAGCAAATACAAAGAGCAAATTTGCAGAGTGTATAGATATTAAATTCAAACTTGTAGAAGATGAAAGTATAAACAACCTAGGAAGAATGATAATAGTTGAGATTCTAGTAGATACCAAAGACGCGATGGGAGCCAATGTAATAAATACAATGTGCGAAGCCATAGCCCCAGAGATTGAATTACTAACAGGTGGTAAAGTAATATTGAAAATTTTGTCTAATTATGCTACAGAACGCCTAGTAAGATGCAAGGCGATATTTCCGAGGGATCTAATTGGTGGTGAACATATTCTTAAAAGGATTTTATTTGCTTATGCTATGGCATACACCGATACACATAGAGCAGTAACTCATAACAAAGGAATAATGAATGGAATCGATAGTGTTGCCATAGCCGCGGGCCAGGATTTTAGAGCTATTGAAGCAGGTTGTCATGCATACGCTTGTAGAGATGGGCATTATAGATCATTGACCAAATGGTATCAAGATTCTAACGGGGACCTAGTTGGAGAAATAGAAATTCCTATGGCAGTTGGAACGGTTGGAGGAATAACAAACACACATCCACTTGTTAAGTCATGCTTAAGATTATTGAACGTATCGAGTTCGAAAGAATTAGCAACTATAATAGCCGCATCAGGGTTGGCACAGAATTTCTCAGCAATAAGGGCATTATCAGACGAAGGCATACAGAAAGGGCATATGAAATTGCATTCAAAAAATATTGCGATTATTGCAGGAGCTACAAATGAACAGATTGAATTGGTTTCAAAAAAATTGGTTGAGGAGAGCAATGTCTCGGTATCAAGGGCCAGAGAAATTCTCGATACACTAAATAAAACATGAACTTGATTAACAGAATTTCTTATCGTCCTATCATTAAAAAAACAAATAAACTACACGATAATTAGTATAGTCGATATAGGTATCAAATATGGGTATTGTTAAATTTGTGGTGCCCAAAGGCAGTATAGAAGAGGCTACTTTTCAAATAATAGAAAGAGCATGGCAATGTAACGTTAGCGGCAGGGGTAGAATATACAGAGTAAAAATTGCGGACCCAGAGATAGAGGTCAAGATTCTAAGACCACAAGAAATTCCTACATATGTACAGGAGGGGTTTCACGATGTAGGAATAACTGGTAAAGACTGGATAAAAGAAACCAATGCCGATGTCAAAGTATTATTAGACTTGGAATATGGTAAAGTAAAACAGGTAATAGCTATTCCAGAATCCTTCAAGTTTAACAGCCTAGATGAGTTGATAGACGATTTTGCACTAAACAAAAAGACGTTGAGATTTTCGACTGAATATTTAAAATCGGCATCTCAATACATAAAATCAAAAGGAAATTATAAAAAGCACTTTGGAGATTTGGAACCTACAATAGTAACTCCATGGTCCAGAACAGGTGACAACAAATTGGTAGAAATATTTTTGTCATTTGGAGCAACGGAAGCAAAACCACCAGAAGATGTTGACGCAGTTTTTGATATCACAGAAACAGGAACGACTTTAATTCAAAACAATCTAAAAATTATAGATCAAGTTATGGAATCCACGGCCGTACTCATAGCCAATAAAGAAGCACTAAAAGATCCCATAAAAAGAGAAAAGATAATAGATATGATTGTTTTGCTAAAGGGTGTTGTAGAGGCCAGGAAGAAATTGCATATTTTCGTTAACGTGGAAAAGGACAATCTCAAAGCGTTACTAAACATCCTTCCTTCATTAAAAGGACCAACCGTAAGTAACCTAAGTACAGAAGGTTGGTTCGGAGTAAACACCATAATTGACAAAAATGAGTTTATTAGACTTGTTCCAACCATAAGAAAAATTGCTCAGGGTCTTGTCATTTTAGAACCCAGTCAAATATTGTCAATGGACAAAGTCATTTTAGATGATAAAGATGAAGTAAAAATTGATTAATATCATAGACATCAAAGACCCACAAGAACAAGCAAGTGAATTAAGAGAAAGATCATGGAACAAAGATTTGTCTATTCCTACAAGAAATGTTCTAAAAATCATGGACATTATAAAAGCTGAAGGAGATGAGGGAATATCAAAATGTATTAAAAAATATGAGAACGTTAAGACAATGGATTCATTTGTTGTTAGCAAGGAAGAAATCAAGGAGGCATATGAAAATGTTTCGGCAAAACAAATCAGAATCATAAAATATATGAAATCGAAATTAGAAAAAAGCGAACAAGCAGTTATTGATAGTTTAAAAAATATAAACATTAACTCAGACGGAATCAAAATAAAAAAAACTGTTTTACCTATTTTTAGGGTGGGTTGTTACACTCCAGGCGGAAAAGCTAGATATCCAAGTACTATTGTTATGTGTGCAGTACCTGCTAAAGTTGCAGGAGTAAAAGAAATAGTTGCCATTACTCCTCCTATGAAAAACGGTAAGGTGGATCCACTAACTCTTGTAGCAGGAGACATTTGCGGTGTTAATGAGTTTTACAAGATTGGGGGAGCTTATGGAATAGCCGCATTAGCATATGGCACAAAGACCATAAAAAGAGTTGACAAGATTGTAGGGCCTGGTGGAGTGTATGTTTCTGTTGCAAAGTCCATAGTATCAAAAGACGTTTCCATAGATATGATAGCAGGGCCGACAGAATTGTTGGTATTCGCTGATGAAAAATCAAATCCACGTTATATTGCACTGGATCTGATTTCTCAAGCAGAGCATAGCGAAGATACACTCTGTGGGGTAGTAACTAAATCAAAATCGATAGCTACCAAAATTTCCTTAGAACTTGACACAATAATTAAGGAAACCAACATATCCAGAAAGGAATTTGTAGAGAAAAGCATTGATAACAATGGATTCATTGCATTATGCCAAAACGATAAACAAATAACAGAATTTATTAATGAATTTGCACCTGAGCATTTAGAAATATTCTCAACTCATAACAAGAATTTAATCAAAGAGATCCGTAATGCTGGTTTAATATTAATAGGCCAGTACACTCCGTCTTCGGTAAGTGATTATTGCCTTGGTTCTAATCACGTCTTACCCACATACAGATTTGCAAAATCCAGGTCAGCATTATCTGTTTTAGATTTCATTAAATTAGTAAACAGGATAGAAATGAATAAAGACACCCTAGCGAAAATTTCTCCCATTATGAAAGAAATCACTTTGACAGAAGGACTAGTTAATCACTATGAAGCAGTAAAAGGAAGGCTGACAAAATAACGATGGTAGAGTGGTTAGAAAAAGAGCTTGTCTATATTAAATCTCACAAACCCTATAAAAGACCAGATAAAGTTCATGACTTTTATAAATTAGATTCCAATGAAAATATAGTATTAGAAAAGAATTTAATTAGAGCAATCGCAATGAAATCGCTTCGTGAAAGTGATTTTAGGGAATATCCACTAGAGCAATTTGACAAATTGTATAAAAAATTATCAGAGTATACCAATTTGAGTACAAGAAATATTGGAGTTGGTAGCGGTTCTGATCAAATAATGGATTTATTACTATCAACGATTGGTAAAGGTAGAAGCGTAATCACACTAAATCCCACTTTCTCTTATTTTGTAGACAGATGTAATTTATATAAAATACCAACAAAACAAATTGATCTTTCAAGTTTAGACAATTCTTTTGATGTCGAATTGTTCATTAAGAAGGCAAGAGAATACGACATAATATACATAGCATCACCAAACAATCCTACAGGAAATCAATTCAGGTTCTATGAAATATTAAATATAATTGAATCATTAAAAGATAAACTAATAATAATAGACGAAGCTTATGTCGAATTTGCTGAATATAATTTAGCAAACACAGTATCAAAGTATAATAACGTTGTAATTATGAGAACGTTTTCAAAGGCTTTTGGGTTGGCCGGTGCTCGAATAGGCTATATGCTAACCAACGAACATTTGGCAGATATATTCAATCAGTATTTACAACTACCATATCCTCTTAGTAGTTTTTCAATGCAATTGGCAATTGAAGTTCTTGCAAATATACACATAGTAAAAAGAAGTATCGAATTGATAAAAACCGAAAGATCAAAAATATTTGAGAAATTAAACAAAATGAATCAAATCAAAATATTTGAATCACATTCTAACTTCTTTTTCTTTCAAACGTTTAATCATTTTGACAAAATAAAGAATTCAATGATGAATGAAAAAATATTGATAAAGAACTTTGGAAATCTAGGAAATTACCAAGGGGCTATGAGAATTACCATAGGAAATACTGAGATGAATGAAAAAATAGTTTCAATATTTGAAAAATCACAATCAACTTAGGAGATAGTTAATCAAGGACTGTCATTGGTCGAAGTGGTGCTGCTGGTAGCCGTGGTTGTGGCGGTGGTAGTGGTGGTAGTAGTATCCAGTTCCTGATCAGAATTTTCCATCATTAATTTCTTTTGAGTATAGACATTGACTTCGGTAGAAACAGATGTATCCAGAATTTTTCTTATTTTTTCTGCCCTCATATTACCAATACCAGGTACCCTAGCAAGCTCTGCAATTGAAGCGTTCAAAACATTCCGAGGAGAATGAAATTTTTCCAATAGTCGTGTAGCCACCTTAGAACCTATTCCAGGTAAAGAAGTAAGAACATATAATTGTTGAAGGACAAATGGGTTTGATTTTTTGATCTTTTTTAAAAGGGGTCCCTCGTTTTTGTTTTTGAATTGGTTTGAAGCCAACAAAACCAATAGTTCAGCGGTATAATAAACAGAACTGGTGTACAAGACGGGTAGTCGAAAATCGAGTGCAACCTTAATCAAGGTTTCGTAGGCTATGCGAAGTTTGTCAATTATTAATCTAGAATCTGAAGAAAAATCCTCCCGGGTATCAAGATCTGTTAAATTTCCTTCAACAATAATTACAGGTCTGGAATAATGTTTTATTAGATCGGAACACTGTACAAATAAACGACCATCGTAAACAGAATTAAGTAAATCATATATTGTTTTTCTTTCAATGATAGTTTCTGATGAAACTATATAGTCCCCAATTACTAATTGTTTATAATCCACATGCACTCCCATTAGTTTTAGTAAATCAGGAACACGACTATTTTTCTCTCTCTCATCTACTACAATTCTAATAGCCAATATTATAATAACAAAACAAATAGTCTTAATTAATATTAATAGGAAAGAAAAAATTATGGTTGTTTTTATGAGGATGGTGGCGGGCTAAATTTATTACCAGATGGTGATGATGGTGGTGATGAACCCGACTGGGCCATATGCATCATTTGGTTAATCTTGCTTTCAACTTCTTTGAGATTTTCTTTGACTCTGGATTCTTGCTTTCCTAAAACAACGGTTCTAGTGTTTGACAATTCTTTCTTCTCCTCTAATTCCTTTATCAGATCATCTCTGTTAGACTTGACCAGTAGTGGGCCTGCTAACTTGTATACAGTATCATCGGCAGTAGTTTTCTTTAATTCCTCCAATGCTCTTTCGGTTTCAGATACTTCTAGTTCAACCTGTTGTTTTTGCATCATTATTGCTTGAAGGTTTTGTTGTAATTGTTGTAACCTCGCAAGCTGCTCTCTGAGCCATGGAGGAAGCTCTTGTTCACTCATTGTTTATACAGACTAACTAGATATGCACTGAGATAAAAATTATTATGGTTGGATTATTATTATTGTTTATCTATCTGAATTACAGAATAAGACAAATCAATCAATCTCAAAAGTGATACAATAGTTGCACGAAATTTGGATACATTGTTACTTGAAATAGATACTACAATACAGTTATTTTCAGTGGAAACAGTAACTTGGGCACCAAAATCAGGAGTAGACTGTATATCGCCTTTTAGAGCAACAAATATGGAATTTAATTGTTGAGTTAATAAATTAGTGGGATCTTTAAAGAAATCTGGATTGGGTTTTATATCAAAATAAATATGGATTCTAGAGTTGTAGTTTTCCAAGATTTATGTCATATGCCCCTGCAGCTACCTTATATTCACATTTACCACATTGCCAAATACCAATAGAGATTCTTCGGAATTTTAGTGAAGTACAGCTGGGACATCTTCTTTTTTGTTTTAAAGTTCTATAGACCTTACCATATCTTTTTCGTACAGTAGCACCAAATTTTACACCCAAACCTTTTAGTGCTGTTGAGCCCTTTTTCCTTTTAATCTTAGTTCAACTCCTTTATTTTAGAGCGTATTTCCTCTCCTTTAATTCTTGCTATTTCGGAGAAGCTAATAATTTGATCAAAAGTGAATGGACCTGTAAACCCTTTTTGTACCGCAACTATGCTTCCATCTGATTGAGTAGTCATAGTTATACGTGCATCCATACATGCCTCTTCTTCGGTAGTGGGATCTAATAGTACTGATTCGCCGATTTTAACTGCAGTGATTGAAATTGGGATAGTAGTAATAGGAGGGGGCATGGTTTTACCCGTATCTACTACCTTATCATCTTGCATTTCAAAAATCGGAAATTTACTTGTCGATAAGGCTGCCACAACAGCATAAGAAGTAGCATCTAGCAAATTACCATCGCTGTTTATTATACTACAATCAACAAAAACGGTGTAGACAATTTTTCCTGGAACCAAAACCAATTTGTCCAAGTCCAGCATTTCTGATTCACGTACTCCTCTATCGACAACTCTAGACAATTCGATTGCATCTTCATCGGGAGGTCCGGGTTCAACATGTGGAGAGGCAGTAGGCAAAACTTCTGCGGACATGATCAATGCTCCTTTATTTTCTAATCCTTCAAATGGTTCGCCTGTTTCTACTTTAACCCCTGCAATAACTTCGGTGTTTCCAAGTATCACCTTTGCAGAACCAGATGCCTTATCGATTATGCCCACCTCAATTTCGAGGTTTCTGTAGGACTCGTATTCACGACCGTCCAATCTTTTTCCTCTAGTCAAGGCTTCTAACATTTGTTGTTTTCGTAGTTGTTCAACTATTATTGTAGAACGTTTAGATGAACTCATACCTCTTCTTTTACCTCCAATTCATTTCCAAAATACTTCTTCATTAGAGCATCCTTTTGTATTTCATATACTAATTTACATCCATCAATTGCCTTATTCAAACATTCACTAAATTGAGCAGTAGTAAGCTTTCCATCAACTTGAAGTAATGTAATTTGTTCCAAATTAGGCAGATATGCTACAGGCATATCAGCATCTCCTTCTTTATCTTCCAAGTCGTTAACATCCAAAACGATATTATCTGCTATTCTTCCCGCAGCACAGGCAGAGACTAAATCACGCATATTAATTCCAGCATCTGCCAATGCTACCGATGCGGCATTAATACCAGCACATCTAGATCCGCCATCAGCTTGCAACACCTCAACAAATACGTCAATAACAGCTCGAGGATAGTCGCTCAATATTAATGAGGGCTCTAATGACTCGCGCATTACTTTTGATATCTCTACTTCTCTTCTAGAGGGGGCAGGATTTTTTCTTGTATCTGTTGAAAATGGAGACATGTGATATCTACATCTAAGAACACATCTATCAGGAAGGGCCATATGTTTTGGGTGGACTTCACGTGGTCCATAAACAGCCACAATTATCTTGTTCTTTCCAAATTCTATAAAAGCAGAACCGTCTGCATTTTTTACCACGCCGACGGTAATTTTGATTGGACGTAGATCATCTATTCCTCTACCATCAGATCTTTTTCCGTTTTCATCCAATAAGGTTAATTCTTTCAAGCTATACACATCCTATTTAATCACTCTTGTTTTTTTTCTTTTTGATCGTTATTGCTGTTGTTGCTGGATGATTTTTCAGAATTGTCAATTTTGTGTTTTTCCTTTGAACTAGACTTGGAAGTATTTTGTTGTTGCTGTTGTTCTTCCTGCTGTTGACCTTTTTGTTTTTGTCCTTGTTGTTGAGGTGGCTGTGGTTC
>LLBY010031757.1_pt5 | contig 19173 bp, 19 predicted proteins | sample 1489401 | NCBI WGS metagenome assembly LLBY01 (sample SAMN04092656, study PRJNA295927) | soil metagenome | biome: Soil prokaryotic community; feature: Bulk soil; isolation source: soil from tomato rhizosphere | host: tomato cultivar Hawaii 7996 | place: South Korea | collected 2011-11-01 | reverse complement strand
CTAGAACCTGTTATGAACTTTTGGAGATGGTAAACTGCTGGAATGAGCAGAAAACCATACCCGAGTGATGTGACAGACGATGAATGGGCATATGTAGCTCCTTATCTGACTTTGATGAAAGAAGATGCGCCCCAGCGAGAGCACGATCTACGCGACGTGTTCAATGCTCTGCGCTGGATTGTTCGAACGGGTGCCCAGTGGCGGATGATGCCCAACGATTTGCCACCGTGGCACACCGTCTACCAGCAGGCCCAACGCTGGATTGCGGCAGGCGTGTTCGAAGATATGGTGCATGACTTAGGCGCCTTACTGCGATTGGCAAAAGGGAAGAAAGAACAGCCTTCCGCAGCCATTTTTGATGGTCGCACCGTGCAATCCACGCCAGAAAGTGGAGAACGAGCCGGATATGACGGGCACAAGCGGAAGAAAGGAAGCAAAATCCATATGGCGGTGGATACGTTAGGCTTGTTGCTGGCTGCGCCTGTCACACCGGCGAACGAACAGGAACGTGCCCAAGTGAAGGAATGGGCACAGGCTGTGCAGGAAGTCACACAAAGTTCGCTGGAGGTCGCATTTGTAGACCAAGGCTATACCGGTCCTCTCCCGGAGCAGGCAGCCAAGGAAGCAGGGATTGATTTGAGCGTAGTCAAGCTGCCAGAAGCCAAGCGAGGATTTGTCCTCTTACCCAGACGCTGGGTGGTGGAACGCAGTTTTGCCTGGACTGCTCGCTTTCGTAGATTGGCTCGTGATTTCGAGAGAACACCCGAAACCTTCCGTAGCCTGCATTTCATCGCATTCGCCATCCTTATGCTTCCTAACTTCATCAAATCCATTGCTCATCTCCTCTGAAAGTGCATAACACCCTCTAGGGTCCAGTTTTCTTGATCGATTGCCCATCTTCGGTCTTGTGATTTCAGGAGATAGCTTTCTAAAATCATGATCACGACGTTGAGTAAAAATAGTATAATTATTATACTATGCCCTTTGAATATGACCCAAAGAAAAGCCAGACCAACCGTGAAAAACATGGGATTGATTTCGAGGGGGCACAAGCTCTCTGGACTGATGAAGATCGCCTCGAAATCCCTGCCAAAACGTTGGATGAGCCACGCTATCTGGTCGTTGGAAAGATCAGTAGCAAACACTGGTCGGCGGTAATCACATATCGCGGCGAAAATGTTCGTATCATCTCGGTACGGCGATCCCGCGATGAGGAGATAGAACTCTATGAAAGCTTCTGAATTTGACAAAAAATTTGATAACGGGGAAAACATAATTGACGAGCTTGATGTTGCTCATGCTCGTCGACCTGGAGAGGAAACAAAGCGTATCAATGTGGATTTTCCTGCCTGGATGGTAGTCGCTCTTGACAAGGAAGCGCGGCGCTTGGGCGTAACCCGCCAATCTATCATCAAGATGTGGCTAGCAGAGCATTTGCAGCAGCAATCGTAAGCTTGCTGGTTGGTATGCCAGACATTGCCTTATCCGCTGGAAAATACTTTTACATGGTTACCAAAATCTGCCCCACAGGGTATAAATCTGGGATGCGGGTATACATTTAGGCCGGCGCATTTTACACCCCAGTAAATTCCTGCTTCATCTGCTACAGAACCGGCCGTTCCTTATAAGCCAAGGAGCGGCTGATTCTTTAAGGTATGCATCTGAATCTCTCCATGGTGGAAGATTACCCAACCATCCAGTGATCCAATATCTTATCAATCTCCTCTGCCACCTTGCCGCGCGCCAACGAGCGATCCATTCCCCGTGATAGTAATTCATCGTATTTTGTCTCGGCATGACGGATGTGGGCAAGCACTGCCAGACGGATAAATCCTTCATCCAGGCTTTTAGCACCCGCGGAGCGTCCCACTCGTCCACTGTATTTTTGACAAGCATGCTCGGCAATGACTTGCTCGCGACCAGAGGGACAATGGGGAAATAGCTCGCGCACGCGGGCGGCAAAACGAGTCACGTATTCCTGATCCAGTTCCGCCCGGCGTTCGGCTTCACGCTCCCGGCGGCGTGCGCGGATTTCTGCATCTTCCAAACATTCCTGCTCCGCACGCTGAAGCGCAGCTTCTTCCACCAGAAGACCCTGCCGCTCGTAACGTTTGCGGGCGCGGCTCCACTTGAGAACAACCGCCGATAACGTGGAGTACTTACCTGCACGCCGGGTCAACGCAGCATCTCCGGAGGGGAGGAAGATCAGATGATCCATGTCGGCGCAGGACAAGCAAAGGGCGCCCTTGTCCTGAAACAGTGTAATCCAGGCATGGCGTCCCAGTTCTTCTCCGCATTCACTGCAAACCGATTCACTAGTGGTAATAAAGGTTTTCCAATCCATAGGTCTCGTTACAAGGTTTCGAGTAGCCCTTTTCCAAATGGCGTCAGGCGGATTTCAACCAGTTCCTTCGACTTGAAGCCAGATCTGCTTTTCATTCGATACTCACACTCTACACAGCCAAACCCTTCCAGTGGATAGATCACTAAACGCTCAATTACAAAACGCAGGGTGTTTTGCACGAAAGTTTGGTCAACGCTCGGCCAGGTCAAGCAAGTCCTTCCGATCAGATCATCGGCAAATTGCTCGAAAGAAACAATTTTGCTTGTCTCCAGTTCCAGCAAACGCGCTAGAACGGTCTCCCTAAAATCAGGTGGCAGTCCGCGGCTCAAGCCCTCAACTGGATATGCAATTCTCCAGTCCACCAGATACCACCAGATAGAAAGCACGATACCGACTTGCATTGGGCCGGAAGAATTGAGGAAGGCCTCGCCTTCGGGAGTTAACTTCCAGGCACGAGCCTGCCCGCCAGCCGCAAGGCCGCCTGTGGCAGCAAGCATGTGAAGGTAGAACAACGGCCAGACATCCGCTTCACTACGTATTCGATAATGGTAATCCCCAATCGTAGATTCTAATTTTGGCGGGTCGGTAAATTGGGCGCAGACCTCCCGCACAGCTTTGAGCTGGAGGTTGCCCGTGGACCGCGTGCCAAGAGGATAATTCTCTTTGATGTAATTCAGAAGTGTCACCATGTCCCGCCATACAGCCAGCGATTCCGCGAAAGCAATTTCCTTTTTACTCAATCCTTGCGACCAGGTCGTGATTCTATCGAGAACACGATCCTCAAGCTTTGGGAGCGGGTAGTTGTCCTCTTCTCTGCTCCTGCGCGGGTGACGTAGGCGATCATTTACTTCATCCAGGTCGAAATGTTCTGGATCGAATTCGCCGCCGATCCACTCCAGGTATTCATCGTGCTCGGGATGTTCTGGCTCGTCTATCGCTTCCAAGAACCTCTGATAGCCCCATACACCGCCCACATCCTCCGGCGGGCAAGCCCGTTTGCCAGCAACACAAAGCGGATAGCCTACACCCTTTTCCGCTGGCAGGATTTTTTCTACGATCAACTCATGTTCCCAACTATCCCCAAAATCGTATTCATAACGAAATTTGGATCCATCGCGCCCAAGCGCCTGATTCAGCTTGAAGCGGGCTTCATTTTTGGTTCTGAGATCTCCATACTCATCATCTTCAGGATCGCCATAGATTTGTCCGTTGCTGGTGAACATATGCAGGTGATAATTCTCCCAGCCCATGACGATCTGTAAAATGTCATGTAGTCGAAACAACGTTGTCGTATCTAGGACCAGGAATCTGCGCCTAATCGGCGGTCTTGAACCGACCAGCGTCACCTTGATTTGGTAGACTGACTTTGGGGTGGACATGGAGACTCCTTCATGGAGAACTTTCGTCTATTATGTAGTATACGCAAAAACAGTCACAGAGAGAAGCGAGTCACCCTATGAGGAAGCCATCGAACATTATCGCGAATTGCTGCGTTTCTACCCAGGGGACGATCAGCTGTTGTTTTTGCTTTTCAGCAAAAGTCAGTCACTGGTATTCAAAGGTGGAACAGCATCATTTACTGCTTTTTCGGGGTTTGCGGCGCGATCTCGATAATCCCTTTCGAAAAGTTGCCAGGAGCCCGGCGATGGACATCCGTTCTTCGTAACCTTTCAACGCAGGGTCACCGGGGTAACCTTGTTTCCACATGTCGAACCAGGAGATCGCGCCCTCAGGCTTATCATCAGCAATCATGAAGTCAATCTGACAGCCGCACAATGCGCCAAATTCTGTCACGTGCATGTCCTTCCTTCCGTCCAGGCGGTTTAAAAGGTGTATTCTTGAACTGCGCGCGCACGTCGGCGGCGATACGATCAATCTCTGATTAGTCCGAAGCGCCTAGCAATCGCGCGGCCCGATCCAGCTGGCCGAGCAACAACTGGTGAGCGTAGTGACGATCTCCAATTGGCATAAGCTCTGGCGAGAACAGGGTACCGAGGGGCTAGCCAGCCAACCGAAAACTGGCTTAGCCATCTGGACCACCGATCGCTGCAATTGATGGACAAGTTTGCCGTCCCACTATACTGAACAAGTAACTTAAAAAATGCGGCTTGCATATACATCAGGCTTGTTAATTGTGTAGACATGTCTACCCTGTACCGGCTAAAATGTGGATGTTGGGAAAATTGCTCACAAATCTAATCTTCTGTGTATCTTTTTGGGGGTTTTTTCGTCATGTAGCCAGTTGCAAAAATGGTTCGCTATGTTTTATGTGGAAATGGCGGAGCATGCAAAATATTTGTTGCTCTTTAGGCCTGTTAGCTTGTTTTTGTGGTGGGCAATCAATACGTATTGGTAGATCCGATCGAGTCCCACTTATTTCTTTAAATGAGAGAATGTGGCAAGGGAAATGATCTAATGAAAATATCAGTTGTTATTCCTGTCCACAATGGGGGGAATCAGTTGCGAGAGTGTCTTAATGCCCTGATGGACTCTACGCGACTGCCGGATGAGCTTATTATCGTTGACGATGCTTCCACGGATGAGTCTGCTCAATTGGCGTCGAAATTTGGTACTGTAGTCGCTTGCCAGAGCCAACAGCCAGTGGGACCGGCGAGAGCTCGAAATCTGGGGGCAGCGGCATCACAAGGGGATATTTTGCTCTTCCTGGATGCTGATGTTGTGGTCCATCCGAACACGCTGGCTGTAATCGAGGGGCATTTTGAACAAAATCCCGAAATTGCAGCGCTGTTTGGCTCCTACGACGATAATCCTCCTCATCGTAACTGGGTTTCTTTATATAAGAATTTACAGCATCATTTTGTCCATCACCAGAGTCAGCCAGAAGCCTCCAGCTTTTGGACAGGCGTTGGAGCAATCCGCCGTGAGGTCTTTTACCAGTTAGGTGGTTTTAATGAGAGCTACTCGCGGCCTTCGATCGAAGATATTGAATTGGGGGTCCGGCTTAGAGACTCAGGATACCGCGTGCGGTTGTGTAGTGATGTGCAGGTCACGCACTTGAAGCGTTGGACTATCTTTAGCCTGTTGCGGTCCGACATTCTTGATCGAGCCGTGCCGTGGACCCGATTAATAGTTTCCACATCACGATTGCCAACCGATTTGAATCTGGATTTCAAAAGCCGGTTAAGCGCCCTGTGCGCCTGGTCCTTGTTACTGCTTTTTGTGATTGGTTTATGGTTTCCTGCTGCCTGGCTTGGTGCCTCGCCGCTGCTGGGGGTAGTGATTGCAGCCAACTTCACCCTGTACCGCTTTTTCTATGAGCGAGGTGGTTTGTGGTTTGCCGCAGGAGCCGTTGTCCTGCACTTTTTCTATTTCCTCTATAGCAGTATTACCTTCGGATTAGTTTGGATGGAGTGTGTCCTTTTGAAAAAGAATCAAAAAGTAAGTGTATCTCATGGATCAGTGGGAGATTAGACGACAATCATGGAACACAAACAAACTCGACAAGTTGTCATTATTGGTGCAGGACCCGCCGGTCTGACGGCCGGATACGAATTAACGAAACATAATATTCGGCCGATCGTGCTGGAACAATACGATAAAGTTGGAGGACTGGCGCGAACTGAAAACTACAGGGGTTTTCACTTTGATATGGGGGGGCACCGGTTTTTCACCAAGTCTGAATCGGTCAACGAGATGTGGCACGAAGTCCTGGGAAACGAATTTCTGCGTAGGCCGCGCCTCTCCAGAATTTTTTACCAGAATAAATTCTTCTTTTATCCACTAAAGACTTGGAACGCGCTTTCCGGCCTTGGGATTTGGCAAGCCATTCTTATTGTTCTAAGTTTCATCCGCTGGCAGATCTTTCCCTACAAAAAAGAGGAAACCTTTGAACAGTGGGTGACGAATCGGTTTGGCAAGCACTTATTTGAGATTTTCTTTAGGACCTATACAGAAAAGGTGTGGGGCATCCCTTGCTCGGAGTTGAAAGCCGAGTGGGCGGCGCAAAGGATAAAGAATCTATCCCTAAAGACTGCCTTGTTCAGCATGGTGGTCAAACCCGGCAATTCGATCACAACCCTGATCGAAGAGTTCCACTACCCGCGTTTTGGCCCCGGCATGATGTGGAACGAGGTCAGGAATCAGATCGAGAAGCGTGAAGGTACAGTACTTCTGAACAGCCCTGTGACGCGTATTCATCGCACCGGGGATTGCATCGATTACGTGGTTGTCTCACAAGATGGTTCAGGCGAGCAAAGCATTGATGGCACAGATTTCATTTCTAGCATGCCCATTTCAGAGTTCGTGATGAGACTTGACCCTGTTCCGACCGACGTGCTTGAGGCTGCCAAGAAGCTCAGCTACCGTGACTTTCTGACGGTCTGCCTAATCGTAAATAAGCCAGAGTTGTTCCCAGACAACTGGATTTATATTCACTCGCCAGAGGTAAAGGTTGGACGCATCCAGAATTTCAAGAACTGGAGTCCCGATATGGTCCCGGACCACTCGAAGACCAGTCTGGGTCTGGAGTATTTTTGCACGGAAGGCGACGATCTGTGGAATATGCCGGATGCGGACCTGATCGAACTAGGAAAGCAGGAATTGGAGAGGATCGGGCTCGCAAAGTATGCCGATATCGTTGATGGTTGTGTGTTCCGCGTGCCAAAAGCCTATCCAATTTACGATGCCGAATATGCCGGGTATCTCCAGATCATCAGGGACTTTGTAGACGGGCTCAAGAACTTTCAGAGCATTGGGCGGAACGGCTTGCATCGCTACAACAACCAGGATCATTCCATGATCACCGGTAGCCTGGCAGTTCGTAACATCATATTTGGCGAAAAGAACGATCTGTGGAGTGTTAACGCAGACGCGGAATATCATGAGGAGATCCGTCATGATGAAAAGAAATCCATCGAAACTCTCAAAGAGAAGATTACTCATATCTTCCCGCGGCTCGACCCGGTGGCTCTGGGTTTTTCGCTGGGCATAACTGCTGGGGCGCTGATCTTTGCGGCTACCCTCTTCCTAGTTATCAAGGATGGAGGGGCGGTTGGTCCGCACCTGGGACTACTCAGTAATCTTGTGCCTGGATTTACCGTCACGTCCTGGGGCGCTGTGGTGGGTCTGCTTAGTCTGTTCATTCTGGGATTTTTCTTTGGATCGATGCTTGCCTATTTGAGGAACCTGGCAGTGTTTATCACTGCAAGAGTCATTCATCGGGATCTCGAGCTTTATCATCTTAGAAGGCTTTTTGATTTCATCTAACGCAATCTATGGTGCTTTTAACATCCCATCAATTAGTCGTCATGCACTCGTCATTAATAGGAACAATGAATGCAGCAAGATAACGATGCCATCGAAAGCTTCGTGCTCATCGAACTCATGCGTTTGAACGGTGTGGTTTTAGGCCTCGTTCTGGGGCTGATGTTTGGGTTCGGGATTTTTATCGCGACCATCGCCCTGGTGATCAAAGGAGGGGAAGTGGTGGGACCGCACCTGGCACTGCTTGGACAATTTTTTATCGGCTACCGGGTTACAGTTGCAGGAAGCTTTATTGGCTTTCTGTATGGGTTGTTCTTCGGCTTCGTGGTTGGATATGTGATTGCGGGCCTGTATAACTGGATGGCCAACTTCAGGGAAAAGCGGTGGCCACGAAGTAGGTAACGCATGTTTCAAACATTTTTATTGCTTATCTGTATCCCCAGTTTTGCAATCCTGTTGCTATTTACCATTCGCCGAATCATATTTACCCTGGCGATTCTCTCAACCCACAATAAAGGTAAAGAATCTCCTTCGGGTGGGCAGGGGCATTTACCTCAGATTCTTATGCTTGTATCGTGTCGGGATGAGTCCAGTATGATCCCTGATTTGTGCCGGGTGTTGTCACGGCTCGATTATCCACCTGAGAGCTTTCAGGTCGTCTTGATCGATGACGGATCGACCGATAACACCGGCTTATTAATGGAACAAGAGGCAGCTAGTCGAACTGGATGGCATGTCCTAAGATTTCCAAGCAGTATGGGAAAAGCAAGTGCTCTGAACGCCGCCCTGGCCCGGTTTTCATTTGGCGAGATCATCTACATTTTTGATGCAGATCACCGACCGGATGTCAAAGTTCTGAGGCGGGCTGTACGATATTTTTATGCTCCACGTGTGGCTGCGGTAACAGGTTTTACACGAGTATTAAATCCACTAGCCAGCCCAAGCGCCTTTTATTCCACGGTGGAGAGTTATACGAATCAATTGGTCACAATGAGGGCCAAGGATCGCCTTGGACTTGCACCGGCTTTGCTTGGCTCAAATTGTGCCTACCGGCGCCAGCCTTTAATTGCCTGCGGAGGATTCCGGGACGGGGCATTCTCAGAGGATTCTGATCTTACGGTTACCTTCTATAGAGCAGGATATAGAATTCGTTTTGCGGATGATGCGAATTCCTATCAGCAGGTGCCTCAATCCGTGAATGGCTATCTGACACAGCACATCCGCTGGGGACGTGGCCTGAACGATGTGGCAAAAGGGCATAGTTTGGAAATCTTGCGTGATAAAAAACTAGATCTGCCTCTGCGGCTGGAGCTTCTCCTTTTTACAGCTGGATATATTGATCGCCTCGCTTTGATCAGCGCCATACTTTTGATGATCCTTTCCTATCTACTCGGCAGCACACTCTTTCCCCCCTTGCTTGGAATCATCCTGTTCTCGTTGGTGACACCACTGGCTCAAATTATCGCTCTTTTCCTTAAGGAGCGGATGAGTATGGCAATGTGGATCCGGTTGCCATTGATCCCTATTTTCTTCGCGCTCGATATCTTCGCCGCGGTGCGATCTATGCTGGACACTCTACTGAACCAGCCTCGTTTATGGGCCAAAACGCAGAGAGAGGAAACTCTTTAACGTGAAAACGATTGCCGTCTGTATCATCAACTACAATACGTGTGATCTGCTGCGCGAATGTCTCCGTTCTGTATTGATACAGAATGCTGATGAAATCATCGTAGTGGACAACGCCTCCACGGATGACAGCGTCGAGATGATGAAGGCAGAGTTTCCCTCGATCCCGCTGATTGCATTGGAAAAGAATTTTGGTTTCGGCACCGCGTCGAACTGTGGAACTAAAAACTGCCGTTCAGAGCACATCTTTTTACTGAATGCCGACACGAGGATGAACCCCGGGTCACTTCAAGCTCTAAATAGATACCTTGAAACCTATCCACACGTGTCCATGATTGGGCCGCGCGTCTTGAACCCGGATGGGACGCTGCAAACTTCGTGTTTTTATTATCCGACACCTCCACATGTCTTTCTATATATCTCCGGCTTCTACAAGCTAATCCCTCGCCTCCCAATTTTGAAGAAATGGAGCTTGCAAAAAGCAGTCAGCAAAAAGGCGATGGCTGTGCCATGGATACTCGGCGCTGCGCTCGCATTTCGACGTCAGACTTTTGAGACATTAGGTGGCTTCGATGAATCCTTCTTCATGTATTTTGAAGAGGTTGATCTATGTTATCGTCTGTTTTTGCGAGGCCAGCAGATCCATTTTGTGCCTGAGGCAGAGGTCGTTCACATTGGCGGAGCCAGCACAGCCCAAAAGCGAACCTGGTTTAGTATCCAGTTCTTCAGGAGTCTTGCCAATTTTTATCGTAAGCATTATTCAAGGCTCCTACTCCTAGAGCTGGTATTCATGGTGAAGGCGGTTGCATTTTTCAAACTGGCACATGACCTCATCCTGCTGCCATTTATAGGGAACGTGACGGAGCGGTCCGCTATGGAGGAAAGCCTCGACATCCATCGGAATTTGCTATCAGGTCGCTGGTATCGACGTTCAAATACAGGGCCAGCTGTTCCTATTTGGTGAGTCTGATCCGATGCGACTGCTTATTTTGTTGCCTCTTGCTCCCCGGCTAGAAGCCACGAGTGGAGGTGCCCGCGTCATTACGCAATTTTTATCGGAAATCATCTCGCGACATAAAGTTGCCGTGCTGTATTTTCGAGAGGCTGATGAATCTGGTGCTGACCTGTTCTTTCATGAAAGATGCGAACTGATCGAAGAGGTTGTGCGGCCAGCGAGTGAAAAATCTCTTTGGTCACGCCTGACTCGGTATTTCCGCTTGATCTTCTCGCTGTTCCAGCTGCGTCCGATGTGGGTAAGTGACTGGTTCAGTCCCGCGTTTGCGACGCAGGCGAGTCTGCTTGCCCAAAGATTCCGGCCTGATATTATCCAGGCTGAATTTCATGTGATGGGCCAATACTTTTCTGCGCTCAAGGGTATTGATGCTCGACGGGTATTAGTCGAACATGAGCCGAGCCCTCGCGCGGCCCTCTATCTCCAAAACCTGCCATCTGTTTTACACAGGTTAATCGAGCAAATTGAAAAGATTTCTTGGCAGCGATATGAAAGGGATGTATATGGCCAGGCGGATGCGATTGTCGCTTTCACGGAAGCAGATCAGAAGTCCATTATGGAAACGGCGGGGGGAACGCCAATCCATATCATATCCCCTGGAACCGCTATCCCGAAACATTCGCTTAATCCGCTTGGCACGTTGCCGCCAAGCATTTTCTTCCTGGGGAATTTTTATCATCCTCCCAATGTCGATGCCGCCCGTCGGCTTGCCGGATCGATCTTCCCCGCTGTACAGAGACAGTTCCCTCAGCTAAAACTATTCATTGTGGGGGAAAATCCCCCTGCGGATTTGAAGCGGGCAGCCAGTGAACATATCATCGTGACAGGCCGAGTCCGCGACTTAACCCCTTATCTGGATCAAGCCGCCTTGTTGGTCGCACCCGTATATCTGGGCGGCGGGATACGTATCAAGGTGCTCGAATCCCTTGCGGCAGGCAAAGCAGTGGTGACTACACCGCTTGCAGCGGAAGGTTTGGATGTAGCTGATGGTATTCAGCTTTTCATTGCGAAAACAGATGCTGAATTTGTCGAGCGTATCCTGTATCTACTCCGGAATGAAAACGAGCGCCTGGCATTGGCAAGCCGCGCCCGCACCTGGGCATCTGAACATATCGCCTGGGATCACTCCATATCCAAATATGAAGTTCTTTACAGAGAATTAATTGGAGAATCAATGCAATCCAGAACGGATGATATGGATAACTCAGAATTTGGTGGGTTGCAAACCCGCTCTACAGTTCTATGAAACGAATCACAAACTTCACGATAGCTATCCCGACGTTAGATCGACCAAAAGCCTTAGCGCGGTGTCTGGATGCGGTCCTTAATGGCACAGTATTGCCTGCCGAGGTGCTCATCATTGATCAGGGGCAGTATGATGTGGCAGAGCAGGTCATCAGCCAAGCCCGGCTGAACTGCCCGATACCACTCATTCACTGTTCGCAGCCACAAAAGGGACTCTCCGCGGCGCGCAATCTGGCCTCCGGGCAAACACACGGCCAGATCATTGCCTTCACCGACGATGACTGTGTGCCAGCCTCAGATTGGCTTGCGCAGATAGAACGGACAATGACCTCGCTCCCCGCATGCGATGGAGTGACCGGAAGCATTCTGCCATTCGGTGAGGAAACTTCTGGATTATTCCCAATATCCATTCGTACGTCCAGGAAACGTACCACCTTTCAAGGGCGGGCATTGCCCTGGCATGTGGGGAGTGGCGGAAACTTTGCTATAAAACGGGATTGGCTTCTCCGTATCGGAGGCTACGATGAGAGGCTTGGAGCGGGATCCCCTGGCAAAGCGGCAGAAGATACTGACATATTTTATCGTTTGCTTCAAGTCGGAGCTATCATCTGCTATGAACCTCAAGCCGTGGTCTATCATGAACGCCAGGATGTAATCCGCCTGACACGCAGCTTCTGGAATTACAGTCATGGGATTGGTGCTTTCACAGCCAAACACTTCCGCACGGGCGATCTGTTTGCCGCTTACATTCTTGGTGTCTGGTTGTTTTGGCTGGTTTGGCGGACCGCGAGCTCCATTCCTCGTCGAAACAGGATTTTCGCTGGGGAAGGTTTGTTGAGTCTGAAAGGCTGTTGTCATGGTCTGGCGTATGGTTTCAGACTAAGATAATGTGACTTCCGCCGACTCGATGGAATTACCTGATCCCACTTTTTAATCTCTCTTTCCTAATTATATGGACAGAAACCCGGTCATTGGAAAAATGAATATCTCCCAACTACCGTTATTCCTCAGGAAACCTCTCATCACTATACAAATGGTATCTATGCAGTTCTTGCTGAACCGATCCCTCCTTCTCACGATGGGTGCGCTTCAACTATTGTGGCTGATTGCGATCGTAATCACCAGGGCGAGCACGAAATATGACACGATTCTCACCGTAGCCATTTTCTCAGTCATCGCAACATTTGTGGTTATCCTATTGCCAGACAGGGTCATCCAAAGGCTCAAGGATCTCAAGGCCTGGCTGGTTCTTCACGAAAAACGATCGCTGTTGCTTTTGTGTCTCGCTGCGCTGCTTGTTGGCGTTCTTTATGCGTTTATCCAGCGTCAATGGAGTGATGAACAAAGAAGCTTCAAAGCGGCAAGTATCACAGCCTCCGAAGGACTCGCTGCGGCGTATGAGAAGGTTGATTGGTTGAGTGGACAACATCCCCCATTATTTTCCCTCCTATTTTCACTCGCGTTAAAGCTGCCCGGACCGGACCTGTTATACATGCGGCTAGTCTCGGTATTATTTTTGGCCGGTACTCTGATCGTTACCTATTATTTGGGGCGCGAGCTCTATGGCCGGGAAATCGGTTATCTTGCCTCCATCCTTTTGCTGTCGTTTCCATTGGTGGTTCGCCTGAGCGCTTCGGCCAAGCCGGATATTCAAGTGGCATTTTTCTTTTCCCTTGCGCTATTGTTATTGGTCCGCTTATCTAGAAAACCATCTTATTGGCTAGCCTGTGCCGCTGGTGTGGTGATAGGGTTGGGACTCCTGACGAAGTATATGATGGCACTCATATTCGTCGTTCTGTTTTTCTATTTTCTCTTCGTGGTCAGTTTCCAGAAGATCAAGTCCTATCTTCTTATTGTGGGGTTGGCTTCCATGGCGGTGTTCGCGGTTTGGATTGTGTATGCATATCAAATAGGTATCCTTGATGGACAAATACACAAGATTCTGGGTTACACGGGGAGCTATCATCTGGTCAGAGACCTTGTGGAAGCCAGTCCGTCGGCGCAACCAGCGACAGCGACCGAGGCGGAGGCCGAGAGTACAGACCTAAACGAACAGCTGCAGAGTGGAATTTTTCGCTTGGGGTTAGAGTCTTTGTTTACCAGAATACCCTCCTCCCTGGGTGTGTATCATGCACCTTTGATCCTCGTTGGTCTGCTCTATCTCATTAAAAAGCGCCAAGCGGTTGACCTGGTTTTGTTGCTCTGGATTGGAGGAGTATCCGCAGGTCTCTTACTTACCCTTCCAGCTCACAGGTACTTTCTACCTATCTTCCCGGCGATCGCTATTGCAGTTGCACACTTGTTGCTTCGCTTCCCAAAGTATGCCGAAAGAGCGATTCTGCTCAGTTTATTCTTTGGAGCAGGCAATCTCCATCTGTTCGCGAATTGGGTACGAGAGTCTCAAATTTTCTAGCCAGCCCCTAAGCTCCTGATGAGGATATGTCATGACCGCAGGTTCAACCATGTATAAAAGATCTTTGCTGCCTCATTGGGTCAGCTTTCGGCGCCAATTAAAGCGATGGCTTTTCCCTGCCCGGATGGGATCTCTACGGAGCACGAAACCTCTTAGCAGCGCCTGGGGCTTCGACCGCGGCCGGCCTGTGGATCGTTACTACATCGATTCATTTCTCGAAGCGCATCGCAAGGATATTCACGGCCGGACACTGGAAATTCTTAATACTGAGTATACGCGCCGATTTGGATCCAACATTGAACGGGCCGATATTCTCGATATCGACCCGGCAAACCGACAGGCGACGATCATTGCAGACCTGGCTGCCGCAGATTCAATTGAAAACGATTCGTTTGACTGCTTCATCCTGACGCAAACACTTCAACTCATCTACGATGTGAAATCTGCTGTTGCTCACTCGCATCGCATTCTTCGCCCGCGTGGCGTATTGCTTGTCACCGTTCCGGCCATCAGCCGTTTGGCAGGTGAAGGATACACTGATTATTGGCGCTTTACTCCGGCCTCCTGCGCGCGCCTGTTTGCGGAAATCTTCGGCGCTGACCAGGTTACGATAACTGCCTACGGCAACGTATTGAGCGCGGTGGCCTTTCTGGAGGGAATGGCCTACGAAGAATTATCAAAACCGGAACTTGATGTGATCGATGAGCACTATCCCGTGCTTATGGCGATTCGGGCGGTGAAGAAGTGACAAACGGTTCCGTATTCCCACGCAGCTCGCTGGTGATCTGCTCGCGCAATCGCCCAAAGCTGCTCTTCGAGACGGTTGAGTCGGTTTTGCGCGGCAATCATGTTCCAACCGAAATGATTATCGTGGACCAGAGTATCGAATCTCATCGGGAGCTTTCTATATTGAAGACGGAACGACCCTGCGAGATCCGTTACATCCACTCAAAGACTGTCGGTGTGGGTGCGGGCCGAAATATGGGAATCACCTTGTCGCGGAACGAGCTCTTGATCTTTATTGATGATGACATGTTCGTCGAGCCAGACTGGTTCAGCAATCTTGTGCGGGCGGTCATGAAAGCAGGTCCATGCAGTGTGATCTCGGGCCAGGTCCTCTCCGGTGAATCGGAAGTACCGGGCGGCAAAGCGCCCTCAATTATGAAGGATCAGCAACCGGCTATCTATAAGGGACGCATTGGCAAGGACGTGCTCTATACGGGGAACATGGGCGCCCATCGATCTGTCTTCGACAAGGTTGGTTTCTTCGACGAGAGGCTGGGCCCGGGAACGCGCTTTCCAGCTGCCGAGGATAACGATCTTGGCTATCGGCTCTTAGAGCAGGGATACAGCATCTGTTATGCGCCTGAGGCGGTTGTGTATCACCGTGCCTGGCGATCCGAGCGCGAAAGTCTCTCGTTAGAGTGGCGATATGGGGTTGGACGCGGCGCATATTACGCAAAACATATGAGTTGGCGCGACCTCTATATGTTCTCCCGTATGATTCATGACATGAAGGGAAGTGTGATGAATTTCGTGGGGCATATGATCTATCGGCGGCGGCTGAGATTTGATTTCCTATTGTCGGCTTTCGGTATCTTCTACGGCGCCATCTGCTGGCAAGTCAATCAGATAGGGAGAAGTGATTCTTGATGGAAGCAAGCATCATCATCCCTACCTACAACCGTGCCGAAATGCTGCGCCGTTGTCTGGAAGCGCTTTCCGATCAGACCCAACCCTCCGACGATTTCGAAGTGATCGTCGTCGTGGACGGTTCCATAGACGGGACCCGCGAGATGCTGGCGAGTCTGAAGACACCCTTTTCTCTGCGCACCATCCAGCAGCCGAACTCGGGCCAGCCAGCGGCGCTCAATCGTGGTGCGGCCGAATCGAAGGCAGGGATTTCGATCTTTCTCGACGATGACATCATCGTGACGCCGCAATTTGTGGCAGAGCATCTTCGTCTTCATCAGACCCGTGGCCGCGTGGTGGGCATTGGGCAACTGACCCTGACTTTGCCCCTCGGCGCAGACTGGTATGCGCGCGGTTTTGCCCGGGGCTGGCGCGAGCATTACGAAGAGTTCAATCGGGGCCAACGTCAACCGGATTGGGACGATTGTTATGGCGGCAACATGTCCGTCTCCCGCGCGGCATTCATGGCAGTGGGTGGGAACGTCACCGACCTGCGACGCGGTTATGACGTAGAGCTTGCCTATCGGCTCAAACAATCTGGTTGTTCATTCGCATACCTGCCCGAGGCGCGCGGGAACCAATTTGAAAGTAAAAGCTTTCGGGAGCTTTCCCGGGACTCGGAACTCGCTGGTGATGCGAGTGTTGAGCTGGCGCGCCGGTATCCTGTCGCCGAGAGCAAACTATTCCATGACTTTGAAAAACATCGCCGCCTTTGGCTGCTACTCTGGCGGGTCTTATGGCTTGCGGACCTTTCGGAACAAGGGTTAGAACGTTTACACCGGCTGGCGGGCCGGCGCGGAGAATCATTCGAATGGTTCGTGTTTTTTAGCAATTACTACTTTTGGAGAGGCGTCCGCCGTGCCGCGCCTGAGCGGGTGGACTGGAAACAGATCATTCAGCTCAAGAAAAGAGGCAATCTTGCGTGAAAATACCCTCCTACAAAACGTGAAGTCTGTCCAAGAAGAGGGAGAACGTCAGACACCGGTCGTGATCGAACCGCCAGGGAGTTGGCTTACTTTTGACTTTCGGGAAATGTGGGAATATCGCGAGCTGCTTTATTTTTTCATCTGGAGAGACATCAAGGTCCGCTACAAACAGACGATCCTTGGTGGCGTGTGGGTAATTCTGCAGCCTCTCATGCCAATGATCGTCTTCAGTGTGTTTTTTGGACTGCTGGTCAAAGTTCCGTCTGACAACATTCCATACCCAATTTTTACCTACACAGCCCTGCTGCCATGGCATTTATTTGCGTATGCATTTTATGCTTCCAGTCAGAGTCTGGTGACGAATCAGGGCCTGATCACGAAGATCTATTTCCCGCGCGTGCTCATTCCACTCTCGGTCCTCTTAGGCGCCCTGATCGACTTCCTGATCCCTCTGCCGCTTCTCGTGGGGATGATGTACTTCTACGGGATTGAGCTCACCTGGGCAGCTCTCTATGTATCCTTGTTTCTTTTACTCGCCCTACTGACTGCCCTGGGTATGGGATTGTGGTCCTCAGCACTTCATGTGCAATATCGAGATGTACATCACATCATTAACTTTTCTACGCAATTCTTGATGTTTGCCACACCGATCTTCTATCCTGCCAGTATTGTCCCTGAAAAATGGCGACTCCTGTACGGGCTGAACCCAATGGTTGGCGTGGTGGAAGGCTTCCGCTGGGCCCTGCTGGGTGAAGGTCAGCCATTGCATCCTTCTATTTTCCTCTCCGTCCCGATTGTGATTTTGCTTCTCATTAGTGGATTCCTATATTTCAATCGTGTAGAAAAGACATTTGCAGATCACCTATGAACGATACTGTTATCCGTGTAGAACATCTAAGCAAAAGTTATCGCATCGGTCAGCTTCAGTCCTACAGAACCCTGCGTGACTCATTTTCGAATGTTGGAAAGTTGCCTCTGCAGCTCCTGCGCTCTGTCACGCAAAAACGAGCAGAGGAGACCACGATCTGGGCATTGAAGGATATCTCGTTTGAGATCCGCAGAGGCGACGTGGTTGGCATTATTGGTCGCAACGGTGCCGGAAAAAGTACGTTGCTAAAAATTCTTTCTAAGATCACCCTGCCCACAGAAGGACGTGTCAAACGCTATGGTCGGGTTGCCAGCCTGCTCGAGGTGGGGACAGGTTTTCACCCCGAGCTGACCGGGCGGGAGAACGTCTATTTTAACGGTGCGCTTTTGGGTATGAAAAAAGCGGAGATCGATCAAAAATTCGATGAGATTGTGGCATTTGCTGAGATCGATCAATTTCTGGATACGCCAGTGAAGCATTATTCCAGTGGAATGTATGTGCGGCTGGCATTTGCCGTCGCTGCCCATCTGGATCCCGAGATCCTGATCATCGATGAAGTCCTGGCGGTCGGTGACATTGCTTTCCAAAGAAAATGTCTGGGAAAGATCGATGATGCTGCCAAAGGCGGTAGAACGGTCTTGTTCGTAAGTCACAACATCGGAGTCGTCCAATCACTTTGCAACCGCGCGATTCTGTTGCAAAACGGGTCCGTATTCATGGATAACACCACAGCCGAAACCGTAGGAGCCTATCTACGAAAACTAGAAGGCTTTGCCTCGCAGGATCTTGCGGCGCGCCGGGAGAGAACAGGAAAGGGTCTCATCCGCATCACCCGGGTAGATATCTCCATCGATAGCGCAAGCCCACTTTCAATTCTTTCTACGGGACGTCCGGCTCGGTTTGTCTTTTATGTGGACCAGCCCCGACCGGGCATGTCCTGCTCGTTTACGATCTATGACCAACATGGTCAGCCTGTGACCTTCTTCAACTCAGCCGTTCACGGCAGAGAAGATGTATCTGGTTCCCTGAGCACTTCCCGGTTTGTCTGTGAGCTCGATGAACTTACTCTTCTTCCGGGACGCTATCGCATCAACGCCGCAATCCTATGGAATGGCGAATATCAGGATCACCTGGAAGCCGCCGCGTACTTTAATGTAGAGGATGGGCAACTGCGAGGGCGCCCTGCGCCAAAAGAAAGTGGCTATGGAAACCTGATCATTCATCACCGCTGGACAACGCCGGAGTTAAAGGAGGCCGCATAATGAAAGCGCTAGTAGCAGGATGGTTCAGTTTCGAGGATGGTCATGCCACCGCGGGTGACCTGATCACACGTGATCTTGTCTGTGAGTGGCTCGAAATCGCGGGACTCCCTTATGAGGTTGCACTCGTGCCACCGTTCGAAGGAGGCGTCGATTGGCGCATCGTGGACCCTCGAACGTTCACTCATGTCATTTTTGTCTGTGGTCCGTTTGGACGTGACGAATACGAAAAGGAATTCCTCCGTCGATTCAAGGATTGCCGCCTGATTGGGATGAATCTATCCATGAAGATTCCGTTGGAGGATTGGAATCCGTTTGACTTTTTGAGTGAGCGCGATAGTTCCCTAGATAGTCATCCCGATATTTCCTTTCTGTCCCAAAAACCTCATGTTCCAGTGGTCGGGGTCTGCCTGGTGGAGCATTATTTGGGAGCGCCAGTGGAAGAAGCGAACACCGCGATTCGTCGTCTGCTGCAATCGAATGAGGTTGCTGTAGTTCCGATCGATACGCGCCTGGATATTAACCAGACAGGATTGAAGTCGCCCGCCGAAGTCGAATCCGTTCT
>LLBY010003492.1_pt1 | contig 19196 bp, 14 predicted proteins | sample 1489401 | NCBI WGS metagenome assembly LLBY01 (sample SAMN04092656, study PRJNA295927) | soil metagenome | biome: Soil prokaryotic community; feature: Bulk soil; isolation source: soil from tomato rhizosphere | host: tomato cultivar Hawaii 7996 | place: South Korea | collected 2011-11-01 | reverse complement strand
CTGTTTGGTTTCATGCTGAAAACATCCTTTTTAAATATAGGTTGAAGCAATCTATTGATGTCTACTTGTTTTGAAAGACATGCTTCAAACAAATCATCATCATTTAAAAACAACTCATATCCACCATAGTTTTGATAATTTATAGCGCGCTCACCCAAAGTTTCTTTTAACAGCTGTAAACCATTCACACGCTTTTTTACCAGATTAAAAACCTCTTCTTCTGAATGCGATTTTAGGTCATCAAGTATTTCACTAAGGCTACCAAAACAGGCAAATCCTGCATTTTTTGTGCTGGCACCTTGTGGCAACATACCTTTTTCCAATATTAATATGTTGGCTTTAGGGAATTGGTCTTTTAACCGTAAGGCACAACTTAATCCCACAATACCGCTCCCAACAATAGTGAAATCTATGTTGGTAAACCATGATTTTATTTCCCAGTAAGAGAGAGTCATTTTTGGTTGATGGTTGATGGTTGATGGTTGTTGGTTGATGGTTGTTGGTTGATGGTTTTTTTGAACCAACTTTGAAATTATAATCTCTTTAGCTTTGCAACTCTGCAACTTTGTAACTTTGTAACTTTAAAAAAAGCAAAAGGAACACCATAAAAAAACTCCGAAATTGCTTGCGGAGTCTTTACTATTTATTCTTCAACTTGTTTTTCTATAACAAAATCTTCCATAAATTTAGTGGTATAATTTCCAGCTAAATAATCTGGATGCTCCATTAATTGTCTGTGGAATGGAATGGTGGTTTTTACACCTTCTATTACGAATTCGTCTAAAGCACGCTTCATTTTATTGATGGCTTCTTCTCTGGTTTGCGCCGTTGTGATTAACTTGGCAATCATAGAATCGTAATTTGGCGGAATGGTATAACCTGCATACACGTGGGTGTCTAAACGCACACCATGACCTCCTGGGGCATGTAACGTTGTGATGGTTCCTGGTGATGGACGGAAACCATTAAACGGGTCTTCAGCATTAATACGACACTCGATGGAATGTAATTTTGGTAAATAATTTTTACCAGAAATTGGCACTCCTGCAGCCACAAGAATTTGTTCACGAATTAAATCGAAATCGATAACTTGTTCTGTAATGGGGTGTTCTACCTGAATACGCGTATTCATCTCCATAAAGTAGAAATTACGGTGCTTATCTACTAAAAACTCGATGGTTCCTGCACCTTCGTATTTAATATATTCTGCTGCTTTAACTGCGGCTTTTCCCATTTTTTCACGAAGTTCATCGGTCATAAATGGTGAAGGTGTTTCTTCGGTTAGTTTTTGATGGCGACGTTGGATAGAACAATCTCTTTCCGATAAATGACATGCTCTTCCAGTAGAGTCTCCCACAATTTGGATTTCAATATGTCTTGGCTCTTCAATAAGTTTTTCCATGTACATATCGTCATTCCCAAAAGCCGCTTTACTTTCTTGACGTGCAGAATCCCAAGCATCTTTTAAGTTTTCCGGTTTCCAAACGGCACGCATACCTTTTCCACCACCACCGGCAGATGCCTTAAGCATAACTGGATAGCCGGTTTTTTTGGCTACTTTTTCACATTCTTCAAATGACTTTATAACCCCTTCGCTTCCTGGAACACAAGGTACGCCTGCAGCAATCATGGTAGATTTTGCATTGGCTTTGTCTCCCATTCTGTCAATCATTTCTGGAGAAGCACCAATAAATTTTATACCGTGTTCTTCACATATCTTTGAAAATTTAGCATTTTCAGATAAAAACCCATAACCAGGGTGAATAGCGTCTGCATTAGTAATCTCAGCCGCCGCAATAATATTGGATATTTTTAAATAAGACAAACTACTAGATGGAGGTCCTATACAAACGGCTTCGTCTGCAAATTTAACGTGCAAACTTTCTGCATCGGCTGTAGAGTAAACAGCAACTGTTTTTATGCCCATTTCTTTACAGGTTCTAATAACACGCAATGCTATTTCCCCTCTATTGGCAATCAATACTTTTTTAAACATAATTTTATAAAAATTATGAATTCAGAATTCTGAATTCTGAATTAATTAAGATGGATCTACTAAAAATAATGGTTGATCGAATTCAACAGGTGAAGAATCGTCAACTAATATTTTAACTATTTTACCTGAAACTTCAGATTCGATTTCATTGAAAAGTTTCATAGCTTCTATAATACAAAGCACATCGCCTTCAGCAATGGTTTGTCCAACCTCTACAAATAATGGCTTATCTGGAGATGGTTTTCTATAAAAAGTTCCAATAATTGGCGATTTTATAGTGATGTATTTTGAATCTTCTGTTGCTGGAGCAACGGACGCAGAAGGTTCCGCGGTTGGTTTTGCTTCAGAAACTGGCACTGCCATTTGTGGCATTTGAGCCGCTACAGGCGCATAATGCACTGCTGTTGTTTCTGAATCTGATCCTGTTTTTATGGTGATTTTAATATCATCCATTTCTAGTTTAACCTCGCTTGCCCCTGATTTGGCAACAAACTTGATTAAGTTTTGAATTTCTTTAATATCCATAATCTTACTAATTAGTTAATGGTTAGTTTACTGAATTATATGCCCATTTTAAATAAATGGCACCCCAATTAAATCCGCCTCCAAAAGCGGCAAAAATTATATTATCTCCTTTTTTAAGTTGTGATTCATAGTCACTTAATAGTAATGGTAACGTAGCAGAAGTCGTATTACCATACTTGTGAATATTAATCATTACTTTCTCTTCTTCCAATTCGATGCGTTGTGCAGTAGCGTCAATAATACGCTTATTTGCTTGATGCGCAGCCAACCAATCAACATCCTCTTTTGTTAAATTATTACGCTCTAATATTTTTACAGTGGCATCTGCCATGTTGAATACCGCATTTTTAAATACTGTTTTCCCTTCTTGAAAAGCATACTGCCCCCCTTTTTCTATGGCTTCTGGGGTTATTGGAAATGAAGAACCTCCGTAGGTAGCCTGTAAAAACTCCCGACCTGTTCCGTCACTTCTTAGATATTCATCCTGAAGTCCCAAACCTTCTTCATTAGGTTCGAATAAAACGGCTCCTGCTCCGTCACCAAAAATAATACAAGTGGCTCGGTCTTTATAATTGATAATTGAAGACATTTTATCGGCTCCAATTAACAATACATTTTTATAACGGCCAGATTCAATATAACTGGCTGCTACGGACATACCGTACAAAAAACTAGAACATGCAGCATCCATATCGAATGAAAATGCATTTACTGCACCTATTTCGGTAGCCGTAAAAGAAGCCGTTGAGGCCGCTTTCATATCTGGAGTTGCGGTTGCAACAATAACAAGTTCAATAGTTTTAGGGTCTATGCCTTTTTTATTAATAAGGTCTTGTCCTGCTTTAATAGCTAAGTAAGAAGTTCCTTTTCCTTCGTCTTTAAGAATTCGACGCTCTTTTATTCCTGTTCTAGAAGTTATCCATTCATCATTAGTATCAACCAATGTTTCAAGAATTTGATTGGTTAATACGTATTCTGGCACATAAGCACCAACAGCGGTTATTGCTGCTGAGATTTTTCCCATAACTTTATAGTTAAATTGATCAAAAAATCATTAAAATTGAACAAAAACGCTCAAAATGTCGCGAAAACTACTAAAATTTGACGAAACATTGTGCAAATTACGTGTTTTTGTCCTTTAGAAAAAGCATATCATAAAAAAAACGCTCACATGTGAGCGTTTTATTATATGCGTGCATACAATTTATGCTACGTTTTCTACAGCTTCAGAGTTATCAATTAACACTTGACCTCTGTAATATAATTTTCCTTCGTGCCAGTGAGCTCTGTGGTATAAATGTGCTTCACCAGTTGTTGGACAAGTAGCAATCTGTGGCGCAGTTGCTTTGTAATGTGTTCTTCTTTTATCTCTTCTTGTTTTCGAGATTTTTCTCTTAGGATGTGCCATTTTTTATGTTTATTTATCCGTTAATAGTTTCTTTAATGTATTCCAACGAGGATCGGTTTCCTCTTCAGTTTCTTTTTCTTCCTTAAGCTTTGGGCTTAATTCTTCTAACTTTTTAAGTATATCGGAATCTAAAGTTCCGTCTTTAACTCCAGGATGTACGCGTTTAATTGGTACAGCAAGTACAATTAATTCGTAAATATATTGTTGTATGTTAATTTCGTATGTTCCGTGAGGTACAATAAGAATATCAATAAACTCATCATTGTATTCATCTCCAAACTTTACCACTAAATCGAACTCATTTTTTATGGTCTGATCGAAAGGTTCGTTTGTTAAATCGCAATTAACATTTACAAATCCTGAAATTTTAAAGTTTAATTCTAATAACGTAGTTTTCTTGTCCAATACAAGATCTACGTTAACATTTACATCATTAAACTCTTCATACTCAAAATATTCAAAGAACGTTTTCTCAATTTTATACTCAAAATGATGCTTTCCAAACTTTAATCCTACAAATGGGATTGTAAACTCTTTTAATGGCTTCATTCTCACATCTATTTTGAGCCTGCAAATATATAAATTTTTATTTAAGCTACATTACTTATAAACATTTTTTTGTTTACATCTTTTGATTTGATTTTTTCAAGGGGTTTGACGTAAGTTCTTCATAATCAAATCTATTTTTAAATATTTGAATAGCAGCAAAAACAGCTTCCTTAAAAGAGTTCTCGTCTGCTACCCCTTTTCCTGCAATTTCGTAGGCTGTTCCGTGGTCTGGAGAGGTTCTAATTTTATTCAACCCCGCAGTAAAATTAACGCCTTGACCAAAAGACAGTGTCTTAAATGGGATCAAGCCTTGATCGTGATAGGTGGCTACAATGGCATCAAAATTTTTATAATTATTGGAGCCAAAAAAGCTATCGGCAGCATACGGTCCAAACACTAATTTACCTTCTTCTTTGATTTTTTGAAGTGTTGGTCTTAAAATCGTATCGTCTTCATTACCAATAACACCATTATCGCCTGTGTGCGGATTAATACCTAAAACGGCTATTTTGGGTCTAACTATATTAAAGTCTTTTAAAAGTGAATTATAAACAGCATTTATTTTTTTAATGATTAAAGCTTCGGAGAGGTGCTCTACAATATTTTTTACGGGCACATGGTCTGTTAGCAATCCAACCCTTAATGTGTCGGTTACCATAAACATAAGGCTTTCGCCTTCTAATTGTTGGGCCAAATAATCGGTATGCCCCGGAAATTTAAATGCTTCGGACTGTATATTGTGTTTATTTATAGGCGCAGTAACCAAAACATCTATTTGACCGTCTTTAAGTGCTTTTGTTGCCATTTGTAAAGACTTAATGGCATACGCTCCTATTTTAACATCTTCTTTGCCAAACTCAATATTTACAGGTTCATTCCAGCAATTAAATACATTAACCTTTCCAAAAAGGAGTTGATTTAAATTGTTAATGCTGTTAAAATTGATTTCTGAATTAAAATGTGTTTTAAAAAAATTCATGGCTTTTGCCGAAGCAAAAATAACTGGTGTACAGAATTCTAACATTCTAGAGTCTTCAAATGTTTTTAAAACAATTTCTCCACCAATGCCATTTAAATCACCTATTGATATGCCAACTACTATATTTTCTGATTTCTTCATTAAGAATGACAACTTTTGTTTGTAATTTTGATATTTATTCCAAATAAATACCAAAATAGTCTATTAAATTTGTTTCTTTTTAATCAGTATGTCCATATAAAATATAACCATAACTGAGACTATGTTTAAATTTTCTATTTTATCTGAACAAAAAATAACTCAAATTAATAACCCCTTGAAATTCATTTGGAATTACAAATTTAGTTAAATAAACAAACAATACTATGTTTACTGGAATAATTGAAGATATTGGAACCGTTTCTAATTTAAAAACAGAATTAGACAACCTTCATATCACTGTAAAAAGTACCATGACCCCCGAATTAAAAATTGACCAAAGTGTCGCACATAACGGGATTTGTTTAACGGTTGTTGCCATTAACAGCAATGAATATACTGTTACCGCCATAAAGGAAACCCTAAATAAAACCAATTTAAGCACTCTTAAAATTGGTGACCAAATAAATTTAGAACGCGCCATGAAACTAGGTGACCGACTTGATGGCCATATGGTGCAGGGACATGTGGACCAAACAGCAGTTTGTACCCATGTTGAAGAAACTAATGGAAGTTGGATGTTTTCTTTTGATTATGATGCTTCTCTTAATAATATTACCATTGAAAAAGGCTCGATAACCATAAACGGAACAAGTTTAACGGTTATAAATTCAAAAAAAGACAGCTTTAGTGTTGCCATTATACCTTATACCTATAACCACACAAACTTTAACACCTTTAAAAAAGGCACCGTAGTAAATTTAGAGTTTGATGTTTTAGGAAAATATGTATCTAGACTTTTAGAGCTTAGAACGCTTAACTAACCGTTGTTTTTTTTAAATAAGAGTTTTTTAGCCCCATAAAGCAAACCAACACAAACACCTAATAGCACACCGCCATCTATGGGCAACCCAGGCGGCGGCGGCCCAGGCGGCGGCGGATCACCTCCAGTTTGGGCAGCACATACAACACTTATTAATACAAATAAGATTGAGACAACTATTCTTTTGTTTTGTATTATCATGGTATACAAAGGTATAAAAAACCGAATAAGCAAAATAATTACATTGCGAAAAAATGTTCGTTAATCGTCCAAAATATTCGACAAAATGCAATTATTCTACTATTATAAACGATACTATTGTAAAAAAAGTATCTATCTGATATGAAAAAAATAATCCCTCATTTTTTATTATCGTAGCAAATATATATAAATATAGTACAGAAAAGAAATTAAAAAAAGATTGATTTATATTGATTATTAAACAAATAGCACTTTAAAAAGATAAGACCTCAATTAAGTTTTACTGTTTTAAATATACGCCCTTGATATAGATTGACCGCAAAAAGTCAATTTACACAAAACACCCATGAGAATAGCGTTCACATACCCGAAGATGATTATAAAGGGTGTTCTATCTGACAGCTCCCCGAAGTGTTCCTTCAAAAAATAGACATTCTTTAAAGTTGGGTTGTTGTGCGAAGTTGGGTTGCTGTGCGAAGTCTCCCGACTTCGCCTCTGCTAGCGCTCGTTTGTAACGAGTGCCCTTTAACAACTAACCAAAAAATCCAGCATCGTCTATTTCTAAAATCGTACTGTCATCTTGATAGTTTCTGGCACTAGAGTATTTCCATTCTACAGGGTTTGTTACAAAACCATTTTCAACTGGATTGTTATGTATGTAATCTATTTTTTGTTTTACAACCGATTCACTCCATAATTCTATAGGTTTATTATGATGCTGCCAAAATTGATATTTGCTTACATTACCTTGTTTCTTACCCGCTCGCTCAAACATCCATAAAAGCCATTCTTTTCTGCTTTCCTGTGGGTTATTTTCAATGGCTTCTATTACTTTTTTTGCCGTATGCTTTTTAAATGCTTGTAACAATTCCATGGGTTGCTCGTTGCTTGACCGAAATATAAAATGAACCCTTCGACCTAGCTCAGGACAGGCATGGCTGGGCATAAAACAATAGGCATAGACTTCCATACCCTTTTCCGCTCTGCAATAATGAATGCTGTCTGCCAAAACATTAAAATAAACGTGTCTTGTAAAAACGTCAAGCCAATATACTGTAGCGAACGATACAAAATATAAGCCCGCCTTGTTATGAAATTTATATTTTCTACTCATACTGAAAAATACAAAAAGCTATTCTAAATATTTGGAATAGCTTTATTGTTTTTATTATGGCTTTTGTTTGCCTTACTCTGTACGGCACTCGTTACAAACGAGCGCTAGCGGGGGGGCGTCAAAATATACTTCTTTTTTCTAGAAAACAATTCGTTTTGTTCTAATAAAAAATAATATTTTTTATTATCACTTTTAAACTTAATAAAACTTGCAGCAAAAAAATAGTATTTAATATCTTCTATCTCTGATCTTTTGAATACTTTTTCTTGAAAGTTAACATAAACAAATTGCTCATCAAAAGAAATATTATTGAGCTTATTTATTTTCAACAAATAAAGTAGAACAAATAATATAACAGCTACCGATAAAAGTAATAACAAAACTAAATCAAAATATTTTTCTCTATTATATAATATAATAGAAATTATTATCAAAATAAACAAGATACCAACAGTGATAATATAAAGAAATGTTCTTCCTTCTTTAAATGACAAATTTACCTTTTTACTCATACACTAAATTATTTAAAAATCTCTTTTTTTACTCCTACTCCAAATTCTACAACCACACCTGCTCCTATAGCAGCACCTAAACCATGTTGCCTATAAATTTGTGTTGAATTTTGTTTGAATAAATCTGTTTCAACACCAACTTGCAACAAAGATGTAAATCCAGCATTTCCATTCAATATTAATTTTTGGAGCCCTCCATTTGGTCGAGTTTCACCCTTATCATTTATTTCACTACCAGTAACACTCAAATCAACGTTTAAACCATAAAAAGAACCTCCAAACCCAGTATTCAACTCTAAATTTCTTCCATAAAAATCTTTTCCTCTAAAACCATTCTTTGAATCGAATGTAAGTAATGTTCTTGATAAAATATTTGCCTTAATAGCAAACAAATCAGATAAATCAGCGTTAACTTGCAACCCTGCTGAAACTTTAAAAGTATAATCAAATTTAGAAAAATCAAATTTTGGTCCTAAATCATCTACATTTTTAAACCTATGAAAAGTTAATTCACCAGTTTTAGGATCTGTATATCCAACCGTATGGTAACCTTTGGAATCGAATGGGTTTTTTGAGTAACGTGATCTGTAATCTGATATTTCATTAGATTGTAAATAATTTAAACCTTCATTGCTAATCCATCCATTTCCTGTTAAAAAATTACCTAGTTCTTGCCAAAATCCACCGTCAGAGTCAACTCCATTAATGGGATTATTTCCCATCCCCAAATAAGGGCTTGTATATTGCCCATAAGGATCCGTAGTCAACCATCTGCCAATCCTGCTATCCCAAAGCCTCAACTCAAAAGCTTCCTTTTGGGTTTCTTGATCTTTCTCCTGTCCCTGGTAGGCATAACGGTAGCTGTTTGCGCCGTCGTTGCGTCCTGGCATGGGCATCCCGAAGGGATAGTAATCAGTTGCAACTACAGCTTCAGGAGTGCTATTGTTTCTTTGTACTACAGCCCTAACATTGCCTAAATGGTCTGTTAATTGATACACACTGTTACCTCCTGTTCGGTAATACACCCCTAAACGACTGGCCCCATAAATGGTATGCTCTTTAGCCGCTCCATCTCGGTAAATAGCCAATGCGGTCCCTGCGGCATCCCTAACATAGTGTTCTATATAATCTAAATTGGTACTCCCTGAGATATAGGCCTCCTTTTTTACACGGTGCCCTTTATCATTGTAAAAGAACTTAACCAAAGGTACATTTTTTTTGGATACCTCGGTTACCAAACCACTTGCATTATATTTATACCTAATAATATTGGTTGGGTCGGCGATAGTAACATATTCATGATCTTCTATTAATTGCCCAATACTGTTGTATTTGTAGTTATCACCATCTTGGTCGCCAATATCGTCCGCTCCTGCCACATCGCCAGCTGCATCATCCACCCGCAACAACTGGTTGGGTTTATCTGCCTTATAGGTGTAGTTTAACTGGTCCATGGCTTTGCTTGTACCGTTTTTGTTACGGTTCAGGGTACGTATGTTACCATTGGCGTCATAAGTAATATCGAATACATTGTAATCTCCCGACTGGAACGTACTTGGTGTACCTGATACTATTTTGGCCGTAACCTCTTTACCTATGTCCGGTTTTGCATGAAACCCAGGCAACCATGTAACACTGTTGGTGGCGTTAAAATTTTTGGTAACATTTTCATGGAGGTTATCGTCAAAAATATTTATTGTTGAACCATCGCCCCCTGTATCATTATACTGTCCATAAATGGCATCGGTTAACCAATTGTTTTGGTTATAGTAGTAGCTATAGGTTCGTTCGGTATTGCTGGGGCTACCATTGTTAATTTCAATATCTTTATTGTTCCAACGTACTCCTTTTATATTGCCATTGAATTGGTTTTGGCCATAAGTAAAAGTGCCGATATCGTCCCTTTGGGTACGGTTATAATCTTTGTTATGGTAATCTATTTGCATGCTGAATAAATCACCTGGGTCATTACTACCGGTTAAATCAGATGGATTAATGGCTTTTAACTGGCCATTTAGGTTGTACACATAGTCTATTCCCTGTAAGGGCTCTCCATTTAAAGGCGCTATTTCCACACGCTTTAAGGCGCCTGTTTCGTAATATTTGTAATCGGCATGGGTGGTATATGTACTTCCGTTTGTAGAGGTCTCTACTTTTACCAAACTATTATCTACGGTGTCATAGGTGTAACGGTGTATAAAACGCTCGGTTGACGTATTTTTTTGGAAATCTACTTTTGTAACGGCTCCTGTTATTGGGTCGTACTCGTAATCTATGGTTTTGTTATTCTGTGCTCCTGTACCTAAGCCAGGAATATTTTGTACGATCCACTTTACACGTCCGTACACATCATAACTGTAATAAGTGGTTGTATTGTCATTTGATGTTTTTGCAACGTTGCCGGCCAAGAACGTTGGATTACCATAACTACTATGCACTCCTGTTAGATAACTTATATCGCTACTTTCCAAATAATCGTATTTGGTAAATTGTTGTTCTTTTTTACTCGAAAATGAAAATGTGGGCGTATCAGGATTTAAACCTGAAAACGCACCAACTGCAACGCCGCTCTCCACAGGCCTGCCCAAATCATCATAATTGGTATATGAGAATTCTTGATCGCTAGTGTTACCATCTGCATTTGGGTCTAACTGTCTTGAGTTTTGCGAAAAGCGTATTTGTCCATCCTTTCTATATAAGAACCATGCATCGCCTTCGTCTGGACTGTGGGCTTGGGTGAGTTGTCCTAAAGCATTGTACTCGAAAGTGGATTTTGGCTTTTGTGCTTTGGTAGCCCCAACGGGTTGGTAGGAAGCTATCAAACGGCCTGCTTCGTCATATTCGTTTAAGCTATAGTCATAATAATTTTCCCAGCATTCAACACTTACTATAGTGGCGGGCATTGTGGGGTCGGGATTATAACTGTCCAGATTGGTAATGGCTACACGATAGAACCCTGGTTCTAATGTGGTGGTGCTTGTTGTTACTTCTGCTTCCGTAGTTAAATCGAACACTTTGGTATTAATCCCTGAAACTGTATGGATTGTAAAGCCTTGGGCCCCTTCTGGCACATGTACGTCCACAAAGCCTTGTTCGCTGATACTTATGGTTGTAGTTCGCGGTGAGGCTCCCCCAACACGTGCTGCTGCCAAGGTTTTGCCATCTGAGTCTGTAAACATTACGGCTTCCCTTCCATGAACATCCCTGCTAATAGTTTTTATTACCTTTCTTTGGTCACTATCATAACTTGCATCCCCAAAAGCGACCGATTTTGAAAGTTCTTGACCCGCCGGCATGCTAAAGGTATAGCCTTGTAGCCAACTATCGGGTGTACCATCATTATTGGTATCTACTTTATTGCCTCCAAGGGTTTTAAGGGCCGCTCCTGGATTGAGCTCGCTGTAAATGGTTCTTGAAAAGGGATAAGAGGTGATGTCTTGATAACTATTACCCTTTGCCCTTGTGGCATTAGGGTCACTTGTATCGGTAACATTGTATGTACTGTAATACCGCCCCAATGTATTGGTTATAGTACTACTTAATGGTGTTGGTTGCTCTGTTTTATCTACTCCATTGACAATACCTTCATAATCGTTTATATTATACACTAAGTTATTTTCATTGTATACAAAACCAGTACTATACTGAAAGTCACCAGATTCGCGTACCGGCGCGCTCAAAGTACTTAATGCAGGTCGCCCTTGGGTATCATATAAGGTTTGTGTCGCCCAAGTTCTGCTTGTCTTAACATCTAATGTTTGACTTTGTGTACCCTTGCCCAAATCGTTAAAATAGGCTTTGGAACTCGCTGTTAATATGCCGTTAATAGCATAGCTTTTGGAAGTTATCCAGTTCATGTTTTCGAAACCAAACCCGCATCCGTTATTTTGAGTATCATAATGATAAGGACAATCATCCAGATTGTTTTGTACATATCCATCTGGTGGTGTTTCACCAGAATTGAGCGTAATGTATTCTGAATTAAAATTACCAAAGCCATCACCATCACTATCAGGATACCAATCAATTTTAGGTAAAATGTTCAAGTAACCCGTATCTCCAAGATAATCATTTCCCTGCTGGTAATCCTGATCATAAAATTCAACTAAAATCTTCACATTTGAACCTACTGAGGCTTCAGTAAAAGTAACATCAAAATCATAACCATCATTCTGAGATGGGTTCCATTCAACGGATCCTAAAGGATCCCATAGTATATTATATGCATAAATATTAATGTTTGGATGAGTAATATAGTTTTCAATGGTAAAGGTCACGGTCTCACCTTCAAAAAATTGGACATTACTTGGATCCTCACCGGTAGCTTTTATCGTAATAATTGGAGGAACTGGTGTTTGTGCATTTAATTTCGAACCAATTATAAATAAAAACAACGCTGGTATTAAATAGCCAAAAATATTTCGTTTATAATAATTATACATCTTTCTCTTTATTAAATTAATGTAACAAGCAATCATAATTTTGTAGTATCTAGTAAGTCTTAATAGTTATAATCATACTTATAATTATAATCATACTTATAATTATAATCGTTTTTTCTTATAAGTTTAAATCCACCCGATAACGGACCATTAAAGTCTACTACTTCGGTATAGGTTTTAATGAGCCTTCCAGCACTATCATATTCAAACCTTGTCGCCAAACCATTGTTACCTATCATATACCAGAGCTCGTCCCACTCATTGTACACATAGCCCGTCATGGAACTTGCTATAGGATGGAGTCGGAAATCGTCGAAATACACGGTGCCGCTAGCAGAAGTTACATAGACTGTTTCAGCACCAGAGCTTAGGTCTTCATAATGGGTTTTCAATACCCAATTGCCTGCAAAAATTTCTTCCCCATTAAATGCCTTTGTAATGCCTTTAATATTAATTCTGGCATTGACGTGAGCCGCTTTTTCTACCCATACCGAAACCTTATATTTTCCGGCACGATGCTCTCCATACAGCATATTGACCTCAAACCCTTTGGCTCCTAAACCGATGGCTATGGAACGGGCTCCGGTATGCGATTTGGTAGTATTTGTTGTTGAAGCCCTGACCTGCCCGTCAAAATATAATGTATTGGACGTTACATACTCTGCACCACTATAAAACATCTCGGTATAAGCCGCATTACTTACGGCCATTATCTTACTGTTGTTATCGCACATTTTTGTAGCAGCATAATTACCATTTATATCTTTAATTTCCAGTACTTTAGAAAAATCATTGTAGTTTGTTATTTCAGAAAGTTTTTGCCATCCTTCTACTTGTAAAGCATTTTCCCCATTCCAATTGAACGCAGTGAAACTTTGGTAGCTACCATCATAGTTTAAGTCACTTTTCCAAGTAAATTTTTTATGTTTACGCCAAATGTTATAACCCCAATCTTTCCATGTCTGAATTTGAGCATCATATAATTGCCAATCATCTATTGAAGATTTTCTAAAATATGATAATGTCTCAGCTTCTTGACTTAACATATTTTTATTATCTTCATCATCTGCCTTACTACCCATATTATTATATTTTCTAAAAGCTGATTCACTAATTGATTTAAATTCTGAGCCATTACTTGAAAATGAATATACCTCTTTAGCTTGCCCAGAAATAAGATCAAAATTACCAAAACGCGTTGTATAACTAAAGCCATTTTTATATTCAGTGCTTGATTTCAATAAAGATGGATACTTTATTCTCTTAGTATTATTTACATGCCAATTTTCTGGATGATTAGGTATATAATCAGGGTGTGATGGACTAAGGACAATACGTCTATACATTTGATAAGATTCTTCAACAACACCAATTTTATTAGGCAACTCATTTATTTCATAATATTCGTTAGTCAGCCTACTAAGTAATTGATCTTTAGAATTAAAGCTACTAACCGATAACAATTGACCAATACTATTTAAATTGTCTTTAATTTCATAGTTAGCGATATCTAAATATCCAACTCCTACAGCATTTGCTGTTGGTTGATATGCGTCTTTCCTTTCAACATTCAACTCATAAAAATCACCATATTTAATCTGTGTACTAGAACTTTTGTTCATTATGTTAAATTTATACACAGAACTACTGTTAACCTGATTATTATTATCTAGTGATTCTTGTTTAACATATTCATACATTGGTTTTGGTGCTGGCAACTCAAAACTGTAAGGCACTTCTTTTACAGATTCTGGAGCAAAGGGAACATAGGATACCCACCCTAAGCCATCTTGATTTTCACCATACTTATACTTAGATGTATAGGTATTAATATTATCTGCTATCGTTATATTTTTTACACGTATGCCTGCACCAACGTAGAATTCATTATTAAGGTTTGAAGTATTAAATTTAAGTTCTACATAATTTCCTTCGTTGTAACTATCTGTTATACCACAACTCATTGGTTGAACACAATTAGAATAAACATATTTGTTTTCAGTAATAATACTTAATGTGGGCTCAACTTTTATTATATATTTATCACCATTTGCAGGCAAGCTAATCTCTCTAATTATTGCTTGCCCTTCATATTTATCAAATTTATACGTATGCCGTTTCCTGAACCGATTTCCTGAACCATAATTAGAGTCAAAAGCAATATCATAACAGTAAGACAAGCTTAAATCAATCAAATCATTAACCTGTAAATTAAATATACTTTTACTTGGAAAACTTATATACCCATTAGAATCCCTTGCTCCAAGCGTTTTATCTTTACTGCGTAATACAATTTCATGAGATGTTAAAGATCTATATTGATTGGGCTCGTAACTAACTAAAACCTTCCCTCCAGTAGGTGTTATTATTTCACTTAGAGACCAAATTTCTGATTTTAAAACATTATAACCCCACTCATCTTGATGGTTAACGTTATAGATATAATTAGCATTATTAATTTTATTTATATAATTAAATCTATATGGGGGCATAACTCTTGCTCCTCTTTTACCATCAAAATACACTCCCGTAAGTGTTAATCTTCCTTCACTTGAAGCACCAGTATATGGGGTACCTTTAGCCAAAACGTCTGTCCCTGCGTTAATATGATCAAAATAAATTACTTTTATTGCATGATCCTTAACCACTTGCCAATTATCCGTTATGTCGAACACATTATTTTTCAAACCATAACTAGCTGTTCGAACTGGCACCTCAAAAACGTTGTCCTCATAAGGAAATTTAATATCTACATTTCCGGTTCCATTATTTCCTCCATAAGCCTTATCTGCTATATTATGTTCATTTTTTACTAAAATTATTCTATCCAACCGTAAGGTTTTATGCTCAGGGATAGTAAATCTTTCCTCATAATCATCGTCTTCTTGTTCTATGCCTTGCTTATGATCAACAGATGAGTATTGCCAATAAGGTGAACGAGCGTCTTCTCTTTCACTTTTTAAGAACAAAGCAGTGTGGGTTCTGGTTTTTACACGATCTAAAAAATATTGCTGTTTTATTCCTCTAACCCAAGACTTTACATCTGGATCTGTTTCATCAACCTGATATTCTTTTCCATAAGGACTTTGCCAAACAAAAGCATCATCCCATAATCCATACTCAAAACTTATCCAATATCCTAAATCGCCATCATCGACAATTCCATCTCCATTATCTACAAAATCTGGCCCCGTTACAGCTGTTAATAACCAATGAGTTGCATAAGGCTCTAGTTGTCTTTGCTCTTGGTATGCTTTGAATTCTGGTTCGCCTTTATGAAAATTAGACATACCATAAGTTCTAGATACTTTACAATAATTATATACCGGTAAACTATAATGGTAGGTTTTCCCATCAGCGGCTGTAATTATGTAAGCACCAATTCCGTCTTCAGGAAATTTAGATCTATCAAAACCCGTGGCTGAAGGGTGTAAAAATTCATCCATATCTACAACATTACCATAATTGTTTGTTCTATATCTATAGCCATCTGTCTTTAGAATTTCTTTATTGGTATAATGAGCTACATGATTTGATTTTTTAGGGACATTATAGCTTGTTGTTCCACTAGATTTTAAATCTCTTATTCTGCTACTGGAGTTTGATAGTATATTTGGAATTTCACTAGTGTTAGCAAAATCAATTTTTGAAACCTCTAAATACGAGCTAATTTCATTATCAAAATAATAAATGGGTTTCTTAATAATTCCCCAATCAGGATTATCATATACTATTGCATATCTACCCTCCAAAATTCTATTCTCTTGAATACCTCGGTAAGAAGGAACATCTCTTATTTTAGCCTGAATACTACCAGAAAGCCCCTGAGCCTGAACATTAAAATTATCATAGGCAGGTGAAATAGGGTTATTGCGATCTATATTAAATTCACTATCGAACAAATTACTTTCTTGCAGTGGTAATTCGTAAAAATCAGAAATACCAACTCCTACAAAATGAGTACCTGACACAAAATGCTCATTTAATGTAGATGCATAAAAATTAATTTTTTCTTTCTTCAATGAAAAATCAAAAAATCCAATAGGAGTAGGAACCATAAAAGCTATATGTCTACTACTTTGTTCTACGGAATAATCTCCTTGATTAAAACTTGTATAAAAACTATTTTTTTGATAACCCATAGCTGACACTCCAGATCCAGAAGCCGTAATACCCAAAGCAGAAACGGTCATTCCTACCCCTTGTGAAGAAAGATTAAACCCAAGAGATGCAACCGAGTTTGATAATGATATTGAATATGAGCCACTAGTAGAAGCCCCAACTTTAAACCCTGCTCCATTACTATTAAATCCTCCAGATATTCCTAAATCTCCATTACTAGAAATAGACATGCCAAAAGAAAGTCCAGATGGACTTGAATATCCTATTCCAATTGACCCACCATTAGTTCCGATAGATGCATTAATACCAACACTTCCATCACCTGCCTTTAATCCTAAACCAATACTAACATAACCACCCAAACTTTGGTTACTCCCCCATGAAAAACCAACACCTATTGAAGGGCCTCCAAATGCCGAATATCCAACACTAAAACTAGTATAAGATTGGAACTCACCTTCATCATAAAAATATTCTGAAATTTTAACATTATGAAAATCATCTGGTAATCCATTTACGCTTCTATTAATAGCTCCAGGGTTAATATTCCAGCCTAACCCTACCCAAGAGGCTTCCTGATCCATCGCTATTCCAGCATGATAAGATAAGGCTATGGGATAACCTCCCTCTGGAGATGGTACATTTAACAATGGTAAAACATAGGTAAAGTCTCCCGTTAGTAAGTTCACCATATCGGTAGCATCAACAGGTTCAAAACTGGCGGCTTCCGGGGCGTTTGGCCCTTGGGCGTGTAACACGTTTGTTGGTGTTAAAAAACTAAGGATGGCAATTACAAGGACGAGGTACTTTGCCTTTTTTTGGGATGGTGTTTTAATCATGATGGTATTATAATATTTGGTTTTCATTTTTATAGTCCCTTCGACAAGCTCAGGGGACAATGGTTTTTAGTTAATAGTGAATGGGCCCTAAATGGATTGCCTTGTCTTCTTCTTTATCATGGCTTTCTATTTACACTTCGACAGGCTCAGTGTGACATTTGTTATATTTTATCGTTTTATATTTTACAGATTGCTTTGGTGATTCCTTTTTTGCAATGGCTTTATTTATATTATTGATTCTATATCTTTATACTTTAACAATGTGTTTGTTCACGATATTTTCCTTTATAAAATCGGAAATTTGCAAACTGGTAACTAACATTGGCTTAGTTAAAAATAGCAGCTTCCATATATGCTTTTATAGTTTTTCTTACAATCTATAACCTAGACCTATTTTTAATAGGTTAACGTTCGTATTATATTTCACATCCGGTACTTCGTTGTCAACTTTGATTTTCACATAATCATACTGAACTTGGGCAAATAATCTGTTAGTTATATCGTATGCAACTCCTAAATTCAAATTTAATCCGCTCTCGGTTTTACTTGCTCCTGATAGCTCAATGCCATTATTTGTTCCAGATGCATCGAAAATCATAAAGGTATATCCAAGTCCAATAGCTGGATGGATTTTTTTTAGTGCCTCCAAGTCTAATTCAGCATACATTCTAGGCTGGACTAGATATGAATTAATGGTAACATTTAATGAACCATCATTTTGATTGGAGTTATTTACTAAAATCCCAGCATTAAATGACGCTCCAATGTTTATTAAATTCAAATCAGCAAATCTGAATTTAGCTCCAAGATCAATAATTCCACTATAATTTTCTCCAACAAAATTTTTGTCTATTGGAATTGGATAATTTAATTCGAGACTAAATTTCGAATCTTGAGAAAAAGATTTAATTGTAAAAATCAACAATAATCCTAATAATAATTTTTGTTTCATATTTCTGTTTTTTAATTGCCTACAACACCTTTTTAACAAATTGCTTTGGGCGTTCCTCTTCCGCAATGACACCCTTCGACAAGCTCAGGATGACAAATCGTTTAAAAATTCAATTTTGGTTCGTTATTCAATTTATTCGTTGGTACTTTAAACTTTACCTCGCCCGTGTACAGTCCCAAATCCTGTATGGTAAAGTTTAAATAGTCTTCCTTTAAATATTTTTCATCCCTGGGGTACACAAACATGATGGTGGTCGCCCTGCTCATGCCGTACATGCGGGGGTATATAAAGTCCGCCATTTCCAAGGTGTCCTTGCTTGGGGTATATACATGTACCTTTTTGTTCATTCCAAATGCCAGTTCGTTTACCATGGCCCCGAACTCGTTCCTGTTCTTTGGGGCGGTGCTCAACAGCTCCTGGTTGTTCTGGCTCATGCTTAAATTGAAATACATGTATTTATTATATTTTTCCCTTAATTCTTTTATTTGTGCCGAGCTTGGCGAAGCATCTCCCAGTTCCTGGTTTACCAAAGCGTCCGTGGGACGGTACATGAGGGTATAGTCCACCCCGTTTATGGTTTTGTGCTGGGTGTAGCC
>LLBY010001789.1_pt2 | contig 19210 bp, 10 predicted proteins | sample 1489401 | NCBI WGS metagenome assembly LLBY01 (sample SAMN04092656, study PRJNA295927) | soil metagenome | biome: Soil prokaryotic community; feature: Bulk soil; isolation source: soil from tomato rhizosphere | host: tomato cultivar Hawaii 7996 | place: South Korea | collected 2011-11-01 | reverse complement strand
GCGGCTCGCCGGCCAGGGTCAGCACGGGCTGCTTGCCGGCGTCATAGACCGTCGCCGTCACGCGCACGTCGCTCGCGGGCCGGCCGGCGGCGATTTCCACCTCGAGGCCCAGCTGCTTTTTCCGCCAGGAGGAAACCACGAACACATCGGTGAGGGCCGCCGTGGCGGATCTCGCGGTGAGCGTGACGGGGGCGGTGACGCCCAGGCCCCGATCACCCAATGGGCGCTGGCGCGTGCGAACGTGGTAGCGCAGCAAGTCCTGCTCGAAGCCGCGCGAGACGCCGGTGTAGTTGCGCGTCACATACACGCGCAGGGTGTTGCTCCCGCCGAAATCGACAAACCGGGTCAGGTCGATCTCGCCGCCCGGTCGCAGCAGCTCGGCCACGCGCCGGTCGTTGAGGAAGACGATCGCGTCGCCCTCGATGCGGGGGAAATCGGCCACGACGTCCTTCCCCCGCCAGGCGGCGGGCACGGCGACGTCCTGTTCGAGCCAGAGGGAGTGCACCTCGCGCAGCTTGGCCGACGCCCAGCTCGTGCCCTGGCGGCTCGCGCCCGCCTTCCACGATCCGGAGGTCGTGCGGCCCCAGTCCGACGCGTCGGGCGGCGTCTCGGGGTTGGTGGCGGGCTGAACCTTCCAGGCGCGCGGCAACTCGAGCGTGGCGCGCAGTTCCTCGCCGCGGAGCGAACCGGGCGCCAGCCCGCATGCAAGCAGGAGCAGTCCGGTGAACAGAGCGGCGGAAAATCTCGGGGGAAATCTCATCGGGGGTAACGAAGAATCCGACAAACGAGTCACCCGGCCAAGCCGGCCAGGGCGGTCGCTTTCGCCGACGGGGCCGCGGCTTCGGAAGGGCTGTTGTTCGCGGCCTGGCTCCAGTCAAAGAGCACGCCGAGAGTTCGCAACCGGTCGGTGCTCGCCAGCGTGTAGGCCTCGACGCACTGCGAGGGCAGGAATCGGTGGGTGATCAGTCCGTCCAGGGGGAAGCGTTTGGTGCGCACAAACTCGAAGAAACGATCCGCCGCCACCGGGTTGTTCCACTGGGGCGAGTTGCGACCGTCATGGGCGCCCACGAGCTTGAGTCCGCGCGAGATCACGTCGCCGGTGAGGCGCTGTTCCGTGGGGGCGCCGGTGTCGCCCAGGAGGACCACCGTGCCCTCGGTCTCGACCATGCCGAAGGCCGATTTGAGAACCTCGGCGTTGCCCGTGGAGTCGATCACCACGTCGGGCCGCGCACCGCCCAGGATGCGGCGAACCTCCGCGGTCGTGTCCGCGGCCGAGCCTTGCACGGGAATCGCGCCGACGCGCGCCGCGAGCTTCAGTCGCTCGGGGGAAAGATCGGCGACCAGCACGCGGGACGCGCCGGCGACGAGCGCCCAGCGCACCGCCATCTGGCCGATGGGCCCCGCGCCGATCACGACCACCGACTGGCCCAGCGAGATCTGGGCGGCGCGCGCGCCGTGGCCGGCGATCTTGGCCAAGGCGAACCAGAGCGCATCCTCCGCCGCGACGTCGTCCGGAATCGGATAGGCGTTCTCGGCTTTGATGACGACGTGCGACCCGTGGCCGGTTCGAGTCGCGACCCGTTTCCCGGGCGCGATCCCCTCGACGCCTTCGCCCACCGCGAGCACGCGGCCCACGGTCGCGTAGCCGGGACGAAACGGATAACGCACCCACGCGTCCCAATGCGTGCCGGGGTCGAATTTGCGCGCAAACACGATGGTCTCCGTGCCGGTGCTCAACAACGAGCACTGGTTCTCCACCAAGACCTCGCCCGCGGCCGGGGCGCCGGGGGCGAAAGGCTGGAGCTCGACCTCGTTTTTGCCTGTGAACACCAGCCTTTGGCCGGTTGCGGGAATCGTCTTCATATGGGTTGGGTTTGGAATGGACCGGGGCCTGCGTAGTTGTTTGTCCGATACGTCGGCGTCCGCGCCGCGCATGCTCGCGCCTCTCCCGCGCGCCGTCTCGTCTTCGACGGCCCGCGGGACAGCGGGGGTTGCTGAAAATCGGGGCTGAAGCGGGCTACTCGACCAAGGCGAGGGGCCGGACTCGCCGGCGGGCGCAAACGGCGATGGACAGGAAAGCCCCGCCCAAAAGGATCGCGAAGGCGGACGGCTCGGGGATGACGACCGCGTTCGTCGTGACCAGCACATTATCGAGAAACGTGGTTCCCCCTTGATCCGCGGCCGCGTTATTGATGCCGAGCTCGTCGAAGGTCTTGGTCAAAACGCTGGTGCCTGCGATCGAGTAGGTCTCGGTGAGGCCGCCAAAAGAATACGTGACGTCCAGGTCGGTGCTGTTCGCCGCCAGCTCGATCCGGAGTGAAACGGAATAGACCGTGTTCAAGGCGATGCCACTCCCCGTGTCCGTTGTTTCGAGGGCGGTGTTTCGTGACGCGGTGGTAAACCGCATCGGGGCAAACCCGGCGGAATTCTCAAACAGGGTGAAGTCGCCGGTGGTGTTGAAGCTCTTGTAAGCCTTGTAACCCCGGTCATCGGTCAAGGTCGCGGGCATCGCGCCATCGGCCGCCCCGGTGTGGTCGGCGGTGAGCACGGTGCCTTTCGAATCGTAGAGCGCGAGGGACGGGCCCGTGTTCAGCGTGCCCGGCGCCGTCGTGAAAAGGATGTCGTAGCTCGCCATGATATAGTCGCCGGGATTGGTCAGGGTCACGGAACCAAAATTGGCGAGCACCGCCACTTTGGCGCTGGGACCCCAGCGGAGGGTATTGCCATTGAGTGAATCCGTGTCGTTCGTGACGACGGTCAGGGAGCTCGCCCCCACCCGATAAAAATTTTCCAAGGCGCCGGTGGCGCTGCCGGAGAAGTCGTCGGAAAACACGGTGGTCTGGGCATGGGCGTCCGGCGAAAGCAACGGGAGAAGGCACAGACCGAGGGTCGCGACGGCCGGCAGAGTCTTCCTGTGGCGGGATGTTTCGAGGTCCGTGGCATGTCGGGCCCGGCAGAACAGCGAGTATGGATTCTTCATGTGGGTATATGGGGGTTTAATCAGTCCTACCTCATTCCCCACCCTGCACAACGCCCACGGCATGATTCACGAATCATTCCGGCGCCCCCGGCCCCCGCCACGCTCCTCAGGCGGTTTTTCTGGTCCGCGCGGGCCTTTTGGGCGGCAGCGTCCGCCCCTCCCTCCACGTGCCCTTGATGTGGAGGGTGCGACTGTGGGCGGGGAACCCGTGTTCGTTATGCGTCAGTTGATTGACGACCGCGTCGCACAACATCTCGCCGACCCGCTCGTTGTTCTCCTCCACCCCGGAAAACATGGAGTCGGCGGGACGGTTGAGGCACACGATGGCGAGCTCGTCGAACGAGAGCCCCATCGCCTCGATCCATTGCATTTCCTCGCCCCAAAGGCACAGCAGCACGTCCGGCATCCAACGCCGATACCACGCCGCAAACTCGCCCGGCGAGGCCTCGTTGGGGGAACCCAGAAACGGCGCCAGTCGCTGCCTCGCCGGCACCCATTGCTGACACGCCAGGTAGGCGCCCAGCCACTCCTTCACATACGTTCCGGAAACGACCGTCTTTGGCAGCACCAAGCCGATGCGGCGGTAACCCCGCGCCAGCGTCCGCTGAAACGCCAGCACCGTGTTGTGATAACAATCGGTGCACACGCAGTCGATGCCGTAGCTGTTGTAGTCCTCCATGGGCGTGGCGCAGGCATAACGCTCCCAGTCGAACGCGTCGCGATTCGCGGCGAAAAACCGGCTTGAGCAATTGCCGATGATGACGCCGCGGATGCCCCGCTCGACGAGGATGCGGTTGATTTTTCTGCCGCTCATCCCGGGCGCGCCGGTGAGGAAGAGCTCGACCCGGTAGCCGCGAAGATGCGCGCGCTTCTCCATGGATTCCCACCAGGTGCGATAAACGGTGTGCGAAAACATTTTTTCCCGCGAACGGATGTCCGACAACAAGGCGAGGCAGCCTTGGTCCGCCGGGCGGCGCCCCGAACGGATGTTGGCCATCAAAGCGGTCACATACGGGTTCGCGCGGTAGCCCATTTTTCCCACGACCTCCAGAACGCGCCGCCGGGTCTCCGCCGTCACCAGCGGACTGTTGCTCAGCGCCCGCGAGACCGTGATCTGGGCGATGCCGAGCGCGCGGGCGATTTCTCGTTGATTGGGCATGGGCGGCGACGCGGGGACGGGGATCGTCGCACCCACCACCACCACCGGGATGATTCGTGAGTCAAATCCAAACCATTGTGCGCGCGAGGCGATTTGGCAGAGTCCGCTCACCCCCACGCGCACGCCCCCTCCTCGCCGCATCCCCGATCAAGGCGACGGAGTCCGCGTCACTCCCCTCTTCCCGATCATCATGAAAAAGCACCCCCTCCTGAAATCTTTGCTCCGCGCCGTGCTCTTCGTCGCGGTGGCCGTGTCCTGCCGGGCCGACGTTGTCGCCTGGGGCGATTCCATGACTTACGGAACCGGAGCGGACCATCCGCACGAGGGCCAAAAAACCTGGCCCAAGTGGTTCACCGAATTCAGCGGCATCAACGTCATCAAGAAAGGCGTCGGCGGCGAATCCTCCAAGCAGATCCGGGATCGCATGCTCGCGGAGCCCGCCTTGCACCGGGAGTTCACCGTCATCTGGGCCGGCCGAAACAACTACCGCGGCCCCGAATGGGTACAGAAGCACATCGCCGAGATGGTCGCGGCCCTCGGCCACGACAACTACCTGGTCGTCGGCATCACCAACAAAACCGATGAGCCCAAGGGCGGCGAGCGACTGAAAATCATCGACGCGCTCAACGCCGACCTGAAGGCCACCTACGGCGTTCGTTTCGTCGATGTGCGCCCCTTGCTGGTCGCCGCCTACGACAAGACGCTTCCCGAAGATGTTGCCGACCACGAAAACGACGTCGTCCCCTCCTCGTTGCGGTCGGACAAACTTCATCTGAACACCGCCGGTTACAGGGTCGTCGCGCAGGCGATCCACGAGGCCTACCAGAAGGTCGCCGCGCCCGCCTCGGACAAAAAATAGTTCGCGCCCCCGCGAGCCTCACGCTTCGCCCGCCCCGCCTCCCCGCCCGCCCCGATTCCCCCCTGATCGGGGGTGGGCTATGCTTTCGCAGGATTTCCCCTGTGCCCTAACCCCAACCCCAATAACTCCATGCACACGACAAGCACCCCATTGTCAGAACGCCGGAGGCCGTGCGCCTTCGTTCCCGGTCCCCGGTCCCTTTGGAAAACACTTCTGGCGACCGCCTCCATCGGCCTCTTCTCCACCTTGCTTTCGACCTCGGCCCACGCGGAGAGAACTTTGTTCAGCGACGACTTCAGCGGCGGGATGACGCAGTGGAAGCGCGTCGGCAGCGCCACCAAGCCCACCATCACCACCGACAACACGGCCCCGCTCGGCGGCAACGTGATGCTGTCGGCCTATGCAAAGGTGGCCACGGTCGCCTACTTCCCCGCGGTGACGCTGCAAAATCCGGGCGACTACATCCTGGCGCGCTGCGATCTGCGCTATGCGTCGAAACAAAGCGGCAACGCCACCGGGCCGTCCCTGGCGCTTTACGACTCCAAGGGCACCCAGCTCACGGCCGATCACACCGGCGCGGCCGACGGCACGCTGCCGGCCTCGCTGACCGACGACCGCGGCTACAAGGCCTACAAGAGCTTCCAGACCTCCAACGACCTGATCCTGTTTCAGAATCACCTCGGCTTCGCCCCGCTGCGCTTCAACGCCCTCAACCCGACCCTCCACAGCGTCGGCACCGGCTCGACCATCACGCTCGACACGGCCTATGCCATGTCGCTGAGAATCGAGTTGGCCGCCAACGGCTGCGACCTAGTCATCACCTCGACCTTCGGCGGCTCCAGCCAGACTCATACGGTCGCGGGCACCGACGTGCTGACCAAGACCTTCGACGAAATCGGCGTCAACCTGTGGGGCGGCGATTTCCCGGGTTCCGGCGTGATGGACAACGTCGTCGTCACCACCAACCGCCCGACCATCCCGGCCGGCACCACGTCGTCGTTTCACGACAATCTCGACACCGGCTTCACCCAATGGAAACGCATCGGCAGCGCGATCAAGCCCGCCATCGGCGCCGACAACACCGCCCCGCTCAGCGGCAACGTCCTTGAATTCAACTACGTCAAGGCCGCCTCGGTCGGCTACTTCAAGACGGTGGCGCTCAAGTGGCCCGGCGACTACATCCAGGCCAGCTGCGACGTGCGCTACACCGCGAAGCAATCCACGAACACCACCGGGCCCACCCTCGCGCTCTATGATTCGCAAGGCACCGAGCTCACCGCCGACCACACCGGCGCGGCGGACGGCACGCTGCCGGCCTCGCTGACCGACGACCGCGGCTACAAGGCCTACAAGAGCTTTCAAACCGCCGACGACCTGATCCTCTTCAAAAACCACCTCGGCTTCGCCCCGCTGCGCTTCGGCTCCCTCAACCCGAGCCTCAACACCGTGAGCACCGGCACGGGCATCGCGTTGAACGCGGTTCACACCCTCGCGCTCAGGATCGAGCTGGCGGCCAACGGCGACGACCTCCTCGTCACCTCGACCTTCAACGGCTCCTCCCAGACCCGCACCGTCACGGGCGCCGACGTCCTCACCAAGAGCTTCGACGAAATCGGCGTGAATCTCTGGGGCGGCGACTTCTCCGGGACCGCCTCGTTGGACAACGTCGTGGTCTTCACCAACGTGAACATACCCGCCGGCGCCGCCGCGCTCGGCTACACCCGGATCGTCATCGACGAGCGCCCGAAGCTCGCGGACATCGCCCCCGGCAAGACCGGAAACCACAAATGGTTCCGCGGCGCGGTGTGGACGCCCACCCAGCCGCCGCTCAGCAACTTCACCGAGACCAACGGCGTGCTCACCATCCTGCAAAAAGCCGACGGCACCACCAACTCCCTGGTCGGCGCGCCGCATGATTTCGTGGGCGGCGTTTTCCCCCGCCTCCTGGGTTCTGAAGGCTTCTATATTGAATTCGATGTCCGGCTCTCGACCAACAACACCGATCATTGGCCCGCAGTCTGGCTGATGCCGGCCGAACACAACGGCGGCAACGGACAGCCGCTGCAGGATGTCTATCCGGACATCTACCCGAATGATCCGCCCAGCTATGAGCGCTGGATGGAACTCGACGTTGACGAAGGCGGCTTTCGCCCGGGCATGCTGGGCAGCGTCATTTCGTGGACGGGGCAATACCCCAACTACAGCGCCGTGGTGTCCAACTCATGGATCGCCGGCGGCCCCGCGCTGGATCGCACGCAACGACACATCTTCGGCGCAAGCTACGACCCGGTTCACCAACGCGTGACCTGGTGGCTCGACGGGAAAAAATTCCATGTCGCCGACAACACCGTCACGGCGGGCTGTATTTCGCCCGTCGCCGAGCTGCAGAGCTTCTATCCCATCCTCGGCGCGCAGACCCATGGTCCTTGGAAAAATCCGCCCACCCCGGCCGTGCCCTATTCCATGTATATTCACGCAGTCAGGGCCTATATGCCCGAGTAATCGGGCCGCAGGCGTGGGTTCACGCGGGCCGGACATCGCCGGACGGCGGCATGCGGTCCCTCGTTGAGCCGTGGAATTGAAATCCGGGCGCTTCCCTTCGCGGGGAAGCGCCCTTTTCGTGGCGCGCACGAAATCGATTTTCGTGTCGTCGGTTGGCTCGACGGCCTGAAGGGGCGACTTCATCGACCTCCCCGCGCCGCGCAGTCTCCATTTGCGCGAGTTACCGTTCCGCGTGACGTCCGCAAGCCGCCGGGCCCGGGCTGCCGGCATCGGGCGACGCCGGCGGGGTTCACCGGAAAGCCGCGTTTGATTCGCTCAATCAGCCCTGAGGGCTCGGCCGCAGGTTAATTGGCAAGAGACAGCTCTCGTTGGCCGGCGCCACCTTGGAACATTGCGAGAACTGGGTCCGCTCCGGGCGCATCCGCGTCGCCGGACAAAACGTGAGCCCCGCCCTGTTCAAGTACACCGAGATCGAGGGCCAATCCCGCCGCGGTGAGTGTCCCAAGACCCCTGCTGCCAAGTGGGGTCGATCAGCGTATTGCGAGGGTTGACGGGCACGCCCGTGCGGTTGAGCAGAATCCCGCTGATGACGAGGTCCGCCGCCTCCGCCCCGATCACCAGGCTCGGTTCCCGCGCTCCGGTGAGAGCGGACTGGTCCTCGACGTTCAGGCTCACGAATCGAAAATGCTCGTTCTCGCGCAGGCCCGCCTCCCGCAGCCATCGGTGGACCAAAATCGTGCCGAGCACGGTGCATCCGGGATTGTCGCGCACCCATTTGATCGCCGGACCGGGAGCGTCCACGATGAGGGGAGCCTGAAAATGGCGCCGACCCTCCCGCTCCTGCAGGTAGCACGCTTTCCAGAGATGAAACACGTTGCGGTCGTGCCGCTCCGGCAAAACCAGCCGGACCGGCGGTCGGAGTTCCCGCCGGAGAAGCCCCCGCCCGAGAAAGGCCATCGCCAAGCGGGTCGCCTCATAAAAATTGGAGAGCACCCGATCCAGACGGGGTTCCTGGAAGGAGTAGCCGATCATCACGCCCGCAAGCCGCTCCCAAGGCAGGCGGGGCAAGGGCAGTCCGTCCACGTTGGGCCCGACGATGACCCCCGGGATGCCTCGCGCCCGCAGGATCCTGTCGATCCGCGACTCCGTCATCCCCGGCTCCCGAATCCAGAACGGCTCCAGATGAAAACCGTGTCGGGCCGCCTGTTCCGCCGCGCCGCGGAAATACAGATCGAACTGGTGCCCGGGCCGCGGCCCGGGCGAGGCGCTCTCTCCGGCGACCAGGTAGAGCAGGCCCGTGCGCTGCGGAGGCGGCTTCGCCTGGCGAATGTGCGACATCAGGGACGAGACCAGCGCGTTCGGTCGATAGCCCATGTCCTCCGCCGCCTTGCGGATCTCCTCCCGCCTCGCCTCCGAGATCTGCGGATCGTTTCTCAGGGCCATCGAAACCGTGGCGCAGGTGACGCCGACCCGGTCGGCGATCATTTGGAGGGTGACTTTCATGGGAACGATTTAACGGCTTAAGGTCACCAGGGGGCTTGCGGGATGAACGCAAGGGAAACCTGGATTCCGCCGGCGGCGGGGAGGGCCTAGCGTTCTTCAGCCGGCGTGAAGGTCATGCGGACCTCGGCGCGCGGGCCGTTGTCGGCGGTGACCTTGAGGCTCGCGGGGCCGGACGCGCCGGGCTTGCTGCGGAGGACCGCGACGGCCTGGCCGTGGAAGAGCCGGTGCTTGTCGTCGGTCAACGAATCCATGCCCATGGGGTCGCCGTTGGCCACGCCAAGGAAACTCGCGGCGCCCTCCGTTTCGAAGGTCAGCTCGTTCATGGCCAGCGGGCAGAGGTTCCCCTTCGCGTCGAGCAGGCGGACCGTCACGTGGCACAGGTCCATGCCGTCCGCCCGGAGTTCAGTCCGATCCGCCCGCACGTCGAGCGTGGCCGGGGCGCCCGCGGTGCGGACACTCTTCTCGCCGATCTTTTCCCCGGCCTTGTAGGCCACGGCCTTCAACTCGCCGGGTTCGTAGGGTATATCCAAGAATCGGATACGGTAGGCGTCCACGATGTCGAAATACGGGTCCTGCGCCAGGACGGTGGAATCGAAGACCTCGAACTCGCGAATGCTCGCCCAGCTTTTGCGCGGGTGTCCGCGAACCCGGACTTTCAGGTAACGCGCTTCGGTCGGCTGGAGCTTGATCGTCATGCGTTCGCGGACACTGGCGCGCTCGCCCGGGAGCACCTTCCACTCCCGCTGGTCGTCGGAGGCGAGCAGATCGAAGTCGTAGCGCGCGTCCCGCGACTCCCATTGGATGACGACGGTCGAGAACGTCCGCGGCCGGCCGAGATCGACCCGCCAATCCTGAGGGAAGTCGCCGCTCGCGGCGCTCCAGCGGGTCTCCGGGTTGCCGTCCACCGCCTTGTCCGCCGTGCGGTCGGCGATCACGTTGCCGCCGTCGTCCTGGACGACTTGGGCGCTGGTGGCGTTCACGGTTTTGCCGAAGGCGAAATTCGCCGGCTCGATCTTGGCGGGATCGAGCTTCGTTTTGCGCCCGAGGCTCCGGCCGTTGAGAAAGAGCTCGGCCTCGTCGCCGTCGGTGTAAACGAAGACCGGCACCTGGTCGCCCGCGGACCAGTTCCAGTGCGGGGCGAGGTGGACGGTGCGGTCGGTCGTGTTCCACAGGCCGCGGTAGAGATAGAAGGCGTCCTTGGGCAATCCGGCGAGGTCGATGAGGCCGAAGTAGCTGCTGCGCGCGGCCTGTTTCAGCTCCGGGGAACCCTTGCCGCGGGCGGGGGTGGGTTCGCCGAGGTAGTCGAAGCCGGTCCAGACGTAATTGCCCGCGAGGAAGGAGTCCTTGCGCATGCGCTCGAATTCATACTCGGGGATGTCGGCCCAGATGGCCGCGGTCAGGTTGTGATCGCTCTGGTAAGGGCCCGGGCCGTAGTCGGTCTTGGCGTTGGGCAAGCGCAGATCGTAGTAACCGCGAGTGCCGAACGCGGAGGCCGTTTCGCTGTAGATGACGGGTTTTTCCGGGTAGTTCTGCCGGAAGTTCGTGTAGCGGGCCGAGTAGTTCCAGCCGGAGACGTCCACGTTGTCGAAAAGGCGGGTTTGCCGGTCCGCGGCCTCGGGCATGTGCGCGACCATGAGCGTGGGGCGGGTGGGGTCGTATTTTTTGAAGAAGCCCGCGACCTTGTCCACGAGCCGGGCGCCCCGGCCGTCGCGGCTGCCGAGGGTGTTGTAATCCTCGTTCGAGATCGACCAGATGACGACCGACGGATGATTGCGGTCGCGGAGGACGAAGTTCTTCACCTCGCGCTCGGCGTAAGTGTCCACGTATTCGGGCGTCTTCACGGGCGCGCCCGCGGTCTTGTCCCACTTGTCGTAGAGTTCGTTGACGACGATGATCCCGAGCCGGTCGCAGAGCGCGAGCACCTCGGGAGCCTCGGGGTTGTGGGAGGTGCGCAGCGAGTTGAAGCCCATGTCGCGCAGGAGCTCGAACTTCCGTTCCATCGCGCGCGGGTAAAAGGCCGCGCCGAGCATGCCGTGGGTGTGGTGCTCGTTGACGCCCTTCAGCTCCACGCGGCGTCCGTTGAGGTGAAAGCCGTCGTTGGCCGTCCACTCGAAGGTGCGGATGCCGAAGGTGGTTTCGTTCCGGTCCACCACCTTCCCCTCGACGAAGACGCTCGTGCGCAGGGTGTAGAGGTGCGGGTGGGCGATGTCCCAGCGCAGCGGTTTTTCAACGGTGAGCTCGAAACGGGCCTTCGCCGAGTCGCCGTCCAGCGGGAGCGACCGGCGTTCCCTGGCGACCACCTCGCCGCCGGGGGCGACGATCTCGGATTCCACGCCCACGGTCCGGGTCCGGCCGGTGGCGTTGGCGACATCCACCTCGGCCTGCACGGTCGCCCGGGCATCGGCGACGGACGGCGTGGTCACATGGACGCCCCACACCGGGATGTGCACCGGATCGACCAGCCGCATCGTGATCTTCCGGTAGATGCCGGCGCCGGGATACCAGCGCGAGGAGTGTTTCCGCGTGTCGGCGTGAACGGCCAGCACGTTTTCGCCGCCAAGGTTCGCCGCCTCCGTCGCGTCGATCCAGAAGGAGTTGTATCCATAAATCCATGACCCGATTTCCCTTCCGTTCAGGTAAACCGTCGGGCCGGACATGACGCCGTCGAAGACGAACTGCAGGCGCTTGCCGCGGGCTTCGGCCGGCAGATCGAAGCGCTTGCGATACCAGCCCTCGCCCTGCCACGGGAGCTTGGCGGTGTCGGGGTTTCCCTTGGGATCGAAGGGACCCTTGATCGCCCAATCGTGAGGGAGGTCCACCGCTTCCCAGGCGGAGTCGTCGAACGCGGCGTCCGCGGCCCGCGAGTGGTCGCCCACCGCGAAGCGCCAGCCGAAGTTGATCGGGTCGACCGGGGCGGAGACGTGCGCCGCCTTGGCGAAGAGCGACCCGGCCAGGAAAAGAGCCGTCGTCAAAATTTGGATACGGTATGGCCGCATGGGGAAGGAAGGGATCCGGCGCGGGCGGGGAAATCGGGGGGGCAATCAGGGGCCATCGCCCCGGGGGCGGGATCTCCGTGCATGCGTTGTCAGGGCCGCACGTTCACCCGGAAAAATTGGCGCGGGGAGGACATCGCCTCCTCGATGAGAAACGTGATGGGCGCCCCGGAGCCCGCCACCGGGGCGCCGAGATCGGCCCAGCCGCCTTGGAGGTCGCCGTCGATCGCCTGCTGGAGCTGGTAGTTGTGACCGGTGTGGCCCTGCATCGTCAGCTCGAAGTCCCGGGCGGACACGCTCATGCCGGTGATTCTCACGGCGCTCCGGTCGAGGACCGTGCCGTTGTTCACGAAGTTGGCGGGAAGCTCGCCGTCCCAGGTCATCCGATCAAGGACGCCGTTGTTGACGAACTGCCCGCCCGCGTCGATCCGCGCTCCGTGATAAAGGCGAAGCACGCCGTCGTTCACCATGTCGCCGAAGACGGTGATATCGCTCCAGATGTTCAGGACGCCTTCGTTGATCAAGGCGTCGTAGTCCGTCGATCGCCCCGGCTCGGTGCTGTGGCTCCGACCGGCGCTCACCGTCAGCCTGCCGTGGCTGAGCGCGACGGTTTCCGGCGGCCCGCCGTAGGAGTGGGGGAGCGAGTCCGTCGAGATGACGAGGCGATCCAGCACGACCCCGGGGGTGACCATCCAGACCTTGAGGGTGTGCGCGCCGGCGGTGCCGAGGGCGTGGGAAGTCGAAAACTCGATCGCGCCGCGCAGGACGGACCGGCTCCAGAGGTTGCCGCTGCCGGAAGCGCGGCTCATGTCCACGATCTGCGGGGCCTGGTCGTCGAAGGAAACGGCGTAGCGGAGACCTTGGGCCGGCGTGATCGGCAGGGTCGGAATCGCCACGGTCGTGACGGTGACCGGGCCGGATTGCCGTAGGTAAACGCGATACTCCAGGCAAGGCGACGTGCCCACGATCTCGTTGACCGTCGCGCGGCTGGAGGCGGTCGGCGGCGAGACGAACATCGCCCCGGTCCCGGCTCCCAGGCCGGGCAATGGGCTCCAGACGGCGGCGTCTGCCCCGCTGGTTTTCGCCGAGTAGTGCTCCGCCTCGATGGCGACCGCGTGGTTGTCCTCGACCCGGTCCACGTCGGCCGGGAGGGCGTCCGTCGGGCTCCACGCCTTTACCGGGATGGCGAACGACCGTCCCGCCGACGTGACGGTCAGGCCGGAGGTCAGGCTGCCGGTCCGCGGCGCGTTGGCCCAGTCGATCCAAACCCGCAGCCGTTCCTCCGAAGCGGTGGAGCCGGAGTATTTGCTGACGACGACCCAGGGATCCGCGGTCGTGATCTGCCACGCCACCGAGCCCGTGCCGGTGTTGAAGAGATCGAGGAAGCAGGCGCGTTGCGTGAACGCGTTGAACTCGGGGAATTGAAACGCGGTCTGCGCGCGGTCCTCCACCAGCACCGTTCCGGTCGATGCCAGTTTCAGCCTGGCCATGGAGGGGCCGTCTTCGCGCTGATGGACCGTGAGGGTGTGCTGGCCGGCGGACAGGGCGACGGTGCCGAAGGTGGTCCACGTCCACGCGCCGTTGTTGCTCAAATTGTTCCAGGTCGCGGCGGTGGCGTTGTCGAACTGGATGAACCAGGAGTCGTCGTCCGCGGTCGGGCAGTGGATTTCGCACGAGAGGGTGTAGGTGCCGGCGGTCGCCACGTTGAAGGCATAGACCGCACGTCCGGCCCCCGCGGCGCCCGTGGTCGTAAACGTGCCCGCTCCGTTTGGCGTGTGGAGGGCCGGCTTGCCGGCGATCATGGTCGCCTGCATGGGCGCGGTGATGACGGCGTCGTTGACCGCGTCCAGCACCACATAACCGGGCAACGATTTGTGGGTCACGCCGGCGGACGACAGGTAGGCCGGTTCGATCCTGCCCTCGACCGCGATGCCGAGCGTCCCGGTGGTGAGCGTCGGCGCGGTGGGGAGTGACGGCTGATTAAACACCGCGAGCGAGCGCGGCTTGGAGTCCATCATCTCGCGCCACTTCCCGCCTTCCAGCGCGTTGTAGGCGGCGGTCTCGGTCTGGATGTCGTCGTAGCCCTGCCTGGACGCCGCGTTGTGCGCGGCCACCGTGTTGCGTTCCTGGATGGAGGCGACGTGGGCGCGTCCGGCGTTGAGGAACTTGCGGTTCATGCCGTCGGCGCCGCAGACCGGATAAAGCACCGTCTGATAAAACGCGCCGCGCTTCGCCGCCGGCAGGGCGGCGTGGATGGCGTCGGCCCGCCGGACGAGGTCCGCGTAGTCGGCCAGCCGGGCGGCGGCCTCGTCGGCATGATGGACGTAACTGAAAAGTGGATACGGTCCGGGCGCGGCGAGCGGGTCGTTGTCGGCCCACTTCATGTGCTCCGGCTTCCGGGCGTGGGCGAGGCGGTGGTAGTCGTCGAGCACGGAGGCGATGTCGGCCGCGTGGGCGGCGCCGAACTCGCGCGCGGCCCACTCGGTGAACCACTGTTGCTGGGCGTCCTCGTCGTAGCGATTGACGTCCCAGGCGAGGCGCAGGGCGAACTCCATGCCGTTCTCGGCGGGTTTGATGTCGCCGACGTTGAAGACCCAGAGACGGTTGCAGTTGTATTGGTAGGCCTTGGTCATCTCCGACCAGACGAGGGCGGGGGGGATGGAGTTGAGCCACAGGTAGTCCGCCGGGGCGCCCCAATACGAGAGGTGGTAGTACACGCCGCCTCCGCCGGGGCGGAGCCGCTCGACCGGGCCGGACACGCGGCGGATGTAGCCGTGGTTGTCGTCGGGCCAGACGAGGGCGACATCGTCCGGGACCTTGACCAGCCCGGAGTCGTAGAGGTCGAGCACCTCCTTGTAGGGGACGAAGATCTGCGGCACGCGCGCGGGATCGGGGTTGACGTGCCGGGCGAGAATCCGGCGCTGGTCGGCGAAGATGGTGTTGAGCCAGGCCGACTTTTCCGCGGTGCCGGAGCCCTCGACCATGCCGGAGTCGTGGATGCCGCGTTTGCCGAGCGTATAGACGTTTTCGTAGGCGCCGTTGGCGATGACGCGTTGCTCCCAGTAGCGGTAAACGCCGCCCTGGTTGGTGCCGTAGTGGAACTGTGACGAGGAGTAGCTCTGGCCGTTGGCCGGGTCCACGAAGCGCGACCACTCGTCCACGTTGTTGCGCAGCATCGGCTCGGCATGGGAGCTGCCCATGACGATCGCGTAGTCGTCGGCGACGACCTTGCTGTCCGCGTAGGCGTTGAACGCGCGCGTGCTCGGGTGCATGGCGGGCCACAGGTAGTTGGCCCGGAGGCGGAGCAGCAGCTCGAAGACCTTCGCGTAGGTCTTGGGCCCGATGTCCTTCACCTCGTCGGGGCCGCTTTCGAAATTCTTCTCGGACCACTCCTGCAGGCCCCAGTCCTCGTCGTTGATGAAGATGCCGCGGAATTGCACGCTGGGGCCGGTCGAGGCGTAGGGCGTGGCGGATATGTGGATGGCGGATCGGGCGCGCGCCGGCACGTCGGCCCACCAGTACCAGGGCGAGACGCCCATCGCCTCCGACAGCGAAAACACGCCGTAGGCGGTGCCGCGCCGGTCGCTGCCGACGATCACCAGGGCGCGCGAGACGCCGGGCATCGGCGTATCCACCACCTCGATACGATAGCGTTCCCAGGTCCCGGCGATGGCGGAGACGTCCAGCCGTCCCTCGGCGATCAAGGCGTCGATGGCCGGATTCTGGCCGATCGTGCCGACGAGCACGACGGGGCCGGCGAGGCCGGACGACGAATGGGTCACCGCGGGACGTACTCCGCCGACTCGCTCGATATCGTCGGCGAAGAGCGCCGCCGCGATCTCGACCACTTTCGCGTCCTCCGTCGAGTACACCACGGTCGCGGCCGAGCCGCCTTGGAGCAGCGCGAAATCGGCGGCGCCGAGAGGCGATTCGGAGACCGGCGGGCAATAGGTTCCCTGCGAGGAGCCGGGAGCGAATTGGCCGGGCACCGCGTAGGGAAGCAGGTGGCTTTTGAGCGGCTCGGTGGAGGCGGCGAGACCCCGGGCGACCAAGGCGGCCATGGCCATCGCCCCGGTCTGGTTCCAGTGGGTGACGTCGTTTGGCGCCAGCAAGGCGATCGTGGCGGTGTTGCCGATCTCCCGCAGGAGGTCGCCGCTCATAGCGAACAGGTCGATGCAGGTGACCTGGTTGGCCTCGGCCACCTCGCGCATGGCGACCGCGTAAGGCAGCAGGTTGTAGTAGGGGTTGCCCGAGCTGTCCACGAGGTAGGGCAGGGGGTTGCCGTTCGCGTCGAAGCTCCGTCGATACATGGGCGTGACGAGCACCGGCGTGGCGCCCTTCGCTTTCGTTTCGTCGATGTATTGTTGGAGATAGGTCTTGTAGTCGGTGGAGGCGTCGGTCGATTCCGGTTGGCCGGCGCCATGGGCGTCGTTGTGGCCGAATTGGATCAACACGTAGTCGCCGGGACGGAGCGCGGACTTCGCGGTCGTCCACAGGCCTTGGGTGATAAAGGTCTTGGAGCTGGCGCCCGGTTTGGCCCGGTTGTCGATGAGGAGCCGGTCGTCGAAAAAGCCGGGGATCGCCTGTCCCCAGCCTTTCTCGGGATTGGTGGCGGCCCACGTCGCGACGGTGGAATCGCCCACGAGCAGCACGCGCAGGGGCGGTGGCGGCGAGCTCGGCGGGCTTTGGTAAACCGAGAGGGTGCCGCCGCCCGTGAAAAGGGCGCCGCCGGCAAGCGCGTTCAGGTCGGCCGCCGTGTAAACCGTCCCCGATTCGAGCGCGGTGGCTCCGAGGGTGAAGGTCGCGAACTTGAGATTGTGGTCGAGTTTGAACCGGTCCGCCGTGCCGCGCGTGCCGAACAACACATGCACGTCGGGCAGATCATAGTTTTGGTTGAAGCCGACGGTCACCGTGCGGGGGCCTCCGCCGATATCGAGCGTGCCCGTGAAGGCGGAGAGCGCGCCGCCGAAGCCGACCGTGTTGGCGTCGCTATCGCCCGCCGAGATCCGAAGCGTGCCGCCGCCGGTCAGCGTGGAGTTGAGGATGAGCTCACTCGGGTGGGTGTGAACCACGCCGACGTGGGAATCGGCGGCGACGTCGAGGGTTCCGGTTAGCGTGGCGATCCCCGCGGCATTGGGCGAAAGCCGGATGATGCCGCCCGTGAGGACGACATTGGCATCAAAGGTCGCCGGCAGGGAGTCCTTCAGCAGCAACTCGGTCTGGGCCGGGACCTCGAGCGAGCCTCCGGCAAACGTGGCGTTGTCGGAATAGGCGCGCACCCGACCGGTGACCGACTGCCCGGACAGCAACTTGGTGGCGCTCGCGGTGATGAGCCCGGCGCCGACCCGGAAGGTGTTCCCGCTTGATGGCGACGCGGCCGGAGATCCCCAGAGATCGGCGTTCCAGGCCGACGAGGCGCCGTCGGACGCCACCGTCTGCACGACGGTGGCCGCGTGGGCGATCGACGAAAACGCGACGACCAGCAGTGCGGTCGTGATGAGGCGAAGGAGGGCGGAAGGGGCGGAGCCGTGTGTCTGGAGGCGATTCATGGGGAGACGCTCGGGGCGGACTGGGGAAAGAAAAAACCAGCCCATTTGGCGGGCTGGTTTTGGAGGAGAAACCAGGTTGGCGGTGCCGTGTTTGCAAGGTGCTTCCGGCGCACCGCCAGGTCCAGGGCGGGATCAGGATTGGCGACGGCGCTTGAGGCCGACGACGGCCAAACCCGCCAAGCCGGCCAGCGCGGCGAACGCGGAGGGCTCGGGGATGACCTGCAAGGTGCCGGTGCCGGTGAACTGCGAGCCGTTGCCGAAGGCGTTCAGTTGCGCGACGGTGTAGGTGCCCGCGCCCAGAATGTTGAGGCTTTCGCCGCTGCCAAATGCGAAGGAGCCGACCGAGACGTTGCCGGCGAGGTTCAGGATGTCGGCGGTGGCGAAAGCTCCCATGGCCAGCGTGGCGTTGCGAAGATCGTGGGAGCCGAGGCCGAAGCTGACGGTGACGAGATTGGCGCCACCCGCGTTGGTCACGCCACCACCGATGTTCAAGGTGCCGCTGTAGGCGGAGAAGTCGCTGGTGTCGGAGAAGATCAGCGACTGGTTGGCGGAGGTGCCGCCGGCGAGGCGCAGATCGGCGCTGCCGGTGAAGACGGAGTCGAAGGTGAAACTAGAGGCGTTGCTTTGCACCGAACCGATGACGGAGCTGGCCTGCGCATGGATCGTGCCTGCGAAGATGGCGTGGGCGCCGGCATCCGGGGAGAAGCGCAGGATGCCCCCGTCGAGAATGATATTCGCCGTATAGGTGCCGGTGTCCTTCACCAAGAGTTCCGTGCCGCTGACAAGACGGAGCGAGCCGCCGCCGAAAGTCGGGGTGCCGCCGGTGCGATTATAGGCACGCACGCGACCGGTGATCCCGGCGGTGCCAAGACGGACGGTGTTATCGACGGCCATCAACCCGCTCGCGGAAACATAGGTGTCGCCGGAGTTGGGGGTGGCGGCGGGCGAGCCCCAGATGGCGTCGTTCCACTCGAAGTTGGTGGCGGTGGCCCCGCCGCCGGAATTTACGGTCTGGGTGAATTCCACCGCGTGGGCGGTCCATGAGAAGGCACAGCAAAGCAGCGCGGCCGCGGCATGAATCCGGCGAGAGGAGCGTGGGGCGGGGTTTTTAACGGATGTGTTCATGAGATTCGGTTTATCTCTATCCCCCTGCGTCACCTTGCTACCCATTGTTAACTTAATTCGTTAAGCTGCGTCGGTGCTTGTTCAACCGGACGGGGGGCGAAAGGGACTATTCCGACGTGCCGCAAGGCGCCGCCGATCCCGAGCGTTGATTTTCGCTCCGTCGCCCGGGCGAATGCGCGGCCTCGCGAACAAATCGTCCGCGTCGAAGTCGTTCACCCACGCCCGCGGTTGTCGGCGATGCGCGGCAAGGCCGACCCTCCGGCCGGCACAGGTCACCGAGATTCCCGGCGCTTCACCGCGTCGGGAGCCGCAGGACGGTGAAGGAGTTTCCCGGGAAGCTGCGGGTGAAGCGCGGGCCCGCGAGCGTGAACTCCTCGGTTCGTGGCGCGACTTTGTGCGGATCTTCGAAGGAGTTTTCGTCCTCCGGGTTTTCCGACGTGAGCACGATGGCGCGGGCGGGGCCGGCGCGATCGGCCAAGCCCGAGAGATGGATGCTCGTCTCGACCGGGCCGGGGGCGGCGTCGGCCGAGTCGAGCAGCT
>LLBY010007217.1_pt2 | contig 19236 bp, 22 predicted proteins | sample 1489401 | NCBI WGS metagenome assembly LLBY01 (sample SAMN04092656, study PRJNA295927) | soil metagenome | biome: Soil prokaryotic community; feature: Bulk soil; isolation source: soil from tomato rhizosphere | host: tomato cultivar Hawaii 7996 | place: South Korea | collected 2011-11-01 | reverse complement strand
ATTCATCATCCTCAGATTCATCATTAGAAGGGAAAACCTATATCATTCATGGTCAAACAACAAATTCAGGCGGTAGTCCTTATTCATCAACGGCCTCATGTCATAGCAACGATTCTATTCTAGGTGGCGGTTACATATACAAAATAATTGAAGGAAATGTGATTGCTATCTCGGCCATTCCCGATAGCGTGTCATCGTTTACAACTACGATTGAATCAGATTCGAACTCAGATTCTTCACTATCCGTACAAAGTTATGCGATCTGCTATGACAATCCTTAATTTTTTTGCTAAGTAGAAAGCAACGATTTCCATATTAACCCGAGCAAACGTATGAATATCACAGTTATTTTATAGCCTCTTAAATCAAGATTTGGACACTAGTATTATAGCCATTAATTAAATAGATAAATTATTTAACAATCGTATGAAGTACCCATAATCTAATGGAAAAGTTCCAGAAATTGGCATTGATACTTTCTGTTCCTATCATAATTGGAACCGCAGTAATAATAGGATTTATTGCACCTTCTGCATATCTCGATTTGTGCAAAATTAAAGTCAACGAAATATCGAACCAAATCTATATCATGGAAGGCGGAAAAGAAGAATTCCTTAGATCATTGAACCAAGGAAATCTGTCAAATGAAGTTCAGAAAGAACTTCGAAACTTGGATTCTGTTATTGCACAATGTCCAGAATTAGGATCATCTGCTATCAACGACTCACAATTTGCCCTTTCTGAAAAATGGAATAATAATAATAGTAATTTGGTAATTCAGGTTTAGATTTTCCAGTATGTTCACTAATTGGCAAACTAGTCAACGCATTTATACATTTATACCCGGAAAAAACAACAAATAAGCCCCAAAACGTGTCATCCTTCATATCAATAATTTACTCTAGTTAAATTCGCTAAAAGATTCTTCCGTGAACAAGCCACTTGAACAAGAATTTGAGATAATGTCCTTCATCTATCAATTGGTTGAAATAAGATTATTTGAATGATATTACGTATTGAAACACTTGAAAATGTTCTTATCGCAATAATGTTTACTTGTAGTTGTTAGATAACACATTATAAAATAATAAGGTCGAATGCTAATTGGAGAATATCAGCATTGTTGGTAAGGATTATCTCTCATCATCATTAACCATAACCAGCAACCATCATAATTTGACTAGACATATAATTTATTGCGAATTTTAGGAAATTGGATGAAACAATTTGGTCTGTATGATGAAGGTAAAGAATCCAACATACAATCAAACTATATTGAATATAAATATATTGTTAATCGAAGTATTATTATAAGATTCGACCTATATTTAGTCATGTGAAGAAGAAATTTACACTTACTTCTTTTCGATTATTATGCGTATTATCTATTACGGTTGTAATTATTTGTATTAATTTGGATGCCAAAGCGTCTACTCATCAATTAGCTTTTGCTCACAACTTCCCATCGAATAATTACGCTAAATTAATTGCATCTATGGATCAATTTCAAACGGAATCAAATCTGGTCAAAGGTAATCTGATAGCCAATGATACGACAATGGCACTAAAACATGCAAACGAAGCAAACAGCATCTTTTATTGGGACCTGTTAGTCGAAATCGTGAAACAAGATAAACAAGTTGGTGATGATCTTAAAGTAGCGGTAGGAGAGTTAAGAAATCTTACATCTTTGTATGCAAACGGTAGTATGAACACGACTGCTGTAGAAAAGCAAAAAGCACTTCAAAGAGTGGATGAAATAACTAAAAATATTAACAATAACATCGAAAAGATTATTTCAAATACTGCAACTTTAAAACAATCCGAGGAATCCAACTTTATGAATGTAGTGACAGGATTTTTTTCTAATTTAATTAGTGGGAACCAGGGTACCAATAGTGGCAATGATGGATCTATTCATCCAATAAGGTTTGCCGAATTGTTAGATAGCGTACTTAGAAATTATGGAGACGCTTTTGCCGTCAATTTTGACATGACAGACATGACTAACATGGCAATGAATAACAATAACTCTAGCACAATGGATCACAGCATGATGAATATGTCTAATAGGAATTCTCAAGATGAAGGTAACAATGAACCCATAAAAAACATGGCAAACTATCAAAGCGCAAATGGGTCTGCACATAAACTGCTCGATATATTTAATGAGGAATTACAGCCAATAATAACATCAAAAAATGATTCCTCCAATCTAAGTAGCAATCTTGAAAATGGAATTGCAAGTCTTATAAATTCAATTGAAAATAGAGCTGCACCTACAGAGATAATGACCATAGTTCATTCACAGATTCATCCTAGTTTAGTTGAAGCATTCGATTTACAAATTCTTTCCACATCGTAAATTATGACTTTATCTTCATGAATCTGGTCAACACTGTCGCGTTTCGTATCCGTAAATGATTGCTTTTGCTATTAGATAAGGTTAAATAATCTTGGGAAAAATAAATTCATGATGCCATCTGCTTGCTCGATTATGGTAGTAGATGATGAAGGTGAGCTGGCTACATTGTTCAAGACATTTTTAGACCAGGAGGGTCATATTGCTTTTTCGTTTACCGATCCCACTTTAGCTTTAGAATATTTTAAACAGACGCCAGATAAACACTCTCTAATCATTACTGATTTAAGAATGCCTAGTCTATCTGGTTTGCAACTCGCAAGAAAAATAAGAGAATTGAATACGAATGTAAAGATATTCTTAATGACTGCATTCGAAACTAAGGATTTAGAGAACCAACCTGAATACAAGGATGCAAGAATTGACAGTCTGATTCAAAAACCTATTCGGTTTTCCGATCTTAGGCTATTAGTAAATGAAGCATTGAAGTTGTAACAACAGCATTTTGGACTTGTGTGAAACGAGAGGCACTCGAATTCATAAAGTTTGCATAATAACCCAAAAATTTTCATATTGTTTCTTGGAGTTATTCCAAATCTTTTTTCATTTTGGAAAGTACATCTAGAGTCTCGAATGAATATTTGCGTATCCACCGGTCATGAATTTCTTTTATTGGAAGAAGATTAATGTAATTCCATCTATGCTTTCCCTGATGTTTAATGATAATCAGGTCGGCTTTTTCTAACACGTCTAAATGCTGCATTACGGTACACCGATCAAGTTCACTTAATAAACTACACAGCTGAGATGTGGTCTTTGGATTATCCTTGATCGAATCCAGGATTGCACGTCGAGTAGAATTACCTAGTGCCTTTAGAATATGATCATACTCACTCTCAGTGTACATGTTATATTTATATAACATTTACTACTAATAACCTTATAAGAGTGTATAAGTATGGTTTTAAAATTCACCGTACAGGCAAAAATAAAAAAACCAATTGATGAAGTCTTTGACGCCGTTTATAATCCAAAGAAACTAAGTAAATATTTCACTACTGGTGGTTCTAGTGGATCCTTAGACGAAGGAAATGAAGTAATGTGGGATTTTCATGACTATCCGGGATCTTTCCCAATCTACGTTATTCGATCAATAAAAAACCAAAAGATAGAATTTGAGTGGGCCAGTGCAGTAGAAACTAACAGATTGAGAGTTGAAATCACTTTTGAAAGTATAGGAGAAGACTCTACATTGATAAAAATTTCAGAGTCAGGATGGACAAGTACCGATCAAGCTTCACTGGACGAATCCTATAGTAATTGTCAAGGTTGGACACAAATGCTTTGTAGTTTAAAGACATATCTAGAATATGACAAAAACTTGAGAGAATTCTATTACTGAAATTCAACCTTTTTGTTCGTTTTCCAATGAATTCATAGGAAAGGTCTCGGAAATGAGACTAGAGACTAGTCCTCGTATTAGTATGTAAATAACACATTAGTTTGACCCATACAAATATCAAGATTTGATAAGAATATCCGTTATTCAGTGACAAAAAAATAAGAATAAAATGTAGTCGTTATTTAGCTGCAAAGATCTGGAATTTCTACACAGATAAGGTGTTGAGTTCCGTAGATGGGGGTAGATCCAAAGTGATCATTAGTCATGTTGCCATCAACACTAATCACTATTGCACTGTTATCCAGCAGGCTTATTTGAGTCGGCACATTTGCAACGGGTCCATCTTTTAATGTCACTGTAGTAGTTCCGTTAAAGATTGTAGAGTTTGAATTACTATCAACAACCGGGTCTCCCGTTAGTTTCAAATCATATATTGAATGAGTATGCTCAGCTGATCCATCAATCTTAGTCATATAAAATGTGGTATTCAAAGCTGGAGATGAAGAATTGAAATCAGTGAATTTGTACACTCCTCCCAATATCCAAGCAGGTTCTGTAGTATTCCCATTATTTGATGTACTAGTAATAGAACCCTTTAAGACATTCAAATCTGGATTTGATGGATTTTGAGCAAAGACCTGATTCAAATTGATTGCTGCGATCATAGATACAGATACTGTTATCAAAAAAATGCTCTGGAGCATTCTAGTATTTATTTTAATCATTATGATTTATCGAAAAACATAGTATTTAAATCAAATCCAAGTGCGGACATCTAGTGTAACAATGGTTAAAGATCAAGTAACCTTTCATATTTACTGACTTGGCGGATTTGAGAGAAAATTTATAACCACGAACTTTTAGAAAGGAGGTTTCTCCGATCCTTAAAATCAGAACTTATATGCCCATTATGTAGAGAGATGCTTTGAATCTATCAAATGATGTTACCTAATATCATATTAATGAAATCAATAGTTTTATCAGTAATTATTGGATCAGTTCCAATCTATGTTGGTGGTGTGGCCAATAGTTAGACATTTCTTACCTTTGCCCAATTTTATCGAATGATTCAAACTTGACTTATCAGAATAATCCGACTCGTACACTAAGTAAAATTCCGAACAAGACTGTTGCAGAAAGCCACTCCAGTATAGAGTCATCCAAAAAATTTTGCTGCACCTATGCTAACCAAATAGCGATAAACAGAAATGTCAACATCAATGCAAATTCATTGGAGACCCAACCTGTTGTGAGGAAATCATTTGGATAAGAGTGGAACCTAACTATTTTGATCTCATTTATGGAATCTGAATAATCGGATATACTTTTATTCCCTTATTTACTTTTATACGATGTATTTTCATAACTGTTATGTTTGGTTCAGAAATAAATTCAGAAAAAATAAATGAAAGAATGTCATTCCCAGTAAGCCAAATTACAGGATTTTTGTTATATCAAGGAGTAAATCAGATATGTTAGGTGAGAAGACATCTTCAGCAAATATCGCTGTAAAAGATTTGAAAATTGCAAAAAACTTTTATGAAAATACTCTGGGTTTAAAAAAATAGATACGTTTGAAGACGAGGTGATAGTATATAAAAGTGGCAATTCGTCAATTGTTGTATATAGATCTGAATTTGCCGGAACTAATAAATCGACATGTGTTACTTGGGCAATAGGAGATGATATTGAAAATATTGTCTCAGATCTTAAGAATAAAGGAGTCAGATTTGAACATTATGATATACCCAATACTACATTAAACGGGGATATACATATTGATGGTAGTATGAAGGTTGTATGGTTTAAAGATCCCGATGGCAATATTCTAAATCTTATAAATCAGTAAAGTATTTGATAATGGCATAAATTACAGAAATTCAAAACCTATAAAAGCGCTAAATGTGGAAGCGATGAAGAGTAGGGGAACGACAGGCGTTATCTCCACAACGTGCACACATTGGTTGACATCCTGCTTCTGTTCCAGATTCTGTTCTTCTTATTAAAAACATTAGTCAATATGTACAACAAATCAAAGGATGATAACTTTGTAATTTGCCCGACTCGACATCATACAAACTAAATGGAAATGGCTTATGCATATAAGAAAGGTGTTCACGTTTACAAGAATTTAAGCGGCGGGTATAAACAAAAAGATTTAATAATAATAAAGGGTAGGTCCAATCACGGAATCAACCCTATAAATAGAAAAAATGATTTCTTGATATTAGTTGTTTGACTCCTCATCAGTATTTGAAGTTGCGTCGTCGTCATCATTGTTGTTACTGCTACTGCTACTGCTATCTCCGATGCCATCAGCTGATGCAACTGAATTGGCATTTGCCTCTGGGTCATAAATAGGTCTAAAGCAGTCTCTAATTTCATCTTCGCTTGCAAATCCCTTGTCGCCCTCTGATTGAGCCAGGCAATTCACAAATTCCTCGTAATCACTAGACCCTGAAGTATCATCTTCTTCATCATCGCCTGATTGAGCATATACAGATACATTCATCAAACTAGGAGATGAGGCTGCCAGTATGAATGCTATTGCTATAACAAAACTGATAGATATTATACTATTTTTATTCATTTTAGCTACTTAATTAACATCATATATAAAACACCTAGTATAATTATTCAAAAACATTAATTGTATTTATATAAATCAACCTTGGAAATGACCCTTAGAAAAGAACCTGTCTTTCAAAGTTATTCAAATAAGCAAAATATTTTTTCCGCGATATATGCAAATTCAACTAGATAAAATCATAATAGGATTTAGATTTTATTATTTTACCGCAATTATTAAGAGCCAGTGGTTTTACAATAGGTAAAAGTCAAATAACTATATTGTTCTATTCAATTTTCTATAAATATCCAAAAAATAGTAGTTAAATGATTATAGATCAGCCAGTCATATTTGTGGCAGATGTATCATTACCCATCACTGAATTTCCATCCAATCCCATACCTGTGTCTGTTAATTCGGTTGTGTTTGTAACAGGAGCATGTTCAGAAGTATTCATTGTCATATTGTCTTGTCCCATGGCCGGCGTTCCTACACCAACCAATAAAACGGATGCAGCAAATGCGCTTACGATTACGAATAGTAGAATATTATTCATTATGCAAAAATAATTAACAAGATTTACAACATTCTACTACTGATGCCTATTCTAAAACAAACTAAGTTAGATCAATTTAGCTCCAGGTACTAAAGTCAGCATGAGCAAATATCAGAAATTTTTTAAAACAATGTGGATTGTAAACTGATTTGATTAACTGTCCAGAAATTAGCATTAATTTTATCTTAGAATTGAATGATATGTATGTATACTTTATTCTTTGGCATCAAGAATCAATATTCAATTCAAGGTTTCAGATTTATTCTAGAAATCGTAATTTTCTTTAAATATAACTTTGTTAGTAATAAATTTGCAATGAAAACAATCACTTACTTTGGTTTTGCATTGATATCGATGCTGTTTGTAGGATTTGGAGCATCTTTTGAAAATTTGAAAAATTACGAAGCTTCAGCTCAATCCAGCAGTAGTAGTAGTAGTAGTAGTAACGAAGAAAATACACGAGTATTAGAACAATTGGTAACAAATTTAACTCAAGCACAGAATACTGTTTCAAACAATAACTCAGAATTGGCTACGACCCAATTAACCGCAATTATCGGAGAGCTATCTGACATAATTGGAAAAATTGCCACTAATAACGATGGTCAATATCTTGATACCCACACTCATTATATTAACCACCATGGACACGCCCATACTGTAACCCATACTCATCCACATCATGCAGACCATCACAGTCACCACGAGAGCTGGACAGAAAAGCACCATATCTTTGATCCCAGTCACTGTAAGCCAGGATTAATGTGCTAATTTTCCTGGTCAATGAAACCTTTTTTATTCTAATCGATTTCAAAACAGATAATTTGTTTTTATATAGTATTTTGGCAATAGATTAAACACATACTTTATTTCTGCTATTATTCATTTTCATATGTGACCAAGTTTCCCCAAAGTTGGTCAATAAATTTGAGCACTTGTATAATATAAGTAACAATATGACAACCATTATCGGGATAAAAACAACTGAGGGAGTTGTACTTGCATCGGATAAAAGAGCTAGTAAGGGTTTTTTTATTGGATCAAAAATAGTGCAAAAAATTTCTAAAATAGACGATACGCTTGCAATAGCAATAGCTGGTCAGTTATCGGATGCAGAACATTTGATCAAAGTGGCTGCAGCAGAGAGAAAATTATTGGAACTGAGAAGAGGGTTTCCACTGAGTGTTAAAGAGTCATCTAGATTGATTGCAAATCTAGCTTATTCGGGGCTTCGCAGTTATCAGCCATATTATGTAGAATTATTAGTGGCTGGAGTGGATTCCAGTGGACCGCAAGTAAATGTCGCAGATATGAGTGGAGCAATAACAAACGAGGATTTCGCGGCATCAGGATCAGGTGCTCCAATTGCATATGGAGTACTTGAAAGCCTATATGATAAGAATATTACAAATGATGAAGCAAAAGAGGTTGCAAGAAAGGCAGTTTCCGCATCAATGGAGCGTGATCCGGGCTCAGGTAACGGCATTGATATTCTAGTGATTCCAAAACTAGTAACTGTTGGTGGCCAAGCAATAGCATAGGAGAGGAATGACAAGACATGACAGAAGACAGTAATTCATCTGGTTCCCAATATGGTTCAGGAAATAGCGGCAGGTATCCATATTATTATGGGCAAGGAGGCAGGCTAGTACTAGTTGATAGCGCTCTAGAGGCAGTCAATAGAGGTTCCACCACTATTGGTATAAAAACTCCAGAATTTGCGTTAATAACAAGCCACATTAAACCAACGTTACCTCTTGTAGATCCAAATGAAAAAATATTTTTTATCGACAAACATATTGGAGCAACAGGTGCAGGCTACATAGCAGATATAGAGCAATTGATAGAAGAAATTAGATTGCAAGCACAAAAGCATAGATTATCCTATGAAAGTCCAATAGATATAAAGTCAATAGCCAAGCATCTTAGCACATACCTGCATAATTACACAATTTATGCAGTAAGACCCCAAGCTGCTTCTATAATAATTGCGGGTAAAGACGTCACTGGAATTCAATTATATCAGATCGATCCCAGTGGTACCTACCTGAAAGGAAATGGATTTGCAATAGGTTATGCATCTGATACTGCGATAGAGGTACTTCAAAAGGAATACAGCAATGATATCACAACTGATAAAGCTTTAGAACTTGCAAAACAGGCAATTGAAAAGGCTATCGGTGAAAAACCTAGAGTGGAATCAGGAATAGTTACAAAAGAAGGATTTTCAAAATTGAGTTGAATAGTGTTAGCCTATTAAGTAACCTATCTATAATTTTGGATCGAAAATAAAAAATTAATAAAAAAGAATTGACTACTTTCCTTTTTTCACCCTATATTTTATATCGTCCATAAGTACTTGATGATAGGTCTCTTTATTGTTAGGATTTTCCGTCAGATCACTTTTAAATCCTTTTAGTATTTCACCAATAAGTTTATTTGAGTAAGACATTGCTTCAATCTTTTCACTTTTAGTTTCTGCGTCCGACTCTACTATAATATATTCTGATACGATTGTTACATTGATCCTGAATAAGTCCCCATCTGAGTATTTATTTCGTACTACCCATTCAAGCCTGTATCCAGTATCCTTCCTGACAAGCCCTAACCATCTTAAATTTCCAAACCACTTGCGAGATATACTATTTACTAGCTGTTCAACATTTACTTTAATAGGGATATGCATTTGTAGTAATTGGTTGAATTTTCTTTGTTTTTTTGACTTGTTTGTATCTTCTAATGCGATCTCCTCCTCGTCAAATAGATTGACTGTTGAATTTTCAATCAAAGAGAGAATTGATGACGCCGTCATTTGATTTAGACTATATCCAGCCGGTGATTTCTCTATGAAATCCAGCTCCACCAGTCGGCGCAATGATCTCGCAAGAGTTTGTTGATGAACATTTAACTTTCTTTCCAATGCTTTAAAAGAATAGGTTGACCACGGCTGTTCAGTCAATAACCACAGAATTTTCCTATCAAGACTATGAAGATCCTTGATGGATAAAACATAATCATCTCGAGTATAACTATCCTTAATTAATCGAGAGTTTAAGTTTTGAGAATCATCTCTTGCAATTGTCGATTGTATCTGATTAGTTTTGCCAAGAATTGCATCGCGAATTGAAATAACATTTGATATCATTGGAATTGTATCTTCAATAGTAACAAAATGTTCCGGTACGAGTAAGGTAAGAGATTGCATACTATAATTCAGTCCTTGCCTCATAAATCGGAGGGGTAGCTACCAGAAAAAACTCAGAAGACCTTCTATCAATCATCGTGATGTCCTTTTTGCGAAATACTTTCTCCAATTTCACACTATATAAGCAACAAATCCTTTTAAAAACTTTGGTTAGGATCTTGATTTGAAATAACCAAAGAGTAGAGTAGAGTCATACATATACATACACGCTCATTCTCCCTCTCTGTCTCGCTGGATAGCATCTATATTCCTACCATTGAAAGATTAAATCTAAGCTGTTTATCCATACAATAGCTGTGTTAGATATGTCAAAACAAATAGGAACTATAACGATCAATATGTTATATAGTAATAGGTTTATGGATAGATATTTAGCAAGTTAATTCATGATAGAGTCGACGAGAATTGGATGGATAATTAATCTGATCAACATCCAAAAGATACAGGATCCTTAGCTACTGGTAGATATCGAAATTAAATCCCCATACTCATCTGAGTGTCTGACGCTTAAAAAGCCAGGATGCAGTAGGTACAGTTACTACAATTATACCTATACACCAGGCAAATGCAAGCCATCCAGAATCTCCCACAGGGGTGCCCACTAGCCATGAACGAATTGCCTCTATAACGTGAGTAAGTGGTTGGTTTTCAGCAAACAATCTAAGCGCATAAGGCATTGTTTCGGTGGGAACAAAAGCACTACTAACAAAGGTCAGAGGAAAAATAACTATAAAACCTGTCCACTGGGCTGCTTCTATACTCTTTACTATTAACCCCATAACTGCTGATATCCATGAAATGGCCAGTGAAAAGAGGGCGGCCAAGATAAAAATTAGTATCCAATCAATAACACCTGCAACTGGTTCAAATCCAACTAAAAAACTCACCCCGATTACGATTAATCCAGTCATCATGTTTCTGACAAGGTCAGCACCTACGTGACCTATTAATAGTGCCGATCTCGATATTGGAAGGGATTTGAACCTGTTAACTATGCCTCTTTGTAAATCTATAGCCAAATTCATTGTCGTATAATTAGCTCCAAAGGCAAGCATTTGAACAAAGATGCCAGCTACTAAAAAATTGACATAGCTTATACTTCCTGTATCTATTGCACCTCCAAAAACATATCTAAATAGCAAAAAAAACATAATTGGAAAGAGAGCCACTGAGAAAAGCTGATCCAAATTTCTTGTAATGTGTCTAATACTGCGTTTTGCCAATACCCAAGAGTCGCTAATTAGCCAGAACAATCTTGAATGTGATTCTGGTTTGACATCATTATTTATGAAACGTGTTGTCAATGAATCATCACCCCGTCTTCCTTGCTGCCGGCATCCTCAGTGTTTGTCATATGACCAGTCAAAGTAAGGAAAACGTCATCCATAGTCGGACTATGGAATGAAATATTTTCGACTTCAATTTTAGCTTCATCTAATTGACTAAGAACCTGTTTTAATTGATGTACTCCGCCCTTGGTTGCAAAACTAAGTTTTTTGGAAGATTTCTCAATACGTAGATTTTCCTCCTGAATTATAGTAGCAGCACGTTCAAAATCTTCTTCATTTATAACTGTTATTTCCAATCTCTCAGAGCCTACTAGTAATTTTAGCTCTTCTGAAGTTCCTTCTGCTATAATCTTTCCTCCATTCATCACTATAATCTTATTTGCCAAATGATCGGCTTCGTCCATATCCTGGGTCGTAAGAAGCACTGTTGTTCCACCAGACACAAGATGTTTAACTATATCCCACATTATCAACCGGCTTTGTGGATCAAGACCGGTAGTAGGTTCGTCCAGAAAGAGAATCGGAGGAGAAGCAATCAAGCTGACGGCCAAGTCCAGACGACGACGCATTCCTCCCGAATATGTCTTCACAGCCCGGTTAGATGCATGTACCAAATCAAATAATTCTAGTAACTCATCAGTTCTGCGACCAATATCTTTGTGACTTAATCGATAAAGCCTACCAATCATTTGTAGATTTTCCCTAGCGGTCAGATATTCGTCGAGTGCGGCATATTGCCCAGTTAATCCAATTAAACTTCTGACCTTATTTACTTGTTTCACTACATCAAAATTGTTGATCTTAATGCTACCGCTGTCTGGTAGTAACAACGTGCTGAGAATATGAACCGTAGTAGTTTTTCCCGCACCGTTTGGTCCCAAAAGGGCCAGAACGGTCCCTTTTTGAATATCAAAATCAATGCCATCGAGGACTGTCACATTTTTAAATGATTTTCTTAAACCCTTTACAGATACAGCGACATCATCAGCTCCAGTGGTACCCGATAACATTTGCTCGTTAACATCCTTCTTAGATTTGTTATTCATTTTTCCAAACCGTGTAATCAAATATGCACTTTCAAAGAGCAAACAAGTTTTTTGAAGAAATAAGGAATTTGATTATTCACAAATGAAAAAGAAATATCAAGATCATCAATAGTTAATCCTGTAGTATGATTTAATCGTGCCATTCATATACTGTAATGGTTTGATATAAAAATCATTAAGGGATAAAAAGTATATCAGCCATTTCACAATTCTAGAACCCAGTTTATACCCGTCGTATGAGTGGGGGCAAGACAAACCTTTTAAAAATATGACATATATTGTATAATAGTAACACAAAATGCTAATAGATAATGAAAGTTTTGTCGTTTCATGCTAATTATCAAATATTCTATAAATTTTAGAAACAGTCGAATTTATATTACAACCAGCTAGTTGATGGTACTCCGTTTGAATACAATCAAAATATAAGGATTTTCAAACTACAAGAAAATATCTATTAAATTATTTCTATCTTCATATAAGATGACAATCAATATATATATTAGTAAGTACTAATGTTAGGGATGAATTTTTACAATAATTTCTTAAACAAGAAAAGATATTTTACAAAAATTACTCTTGTATTTGGATTTACGACGCTGTTCCTTGCGACAATAGCATTAACTATAAATAATCATTCCAATGTCGAAGCACAACAAACAGACTCCAAAACAGGAATATTCAATCATACTCAAACCGATTTTACCGGTAATACTAGTTGGATAAATTCAGGAAATTGGTCAATTAATGCTTTGAACAGCTCTAATCCTAGTTTCACTGCTGTAATAGAAATGTCAAAGCCAAATGGGAGCGCAGGACATGAACATGAAATAAGTAATTTCAATCTTACCCAAGCACCGATAGTCGATGGCGAGGTCATAAATCTAAACGGTACATCAACAATTACCATGAGAAATGGACCTGTTACTAATTTAACAACTATTATAGCATTGTATAATGAATCTATTGACGTGTACTTTGATCCTGAAAGAATAGATAATCACTTTGAAAATCAATCAATATCCGGGATACAAAAATAGATAATGCCAATGAAAGATTGATATAAATATTTTAAATATGTGATTATATCTTCTTAATTTGAACTTCTTTTATTACTATAAATTAGATTCGTTTAGCTCTGACCAGCGGCATCTGAAAACGTTTTTAAATTTATCTCTCTTTGATCTAGAAATAATAAGATATGATGAGCGAACTAATCTGCACAATAACAACTAATCGATAAATCGTCGAAAACGATAATCCGCGCTCTGGATATCAGTACTTACGTTAATTGAACTATAATTGCCTCCAAATTCTTCTTCAAAGTATGCAATGTAGTCACTCCATGACCGAGGGTCATGTTTAGACAACTTTTTTACGACACTGACTTTTGCGTATAAATTAGATTTCATCTTCATCACTTGAGGAGTCATCTTCATCGCTTGAGGAGTCATCTTCATCGCTTGAGGAGTCATCAGACAATGATGAACCTGTCTCACCTTCATTTACGATCACTTCCCCCACCATCGTAGGATGATATATACAGTAATACGGGAATTCACCAGGTACGACAAAAGTAAGAGTATAAAATTGATTGGGAATTATTGCGTCAGAATCAAACAAGCTACCTTCATCAAGATCTCCATCTCGTCCTGAAGTTACTGTATGAGAAATAGTATCCCCATTGTACCAAGTCACAGTCTGACCCACTTGAATTTCTATTGGATTGGGTGAATAAGAATCGTCACCATCTATTCCTAGTATTACTGCAGAGACAGACTGGTTACGTATTGACTCTTGCTCCGCAGACACAGCAACAAGAGGTTGAGGTTTGACGCTATCAGTTATGGGCAATATTCGAAACAAGGAGCCAGTATAACTCAATACATATAGGTAACCATCAGGGCCAACTTGAAGATCGGTAATGCCACCAAAACCTTGTCCAAATATTAGAGGTTGATTCTCCTTCGCATCTTCTATATGATTATCTTGTAGTGCTTCGATATCGCCCACATAAGTGTCGTTTATAAAAATTGCATCGCGCTCTTCATTGAGTGTAAATCTGTACAATAAACCATTGTTAATATCCCCTACAAACATGTTGTTTGCATATTCATCGCCCAATCTGTGTGAGTTCAGAAATTTCAAAGCAGTCAAGCCAACGGGTGTTTCCCACACAAACTTTGGATCAGCATATTGGCTACTTCCAAAAGACACTAAATCACTTTCAGTAGTTCCATGGCCCAATATATCATCGTCTACAAAGCCTTGAATTTGCCACCAACCACTGTTAAAACCGGGAAAAACTAGATTAATTTCATCTCCTCCTGTTGGCCCATTTTCGGTATCCCATAGATTACCCGTTAAAGGATCGAAATCCATTCCAAAGCTATTGCGTATACCCATTGCATAGTAAACATTCAATGGTAGGCCTTCACCAAAAATAGGATTTTCGGGATCGACAATTCCACCATCTTGGGTAACCCTTAGTACTCCGCCCAAACCATTTGGTGCAGGACCCAAAAGAATATTTTGAGCTTGGGTTCTGTGTCCTCCCACTTCTCCAACCATAAAATACACGTTATCGTCTGGGCCAATACGGATTTTACCACCGTTATGTTCTCCTCTACCATTTGGTGGAATGGCAGTTAAATCTAACAACAGCACAGGATTAATCAGCCTACCATCAACAAACTCATATCGATATAGCCTGTTACCCAATGGATCGACAAACCTTTCAATATCACTGCCGTCAACGCCATCGCCTGATTCAGTATATGAAAGAAAAACGTAGGTTTTTCCGTCGGGTTGTTTTGCTATGGCAATTCCTAATAATCCCCTCTCTATGGCACTTGCTACAGGCACATCAAGCACAGGTTGCGGGGATAAGAACCCATTTGTGATCCGCTTTACCTGACCTGTGGTTTTTTCAGTTACAAGTATATCATTAGGGCCAAGAAACGCCATGCTGGTAGGAAATTCTAAATCATCAACTATTCTTTCTACAGTAAGACTATCGTCATTTACAGTTGGTCCTGCTGGTGATAAAGGCGCTTTTGCATATGCACCAAAGGAAAATTGAATGGAAGAAGAAGTAATAGAGGAAATCAAGATTAAAGATATCGCAAAAAATGCTATCAAAGGTTTGTGTCTGCTAATCATCAGGCGGTCTAATAATAATAAGAAATATTTTAATTTAATTAAGGTTTCGTATATATAAACTCGAAATCAGCCATGTGCAGAAAAGTTGTTAAATCGTTCTAATCTCTATAATCTCAGGATTTTAACATAACATAAAACTAGTATCTGAACAATAATATATCACAAAGCTCCAGCTGCAAGTTATTATGAGTGGACAGCAAGAATTCACCAAAAAGGTGAATTTAAGTAAGAATGATTTTCAAATTGGAATATAATTATAAAAGTCCTCAGAATAGTTTTGGATTCGCTTATTGCTGAATCATTTAATTGGTCTTCTTTAATCTTATTTATCATGACAAAAAAGAAACATGCAAATAATGTAATTTGAAAAGATTTTATCATTTTTTCCGCATTGATATATGAGTATGAAAACACGGCAAGTTGATTAAACTCATCCATCTAGTGAGGAGATCTTAATTTGATATAAAGAGGTCAAAAAATAACAAGTAATTACAATCAAGCCTTTGGAGAGATATAACCCGATAGGAGCGACTAAGCAAGCAACCAAACGAAAAAAATAGAGAAAAGAAATAGATCAAAAGTCACTAAATCAATTCTTTTTCAAAAAATAAATCTCATTTTGACCTGTAACCGTTAATCCGGTATGTGGACCCCCACCAACAGCAAAAATTCTGTCATCAATGGAAACAACGCCTAACCCATGTCTAGCAGTAGGCATAGGTGATTCTAGAGACCACGTATTAGTTTCTGGATCATATCGTTCATTATTATTGAATGTGCCTTGGTTTTGTTCTCCGCCTAAAACATAGATGGAACCATTCAAAAAAGTTGCGCCAATACCGCTTCTTTTTGATGGCATAGGATTATAATCCGTAGTCCATTTATCAAATTTAGGATCGTATTTTTCTACTATGTCGACATTCACCAAGGATCCAGCAGTTCTTCCTCCGATCACATAAATTTCCCCCTCAACAGCTGCTGAAGCAGCATGATGACGAGCAGTGGGCATTGACGCAAGAACGGTCCAATTTTCTGTTTCTGGATCATATGTTTCTACATTTGACAAAGAATTATCATAACTATCTCCTCCAATGACATACAATTTACCATCAACAAAATCCGACACGGGAGAACCTCTTTCAGTGGGCATGGAAGGACCAGTAGTCCAGTTATAGGTATTTGAGTCATATACAAACAATTTGTTACTTGGAATCCAGTCTCCGGTATATCCACCTATAACGTAAATCCTATTACCATCGGTAGCTGATGAGGCATGATGTAACGGAATGGGCAATGGTTTACTATTCTTGTCCCAAGAATTACTAGATATATTATATCTCTCAACTAAATTCGTAATTTTACCATCTACAGTAAAGCCACCAATGACATATAGAGTGTCGTTCAAATATTCGGCTGTAACCTCAGTTCTTGGGTTAGGCATAGGCGATCCAACCATCCAAGTTCCATTTGCACCACGTTCTTGAGCCATCACATTGGTATGAACACTTGTTACCAATAAAAGTGATATTCCAAAAGATATAAGACCGAAAGCAAAGGCCAAGTCATAAGGATTTTTACTCATACACACACAATCCGTGCAAAACAAATATAAAAGAAATAACAATCCTCAAAAAAGAGAACATGTATTTAAAAGTATGATCTGGATAAGTTAATGGTTATCAAGTTTAGCTTATCAAATATTGTAACCACTATCAATATTTGAACCAATCCAGCTTACGACTAAATAATACTAGTAAATAACATTCGACTATGCTGACTAATGACATTTTATTTTATTAGTCAATGTTACTATACCATTTAACTATAAATTGAGGTAACACCTAACGAGGTCGTATTAAATTCTAATATCGATAAGTAATTACAACATGATATTATTGTTACTAGTGTAGACATCATAACTGATAAACATTTCAATGAAAGTTAACACTATATAAACTCAATTACATTCATCAATAACGTCCTAACAAATCAATAAACATAGATAAAAATCTCAATTTAAAGAAATTGAAATAGCAAAGGTTAAATAAATGCATCGTTCATTTTTTGAAAATCATGTACATGTTATTAAATCATCATGCATATAGGAATTAAGATAGATGAGGCTAGACTTTCCACCAAAACATACTGAAACAATCGGTGCAGTAAAGATTCACTCACTTCAGAAGATATATGAAATAGATTCAGGATATAATGTAAATTCCAAAATACAACAAAACAACAATTCTACCACAGCATTTGACAACAGAAAGCTCTCAAAGAAATGTGCAAATATGGCAATAGTAATTCCAGTAAAAAACGAAAAATTGAGTCTATTGGAAGGCGTTTTGAGTGGTATTCCAAATGAATGTCTGATTATTATTGTGTCAAATAGCCAAAGGACTCCAGTGGACAGGTATGCCATGGAAGTAGAAATGGTCAAGCAATTTTCGCAGTTTTCTAATAAAAAGATATCCATCATACATCAAAGAGATCCAAATCTTAGTAGAATATTTCACAAGATAAATTACACTTCAATTCTAGACCAACATAGTCAAGTTCGACGCGGTAAGGCAGAGGGAATGGTTATTGGCATTCTGCTAGCAAAAATACAAGGAAAAAAATATGTGGGATTTATTGATAGTGATAATTATTTTCCTGGAGCGGTAAATGAGTATGTAAAAATATTCGCTTCAGGTTTTGCGATGGCAGAATCATGTTTGAGTAACGTAAGAGTATGCTGGCGTTCAAAACCGAAAATTGCAAATAACAAAGTTTATTTCCCCCGATGGGGACGTGTCTCTGAGCATAGTAACAAGTACCTGAACGATTTGATTTCTTACATTACTGGTTATGAAACAGACATAATAACAACAGGAAACGCAGGAGAACATGCACTCTCAATGTCCCTTGCAGAAAATATGGAGTTTGCAAGTGGATATTCAGTAGAACCTTACGAACTAGTTAATATACTAGAAAATTTTGGAGGAATAATAAAAGGCTCTAAAAGTGCCCACAAGGATAACGTAGAAATATTTCAAATAGAGACTAGGAATCCTCACTTTCATGAGGACAAGGGCGACGATCATGTCACAAGTATGCTTCAAGAATCGCTGAGCGCAATCAATAATAGCAAAATTTGTAATACAGAAATTACAAGAGATATCAAAAATCATTTACTTGTTTTACAACAAAAAACAAACCAAATTAACTCTAGGATTAATGGAAGTGCCAATAATCACATAATGGACCCTATCAAAATAATTCCAATAGATAAATTCAATGAGCTAGTAATTGATAGTCCAAAATTATTACACCTCTTCAACACCAGTGAATCTTAAACAAGTTATATTTTTTACAAATTAACATTTCAAAACCATATGGTACTCTAAATCCAGTTTTGGAATTTGGGTAATTATATTTCAAAATATAGAATCCTATACAAGTTTTTATTGCCTTCTTGCAATTCCTTTTGGATATGCAAAATACAAGGGATTATACTATCTTATTATTCACGATTGGAACCTTATTAACGGGATTAACTGTATCCCAATTTCAAATTGTAAATGCGAGCACAGATAATCAATCTGCTGTTGATATTGAAAAGTCCAATATCGATGGACTAGTTGCAAATAATACAGCAGTTGC
>LLBY010009027.1_pt1 | contig 19247 bp, 22 predicted proteins | sample 1489401 | NCBI WGS metagenome assembly LLBY01 (sample SAMN04092656, study PRJNA295927) | soil metagenome | biome: Soil prokaryotic community; feature: Bulk soil; isolation source: soil from tomato rhizosphere | host: tomato cultivar Hawaii 7996 | place: South Korea | collected 2011-11-01 | reverse complement strand
GGGGCAGAAGATCCAGAACGAAGCCCGCGGCGAGATTGAAAAGGTCCAGCGCGAATACTTCCTGCGCGAGCAAATGAAAGCCATCCAGAAGGAGCTTGGCGAAAAAGACGAGCAAGCCGCCGAGGCCGAAGAATTCCGCAAGAAGATCGAAGAAGCGCAAATGCCGGAGGAAGCCGATAAGCTGGCGCGCCGCGAGCTGGAGCGCCTGTCCCGTCTGCCGCCTCAGGCAGCCGAATACGGTGTCATCCGCACCTATCTGGATTGGCTGGTTTCGCTTCCCTGGAGTAAAGCCACCGAGGACAACCTCGATATCCGCCATGCGCGCCAGATCCTGGATCAGGACCATTACGGTCTGGAGGACGTCAAGGAGCGCATTCTGGAGTTCCTGGCGATCCGCAAGCTGCGCCTCGACCGCAAGGATGAAGCAAAGGCGCCCTCTGAGGACAAGATCCGCCGCGAACGCGAGGGCGTGATCCTGTGCTTCGTCGGGCCGCCCGGCGTTGGCAAGACCTCGCTCGGGCAATCGATCGCGCGTGCGATGGGGAGAAAGTTCGTGCGCGCCTCGCTGGGTGGGGTGCGCGACGAAGCCGAGATCCGCGGTCACCGCCGGACATACATCGGCTCGATGCCCGGACGCATCCTGCAGGCCCTGCGGCGGATCGAATCGAAGAACCCTGTTTTCATGCTGGACGAGATCGACAAGCTCACCTTCGACTTCCATGGCGACCCGGCCTCCGCGCTGCTGGAAGTGCTCGACCCGGAGCAGAACACCGAGTTCCGCGATAACTATCTAGAAGTTGCATATGACCTTTCCCAGGTCTTCTTCATCACCACCGCCAACACGCTGGAGACCATCCCTGGTCCCTTGCGCGATCGCATGGAGATCATCTTCCTCTCCGGCTATACCGAAAGTGAAAAGATCGCCATCGCCAAAGGCTATCTAATTCCCCGGCAGATCCGCGAGAACAGCCTGCGTGAAAACGAAGTGTCCTTTACCGACGACGCGCTGCGCAAGATCATCCGGGAATACACACGCGAAGCCGGTGTCCGAAACCTTGAGCGCAAGATCGGCGCGGTCTGTCGCAAGGTGGCCACGCGCATCGCCGAAGGCCGGGTCGAAGAGGCGAAGATAACACCCGCGCTGGTGGAAGAATATCTAGACCATCCGGTATTTCAGAGCAATGAAGAGCTCAACCAACGCACTTCGATCCCCGGGGTGGTCCCTGGCCTGGCGTGGACTCCCTACGGCGGCGACGTGTTGTTCGTGGAAGCCACCAGCATGCCCGGCGGCAAGGGCTTCCAGGTGACCGGTTCCATCGGCAACGTGATGAATGAATCGGCGCGGGCGGCATTGTCGTTCGTGCGCTCACGCGCCAAACAGCTTGGCCTGGAGACCGATTTTTTCACCAAGTCGGATATCCATTTGCACATCCCCTCCGGAGCCCAGCCGAAAGACGGTCCTTCGGCGGGTGTGACCATGGCCACATCTCTGGTATCCCTGATCTCCGGACGCAAAGTCAAGCCGAAGGTCGGGATGACTGGCGAGATTACCCTGCGCGGGCAGGTGCTTCCGATCGGCGGTGTGAAGGAAAAAGTGCTGGCAGCCCATCGCAATGGACTGCGCACGGTGATCCTGCCGAAGCGTAATGAACAGGACCTCGACGACGTGCCCGAAGAGATCAAGAAGACCATGAAGTTCGTTTTTGCGGAAACGGTGGACGAAGTCCTCGACGCCGCGCTGGAAGCAAACGGGAAAGGGGCGCGCACAAAACGAACTTCCAAGAAACAAGCCTCGACGAAGAAACCCTCGACAAGGAAGACAAGATCAAATGGCAAAAGTGCTGCTCGCGGAAGATGATTCCACCATGGTTTCTCTGCTCAAAACGCTCCTCAACATGGAGGGTTACGAGGTCCTGGCGCTGGATGTAAATGCGGACGTGCCTGCTGTCGTGGAGCGCGAAAAGCCGCACGCGCTGTTCATGGATGTCCATTTGGGCGGGCAGAGCGGCATGGAGATCCTGGAAACCATACGCAAACAGAAGGAGCTCTCCGACGTTCGCATCGTGATGACCTCCGGCTTGAATGTGAAAGACGAATGCATCAACCGCGGCGCGAATGCCTTTCTTCTGAAGCCCTTTATGCCAGATGATCTGATCAGGGCGCTGAAACAATAGGTGACAGTCACTTGATCGTTCCAGGCAAAAATCCAGGGTTTGGATATTTATCATCCCCGGCGAAAGCGACTGTCACCTTATCCTCATCCAAAAGATGACTTCCCCGATTCGCATCCGTGAGTTTTGTTTTCCGGCCGACTACGAGCCGGTGTTCGCGTTATGGAAGAGCGTCGAAAAAGGCGTGCACACCGGCCGCTCCGATACGTCGGCCGAGATCGAAAAGAAGCTGGCGCGCGACCCGGACCTCTTCCTCGTTGCCGAAGCAGACGGTGCCATCATCGGTTCGGTGATCGGCGGCTACGACGGGCGGCGCGGGATCGTCTATCACCTCGCGGTTAATTCGGCGTTTCGTGGAAAGGGCGTCGGCTCTCAGCTTATGGATGAATTGGAATCGCGCTTGCGGGCGAAGGGCTGCCTGAAGTGTTACCTGCTGGTCACGCGTGACAACCCTGAAGCTGAGGTCTATTACCAGCGACGCGGCTGGCAGCACATGGACACCGTCCGTCTATACGGGAAGGAACTGCAGTGACCCCTTCGATACGCCCTACCGGGCACTCAGGGCAACGGATCCGATTCGGAATCCTGACTCTCTCTGACCGTTCTGCACGCGGTGAACGCGCCGACGCGTCTGGTCCCGCGCTGGCGAAGCTCCTCGAAGGCGAAGGCTGGTCCGTTGCCATGCAATCTCTGCTCCCCGACGACCAGTCCGCCATCCGTGAACAATTGATATCCTGGGCCGATGGCGGCGACGTGGACGTGATCCTGACGACGGGCGGTACCGGTTTTTCCCCGCGCGATGTCACCCCGGAAGCTACCCGCGCCGTCATCGACCGCGAGGCGCCCGGGCTGGCCGAAGCCATGCGCGCCGCGAGTCTCAAGGTCACGCCGCATGCCATGTTATCCCGCATCGTCACCGGAATTCGCGGAAAGACATTGATCGTCAATTTACCCGGAAGCCCTAAAGGCGCGGTGGAAAATCTGCAAGTCATTCTTTCCGTTTTACCGCACGCCATTCAACTTCTCCGCGAAGATCCAACCTCCGAGTCCACCCACTAGTCTCCAATCTCTAGTCTCTAACCTCCTCCCTCTGGTATAATCCTGCGGCTCTAATTTTTTCATCTCACCCAAGGAAAGTGCAAGAATGATCGATGTAAACGAACTTCGCAAAGGGGTCACCTTCGAGCTGGACGGTAATCTCTACAAAGTGCTCGACTACAGCCACAACAAGACAGGGCGCGGCAACGCCAACATCCGCATCAAAGCCCGCAACCTGCAAACCGGTGCCAATATCGAGCGCACATTTAGCTCCGGCCAATCCGTGCAGGATGTGCGCCTGGATTTCCACAATGTCTCCTATCTCTACACCGATGGAGAGTTCTACCACTTCATGGATAACGAGACCTTCGAGCAGCCTGCCATCAAAAGCGATGTGCTGGGCGATAAGGCGCCATATCTCAAGGAAGGCATGGAAGTCAAGCTCACCTTTTACAGGGGCGCGCCGCTCGATGTCGAGATCCCCGGCTCCGTCGATCTCAAGGTCGTCGAAGCAGAGACAGCCATCCGCGGCGATACTGCCACCGGCGTCACCAAGAAAGTCCGCACGGAAACGGGCCTGGAAGTGATGTGTCCGCAGTTCGTAAAGGTGGGCGATACCATCCGCGTCAACACCGAGACGGGTGAATACGTCACGCGTGTGTAGGAAACCTTCTATCCGTTCATTCGAAGCCTTGCGAAGCATCCTTTCCGATCAGCCTTTGCAAGGCTTACTTTTTGGCGCTTATAATCTTTTTATGTTCTAGTCCTATAATTCAACCATTATGAGAACTCCCGCCGGGACGGAATGTCCCTATTTTTATGGCGATTACTACCGCGGCCGCAACGTCGAGGAATGTCGGTTGCTCAAAGCGGCCGGGGAACGCTGGACGCGTGATCTTTGCAAGACCTGCCCTGTGCCGGATATTGCGCGCGCCAATTCCTGTGAGTTTATGAAACTTACGCCCACGGTGGCAAGACCCATTGATGCATTGTTCCAGCGCCGTGTGAAGGTCTCTGCCTATTGCGAGAAAACCAAGCGCAATGTCTCTGAGCCGCATGTGGGTTGTGGGGAATGCCATGCCCTTCCGTTTAAGTTCGAAATCAAATCCTGATCCTTTCGAGCAGAGGCGTTACGCAGCCTGCCAGAGTCCCTATGTCCCTGACGCTCCTGCTTGACCTCGACGACACCCTGCTCGATACGAACCTGGACGTCTTCATGCTGGCCTATTTCCAGGCATTGTCGGGGCATCTGGCGAAGCACGCGGCCCCGAGCAGCATGCTGCGCGCGCTCATCGAGGGAGTCAATCTGATGAACGAAAGCGAAGATCCGACCCGCACGCTGGAGGAAATTTTCGATGCAGATTTCTACGAAAGACTCGGGTTTTCCAAAGCCGAGCTTATGCAGGTGATCGACGAGTTCTACGAGGAGGCCTTTCCCACCCTCGCACAGCACACGCGCAAACGGCCGGAGGCCCTGCCTCTGATCGACTGGGCCGATTCGCGTGGCTATCGAATCGCCATTGCCACGGACCCGTTGTTTCCGCGCAAGGCCACGAATCACCGTCTGCGCTGGGCAGGCTTTGCGCCCGAACGCTTTGAGCTGGTCTCCACGTTTGAGCACTTTCATTTCACGAAAACCCATCCAGCCTATTACGCGGAGGTTCTCGGACGGCTTGGCTGGCCCGAGGGGCCGGTGGTCATGGTGGGCAATGACACGGCGCGCGACTTGATCCCCGCGCATCGGCTGGGATTGAAGACGTTCTTGGTGGATGGCGAGTCGAGTCCCGGCTTCGAAACGGGGCGAGGGGAGCTGGCAGACTTGCGCCCGTGGCTGGAATCCATCAACTTATCCACGCTCGAACCCTCGTTCAAATCGCGCGAGGCGGTACTGGCCATCATGGTATCTACACCGGCTGTCTTGCATAGCCTGTCGGCGGCGCTGACGGAAGAACAATGGAAGTATGAGCCTACACATGATGATTGGGCATTGAATGAGATCGTCTGTCATCTGGCCGATACCGAGCGCGAGGTCCATCAGATGCAGATCAACCTGATGATCGAGCGGGAGGCGGCCTTTATTCCTCGTCCTGATAGCGGCGTGTGGGCCAGCGAGCGCGAATACCTTAACATCGATGGCAGGAGAGCATTGTTCGAATTTGCGCAGGCGCGGATCGAGAACGTCAAGACACTGAAAGCGCTGGGTGAGGATATCTGGAGTCGCAACGCTCGTCACGCGATTTTTGGTCCCACGAATTTCCTGGAAGTGACAAGCTTCATAGCGGACCATGACCGGTTGCATGTGCAACAAGCCTGGAAGACGCTCCAGAGCCTGGCCCGCATGTAAACAGGGGCAGCGCAAAGTAGTAGAATGCGTTATAGCTACCGGAATACTTGAGAAGTTTATTGTTGATAAGATAGGTGGTAAAAAGCGTATAGGCATAGGCATAACGCGTCGAATTCCATCAAGCTGTGTTATAACAGCCTAGAACCTGGAGGGCAGTTACACACTGCCCTCTATTCGTGAGGAGACTTCATCTATGAGCAGACGAGTGGTCGTCACAGGGATGGGATGTATCAGCCCTGTAGGCAACAGTGTCAAAGAAACATGGGAAGCGATCCTGGCCGGGAAATCTGGCGCAGGGATGATCACGCATTTCGATGCAAGTAAGCACAAGACGCGCTTCGCGGCAGAGGTCAAGGGCTTTGACCCTGTGGCCTTATTCAGTGCACGCGAAGTCCGCAAGATGGATCGGTTTACACAGTTTGCTGCCGCAGTGGCCATGGAAGCTCTGGGACAGGCGGGATTGAAAATCGATGAATCGAACCGCGACCGGATCGGCGTTGTGATCGGTACCGGCATTGGTGGGATCGGCACTTTGCTCGAGCAGGCGGAAGTCATGCGTGAGCGTGGACCGGATCGCGTCAGCCCGTTCCTCGTCCCCATGATGATCTCGGACAGCGCGCCGGGGATGTTGGCCATCCGCTTTGGGGCACGCGGCCCCAACATGGCGCTTGCCACGGCCTGTGCCTCGGGCAACAACGCGATCGGCGAAGCCCTCGAGATGATCCGGCGCGGCGCAGCCGACGTGATGATCGCGGGCGCTTCTGAAGCAGCGCTCGTGCCGGTGGCGATGGCCGGTATGAATGTGATGACAGCCCTTTCCACACGCAACGACGACCCGCAGACCGCTTCGCGTCCTTTCGATAAAGACCGTGACGGCTTTCTGATGGGGGAGGGCGCCGGCATGCTGATCCTCGAGTCGCTGGAGCACGCGCAGGCGCGCGGCGCGGCGATCCTTGGCGAGGTCACCGGCTATGGCACCACCGACGATGCGCATCATATCTCCGCACCGGCCGAGAATGGGGCCGGGGCGGCAATGTCTATGAAGGTGGCCCTGGAGAATGCCAATCTGGAAACCAGAGATATCGACTATATCAACGCGCACGGCACGTCCACACCCTTGAATGACAAGAGCGAGACTGCCGCGATCAAGACGGTCTTCGGGGAGCAGGCTTACAGCATCCCTGTCTCTTCTACGAAATCGATGACCGGTCATTTGCTGGGCGCCTCGGGCGCGATCGAGGCTGTCTTTTGTCTGCTGGCGATCCGCGACGAGATCCTGCCTCCGACCATCAATTACCGCACCCCCGATCCGGAGTGCGACCTGGACTATGTCCCGAACGAGCCGCGCAAGGCGTCGCCCAGTCACGTGATGTCCAATTCCTTTGGCTTTGGCGGCCATAACGCAACCCTGATCTTCAGCCGATTTGAGGGATAAATATTAAAACCTGACAAGTTTCTGCCGCGCAGCGCGCCAGGGACGCGAAGGACGAAAAACCTGTCAGGTCTAGATAGAGGAGCAAGCTATGCCATATGCACATATCACAGGCTGGGGGATGGCCGCGCCTGAACGCGTGCTGACCAACGATGAAATTGCCAAAGCGGTAGAAACGAACGATGCCTGGATTCGCGAGCGAACCGGGATTCGTGAACGACGGATTGCGCGTGAAGATCAGTTTCCGTCCACACTTGCCGTGGATGCCTCTATCAAAGCGCTGCGGGTGGCCAATCTGCGCCCCACGGATCTGGATCTCATTATCTGCTCAACTTCTTCCCCCGAATACATTTTCCCGGCCACGGCCTGTTTGATCCAGGACCAGCTCGGCGCGGCCAAGGCGGGCGCTTTCGATTTGCTTGCGGCTTGCTCCGGGTTTATCTATGCGTTGAATATGGGCGCGCAGGCCATCCGCAGCGGCTCGATCAAGAGCGCGCTGGTCATCGGGACTGAGACTCTCTCGCGATTTGTGAACTGGAAGGACCGCAATACCTGCATCCTTTTCGGTGACGGCGCCGGGGCCTTTGTGCTGCAAGCCAGCGACCAGCCGGGCGGCGTGCTTTCGGCAGTGATGCACTCCGATGGCTCCGGCGCCGATCTGCTCACGCTTGGCGGAGGCGGCAGCCGCTACCCTGTAAATCAATCCACGCTCGTGAACGGGCAGAACTACATTCAAATGGATGGAAAGGAGGTCTTCCGCTTTGCCACGCGCGTGATGGCTTCAGCCACGCAGGAGGTGCTGGCCTGCGCCGGCCTCACCCTCGACCAGGTGCAGTGGATCGTGCCTCATCAGGCCAACATCCGCATTATCGAAGCGGCGGCGCGCGGCCTCAAGCTGCCGATGGAGCGCTTCATTGTCAACCTCGAACGCTATGGAAATACCTCAACAGCTTCGATCCCGATCGCCATGGTGGAAGCCCTGGAGAAGGGCCAGATCAAGCCCGGCGAGAAGGTTGTGATGGTCGGCTTCGGCGCGGGGCTGACGTGGGGCGCCCTGGCCGCCGAATGGACCGGACCGATCCCGAGCAAAGGACACGTTCGCCCCGAGCAATATCGCCGCTTTGCCAGGCTGCGCTCGCTCGTGCGGCGCGCGCTGCGATTCATCGAGGGCCTGCTGTACCGCCGGGAACTCTAATTGGACGTTAATGGGGATTGTGGTACGATAGGCGAAAGATTGAAAAAGGAGTAAAAGATGATGCGCTTACCTGGCGGCTGGGAATGGATCATTGTTTTGGTCATTGTCTTGCTTTTGTTCGGGCCCGGACGGATCGGAAAGATTGCCGGTGAGCTTGGCAGAGGGATCAAAGCCTTCCGTGATGGCCTGGGCAAGGAAAAGCAGGATGACGAACAATCGACAGATGCGAGCGGAAATATCGAACCGAAATAAGTAAAATGGCTCTCGTTGCGAGAGCCTTCTTGTTCGTCGTCCCGAAGGTTTTTTGCGTGACAGGCTAGATTCACGCATCCGACCTTCGGGACGTTTTGCCTACGGGGGCCTAATAAACGAAGTCTTCCACATCCTTATCCTTCACCATCAGAAGACTGAACTTCTCGTGCTGCTTGGGGGAACCAATTGTATTCCAGGTGCCGACAATCGTATTACCCGATTTCGATTGGTGGTGTTCATAAACCGTCAGTTGATGTGCTTCGAGGGCTTCATGGATCTTATCGATTTTTTCAACATTGGCTGTCGAGACCACAATTTTGTAGGTCCGGGACTCACGGATGCGGTCGATCCAGATTTCCAGGCGCGGAAAGACCAGCAAAACGATGATGACAATAAGGGTCGAGCCGGAGACGAAGAGCAGCTCGCCGGCGCCGATGCCCATGCCCAGCGCGGCGGCGAGCCAGATGGTGGCAGCGGTCGTCAAGCCGCCGATGCGCCCATGCTCACGCACGATCGCGCCCGCGCCCAGAAAGCCAATCCCTGTGACGATGTTCGCGGCGATCCGCGTTCGTGTAAAGCCAGGGTCCAAACTCGTGGAAAAGATGGTAAACAACGCCGAGCCGACAGTAATCAGGATAATCGTCCGAAAGCCGGCTGCTTTATCGCGGAACTCCCGCTCTGCGCCGATGAGTCCGCCGATGAGCACAGCAAAGCCAATTCTGATGAGGTTTTCAGTGATGGGGTCCATGGGCCTATTTTACAGTAATCCCTGCAATTCGGAAATTGTATTGACAGGCATCTTACAAACGAATCCTTCGCAGACGTACACCGTGGGTTGATTCTCTTTTAAGGGGCGCTCTGTCAGCAGAGACGGTGCCTCTTTTGAAGGAGGCTGGGAAGAAGCGGCAACCACGACATTCGGCCGGTACGCGGACTGGACAGTTTGCAGCAGACCGCTGGCCTCCTCCAGGTCCGAGCCATAGACCACCGCGACCTGTTTCACATTCGCCAGGGCGAAATCTGCCGCGGAGAGCCAGCGTCCAAACGAGGTGGGATAACGCAGGGCGTGCTGGGCGATCAGCTTGAGCGCATTTTCGGCCCGATCCCGATAACTTCCATTGTCAGTAAAGGCGGCCAGCCTGAGCAATGCCTCACAGGCGAGCGCGTTTCCCGAAGGTGTGGCATTGTCCTGCAGGTCCTTGGGGCGCAGCAGGAGCTTTTCACTATCCCTGGATGTGTCGAAGAAGCCGCCGTTCGGATCTTCGAACAGGTCGATCATTTCCTCCGCAAGCTGTTGGGCAGAGGCGAACCACCGATCTTGAAAATCTGTCTGGTACAGCTCGAGCAAGCCCAGGATCAGCGCCGCATAATCTTCCAAAAAGACGTCGTCCGTTGCCTTGCCCTGTCGCCAGCTTCGCTTGAGCCTGCCGTCAGGACGCAAGGCATCCAGCAGGAAATCGGCATTACGTGTAGCCATTATGAGATATTTATGCTGGAGCTCGGGTTCATCGATCGCTCTTGCAGCTTCCGCCGCGGCGGCCAGCATCAGTCCATTCCAGGCGGTCAGGATTTTATCGTCAGTGCCGGGGCGGACACGCGAGGCGCGCGCCGTCAGCAGCCTGGCGTGGCTTTCAGCTAACCTGGCGGGGACTTCATGGGCCTCTAACTTGAACCGCGCGGCGAGGGAGGGATCGTCCAGCCCACGCTGCAGAACCGTTTTCCCCTCCCAGTTACCGCGCTCGCTGACGCCGTATGCCGCTTCAAAAAATTCCGCGTCATCACCCAATACTTCGCGGATCTCGTCGAGAGTCCAGACATAGAACTTGCCTTCCTCGCCTTCCGAGTCAGCATCGAGACTCGAATAGAATCCGCCCGCGGGGTGGGTGAGTTCACGCGCGACAGATTCCAGCGTTTCCGTGACGGTCTGTTTGAACTGCGGATCTTTGGTGAGCTGCCAGGCGTGGAGATATGCTCGCGCGAGCTGCGCGTTATCGTAAAGCATTTTCTCAAAGTGCGGCACGCGCCAGAAGTTATCCACGCTGTAGCGCGAGAAGCCTCCACCTACCACGTCGTACATGCCGCCGCGTGCCATGGCTTTCAACACGTGAAGCGCTGTCTTTAGAGCATCCTGGTCCCCGGCAACATGGCGGCGGAGCAGGAACTCGATAGTCATCGGCTGCGGAAACTTAGGCGCGGAACCCCAGCCGCCATATCCCCAGTCATATGACTCAACCAAGGCCTTCGTAACGGCGCTCAGGTGTTCCTGGGAAAAGCTTGTCTCACCGCCCTGATCGCTGGCCAGGGCCTGCTGCAAATGGCTTGCGACCTGGCCGCTCACGCGCGTGATCTCATCGGGTTCCTCCCTCCAGGCGCGGGCAATGCCGGCGAGGACATCGCGGAAGGCCGGCATGTTGTAACGTTGTACGGGTGGGAAATATGTGCCCGTATAAAACGGCTTGAGGTCGGGGGTGAGAAACACCGACATCGGCCAGCCGCCGGACCCTGTCATGGCGACGGTGGCTTGCATGTAGATGGCATCGATGTCAGGACGTTCTTCCCGATCGACTTTGATGTTGACGAAGTGTTCATTCATGAAGGCCGCTGTTTCTTCGTCTTCGAACGATTCATGGGCCATTACATGGCACCAGTGACAGGCGGCATACCCGATGCTCAGAAAGATGGGTTTGTTTTCGGCGCGGGCCTTCGCGAGGGCTTCCTCGCCCCACGGATACCAGTTGACAGGATTCCCGGCGTGCTGGAGCAGATACGGAGAGCTTGCGTTTATCAGTTGATTTGGCATGTTTACCTTTAAAGAAAATCGAGCTGTGAGATTATAGTCCAGGGGCTGACCTATTTGACGAAAATCTTGCCTCCCTGAACCATCGTGGAATAGGATTTCAGATCCAGTTTGGCTGGTCCCTCCACGACCTTTCCGGTGCGGATATCGAAACAGGAGCGATGCCAGGGACAGATGACGTTGTGATCCTCAAGCTTTCCTTCCGAGAGAGGGCCATAACGATGGGTGCAGAACTCCTGGAACGCAAAAACTTCGCCCGCCTGTTTGGCGATGGCAATGATGATCCCATCATAGTCCACGCGCAAGGTCTCACCATCTTTCAGATCGTCCTCCTCGCAGACCGGCGCCCAGCCGTCCTGTCTGCGTAAGATCGAAACATCGATGGTTCGTCGAGGTGTGCGCGTGTATCGGCGGTGCCGCCCGACCGCAATCCCATTGTCATAGACCATTGTCCCACCCAAGTACCCTGAGAAGAGGATGATCCCAACCCCAACCAGAGACAATAGAAGGTATGGCAGAGGAAAGACGGCCGAGTCGCTTTGCCCGAAGCGTAATAGGAAATTAATTCCGAAGAGTCCTAAGGCTGTCAGGTTGAGCAGCATATGGATATTTGCCGTTTTCCGTGCCGGATGATCGAGCCGGATGTCCGAGCGATCCACGAGGCCTGTAAGTGCGGTCAAGATTCCCATGACGAGTCCCAGCCCTAATGCATAACGAGACGCTCGAAGCAAATCGTTCGGGCTGTCTTGCCAGTACCAAACAATATCCATCACGAGGCTGAGGACGAAGAGCCCAATCGGAAAGTGGACGAGAGCGGGATGTAGAGGGTGGCGGAAAGGCTTGCCTTGCAAAAGTGCTTTAAGCATTGCTTAGCTATCCTCCTCGGGCGGCACCGCTGCGCCGCCTTCCTCGGCGATCTTGCGCCATTTCTTTTTCGATAACCTTGCCACGTTAATACCGTAGGCGTAAATCATGCGTCCGCCGAGATACCCGGAGACGAGGAGCACGGCCGTGGCAAGGCTCGAAAGTCCTACCAGTCCGAGCGGCACAGTTGCGTCATTTTGGAACGATCCTGCACGCAGACCCAGGTTGAGGGCCCAGAGAATGGACACGATCACGTTCAGGCCCATATGGTACAGCCCAAGCTTCCAGGCAGGCTTTTCGCGGCGGATATCTGTCCAATCGGCAAACCCGGTTGGGATAGCGGGAAGCGCTACCAGCAGACCCAACAGGCCCGCAAAGAATGACAGTTGTACATATGCATTATTCGGCTGAAATTGAGAAAGTAGATCAAACACCCAGGCCGCTGGCCAAAGCGCCGTGGGGATATGCACCAACGCCGGATGCAAAGGATGTTTGAGCCATTTGCCCTGCAGGAAATCGATCATAGACTCTCCTTCCTAGTTGTCCATGATATTCGGTAGGCTTCCGGGAGCCGCTGGCTACAGAGGATGTATTAGAGCACTCCCTGCAAAAGCCGAAAGGTAAAGTGTAGCCAGCTTTTCATTTGTGCTCAATCAGGGATTTCCCTAAATAGACCGTGCAATAACAATTGCTATTCCTTCACGCAAGTGTGCAGAGAAATGACCAAAAGAATAGGATACTCCAACCTGTTTTGGCCAAACTCGCGAAGTCGTAGACGACTCTCCGTGAGGATCTGCTGGCAGTGCAACTGGCTTTGTTCTTGCATGATCACCTCAAGTGCCTCTACGAGATGAGCAAAGCCGGGCTCGAGATTTCCCAGGGCGAATTGGTCTCTTGCTTCCACAAACTTTGCGTCCAGGCCATCACCCTCGACCTCGACAAGGCGTTTGCTCAGGCTGCTGCGGAGCGAATCCATCTCCCGGGCAAGTGCGGTTCCGGGATCTTCATTAAACTTACGTGTTAGCTCGATATATTTACGTTCCGCGTCCAGTAACCGCGCGAGAGACAATCCCATCTCGCGTCGGCTTTGCGGGTAATTATCCATGTGGAGGATATGCAACAGGGTTGGCGTGGCTTCCACAACTTTGAGCTTGCCGAGGCTCGACGCGCAGGCCACCCGTAAACCTAAGTCCGGGTTATTCTGCGCTTCTTCCATCAGGTGTGGAATGCTTTCTCGATCCTCGAGGGTGCCGAGTGCCCGGGCCGCGTGTGCTCTGACGGAACGATATTTTGAGTGAGCAAAGGCTTTTTGCAGGGCTGGAATGGCCTTTGGGCTCCCGATCCTGCCGAGGGCCCAGGCAGCGATCACGCTCAGAGATGGATCCGGCCCCTCCATGACATCGATCAATGCCTGGATCAAGCGATCGTTGTCGCTATGCCGGGTAATCGAGACCATGGCCTCGAAGCGGACGTAGAAGCGAGGGTCGTTGAGCGAGTCGATCAGCTCCTCGACTGTGAGAGGGCTGCGCGTCATTCCGAGCCGCTGAGTCGCTGTGACCACATCCGCCTCTTGCCTCGCATAATAGAAGCGGATCATAGAGCTGATCGCCGATAGGGGATTCCCATGAAAGAAGAGTCCTGCAAACTCTCCCAGCCCTGCCTCCCGCGCCGTGCGCAGCGAAATGAGGAACAGGACGGCCGTGAGAGCGAGAACAAACCCGATCCCAAACAACAAAGAATACGAGTCGATGCTGAAGTTTAAAATACGGGCCTCAAAGGAAGCAAAATATTGCAACAGATTGCCACCCAGGATCGAGCCTATCCCGCCTAGTACCCCGGCCCAGGCATTGTACTGAGAAAGATATTCTGCTTTGTTCTCTGGCGAAACAATGCTGACAAACAAGAGTCTTCCTGAGCCAATCCCCCAACCGGTACTGGCAATGCCTTGAAAAAAAGAGATACCCAGCGCGGCCGGCAGACTCAGTGCAGAGTCACGCGGCATCAAGAACCATAGCACGGGAAGGCACGTAATCATCAACAGCCCGCTTGTAGCGACTGGCTTGCTGCCGTAGCGATCTGCCAGCCAGCCCCAGAAATAACTCGAAAGCAAGCTGCCCACCAGCCCGCCCGTCTGCAGAAAAACGATGTTCCCATCATTCAACCCCACTCGCTCTTTCATGAAGATAGGCAGGAAGGAAAAGATGGGCCCCACTGCCAGCGTAGTAAGGCCCAACGCCATCAGATATCGAATAAAGCGGGGATCACGCAACGGCCCGAAGATCTTAGGATCGAAACGCAATAGCGAAATCTTGCTCTTCGAGGGGGCACCACCGGGGATGTGCGAGGCCAGGTAGACAGAGCACAGCCCAAACGCGACCCCGATCCCAAACAGGAGCGGAAAGCGCCACTCCCCAAGAGGACGATCGATGAGGAAACCGGCGAGCGCCACCGCCATCAACCCCGCCAGGCTGACGATGATACTGCTATAGCCCCCATACCGGCCGCGCATTTGCTGCGGGATGTATTCCTGTTGCCAGGGGAAAAAGGCCGTCATGGCGACAGCGCGGCTTACGGCAAACGCGACGGTGATGAAGGCAACGTATCCTATAATGCCGTCCGCACCGAAGCGATTCGCCAGCAGTGGGACGAGAAGCAGACCGGCGGTAAAGATGGTGCGAACCGTGAGAGATATCAGAAACGTCTTCTTGTAGCCTGCTTTGGCAACCGGCGGTGTAATGAAGAGGGAAAGCAGGCTGAGGAAAGGCAGGATCGCCAGCAGCAATCCAATCTGCGATTCGTTTAATCCCAGCTCGTCCAGGAAGAGAATGAAGACAGATCCAAAGAAGGTAAGCTGGACGAAAAACGTGTTGGCTAAATCGTAGCCCAGACTCCAGGGAATGGCCCGTAGCTTTGCATATTGTGTTGGCTCTGCCCCCGCGTTTGACTCACCGGGATCAACCGTCGTTTCCGTCATCTTCACCTACAACTAAAGCTAACTCAGGGATTAGGGCAGCCAACTTATTCCAATCCGATTAACGGAACGATTGTTCTCTTCTCTCAGGAAAACTGAATCCAGGATGGGTAGCGTCTGCCGTTACACAAACAATGATATATCCCACCCCATTTCGACGAAGTTTCGGTATCCGACGAATTAGCGCTTGTGCCGTTTTTCCAACTCCATCAGGACGTCCTGGGGACTCAAACCACGGGCCGCGAGCAGGACCAGCGTGTGATACGTCAGATCGGCGACCTCTTCGATGAGGCGCCGGTCGTCCTGGGAGAGCGCCGCCACGACAACTTCGGTCCCTTCTTCGCCCACCTTTTGCGCGATCCTGGGCAATCCCTCCGCAAACAGACTCGACGTATACGATGTTTCGTACGGATTTTGCTTGCGGGATTCGATCACATCGTACAGCCATTGAATGCTCATTGTGCGTCCTTCTCGAGATGGCGGTAAAAACAGGTCCGCTCACCCGTGTGACAGGCAGGTCCAGATGGTTCGACCTCTATCAGTAGTGTATCTGCATCACAATCAACAAAGATACCAACCACCCTCTGCATGTTTCCAGAGGTCTCGCCCTTGTGCCATAACTCACTCCGGCTGCGCGACCAGAAATAGGTCTCGCCTCGTTCGAGAGTCAGCTGCAGCGACTCGGCGTTCATATAGGCCAGCATCAGGACTTCTTTCGTGCCAGCATCCTGCACGATCGCAGGGATGAGGCCGTTGACGTCGAACTTGAGAGTGCCAGGTAATTCTTGCATGGTCGATGCCTCTAGCTTTCCACTACAGATATTCGAACGGGAATGTTTTGTCTTTGCAACTCCTGTTTTACATCGGCCACTTTCAACTTTCCATCGTGGAATAACGAGGCCGCGAGAGCAGCGTCGGCCTTTGCTTGCGTTAACACCTCGGCGAAATGCAAGACCGTTCCCGCGCCGCCGGAGGCAATGACTGGCACGGATACTGCTTCTGCGACGGTCCGTGTCAAATCCAGATCAAAACCGGCAAGAGTCCCATCCGCGTCCATGCTGGTGAGCAGGATCTCGCCCGCGCCCAGTTGGACGCCGCGCACGGCCCATTCCACGGCATCCAGTCCGGTGGGGACGCGCCCGCCGTTGACGTAAACCTCCCAGTGGGAATCCGTTCGGCGCGCGTCTATGGCGAGCACCACGCACTGTGCGCCGAAGCGCGCTGCCCCCTCGGCTAAGATCTCTGGCCGCTTCACCGCCGCGGAATTGACGCTGACCTTGTCCGCGCCGGCCAGCAGCAGGGCATGCATCTCCCCGGCAGTGCGGATTCCGCCGCCAACGGTGAGAGGCATAAACACCGTGTCGGCCACACGCCCGACGAGGTCTAGTGTCGTCTTCCGTCCCTCGTGTGTGGCGGAGATATCGAGGAAGACCAGCTCGTCCGCGCCCTGCTCATCGTAGAGGCGCGCTTGCTCGACCGGGTCACCCGCATCGCGCAGGTTGACGAAGTTGACGCCTTTGACGACGCGTCCGTCTTTGATATCGAGGCAGGGGATGATTCGTTTTGCAAGCATAGGTGTTCTCCATAAAAATCTTAAACGCAAAGGACACAAAGCCCACCAAGGGTTAAGGAATTAAGGAAAAGAGCTTTTCCTTTGTGTCCCTTCGTGGTTCACGAAATCGAGCGCAGCTTTCAAAGCGATAGTTCCTTCATAGAGCGCGCGGCCGATGATCACACCGGCAAGTTCCGCTTCACTCGCCGCGCGCACGTCCTCGATCGTATGTACGCCGCCCGATGCGATGACATGTAATCCGCTGATCTCCGCCAGCGCGCGCGTGGATGGGATGTTTAATCCACGGCCCAGACCGTCCCGGCTGATATCGGTAAAGACAACAGTTCGCACGCCCGCATCGCGCATCTGAAGTGCAAGCTCTGTTGCGGGGATCCCACTGTCCATTTTCCATCCGCGAACCCGGACTATTCCGTCACGCGCATCGATTCCAACGGCGATGACTTCGCCGCCAAATTTTTTGATTGCATCCATGACCACTTGTGGTTGTTCGAGGGTAATGGTGCCCAATACTACGCGGCTTATGCCCAACCTCAACACATGCTCGACCATTTCTATCGAACGGACGCCACCGCCAAACTGGACTAGCGCGTCAAACGACTTCGCTGTATCCAAAATCGTACGGAGTGCTGCTTGATTCGCGGAATCGTTTTCCGCAAATGCGCCATCCAGGTTGACGACGTGCAGCCAACGCGCCCCTGCCTCCAGCCAGTTCCGCGCCGTTCGAGCAGGGTCAGGGCTATAGGTAGTTTGACGGGCAGGATCGCCCTCTTTCAGACGCACCACCTGCCCTGCGCGCAGATCGATAGCCGGATAGATGATAAATCGACTCATCCCACCTCCAGGAAGTTCTTCAAGATTTGCAGGCCAACCCTCTGGCTTTTTTCAGGGTGGAACTGTACGCCATACATATTCTGGCTTTGCACCGCACAGGCATAGGTGAGTCCATGATCTGTGGTCGCGGCGATGTCAGATGGATTCTCCGGTTGGCAATAAAAAGAGTGATTGAAATAGACATATGTGCCCGAAGTGATTCCGGAGAACAGTACCTCTGTAGCCTTAACTTGTATTTGATTCCAACCCGTATGTGGAATCTTCACCGGCAGGGACTCGGCAAAGCGCGTGACCACCCCGGGCAGCAGTCCGAGCCCTGCATGTTGCCCCATCTCCTCGCCGACGTCAAACAAGGCCTGCATCCCTACACAGATTCCCAGCAAAGGCACATCGCGCTGGGCAATCCCTTTGATTGCACCCTCTAACCCGCGCGCCCGCAATCCGGCCATAAACTCGCCGAAGGCACCCACGCCTGGCAGAATTACTTTCCTTCCGGTCAAAACTTTGCTTGGGTCGTCCGTACGTAAGACGGCCGCGCCGAGGCTTTCCAATGCCTTTTGTACAGAGCGTAGATTGCCCGTTCCCGCATCGATCAGGATGACATCGTTCATTTGGTCAACGTTCCTTTCGTGGAAGGGACTGCGTTCAGGCGGCGTGGGTCCAGTTGCGATGCTCTATCTAGGGCGCGCGCCCAGGCTTTGAATAAGGCCTCCGCCTGGTGGTGATCGTCGCGACCGTATAGAACGCGTGCGTGCAGATTACAGCGCGCCGCCATAGCGAATGACTCGAAGAAATGCGCGAAGAGCGTAGTCGGGATTTGACCAACATACGGCGCGTGCCACTCCGCCTGAATGACCGCATACGGCCGGCCCGAGAGGTCTATGGCAACATGCGCCAGGGTTTCGTCCATTGGCGCGAAGCAATCCGCCATCCGGACGATCCCCTTGCGGTCTCCCAGTGCCTTGTCGAATGCCTGCCCCAGGGTCAGGGCAACATCTTCCACTGTGTGATGTGTGTCCACCTCGAGATCGCCTTCAGCCTCCATACGAAGATCAAATAACCCGTGAACGGCAAGGTGCGTCAGCATGTGGTCAAGAAAACCGATGCCCGTAGAGATAGTATGTATGCCCGTGCCATCTAGATCGAGAGTTATCCCGATCTGTGTCTCGTTGGTTTGACGTGAGAGTTCAGCGGTTCGCATGTTTATTCCCGCTTTCCAAATGCAACGTCTGGAGACATTGACTCCGATTTCAACGCTTCCAATAAGACATCCGTATCCTGCGCCCGGCCCACGCTGATGCGGATGTGGTCGCGCAGGCCCGGCTTGTTGAAATAGCGGATAAAGATACCGTATGTTTCGGCCAGCCGAGTCTTGAGTGCCAAGGCATCCAGTCCCGTCACCTGGCACAAAATGAAATTGGACCGCGTCGGATACGGTTTCAGATAGGGGATCTCCTGCAGGGCAGAAAACAAACGCATTCGTTCTGCCCTTAGTTGTTCGACCACCTGTGTCAGTTCCTCAAGATTTTCCAGCGAGATCTGCGCGGCGACGCTGGCCGCTACGTTGACATTATAGGGCTGCTTGGCCTTCCACAGGGTCGGCATGAGCCAGGAGGGAAACGCACCATAGCCAACGCGTAAACCGGCCAACCCCGCCCATTTGCTGAAGGTGCGCAAAACCACGAGGTTCTCGCGTAAAGGAACTTCACGGATACGGCTTAAGCCTTCACCGAGATCCTCACCTGCGAATTCGATATAGGCCTCGTCCAGGACGACGAG
>LLBY010004438.1_pt6 | contig 19263 bp, 16 predicted proteins | sample 1489401 | NCBI WGS metagenome assembly LLBY01 (sample SAMN04092656, study PRJNA295927) | soil metagenome | biome: Soil prokaryotic community; feature: Bulk soil; isolation source: soil from tomato rhizosphere | host: tomato cultivar Hawaii 7996 | place: South Korea | collected 2011-11-01 | reverse complement strand
TGCGCCATGCTGGAAGAGGAATTTTTTGCCTGATCTTTTCGATCACCTGCCAATTTGTTTTAAAAAGAATCCATTGGTCGAGTAAGCCAAGTGCCCGTCGAGGCTGTACCGAGACCAACAATAACTTGTAATTGCATAGTTCCTTGAAAATTTGTGGTCTCGAGACGTCCTTCCCTACAAACACTCAGGACTACTCGACCATCGAGCGGAGATAATTCTATGTTCTTCACCGTCGGAAAAATCCAAAAGCAGCTCAAAGAAATCAAAGCCAGCATCCCTCGCGAGCGACAAGATATCCTTCAATTCAAATATATCGAGAGCGACTGCTCCGGCGCACAGGCACCGAATTTCGACGACCGGTCCTGGCATGATTTTTTTCTCGGCGGCTTATGGGGTGGGTACGACAAGATCGCCTGGTTCCGGGCGCGTGTGCCTGTCCCAGCGGAGTGGCATGACGAAAAAGTGATCCTGCGCTTCATCGTCGGTCCGCGAGATGGTTACGCTTCGACCGCGGAGACACAACTATACGTGAACGGGTTTCCTCTGCAAGCGATCGACGTCTGGCACGAGGAGGCCTGGCTTCCGCCGGAATATACCGCGCTCGACGAGATCGTCATCGCTCTGCGCGCCTGGAACGGTATCTACCTCACACCACCACAGCGTCGCTTCAAAGAGGCATCCCTCATCCGCATCGACCAGCCCACCGAGCGCTTCTATTATCTGGCGAACACGCTGCTTCAGGCGATCCAGCAGTTGGATGAGCATGATTTGCGTCGCACCAGCCTGCTCAATCTCCTCACCCGCGCCTTCATCGCCGTGGACTTTTTCGAGCCGCGCTCTGCCTCATACTATTCTTCGGTCGCAGCAGCCTTAGATCAATTAACAGAAGGATTGCAGGAGCTACAGGTGGGGGAGATCAAGCCTTCCGTGAACGCCATCGGCCACTCGCACATCGATATGGCCTGGATGTGGCAAAGCCATCACACCCGCGAGAAAGCCCGCCGTACGTTCTCGACCATGCTACACCTGATGCGTCAATATCCTGAGTTTCGTTATATCCATTCCTCGCCGCAGCTGTATCAGTTCGTCAAGCAGGATGACCCCGAGCTCTATGAGCGCATCAAAGAGAAGATCGCCTCCGGCCAGTGGGAGGCGACCGGTGGTTGGTGGGTGGAGAGCGACACCAATCTCGCTGGAGGTGAGTCCCTCGTACGGCAGGTGCTCTTCGGCAAACGCTTTCTGCGCCGCGAGTTCGGCGTGGATTGCAAGGTGTTGTGGATGCCGGACACCTTCGGTTTTTCATGGGTGATTCCCCAGCTCATGAAGAAGAGCGGAATGGAATATTTTGCCTGCTCGTCCATTCACTGGAGCAAGTTCAATCGTTTTCCGCACGACACCTTCCACTGGCGCGGCATGGATGGCTCTGAGGTGCTGGTCACATTTTTTACCGCGCCGGGCGAGACGATCAAGAACCACTACAACTATAACGGGCTTGCAAATCCCTATGATGTCAAGACCGCCTGGGAGCATTACCGGCAGAAGGCTGCCAACACTGAGCTGCTGATGCCCTTCGGCTGGGGAGACGGGGGAGGCGGCCCGACGCGTGAGATGATCGAAGCGATCCGCGCCCAGGCAGACATTCCTGGTATCCCGCGCGTCCAGATCGGGAGGGTGGAGCCGTACTTCGAGCGGCTCGCAGAACGGCTGAGAGATCAGGACATACCCGTCTGGGACGATGAGCTGTACCTTGAAAAATGTCATGGTGTGTACACATCACAGTCCCGCAACAAGCGCCTCAACCGCCAATCTGAGAGGCTCTATCACGACGCCGAGTGGCTGTGCTCGCTGGCGGATACGCTGACCGGCGAGACAGCTTATCCTCAAAGCGAATTAAACGCAGGCTGGGAGATCATCCTGCACAACCAGTTCCACGACGTGCTGCCCGGCACGTCGATCCCCCAGGTCTTCGAGGATTGTTACAGGGATTACGCCCGTGTGGAACAGATTGGACGAAATGCCCTCGAAGCTGCGCAGCAAAGGCTTGTGAGCCGCGTCCACGCGGAGGAAGAGTCGGTACTGGTCTTCAATCCCTTGGCCTGGCCACGCGCCGGGCTGGTCGAGCTGCCCTGGACTGAAGCGCTGGAAGGGAAAGCGCTGGCGGACGGCGAAGCCCAATTGCTCTCTCAAGTGATCACGTCTGGTGAGGACAAAAGGATCCTCCTCGAAACAGGGACGGTCCCTTCGTCTGGTTATCAGGCGTTCCCGCTGATCTCTATTCAAGGAAAGGATGCTGAGCCCATGACGGTCACACCGGCCCTGCTCGAAAATCGTTTCTATCGAATTAGCCTGAACGAGCATGGTCAGATCACCTCGCTGTTCGACAAATGCAACGAGCGCAACGTACTGGCCGCCCCCGGTAACGTGCTGCAAATCTTCGAAGATCGCTCCATCGACGGCGAAGCCTGGGAGATCGACATCTTTTATCAGGATAAGATGCGCCAGGTGAACGAAATTGTCGAAGCCGAAGTAGAGGAGACCGGTCCCGTGCGCGGCGTGTTGCGTCTCACCTGGCGATTCGCAAACACAACCATTACGCAACGACTGACGATCTATCGGAATTCCCCTCGTATCGACTTCCGCACCGAGCTGGACTGGCATGAGCACCAGGTCCTGCTAAAGGCCGCGTTTCCAGTGCATGTGCGTGCGACTCGCGCCACGTATGATATCCAATTCGGCAGTATCGAGCGCCCTACACATTGGAACACCTCGTTCGATACGGCGCACTATGAGAACCCCGCGCATAAATGGGTGGATCTGTCTGAGGGCAACTACGGCGTGGCGCTGCTCAATGATTGTAAATATGGATACGATGTGAAGGATAATGTGCTGCGGATCACTTTGCACCGCTCGCCCACGGAGCCGGATCCAGCCGCCGATCAAGGGCAGCATGAATTCACCTACAGCCTGTTGCCTCATGCCGGGACGTGGCGTGAAAGCGAGGTCATCCCGGAAGCCTATGCCCTCAACGATCCATTGATGGGCCGTTTCATTCCTGCTCAGCCGAATGTCGATCTCCCCGCGGCCTATACCTGGGCAGAGGTGGATACAGATCATGTTGTTATTGAAACCGTCAAGAAAGCCGAGGACGGCGATGCCTGGATCGTGCGTGTCTATGAATGCAAGCAATATCGCAGCAATGCAGTAACGATCTCCCTGGGGCATACTATCAATCGGGCGGTGGAGTGTAATCTGTTAGAAGAAGAGGAAACACCAGTTGCTTATCAGGAAAATCGACTGAGGGTTGCCATCCAACCCTTTGAAATCAAGACCTTCAAGATCTGGTTCGGATGAATGTAGCAGATTAGAAAGTCCACTTTAGTCCGTAAACAATTGATAATTTACCCTTTACTACAAATTTAATTCATAGTATTATCAGTCATCATAACATCCTACAACTAAATAGGAGGAGAATGGCTGCGCTTGCTTGGGCAAAACAAACAACGTTAGATGAGCTTGCTGTCTGGCAACGCGGTCCAACCAAGTTGCGGGCTTCCCATTTCGAAGTCGTGCGATGAACTTGCTTGCTTTCTCCACGCTGGCCTGCCCGAGCTGGTCCATACCCACGGTGATTGAAAAAGCCGTGGAATTTGGCTATCAGGGCCTCGAATGGCGCGGGGGTATGCAAGGGCATATTCCACCGACGATGACCGCCCGGGAACGAGCCTCCTTGCGGAAGATGTCCGATGAGGCCGGGCTCACCGCTCTGTGTATCACGACATACACAAGTTTTGTTTCTCCTTTTGCAGAAGAACGAAAATCCAATGTGGACGAGCTGCGACGGTATTCCGATTTTGCTGCCGCAATCGGAGCTCCATATGTGCGCGCGTTTCTAGGCGAACTCCTCGCCGATACAAAACTTACCGAAGAAATATACGAGAATATTTCCGGTTGCCTACAGGTAGCCTCCGCCTATGCTGAGACAGTTGGTGTGAAAATCGCGGTGGAACCCCATGACGATTTCACGCGTTCATCCGTGGTCTCTACTCTTTTGGATCGGAATCGATCCTATTCGGATTTGCGAGTCATCTGGGACCTGGGTAATACCTTTGCTGTGGGGGAAGATGTGGAAGAGGGATTTAATCTGTTAAAAGATCGGCTTGCCTATGTCCAGGTCAAAGATGGAAAGATCGGCAAATCGGGCTGGGGACTCTGCCCGGTGGGTCACGGCGATGTGCCCCTGGCGCGCGCATTCGAATTGTTGCTGGATTCTGGCTATGACGGCGCGTTTAGCGTGGAATGGGAATATGCCTGGCATCCTGAGCTAGATCCGCCGGAGATCGCTTTGCCTGCCGCGCGCTGGACTATCCAAAAATTATTGTCTTTGGTTCGATCGGAGTCCGCATGACCGCCGGCAAGACGTACGAGCCCGAATGGCGCGAATACCAGGATCCACTTACGGGCCGGAAGGTCCGGCAGCTCACCGACTCCGATGCCGAAGATTATCACCTTTACTTTTACAATCCGTCAGTCACCCCGGATGGGAAATATCTGGTTTTTTATTCCGAACGCACGGGAACCAGTAATCTATTCCGTTTGGACCTGCAGAGCGGCGTGATCGTCCAGTTGACGGGGGCCCGACTTGTCCGAGCGGAGTATTGGCCGTTTACTGCCGCTATCAAGGGCGTTTGTTCCTGCCTGGCAGCCATCGGCAATCATGGAGACGAGGTGTTCTATTTCGAAGGCACAGACCTGTTCGCGGTGGAGACCGAAAGTTTGAAACGACGTCAAATCTTGTGTCTCCCCGCGGATCGGCGGCCTTCCATGCTTCAGGCTGATGCCAGCGGGGAGACTCTGGTCTTTGCGACCTGGGATGAAGATCTGTTCCTGGAGCGCTCTCAGCGCGCCTATGCCAGAGAAACGTTTCCGGATGAAAGCTTTTTTCAAGAAACGACCAGCACGATCCTGCGCGTGAATGCAGTCACCGGGCAGGCAGAGGAAGTGCTGCGTAAAGAAAAGTTCTGGATCAATCATGTGCACGTCAATCCGCGGAACAGGGATCTCATTTTGTTTTGCCATGAGTACAGTGCCTTGCCCGATCGCATGTGGTTATTGGACGTGGCCAATCAACGGTGTGAACCTGTGCCCGGTCAGAGCGTGGATGAGTAGTACGAGCATGAATTCTGGAATGCTGACGGGCAGCGAATTTGCTTTCATGGCGGCAGTACCCGCGACGCCACACAGGGCTTTTGCGGCTGGTGTGCCCCTGATGGGACAGATTACACCAAAGCCTATCACTCCACATCGGGCCGTGCCTACGCCCACTACAACCTGCATCCCGATGGAAAAACAATGGTGACGGACGGCGAGGCGCGTCCCGGCTGTATCTCGAAAGTTGAGTTAGTCAATGGCAAGCAAGTATTTGAAGTGCTTTGCCGCCACGACTCCTATACATTCGGCGATGACCAGCGCTGCCATCCACATCCATCCTTCACTCCGGATGGCCGGCAGGTCATCTTCACCTCAAACCGGACCGGCACCAGCAATATCTATCTTACAGACTGGAGCGAAGCGCCATGAAATTTGGATTTATCACAACCGAAGGCGGCACGTACTTCAACGAGGCTCTGGAAGAAGCAATTTACGGCGAAGAGCTGGGCTTCGACTCGGTCTGGCTGGAAGAGCATCATAGCATTCACAACCATTACTGGCCCTCGCCGCTGATGGCACTTGCCGGAATCGCGTCAAGAACCACGCGCGTCCTCCTGGGGACGGATATCGTCGTCTTACCTTTTTACCATCCCGTTCGCGCCGCGGAGGATATGGCGATGCTCGATGTGATCTCAGGCGGGCGCGCCATTTTTGGGGCAGCCATTGGGTATCGCCCACCCGAGTTCGAGCTGTATGACGTTAGTCTTGACGATCGCGGCGCTCGATATGTGGAAATGCTGAAGATCATCCGCATGCTCTGGACGCAGGATCATGTGGAATACAATGGGCGCTTCTACAACATCAAAGGTTGCATCGAGCCCCGTCCAACAAACCCCATCCCGATCTGGCTGGGCGGATGGGGAGAGCTTTCTCTGAAGCGCGCGGCTCAACTGGGCGATGCCTGGGTGCCGGGTCCGACTGCGAATCTGGAAAAATTGTTGAACGCCCAGAAGCAATATCATTCGTTCTTATCCGCTGCTGGCAAAAACCCTGCCGATATTCCCACTCCGCTGACACGCGAAGTTGTCATTGCCGACACGCGCGAGCAAGCCTGGGAGCTGGCAGAAAAATACGTCATGGTAAATTACCGGGACGAATATGGGGGTGGATGGCAACATCCGTTGATCGGCTCGCAGGACCAAACCCCGGTCGATCTCGAAGCACTGAGCAACGATCGTTTTATTGTCGGCAATCCCGAAGACTGCATCGCCCGAATCAAACGCTTCATGGATACCTTCGGCGTGGATCACCTGATCTGCCGTCTCTACTTCGCAGGGATGCCGCACGACCATATCATGAAAGAGCTCAAACTGCTGGCTGAGGAAGTATTCCCCGCGTTTCGGTGAGCTTCAATGGAGCATCAGTTCCCAGCCCTCGACTTTACGCTTTCGCCCTACACAGGCTGGACTCGCGCCCATTGGGAAACTATTCTGGCGCGCATGACGTATGGCTATGCCAGGATTGCAGAACGGTCTGGGTCACCAGCTCGAGTGCTGTACCCTGACGATCGCCGGGGAATGCCCGATTCCGTGGATGCAATCGAGTCCTTTGCACGGATCGCATCCGCCTGGGGCGGGTGGTTGCGGAATCCATCGAATTCTGCCACGCTGACATTTCAAGGTCGTGCGATTAACTTGGAATCCCTCCTTCGCCAGGCGCTCCTCGACGGCACGGATCCATCCAATCCCCATACATACTGGGGCGACATCGGACACATGGATCAGCGGATTGTGGAGAGTGCGGATATTGCGGTCGCCATATGGATGAGCCGCGACCGCGTCTTCCATAAGATGACACCAGCAGAACAGCAGCAGATTATCAACTGGCTTGCGCAGGTCGATAGCAAAGGCACGTATACCGATAATTGGATTCTGTTCACCGCAATGACACAGACAGTGCGACATCATCTCGGTTTTCCCTCGCCAGTTGATGACCTGGATTTCCGCCTTATGCAGATTGACGAGTTCTATCGCGGCGACGGTTGGTATGTGGACGGCCCCACAAACGAGTTCGAGCTGTATAACGCCTGGATGTTTGGCTGGCATTACTTATTATGGACCTGGATCGATGGCGAGCGGCGCCCGGATCATCGGCAAAAGGTGTTAGAACGCGCTCGCTCATTCATCGATGGTTTCCAGTACTTCTTCGGCGCCAATGGTTCCTATCCTGCGTGGGGACGCTCGATCGTGTACCGGTTTGCCGCGCTGGCTCCGTTCGCGGTGGGCCACTTCCTGGACATCGCTCCAAAGGACCCCGGTCTCTTGCGCCGTCTTTCCAGCGGATGCATCCGTTATTTTTATGACCACGGACTCTTTGACTCCGAAGAACACTTTGTGAGACAGGGCTACCACGGCGATTTTCCACCAGCTGGGGAAGCATATATTTCCCCTGGTTCTCCGTATTGGTGTTGCCACGGACTGTTCGCGCTGACCTTCGATCGAGATGACATGTTTTGGACCGCGACCGAGAGCCCTCTCCCTGTTGAGCGCGATGATTTCGAGTTGGCCTTACCTGCGCCCGGATTCGTCGTTTCCGGCCGTCGCGATACGGGTCAAGTACTGTTGCTCAATAGCCGCAGCGGCCAGGAGCATGATGCCCCGCGCCATAACTACACTTCCAAATATGGCAAGCTGGCATACGGCACCCATTTCCCGTTCAATGTCCTTCCCGTCCGTGGTTCCTTTGCGCCGGACTCGATGATTTCCCTCACGCGTGACGGGCAGGCGTTCGGGCATCGTTTGCAGGCTCGAGCCGGGGAGGTCGCGCCTGGCTTGATGTGGACGAAATTTGACGAGCTGATCGACGATGAGCCGCAGCCGTTATGGATCGCCGTCATGTTATATGGAGATATCCAGATCCGGCTGACTGTGATCCGTCCGACATTTCCGGTGATGGCGTTCGAGGCGCCGGGTGCCTTAGGTTGCGAGAATGCGGCTGACTTCCTCCGACGCTCGGATCGACGCGCTGGCTGGGAATACGCGGAGGCAGAAGGTCGAGCGGTTGGTATTCAACGCTTGCTCGGCTATGATTGCCAGAGAGCCAGCCTGCCATTCCTCGATCAATCGAATATCAACCTTGCTTATCCCTATTCAGAACAGCCAACCGTATACGAGTCCCAGGCAAGGGTTGCTTCACGCTGCCTTGCTTCTGCTTCGCTTGTGCGTCCGATGCCGTTCGATCCTGCCGTGGAATTTGCAGGCATTCACGTCGAAACGGAAGCCCCCGAGATGTTCCGAGTCAGCCTGCCTGGTGGAACACAGGCTCTGATTGCACCAGGAGAAACGATGCCGAGACGTGTCATGGTCAATGGCGTTGACATGGAAGGGATTCCTCTCCGATATATTCGCGTGAGCCAGGACCGAAACGAAATCGATGGACTGGGATTAACACAGGTTTCTGGAATCGCCGTGTTTTCGGAACCTGCTACAGTGCGTCTCAAGCGGATGTCCGAGGGACAAGCCCACCTGACGACCGATACTGGCGTTTCCCTGACCACAGAGTGGCTGCATGGAGAGGCTCGTTGCATTGAAGTAATGAGCCTGGACAATCAATGGCTGGATGTTACGCATCAGTGCCAATCTGGCTCGATCCCGAATCGACTCGTGAAGGAATGGTCCGAGCGTACGCACCGCACGCTTGTTAACTTCCGGATTAGTCTATGAATCATCCTTTAGATTTAACGGTCATGATGTACCACTATATCCGCGACCCCGGGGATGCAGCCGAGTCTGGATCTGGAATCGCAGGGATGTCTGTCGCGGCATTCGAGGAGCAGCTGGACGAGCTTGCCAGGCAGCACACGTTTGTCTCGTGGCGCGAAGTGCAGATGGCTTTGCAGGAGGAGGGTACCTTGCCTGCCTCGGCCTGTTTGCTCACGTTTGATGATGGCGTGCTGGATCACTATATCAACGCATTCCGGATTTTACGGAGCCATGGTCTTTCCGGGCTGTTCTTTATTTTGGATCGATCGCAGCACGATGGATTGGTCCTGGGTCACAAGATTCATTTTCTGCTGGCAAAGCTTGGGACCGAAGCGTTACGTGTAGCCATTTGGGAGAAGCTGGATGCCTCACAAAGGGAACGCTTCTCACGGGCCGAAGAAATGTATCGCGTCCGATATCCATTAGATTCCTCAATCGATCGGGTCAACCTTTTGAAAGCTATTCTGCAACGCGATCTATCCCTTGAAATCGACTCCTTGCTCAGCGACTTGTTTGAGCAGCATATCGGTTCCGAGAAGGAGACTGCCCGAACCAATTATCTGAGCCCTGAGCAGATCCATGAGATGGCGGCAGGGGGGATGCATTTTGGCGGGCACAGCCGAAGTCATCCCTGGTTCGATTGGATCGACGCCGATGCGCGGCGCGCGGAAATCCAGGCCTCGGCAGATTGGCTCCGGCAATTCGAACCGGGACCCTGGGCGTTTGCCTATCCCTATGGCGGTCTGTCGGATGACTGCCCTCACATACTTAATGCTCACGGTTTTATCGCCGGATTTACAACCCAAACGCAGCTCCGTCACACGAATCCCTATTTTATTGGAAGGCTGGATGGCGAAGAGATGGCATACGATGGTCAATCCCATGCGTGACACAGCCCCTGTCCGATTTGGTATCGTTGGATGCGGAGCCGCTTCGATCCCGGTTTGCGAAGCGATCCTTGCTTCGCCTCTGACCGAGCTCACCGCGGTCTACGATGTGAATGAGGAGCTGGCAGAAGATCTTCGTCTTCGATTTCATGGTCGAAGGATGAACACGCTGGAGCAATTACTTAAATCTCCATCGGTAGATGTCCTTTATATCGCTGTGCCGCATCACCTTCTCGCGCCGCTGACGAGACAGTCCTTGGAAGCTGGCAAGCATACCCTCACCGAAAAGCCGTTGTCGATCGCATTGGAGGAAGCCGACGAGCTCATCATGTTGGCGGAGAAACAGCGACTGGCATTAGGTGTGTTCTTCGAGATGCGTTATGCACCCGCTCATGAATTAACACGTCAACTCATACAAGCGGGCGCAATCGGAAATATTGTCGGCGTGCAGATTCAAACGTTGATCGATAAGCCACTCACGTACTGGCAATCTGGTTATGCCGCCCGCTCGATCAATCCCTGGCGGAGCATTAAAGCACAGGCTGGGGGTGGCGTTCTGTTGATGAACACCAGTCACCTCCTGGATGAGCTCATGTATGTGACGGGCTTAAGGGTGAGCAGCGTGACTGCTGAGGTGCAAACCCTGGTCGCAAATGTCGAAGTGGAAGATACGGCAAGCGCAATCTTCCGATTTGACAACGGCGCCATCGGGAGTCTCTTCGCCGGGGCACACATCCCTGGCGCACAGCAGGACGAATATTTCACTCTTTACGGAACGCAGGGCCAAATTCGTTTACCCGATCCCTATGGTTCCGGTCCATTGCAAATCTATCTGAGACAGACCTACGGTGAATATTCCGCGGGACGATGGCATTCGATTCCTATGCAGCCTGTAACGGTGCATCAGCGAGCCATTGAAGAGTTTGCCAAAGCTATGCAGTCCGGCCAGTGTCCTCCGATCGATGCGCACTCCGCGCGGCAGGTCTTATCCATTGTGTTAGCGATGTACCAATCATCTCTTGAGAAACGAACCATTACGATTTCATGAAAGGAGGTAACTATGCAGGAGATTGACCTACGTGGAATTATTCCCGCCATTGTGACCCCCATGACCCCGGAAGGGGAGGTCGATGTACAGGCACTGAGGCGGTATGCCCGATGGCTGGCAGAACAGGGTCCCGTTGCACTGGCGGTCAATGTCGATACCGGGGAAGGTCCGCACCTGACCGTGGAGGAGAAGCGCCAAACCCTCGAAACCGTCGCCGAGGCTGTGGTGGGGAGGTGCAAAGTCGTGGGAGGGGTCGCGGGACCTTCCACCGCGCAGGGAGTGTCCAACGCTCGCGCGGCGCAGGCCGCCGGAGCCGACGCGCTGCTCGTCTTCCCGATCTCGGCCTTTTTGGGGCAGCCTCTCAACCCGGAGGTCCCCTATCGTTATCACGCCGCGATCGCCGAGGCGGTTGACCTGCCGCTGATTCTGTTCCAACTCCAGCCTGCGCTTGGAGGTGTTCTCTACACTACAGAAATATTGCACAGGCTTATTATGATTCCCTCGGTAGCGGCTATCAAAGAAGCATCGTTTGACGCGATGCGCTTTCTGCAAGTGAAAGCGGCGTTGGAGTCGGCCAGCCGAAAAATAACGTTCCTCACAGGGAATGACAATTTCATTTGTGAGAGCTTTATCCTGGGCGCCGAGGGCGCCTTGTTGGGCTTTAGCACACTGGGCACAAGGGAGCAGGTACAGATGCTGGCTGCTGTGCAGCGCGGCGATATCGCCGAAGCCCGCGAACTCGGTTCTCGGCTTCAACCGCTCGCCGATATCATTTTTGCTCCGCCAGTTACCGATTATCGGGCACGCACCAAAGAAGCATTGCGGATGTTGGGCGTTCTGGCGAACACAACCGTACGCCCACCCTTGCTGCCCATTTCAGAAGCGGAATGTGAAACGATTCGGCAGGCCCTACAAAATGCCGGGCTGTCCCTCTCTACAGTACGCGGATAGAGGGAGAGACTCAAGGTCCTCGTCAAAGCACTCTTGAGTCTCTCTGTAACGAAACCGGAACAACTTCTGGAGATGATCGGCTTGGCCCGCCTTTTCACCTCACGAAGACAACCTGCTCCAGTCCGACGTAATTGTAGCAGACCCGAGCACTCGCCGTGTCGCAGTGATGAAAAGATGGAAAGGAGAAATGGCTACTCATAAAGCTCAAGCCTTGTTCGTTTTAAGTGTCGCTCTTTATCCATATGACGCGGAGGAGTAAATATGAAATCGCAAATTCGAAATGTGATTGCTTTGGTGGCTCTTTGCAGTATCTTCTTAACCCAATGCGCGCCCCAAGTCGCAGCGACTGCTGAACGGATCGTGGAGACACAAATTGTCATTGCTACACAGCAGGTGGAGGTGGAAGTTGTCGTCACCACGACCCCATCTCCGATCTCGGGAGAGGTTAAAGTCCTGCTGATTGGCAAACCGGATGAGGATAGCATCGATCCGGTCACGGGAAAGGATATCCCTGGAATCCAGCAGCTCGAGGCCATGTTTGAGACTGCCTATCCAAATATTGATATGCAGATCACGAATATCCCGTGGGGCTCTGGCGCCACCGGCTACGGCCCCAAAACGGAGTCTATGATCCAGGCGCAGGAGGCCTGTGTCTATATGATGCCAGGTGCCTTCCAATATGGTCGCCGCGGGTATCTTGAGAATCTGGATCCATGGATCGCCAACGATCCCACCTTTAAGGATGTGTGGCCGGGTGATTATCTGGAACAATGGCGCGGCTGGGGTCCGGGCAATCCAGATAACCAGTGGGCGCTACCTTACAGCGGCGGTAATCGTGTCATCCATTATGATGCGGTGCTCTTCGAGCAATGGGGCGTGGAACCCCTCAGCCAGCATCCCACACTGGATGAGATTGAAGAGAAAGCAAAAGCCATGACGGGTATCAATCCCGTCACGGGCGAGCAGAACTATGGTTACTGGTACCAGGGCAAGTATATCAACTGGCAGTTCCAGGCCATTGCTCACGCCCTTGGCGCCACCTGGGGTGAAGTTAATGATGATGGCACGTGGACGATCAACTGGGATACGCCTGAGTATCTCGAAGCGCTAGAGTGGCTGGTCAGAATGAAGGACTATGCCCCACCCGGCGCGCTGGCTGCAGAAGCCATGCCTGAGGGGTTCCTGACAGATCAAAATGTCGTAGCGATCATTCCGGAGGGTGAGACCGGCTACTACCTCACCCCCTTTGTCAATGACCCCAAGTTGAATGAGCGATTCCGTACTACTTATAACTTGCAAGGCCCGGACGGCAAGGGCGGTTTATTCATTGCCGATCCCATTGCGATGGCAGCGAGCTGTCCAAACAAAGAAGCCGGCTGGGAAGTGATGAAGTGGTTGACGATGAGTCCGGAATCACAAAAATACAATTTCGATTCTGGTGGAAACCTGCCCGTGATTGAAGGAGCCGCCGAGGCGATTCCCGAGCTGGCTGCGCTGGTCGATGCCGATGCTATCTTGAATCAGAATGCTTTTGCCGAGATTCGCTATCCGTGGGCCTCTTCTCAGCCCCGGTTCTCCCTGCAAGCCGCCATTGAAGCGGCGCTTGCCGGAACGCTGACCCCCAAACAGGCTCTAGAGCAGGCACAAAAGGAAACAGAAGACTGGCTGGCACAGCAAGTGGCGACGCCCACACCGTAATAGCTTATGCTTAAGGACTGCGCACCAGGTCAGCGAAACCGGGCTGGTGCGCAGTCCCCTGTGAGGCAGAGATGTTAAAACAACTTCGTAAGAGCCTGATCTGGTACATCTTTATCGCACCGACATTTCTCCTGTACGGTCTCTTCGTTGCGTATCCTACATTCGAGACGTTCCGTTTAAGTTTCTTTCAAGAAGTGGCAACGCGGCAGGAATTTGTCGGAGCTCTCCATTACGTGCGTTTACTCAGCAATCAAGTCTTCCTTGCTTCGCTGGTGAATACCGCGTTTCTGGGCATTCTCTTTCTGCTGATCATTATCCCGCTGGGTCTGGTCATGGCTTCTTTGCTCAATAATTTACGAGTTTGGCCAAATCTATTTAAAGCGATCTATTTCCTGCCTCAAATTACATCGACGGTCGCTGTAGCCTTGGTTTTCAGTTATGTATTCCAGCCAAACTGGGGGCTCATCAACGGGATTCTGCGGCAGCTAGGCGTGGAGCCTTTGCCCCTCTGGCTTGCCGAGCCGCGCTATGTGTTGACCGGCTCGCGCGCGGCCGTCACGATTCTGGCTGTCTGGGTTGCATTGGGATATTACATGCTGATCTTTCAGGCGGGATTGCAGGCAGTTCCCGCCGAGCTCTACGATGCCGCTGTTGTCGATGGAGCCAGTCCCTTGCAGACCTGGTGGCTGATCACCATTCCCAGCCTTCGTCCTACCTTTGTCTTTCTTTACATTACCGGGACCATTGAAGCGATGTCGCGCTTTAGCGACTTGTGGATGTTGGGAGGGCCCGCGGGTACACCTGCGCGTTCTTTGCAAACCATCGTGATGTATATGTATCAGACGGCGTTTGAAAGCAATGACTTCAATCTTGCTTCGGCGGCGGGTGTGATTCTGTTTATTGTCGTCCTCCTTCTCACGCTGATCAATTTCCGATCGTTCTTGCAGCGTGAGTTTTCCCCTCAATCAGGAGCATGATCATGGCTTCCTCGGAGAATATTTCCCCTACCCGACCGGTGACCGGCGTGCGCGAGTGGTTATCTTCCCAGCGCAACTTCCGTCGCTTGCAGCAAGTCGTTATCTTTATCATCATGGTAATCGGCGCCGTTGCGATGATCGCTCCCTTCGAATGGATGCTGGCGACCTCGTTTTCGCGCTCTGCCAACATTGCTATGCCTCGCATTCCGACCTTTTGGCCCGCTGACCCCAGTCTCTTCAATTACAAGGTCGCGATTACGAACCTGCCGCTGGTGCGATATTACATCAATAGCGTGATCGTAACGGCAGCCTCGACCCTGGGGTATCTATTCTTCAGCTCACTGGCCGGTTATGCTTTCGCAAAAGGTCGTTTCGTGGGGAAATCGGTTCTTTTTATTATCCTGCTGACCACGCTCATGATTCCGTTTGAAATTCGAATGATTCCCATGTATCTGCTCATGCGCCAGTTACATCTCAGTGATAGCTATGCAGCATTGATTCTACCGTTTATCTCCGGTGGCTTTGGGATGTTTTTGATGCGACAATACATCAGCGCCATTCCAGACGAGTTGATTGACGCGGCGCGAGTCGACGGCGCAAACGAATGGACCATTTACGCACGCATTGTCCTTCCGTTATGCGGCCCGGCACTGGCGGCGATCGCAGTGCTCAGTGCGCTTTGGCGCTGGAACGATGTCCTCTGGCCCCTGCTGGTCATCTCGGATCGGGATTTGTATACCATCACGTTTGGCCTGGCGATTGCCGGCCGGTCGCAGGGTATCTTTACAGGTGTGGCACTGGCAACTTCCGCCATCGCGATTTTGCCCATTATGATTCTTTACCTGTTCCTGCAGCGCTATATCATTCGCGGCATTATGCTGACGGGACTTAAAGGGTAGTTATGAGCAAGAATTCCATCGTTCGTATTGCGCACCGCGGCGCCTCCGCACAATTCCCTGAAAACACGCTCCTGGCATTTCGCCAGGCTATAGAACAGGGTGTCGATATGCTGGAAATCGACGTTCATTCCACAGCAGATGATCAGCTTGTCGTGATCCATGACCGGACGCTGGAACGCACAACCAACGGACATGGCAATGTCCATGACCATCGCTTGCATGAAATTCGCCAGCTGGATGCCGGTCAAGGGGAAAGGATTCCACTTTTCGAGGAAGTGATACAAAGGGCACGTGAAGCCGGGATTCGCCTGTGTGTGGAAATCAAGGGTATCTTCGGTGAAGAGGAAATGACGTTGCCTGAAGCAATTGTCCGGGCCTTAGAAGCTTCTGATTTTCTGAGCCAATCGGTCCTCACGTCCTTTTCTCCCAAGGCATTGTTACGGGCAAAGGCAACCAACGCAGAAGCCTCGACCATGCTCGATCCCTCACCGCAAGACGGCAGCCTCACGCCGCGTCAAATCTGCGCCCAGGCGTTGTGCGCCGGGGCGAACGGCGTCTGCTACGATTTTCGAATCTTGACGCCGGCGATTGTCCGAGAATGCCAATTAACCGGTTTAGCGTTGTGGGCATGGCACCCGGATGAACCAGAGGATCTGCGACAACTAGTGAGATTAGGTGTTTCAGGAATGATGACAAACCGGCCGGATGTGCTGAACGAGGTGCTCAATGACATTGCGCTTTGACCCCGAAAATATAGATCGATTCAAAGCGGAGATCCGCGGCATTCCCGGTTATCCCGTGGGGGAGGGGCTGCCAATCCGTGCCATGGTCTTCGAACCAGATGCGCTGGTGCGGTTACCCGAATTGCTTGAACTAGCTGGAATGACGGCGGACAAACATCTGGCCGTTGTGATGGACCGCACACCCATGGAACGGGAAGGTAAACAGCTTAAACCTCTCCTTCTTGATGTCTTGAAGAACGCCGGTTGGCAGCCTGAAGTGATCTGGCTGGAGACCGACTCGACAGGACAAGTCCATACGGATTTTTCACAGATTAACCATGTGAAATCCTGTTTGAAATCCCATTCAGCTGTTTTATCGGTGGGCTCCGGTACAGTGACCGATATTGCAAAGCACGCCTGTCACGTATTCGAGCGGGAACAGAACCGACCGCCTTTGCCTTTTGTCGTCTACCAGACCGCGAATAGTGTCAGTGCCTATACGTCGAATATGGCGCCGACGTTTGTGGATGGTGTCAAACGGACGCTGCCTTCTCGTTATCCCGATGTGCTCGTCTGTGATTTGAAGACTCTTCGTGACGCGCCCCAGGCCATGACGGTCGCTGGCGTTGGTGATCTGCTGGCAGCGTTTGGCAGCTACGCCGATTGGTGGCTGGCACATCGTTTGGGCCTGGACTCGACCTATACAGAGTTCGCCCAAACCCTCATGGGCCCGCTCGATGAGATATTTCTGGAACAGGCTGAAGGCATAAAGGGTAGAAGCCTTGAAAGCATGAGTGTGCTGGCTAAATTGATCGCGCTTGGCGGCATCGCGATGTCGCTCTCGCATGCCACCGCGCCGCTTTCAGGATATGAGCATGTCATCTCTCACGTACTGGACTTGATCGCAGAACGAGCGTCCCGCCCACTTGCGCAACATGGAACGCAGGTGGCCCTGGCTACCCTGCTCACCACGGGTGCTTATCAAATATTGTTCGACGAGTTCGAGCCAGCAGAGGTCAATCTGGAAAACTGCTATCCTACCGAAGCGCAGATGCGGACGCGTATAGAAGCAGCCTTTCATTCGCTGGATCCACAGGGACGCGTGGCCGCCGAATGCTGGGCAGATTACAAAATCAAGCTGGAAGCCTGGCATGCACACCGCGCGGACTTCGAGGAGGCGTTGCGTGATTGGCCCGCGATACGCACCCAGCTACGTTCCCTCGTCAAACCTCCGGAGGTTGCGGCACGCATCTTGAACGCTATCGTATCGCCCGTGAGCTTTGCAGACCTCACGCCTGTCCCCAAGGAACAGGAGGTGGAATTTGCATTTAAGAATGCGCCTCTGATTCGTCATCGGTTCACGTTGGGGGATTTATTTGTATTTCTAAATTGGGATCAGGAAGCCCTGTGGACACAGGTGAACAAAAAATCTTTGGAAAAGGGAAATTAACTTATGAACTCCCAACACGTCAAACCCGAACTGATTGTCATGTTGACCCATCACGACAAAACCGTTCCGGATGCTCTGGAGTTGTTCGAGCGTACCAAGGAGTATCCCATCACCCACTGGGGCTTTAAAGATGTGGGGCTATCTCCAAAAGAGATGCTGCCCATCGTCAAGGCGATGAAAGACGCCGAAAAAGCTACCTTTCTCGAGGTGGTGAGCCTCTCGGAGGAAGAAGGCTTGCTGGGCGCGCGCCTGGCCGTTGAGTTGGGCTTTGACGTCTTGATGGGAACAGTATTCTATCCGTCGATCGGCGAGTACTTAAGGGATAAACAGGTCCAATACTATCCTTTTCCGGGCCGTGTCCACAGTCATCCAAGCATCCTGGATGGAACCATCGATGAGATCGTTTCGCATGCCTGCGAATTGGAAACCTATGGCGCCCATGGCCTGGACTTGCTCACCTATCGATACAAAGGAGACTGCGCCAATCTTCTTGCGCAGGTCGTGCAGGCAACCAAAGTGCCAATCGTCTCCGCAGGCAGTATTGCTTCGTTCGAGCGGATCCAGGAGGTTTGGGATTCAGGTGCCTGGGGTTTCACCATCGGCTCTGCGTTCTTCGACCGGCAGTTTATCCCCAATGGCTCCTTTGAGGAGAATGTTTTCGCGGTGTGCAAGTGGTTGAACGAACACTAAGATTCAACGATGGATCACGTGATAGGCTGTGACGTGGGCTCGCAGGGAACGAAGGCGATATTGCTCACGCTGGAGGGTAAGGTGCTCTGTGAGGCGTATGAGGGATATCCGATCGATTACCCTCGTCCACTCTGGGCAGAACAACCTGTCGAGCGCTGGATCGAGGCGCTCATCGTAGTCATCCGCAAATTGCTTTCGAAAAGCCGTGTCGCCGCCAGGGATATTCGCGCGATAAGCCTTGCCACACAGGTGGATGGCGTGATACCGGTCGGCGCAGATGGGAAGGCATTGCATCCGGCCATAATCTGGATGGACAAGCGCGCGGCACCCCAGTGCGAGTCCCTGCGTCAACGTGTTGACGGCGAACAGGTTTTTCAGTGGACGGGACTCAATATCGATGCATCTCATGTGGCTCCCAAAATCAAGTGGCTTGCGGACGAGCGACCTGGTATTTATGAAAGAACCAGGTATTTCCTCCTGCCCGGGAGTTATATGGCTCATTACCTGACGGGTGAGATCGCTGTCGATTACTCGAATGCCTCGTCCACTTTATTGCTTGATGTGCACACCAAAGCCTGGTCTAAAACGATGGCGAAGGCGTTCGACATCGACACGACAAAGCTGGCCCCGCTGGGTGCAGCTGCGGCTCCTTTAGGGAACATACGCCCGGCGGTTGCCGAGCAGTTGGGCCTGGGCCCCACCACGCGGATCATGATTGGCTGTGGCGACGAACACGCAGCGTGCGTTGGCGCAGGCATTACGCAACCTGGCCTGGTCGCGGACATCGCAGGGACAGCTGAGCCCGTTTGTGCGGCGAGTCAGGAGCTCATCTTCGACACCACCCGATTAGTGGAAACGCACTGCCATGCCGACCCGGACCTCTGGCTGCTGGAAAATCCTGGCTTTGTCTCTGGAGGGAATTACCGCTGGTTTCGCGATCAATTTACAGATGGTCAGACGTATGCCGCTCTGGATTTGGAAGCCGCCCCCATCCCACCCGGCGCGGAAGGTTTGACCTTTCTTCCCAGCCTG
>LLBY010001035.1_pt2 | contig 19308 bp, 18 predicted proteins | sample 1489401 | NCBI WGS metagenome assembly LLBY01 (sample SAMN04092656, study PRJNA295927) | soil metagenome | biome: Soil prokaryotic community; feature: Bulk soil; isolation source: soil from tomato rhizosphere | host: tomato cultivar Hawaii 7996 | place: South Korea | collected 2011-11-01 | reverse complement strand
CAAAAAGGCTGCCAAAGTTGAAAAAGTTGAAGCTAAAAAAGAGGCACCAGCTAAAGCAGAGAAAAAAGTTGAAGCCAAAGCTGAAGTTACTCAAGATTTAAACAGTTTAACAGTTGCTGAATTAAAAGAAATGGCAAAAGCTAAAGGCATTGAAGGAATCACTTCAATGAAAAAAGCTGATTTAATTGCTGCTTTAAGTTAATTTTAAAATATAAAATCGAAATAAAATGGCACATAAAAAAGGAGTCGGAAGTTCGAAAAACGGTAGAGAATCAGAATCAAAACGTTTAGGCGTTAAGATATTTGGTGGTCAAGCTGCAATAGCTGGAAATATTATCGTAAGACAAAGAGGAAACACGCATCACCCAGGTGAAAACGTATATTCTTCAAAAGATCATACATTACACGCTTATGTTGATGGCGTTGTAAAGTTCACAAAGAAAAAAGACAACAAATCTTATGTTTCTATAGTACCTTTTGAGGTTTAGGAACTAATTTTCTTTTAAAGTATAAGCCCTTTCTGTTTCCAGAAAGGGCTTTTTGTTTGTTTTAAATTAGCTTTTCTGTAAGGTTTTTTAAATGTTAATTAATTGCAAAGTTTAGCCAATAGGCTTCTATATTTAACACTAGCATAAATAAGACTTAAAGCGCTTTACACATCTATTTTGTTATTTCGTCCCAATAATTAATCAACAAAATAACATGAGAAAAGACTGTGTATTACTATTAATTACGTTCATATATTCATTAGCCACTTTTACGCAAAATGGAAATATAAAAGGTGTTATAGCAGATGAAAATGGCATCGCTGTCCCTGGGGCAACTGTACTGATAGAAGAACTAAAAAAAGGAGCTGTTTCAGACTTTGATGGCACTTTTACCATAATTGGTATTCCTGAAGGCACCTATCATTTATCAATTAAATATTTAGGATATTCAGATTTTAAAAAAGAGGCCATTGTATCTAATTCAGAAACAACAACTTTATATGTTACATTAAGCTCTAAAAACACCGAATTGGATGAAGTTGAAATTACAGGCTATTCTTTAGGTGGACAAGCAAGAGCATTAAATGCTCAAAAAAACAAACAAAACATCACGAATATTGTTTCAACAGATCAGATAGGGAAATTCCCAGATGCCAATATTGGAGACGCCGTAAAGAGGATTCCTGGGATTACGATGCAAGTAGACCAAGGCGAGGCACGTAATATTATTATTCGTGGGTTGTCGCCTCAATTAAATTCCGTAACATTAAACGGAAGTCGTATTCCTTCTGCCGAAGGTGATAACAGAAATGTTCAAATGGATTTAATTCCTGCCGATATGATTCAAACCATAGAGGTTAGTAAAGCCATAACACCTGATATGGACGCCGATGCTTTGGGAGGTTCGGTAAACTTAATAACAAGAACATCCCCTCAAGGCTTTCGCTTATCTGCAACGGCAGGTTCTGGAATCAATTATATCACTAATAAAAGAATCCTAAATGGGTCTTTTTTATTAGGCGATAAGTCTAATGACGGCAAATTTGGTTATATGCTTTCAGCGTCTTTCAATGATAATGATTTTGGAAGTGATAACGTTGAAGCAGAATGGGAAGACGAATTTGAATATAATGCATTTGATGATGAAGATAATTTACAGGAAGTAGATGTAAACCCGTATGCTAAAGTATTTGAGATTCGAGAGTATTTGGTACAACGTATTCGCCGTAGTTTTTCAGCAAATTTTGATTATAAATTAAATGACAATAGCAACATTTACTTTAAATCCATTTACAACTGGAGAGATGATCGTGAAAACAGGTTTCGTTTAGAGCATGAGATTTTAGATGGTGAAGATATTGAACCGGGCGATTTCACAGTAGATGGAACTGGTAATTTAACATCGTTTCCCGTAGAAGTCAAAAGGCAATCTAAAGGAGGTATTGATAACGGCCGAAATAAAAACAGACGTTTAGAAGATCAGCGTATGTTTAATTTTAGTTTGGGTGGCGAGCATTTGGCCAATACTTTGCAAATAGATTGGATGGCTTCATTATCAAAAGCCTCAGAAGAACGTTTAAACGAACGTTATTTAGAATATGAAAGTGAGTATGGTGTAGCATTCAATAACGATGCAGATAAACCATTGTTTATACCATTATTTGCGGATGATGCTGATTTCAATAATTTTGAATTTAATGAACTAACAGAAGAAAATCAATATACAGAGGAAAAAGATCTTAATCTGTTTGCTAACTTTAAATTACCACTAACGCTATTTCAGCAAGAAGATGGCTTTTTAAAGTTTGGACTAAGAGCTAGATTGAAAAACAAAAATCGAGACAATGACTTTACGGAATATAGTCCACAAAGTGCTGCTTTCGAATTTTTAGGTGGCATACCGACCCGAAATTACTCAGATTCAGATTTTTTAGCAGGAAGTCAATATGCGGTTGGTACATTCGCAACTTCTGAATTTTTAGGAAGTTTAAAATTAAACGATACTACACAATTTGAAGCAGAAAATTTGCCTGAAGAATACTTAACCGCCAATTTTGATGTAGATGAAAACGTGTATGCAGGTTATGCTATGACCAACCAAAAGCTATCAGATAAATTAAGCCTGTTAGTAGGTTTAAGGCTAGAACACACCAAAATTAATAGTATAGGAAACGAATTAATTTTTGATGTTGAAGGCGATTATGCAGGAACAAACCAATTAAAAGATGAAAGTTCCTATACTAATGTTTTGCCCGGTCTGCATTTAAAATACGATGTATCAAATAATACGGTTTTGCGTTTTGCGTGGACAAACACGTTGGCAAGACCAAATTATGTTGATTTGGTACCTTACAGGGAAATTAACAATGAAGATGAAGAAATTTATTTAGGTAATTCTGAGTTAGAACCAACAACCTCCATGAATTTTGATGTGATGGCAGAACGTTATTTTAAATCCGTTGGAATTTTGTCGGCAGGTTTATTCTATAAAGATATTCAAGATTTTGTTTATACTAGCCAGTCAGAAAACACCAATGGCTACGAAGTATATCAACCATTAAACGGCGAGGGCGCTACCATATTTGGAGCAGAGTTTTCATTACAGCGTCAGTTGGATTTTTTACCCGGTTTTGCAAAAAACTTCAATATTTATTTAAACTATACCTATTTAACTTCTGATGCTAAAGGCATTAAAAATGAAGATGGTGAAACGCGTAATGATTTAGACTTACCACAAACGGCTCCAAATATGTTTAATGCTTCTTTAGGGTATGCCAACAAGAGATTAAGCTTGCGTTTGTCTGGAAATTATTCAGATTCCTATATCGATGAAATTGGTGGTCGTGCTTTTGAAGACAGGTATTATGACGAGCAGTTCTTTTTAGACTTCAATGCCAATGTGTCAATAAATAAAAATTTAAGTTTATATGCAGATTTAAACAATATTACCAACCAACCATTGCGTTATTTTCAAGGAGTGAAATCTAGAACCATGCAAATGGAATATTATGGTAGACGCTTAACCTTTGGTTTAAAATACGATTTGTTTAAGAAAAATTAAGAAGGAACATGAATAAAGTAAAAGTAAATATTGTTTTTGGAATTACCGTTTTATTATTGTCCTGTGCCACTAAATTACCAGAAATAGTAGCTAAAACCGTTACAGAGAAAACACCGCACGATACCGACGATCCTGCTATTTGGATAAACAAGAATAATCCAGAACAAAGTATTGTTTTTGGTACGGATAAAGATGACGTTAATGGCGGGGTTTATGCTTTTGATTTAGATGGGAAAATCATAAAGGAAAAAAGTATCACCAATATTAGCTATCCAAATAATGTTGATGTGGCGCATGGCTTTAAATTAAATGATTCTACAACAACCGATATTATGGTGTTTTCCGAAAGGGAAAAACATCAAATACGTTTGTTCTCTGTACCAGATATGATACCATTGGATCATGGTGGATTTAAAGTTTTTGAAGATGAAACCCATGCTGAAATGAAACGCCCCATGGGAGTATCTCTTTATAAAAACCCCGTAACAGGACATATATCGGTTTTTGTTAGTAGAAAAAAAGGACCAACAAAAGGCTATTTATATCAGTACGAATTAGTTTCAGATTCATTAGGCGTCAAAGCCAATTTACTTAGGAAACTAGGCGCATTTAGTGGACAAAAAGAAATTGAAGCCATAGCAGTTGATGATGAAGCAGGCTTTGTTTATTATTCTGATGAAGGCATTGGTATTAGAAAATACCATGCCAATCCAATAAAAGGCGATGTAGAAGTAGCACTTTTTGGAGGCGAGCATTTTAAAGATGATATAGAAGGTATTGCTATTACAAAGTATCAAGACAGAGGCTATTTAATAGTTTCTAACCAACAAAAACATACCTTTAATATTTTCAGTTTAGAAACCAATGCATTTATAAAAGAACTTAATTTGGGCACTATTGAAACCGATGGTTGCGATGTGACCACAATCCCTTTAGGAAGCAAATTTCCTAACGGATTATTTGTATCCATGAATGATGAAATGAACTTCTTTTTTCATGATTTGGCTGACCTAAAATTAGTAGAGTAACCCATTTATTACATATTTCAAAACCCTTTCTGGAAACAGAGAGGGTTTTTGTTGATTTTATTGGAATAATTTACTAACTTAGAGTACTGCATTATACCATGCTATATTGTTTCACTTAAAATTGTTGTTATGCTTCCTCCTTTTAGATCAGAAATTAGAAATTCTCCATCGCAGCAAACTATAAAAATATATTTGAGTGATGAGTCTTTAGATGCCAATATTAAAAGTCATCTAGAACATTTTACCGAAATTGAATCCATAGAAATAACCGATACTATCGAGCAAAATCGCGCCGACGAAAACCTAACTATTATTTTAAAAGACTCGGTAGATATTAATAGAATGAAAGCATCCATCGATTCTAGTTTATGGTGGTATTTTGAAAGGGATATGGCTGATGATTAATTATTTTCTCCAACGTCTATGTAAACCAATATATCGTTAATGCATTTGTCTAGTTCGGTTTTAATATCCTTTGCCCAAAACCTAAACACGGTATAGCCCATTTCAATAAGTTGCTGGTTTACCTCTTTATCGCGCTGCATATTCCGTTCTATTTTTGGTATCCAAAAACCACGATTGCTTTGTATGGTTTCCTTGCGTTCGTTCCAATTAAACCCATGCCAAAATTCGCCATCAATAAAAACAGCTAATTTGTACTTTTTAATGGAAACATCGGGTTTTCCGGGAAGCTTTCTATTGTTTACTCTATACCTCACCCCTTTTCTCCAAAGCGCTTTTCTAAAAAGCATTTCTGGCTTGGTGTTTTTGCCACCAATCTTGCTCATTATTTTTGAGCGTTTTTTAGTGGTATAAAAACCCGATTCCTCATTAAACCGAGGGACTTTTATTTTATCTTCATTATAAACCATAAAAATTTAATACTCATAAGCACAGATTATATGGATGCGTAGGTAACATTAAAAAACTAAATCTTTTTAATTTCCGTATTATAATTTCCTGACTTTTAAGGCAATAACATTATTTTATAAGTTCGTTAGCCTTATCATATACCAAATGGGACTCCCAACCGCGGTATAAAAAGTAATCTATAAACTTCTTCTTTTTCTTAAAAAGGTTGGACTCTTTTATAGAATTCGCCTTTTTTTCGGCTAAATCATTAAAAACCCCGATATACTCCTCGTCCGAAATATCTGCAAGCGCTTGTTTTATGTTAACTTTGCCTACGCCTTTTTTCTTTAATTCAAAAGTTAAACGGCGTCGGCCCCAAGCCTTTATTTTGAACTTACCACTTACAAATGTTTTGGCAAAACGTTCTTCGTTTAGAAAATTATGCTGCAACAGGTGTACCACAATAACATCGATCGCTTCGGGTATCATATACATATCGGTAAGCTTTTGCACAACTTCTTTATGGCAACGTTCTTGGTATGCACAATAATGCTCCAGTTTTTTGGTAGCTTCTTGTAGCGTATATGTTTTTCTGGTTTGCTGCATGGTACACCAAAAATAACAATAGAAACAGAAACAATGAGTATAAAAAATTATAAAAACCAAATGTTGCTGTACAAAACAATGTTACACCACCGCTTTTAAACTTAACACCATGAAAAAAATTATTTTTATAAAACCACTCTCCTTTTTTATAACCCTTTTTTGTGCCATTAATTTTGGGTTTGGGCAATGTGGTACAGAAACAGCAACTTGGAATGGAAGTACATGGAATTGGGATGGCACTACCCTCCCCAATACAGTCCCTACAATAGGTGCTACTGATCAAGTGATTATTAATGGTAACTATGATACAAGTTTAGGCGGGTCGCAGACAAGCTTTAGTGCCTGTAGTTTAACTGTAAATGCAGGTTTTGATTTAACCGTTTCTAATGGCGATTATGTTGAAGTTGAAAATGATGTTGTTGCCAACGGTGGCATTACTGTCCAATCGCAAGCAAATTTTATACAAAATAATGATGCCGCTACCTTTACCGATAATACTGGCGGTTTAGTTGTTGTATCAAAGGAAAAAACCATGCAAAGATGGTATAGTTACACGTATTGGAGTTCGCCAACACAAACTGAAACTATTGAAGGTGCTTTAGGTAACACACCTACTGATAGACGTTTTTCATTCAACGCCACTAATTATATAGATTTGTTAGCGGAAATTGGAAACACCAATACATTTATAGCGGGACAAGATGGTTTTGATGATAATGGAAACGATTGGGTTAATACTCAAACTGGACCTATGGTTCCTGGTGTTGGATATGCTGCAACAGCTAGTGAATTTGGACCTGCTTTTCCCCGTACAGAACAATTTGATTTTTATGGTGCTTTTAATAATGGTGAAGTTTTAGTGCCGTTAGTTAGCAATAGTCTTGGTGCTTATGAAGACTGGAATTTAGTAGGTAATCCATATCCTAGTGCCATAAGCGCAGACCAGTTTTTCGCTGTTAATGCAGGTTTAGTAGATATGATTTATTTATGGGATCAAGGTACACCACCAAGTAGTACTAACAGTGGTAACCAAAACTCTAACTTCTCGAATGATGACTACGCTATTATAAATGGATTTGGAGAAATAGGCGCTAGAGCAGACACAGGTATACCTCCAAACAGGTTTGTACCTTCGGGTCAAGGCTTTTTTGTTATAGCTGCAGCTACTGGAAATTTAACCTTTAATAACTCGATGCGTGCTATTACTCATGATAATAGTCAATTTTTCAAAAGCATAAAAACTAAAAGTAAATATACCAATAGTAATGCAAACAAAATATGGGTTAATTTAACTTCAGATAATGGTATATACAATCAAATTATGGTTGGTTATACAAATGGTGCAACCAATGCAAATGATGGTACTTTTTATGATGCACCACGTGGTTTAGCTTCCCTTAATAGTACCTCATTATATTCTGTTATAGAAAATGATAATGGTAAATTTGCTATTCAAGCTAAAGACGCCAGTAACCTTAACGAAAATGAAATTATTAACCTTGGTTTTAAATCAACCATAAGTGTGGCTACCTTATTTAAATTATCGGTGGCTAAGGTAGAAGGCGACTTTTTAAACTGCCATACTGTTTATTTAAAAGATAATTTGCTTAATAAAGTACATTGTTTATCGACGTCCGATTATACATTTACATCGGCAGTTGGTGAATTTAACAACCGTTTTGAAATTGCTTTTAGCGACCAAGCTTTAACCATAGAAGATGCCCTTTTAAGCAATAATTCACTTAGAATTATTGAACTGGAAAACGGTTATGTACAGTTTACTACTTCTAATAATTTAAGTATTAAAGCGGTTTCAATTCATGATTTATTAGGAAGACAGTTGTATCACTTTACAGGTGGTTCTACTTCTGAAACATATAAACTTTCAAACTTAAACAATAGTGTTTATATTGCTAAAGTAGAACTTTCAAGTGGTAGGGTTATTAGCAAAAAGGCGTTTAAAAAGTGATTTAGTAAAACGTGAAATCGCCACTTTTTTTAATTAGTATATTAGTGGCTTAAACATTTTATATCGTTACAAACTATATTTTAAAGACAAAATAAAATTTCTACCCGCTGCTGCAATACCCGACGAATAGGTTTTATAGCGTTGGTTCGTAATGTTCTCTAAACTAGCGGTTATACTTGTCGATTCACTTATTTGATACTGACTTCTAAAATTAAGCGTGTACCACGACGGGCTATACGGATTACCATTGGCGTCTTTGGCGTATATATAATCTTTTTCAATTTCGGAAGGTGCTAATTGATAGTAAGACAATTCGTTATTATAAACCGCAAAGACATCGAATTTTAGATTATTATGTTCCCAAACCAAATGGGTATTTCCAAAGTTAGGTGCTGCATGTCTAACCGGTACCTCAACCCCATCATCTACTTCACTACCACCAACCACACTATATTGTGAGGTTAACTTTAATTGATTGGTTAAGGCTAATTTCATACCAACTTCAAACCCATAAATCCAAGCTTTTGAAGCGTTTTGTATGGCTTGCACGTTACTTAATTCGCCAGCATACATAATTTGGGTTTCGCCATTTAAAGCAAAATAACGTCGTACTAAAGCATTATCTAAATAGGTGTAATAACTGCTTAGGTCTAAAACAAACTTTTCATTAAAATTAAGTTTCAAACCCAGTTCGCCTCCATAAGCATATTCAGGCTTTAAGTTATTGTTTGGCACAACTACTGAACCCGGTTCCGAGTCGAATACTTTACCAATATCGTCTATATTGGGTGCTCTGAACGCCGATGATGCATTTAATTTCCATTGCAATATGGCGTTAGGCGACCAACGGATTCCCGCAGTTCCTGTAAGTGCCGATGATTCGTTATGAGCCCTATTAAAAGGCAAGTTTAAATACACATTGTTTTCTGAAAAATCAGCATGAGAGGTTATATAATTAAAACGCAACCCCGACTGAAATACAAGCTTTAAATTGGGCTTGTATTTAATACTTGTATAAGCCGCCGCCGATTGCCAACTAGCCCCATTAGGATATCTTGAAACGGTTGGAATGGTGATGTTAGTACTTATATTTTCTTCTTCACCCTGCGACATTACCTTGTTGTAAACGTATTCTAAACCATAAAAAAGTTTGGTTTTAAGCGCTAGGGTTTTTTCAAAATCCAAATTAAAAGAATAGGCATCTACGGCTTCGTTTCCTAAATTCCTTATGTCGGATTGAAAGTCTCTATCCATTCTGCTTTCCTGAAAATTTTGATAGGCTATGGTGGCTTTTATTTTATCGTATAGATTGGAATGGCTACTTAATTTAATAATTTGCAAGTTGGACATAAACCAGTTTTGCGGCCCATAACTCCATTCGGCCGAACGTAACACGTCGTTTTTGTAACGAATCAATCGGTCGTATCTGGGATAATCGGAGGTAGTGGTGTAAAACAATCCTAAATTAAAACTTAAATTGTCTTGAGGTTTAAAATGTACTTTTTGTAATAAATTTAATTGTTGGTAACCTGTTACTTTTTGCACCAATGGATTGTTATTTTGTATTATAACATCACCACTATTGGTTGCTAGAGCAAATTCGGGGCGTAAATACGAGATAGGGCCATGTTTTCCCATACGTAAATCGCCAAAATCGCTGTAACTGACATTCGTCAAAAATGCCCATTTTTTGTAACCCAGGTTAAAATCAATGTGAGCTGTTTTTTCATCGCTTGCTGTGGCATATCTCACTATAGTATTCGCTTTGAAAAATAACGAATCGGTTAACGATGTTTCTGGTTGTTGGGTATAAAAACTCATAACGCCGCCAATGGCATCGCTTCCATAAATAACTGAGCCAGAGCCCAAGGTAACTTCGGTGTTTTGTATTGAAAAGGGATCGATAGAAATAACGCTTTGTAAATTACCGCCTCTAAAAATAGCATTGTTCATTCTAACGCCATCTACTGTAATTAACAATCGATTTGTTGAAAATCCTCTAATCATAGGGCTTCCGCCACCTAGCTGACTTTTCTGTACATATACTTGCCCGGTGCTTTCCAATAAATCGGCACTGGTTTGTGGGTTTCCAAATTGAATGGCCTCGGCATTGATATTGATTATTTTCTGGGGAATATCGCGTTTACTTTGTTCGAACTTGGATGCCGATATAACAATTTCGTCTAAACCTTCTGTATTAGATTCCAAATATACCCTGTTTGATTGCTCTAACTGATGCTTGGTTATTTCTTTAAGGACGTGCGATAAGTGTTTGAAATAAATAATTTCATTATCTGAAAACTCATCTAAAGACGCTTCTCCCAAAAAGTTGGTAACCGTACTTTTAGACTTGTCTATATTATAAATAGCTACACCAAAAATAGGTTCTCTCGTAAGGCTATTTAGCACCTTAATGTTTTGAGCCTCAAGTTGTATGGACGCAAATAAAAAGAATGAAATAGCAAAAAAAAACTTCATGGTTTAATTAAAAACTTGATTAAATACTTGCAGTGATTTTGGTGGTTTAAAACTTCCCAAATGTAATTCAAAATAAAGCAACATCATACTTAAAAATGATTGTCTCTGTTTTGAATTTATCTTTACTGCTGGTAAGGCATCAAATGTTGTGCCCAACAACTGTTTTAAAAGTATTAAATTTTCACCCGAAATGGTGTAATTATCATGCTGATTGGTTTCAAACTTGCCTTCTTTCAAATTAAAATAAGAACATTCTGTATTAGATGTTTCTGGGTAAAAACCTAGGTATTTGGATAAATTCAATAAGAATAATAAATGAAAATTTGAAAATTCAGATTGCTCATCCAACCATAACAACGTGGTTTCTATATAGTTAAACAGTGTCTCGTTAGGCTCTTCTTCTTTTAAAGTACTTGATAAAACTTCAGACAAAAACATAACAATAGCACTTTTTAAAACATGGGTATGCAAACTACTATATACTTGATTTACTTTAGTGTCACTAATGCTCTGGAGCGACCTATTTTCTTTATAATGAATGCTTAATTGCAATTGCGAAAGTGGCTGAAAATAAGCTGCTTTGGTGTTGGATTTTTTGTTTTTTAAAACGCCCCGTAACAAAAAATCAACAATACCTAACTGCTGGGTATAGCATTTTACAATTAAATCGTTGTCTTTATATTTTAATTTTGAAAGAACAATAGCGTTTGTAGTAATAAGCATTATCTAACCACCATTATTTTTAAAACTTTTGTTTCGTATGAATCTAAATCTGAAAGCATAACGAGATACACCCCCGAAGCGACCACATTATTAGCCATATTTTTACCGTTCCAGTAAGCTGTTCCACCATCAATTTCAAGATTATAACCGCTATGGCGTTGATTGGTTCTAGATTGTGCTTCGGCTACCAAATTACCTTCAATATCGGTTATTTTTATATTGACGTTTTCTGAAATATCTTTAATTTTTACTTTCTGATCTACAATATTAAAGTTTGGTCTTACAGGGTTTGGATAAGCATAAGCATTTTCTAAAGTCTCAAAAGGGCTTGAACCACCAGAACGAAAAGACACCAGTCCTTTACTTGTAGCTATGTAAACAATGCCATTGGTATCGTCTATAGAAACATCTGCGATCGTATTTGATGGCAAAGGCGAATTGTCTTTGGTGAAATGATAAATGGTTTTTTGGCCATCGGAAGACAAATAAAATATGCCCGAATCGGCAGTTCCTATCCATTTATTATTGGAGCCATCTACTTCAATATCTGTAATAAACTGTTGAAAGAGTAACTCTTTCGCGATGCCATCTTCTAAAATAATAATTTCATCTACGCTAACGTTGTCTTCAAAAAAATTGGAGGTATTATATAAAACACGCAAGCCTCTGAAAGTACCAATCCAAAGTTGGTTTCTTTTATCTAAAGCCAAAGCTGTTGCATATGTGTCTGGCATATTTTCGTCTTCTTTATAAACACTTTTTATTTTTGGAGTATTGCCATTTTCATTAAATCCGATAAGACCGTAATTATAGCTTGCCACCCATTTGGTATTATCGCTTCCAATAACCAAATCTCCAAAACCTATATTAGAGCCATATTCGGCAGGGATTACATCTGTAAAACTATACGATTTCCACTGGTTATTACTAGGGTTAAATGATTTTAATGGTTTGTTTATTAAACTGGAAATCGTCCATAAAAGTCCATTAGCATCAAAAGCCGAAGCACCTACCCTAATGTCAATATAATTAGGATTGCTGGGTAAAATCAAAGATTCTAAGCCACTATTGGTTTCATTATATAAAATGGTTGGAGTTTCCTCATTAACTTCTAACAAACCACTAAAAAACGAACTTATAAACACTTGGTTATTGTTTGATGGGTTTACAGCAATCGTGTTTAAACATTTGGCATCAAAAACTTCCTCATAAGGGGTGTTTATCCACTCGCTGTTTTTAAGATGACTGAAGCCTCTGCTGTTTAACGGATAGGGGTTAAAAGACGTATTATAATCTCCGAAAGTAACCCACAATCCATCAGGTTCTGCATTTAAAGAAAATGGTATATTTAACAGTGGTCCTTCGGGATGTATTTCTTCAAAAGTTGTAGGTGCTGTAAGTGGCGTTTTTAAAACTCCAAAATCGGTGGTCCCTATATATATATAATTGGCATCTATCGTAGCAGAAGTATACTTTGTGGCAAATTCTGTATTTGTTGGAACTTGTGAAATAATGTTGAAACTGGCATCATAAACAAACACATTATTTGGTGTTGTAACCACCAAATTACTTTCAACATTCTTAACATCCAAAGGAACCGTGTCATATTGAAATACCTGGTTTAAAACATCGTTTACTACTTGAAATATTTGTCTGTTTGTATTTACAACATACAGCATATCCACTACCGTTTCAACCGCAGTAAAATTACCCGTTGTAACGGTTTGCCAGTTTTGGTAATCTATTAAATTAAGGCTTGTAACCAATGCTTTTCTTAAGCCATTCCCATCAGCACAAGCAGCATAAATATAATCTCCAAAAACAGCAGTTTGTTTTATTTGTATTTGGCTACCACCATTACCTATAAAATAAGTATCACCAAATTCTAAGCGCTCTAAATTAAACACCGAAATCCCGTAGTTTGTTGATATATAAACCACCTTTCCATAGGCATTAAAATGGTTTACTCTTTTTTGTACGGCAGGAATGGTTGGTTTTTCAATAATGTCTACAACTGTTAGGATTTTATCATCATCATCAAAAGCAATTTCAATAAGTCCACTTTCATAACCAATAACCAATAATTCATAAACGTCGCTATAGTAAATGGTTGAAATTGTTTCACCCGATAGGCCATTAATAGTATTTAGTTCTTTTATTTCGTTTGAAAGTATATCAATACTAAAAACAGCATTTTCGGCAGCAGCATAAATTTTATTATTGCCTTGGGCAACTTGCTTTATATTGTAATATGAAAAATGCCCTTTCCAAAGCGCAGAAAAATCTTGTGCATTTTGAATTAATGGCACTAAACAAATTATGAATACAAGGAGTCTTTTGATCATTTTTAAATTTTAAATAGTCAAATATATTTATAACTAACGAGTTTTACTTTAAAATAATATATAATAAAACAAAAAAGCTTCCCGTTTAGACTAGGAAGCTTTTCGTTTTCATTTGTATTGACTTCTACACAATACCTTGTGCTAACATGGCGTCGGCTACTTTAACAAAACCTGCAATATTGGCTCCTTTAACATAATCGATATAGCCATCTTCCTGTGCGCCATATTTAGTACAAGAATCATGAATGTTGGACATTATATCTTTTAGTTTTAAATCAACTTCATCTCTAGTCCAGTTATATCGTAACGAATTTTGGGTCATTTCTAAACCAGACGTCGCAACACCACCGGCATTGGATGCTTTTCCTGGTGCATATAAAATTCGAGCCTTATGAAATTCCCGAACTGCCTGAATAGTAGATGGCATATTAGCACCTTCGCTAACACATATACAGCCATTTTTTAAAAGCGTTTTTGCATCTTCATCATTTAACTCGTTTTGGGTGGCACAAGGCAAAGCGATATCACATTTTACTTCCCAAGGTGTTTTACCTTTAATAAATTTGGCATTAGGATATGTTTCTAAATAAGCGCTTATTCTTGCTCTTTTAACGTTTTTAAGCTCCATGATAAGTGCTAATTTTTCCGCATTTATCCCGTCAGCATCATAAATATATCCTGATGAATCGGACATGGTTAGTACATTAGCGCCTAATTGAATACATTTTTCAACAGCATATTGTGCCACATTACCAGAACCCGATACCACAACCTGTTTGCCTTTTAAATCGTGCCCTTTTGTTTCCAGCATTTTTTGGGCAAAATAAACGGTTCCGTAACCTGTTGCTTCTGGTCTTATTAAAGAGCCGCCCCAAGACAACCCCTTTCCTGTTAAAACACCAGTAAATTCATTTTTTAGTTTTTTGTACATTCCGAAAAGGAAACCAACTTCTCTGGCACCTACGCCAATATCGCCTGCAGGTATATCGGTATTCGGTCCAATATGTCTAAATAACTCACTCATAAATGCATGGCAAAAGCGCATAACTTCACCATCGCTTTTTCCTTTAGGATCAAAATCACTGCCCCCTTTTCCGCCACCCATTGGCAAAGTGGTCAAGCTATTTTTAAACACTTGTTCGAAAGCTAAAAATTTTAAGATGCTCATATTAACAGTAGGGTGAAAACGCAAACCGCCTTTATAGGGTCCAATCGCCGAATTCATTTGAATTCTGTACCCTCTATTTACCTGAATTTCACCAGCATCGTTTACCCAGCAAACACGAAATGTGATAACACGTTCGGGTTCCACCATTCTTAGCAAAATGTTTTTTCCATAATATATATCGTGTTCAACGATGTAAGGAATTACAGTTTCTGCAACTTCCTCTACTGCTTGCAAAAACTCTGGCTCATTACCATTTCGTTCTTTTACAAGATCTAAAAAAGCTTCAACGTTACTTTTCATTGGTTTTATTTTTAAAGTTGATTTCATGCATATTATTTATGTGTTTATAATTTTTTTCTTGTTAAATATACTCGTTTATTTGGTAAGATTCTTCTTTGATTTAAATAAATAACACACTATAAAACGCATCTAATTTATCATATTTACAATTTATTGATGCAAATATACGTTATCTTTAAAAATAATGACATTTTTTATTGAAATTCGCAATAAATAATTTTATGCTTAAAGCAGCAAATTATAATTATTTGTTTCTTTATTGAGTTTTTATATATTTGTTTTTATTAATGCCTCAAAAAACGGAATCTTATTATGCTTAACTTTAAATGTTTAGCTTTTTTTTTATGTTTGGTAGCCTTCCACCAAACGGCATTCTCCCAATTAGGCTTTTCCCATGAAATAGGCATTATTGCTGGCCCCGTAGAATTTAGATCAGATTTCGGAAAACGGGGCAATACTGAAACCAACTTTGGAAACATGGGTATTGGAATAGGCGTTGTGCACTATATTAATTTCTCATACAGAGCAGATTGTAATTGTTATTCAACCGATACTTATTTTAACGACCATTTTAAATTACGAAATGAAATTTCGTGGAACAAAACCAACTTAGAACATTTTGGAAAATGGGTTGACCCTAAAAAAAATACCGTAGAAGCTAATCAACTTAGAGGTCATAAAGGAGTTGCCAAAAATTTAGATATAGGCACCCAGCTAGAGTACTTTCCTTTTAGCATTCGTTCATTTCAATCTTTTGGTTATAGAATCGCTCCTTTTGTAAGTTTGGGGGTGCATTATACATCTTTTAATCCTGAGGTAAGCACTACCTATGCAAATCCAGACCCAACCGCCTTTGGCGATGTAACAGACCCTAGTAACTTTTATTCGCTTTGGGCACCAGGATCTGTAGATGCTTCCGGGGGAGGCACTTGGTCTGTAGTAAGCAGCGTTGGCGTTAGATATAAAGTAAGCAAGCTTGCAGATTTAATGCTAGATGTAAGATGGCAATATTATTTCAACGACTGGGTTGACGGTCTTAACCACCAACTAGACTATAATAAACACAACGATTGGTTAGTATGGGTTAATATTGGATACATTTATTATTTAGACTAAAACTACACATAAACTTCTTTTTTTATTCGGTGTATTCAAATGCAATATTTACCTTTAAGGAAGGTTAATAATTTACATATGCATTATAGAAAAACACTTTTAATTATATATTTAATATCCGTCATTTTCTCTTGTCATGAAGAATTGAAAATAACGTTTTCGGACACTAACATGACTACTCCAAATAATAAACTAGTCGAGGTAAACATACCAAAAGCTAGTGGAAACAGTGTCGTAGCCAACCAAATAAATGACGAAATAAACAAAACAGTCGTGGCTGCATTGCAAATTGGTGAACAAAATGTGATTACATCCAAAACCATTGAAGAAAGCATCACGTTGTTTAATGAGGAATACCATGTTTTTAATGCCGATTTTCCCGATGTTTCACAGCCGTGGGAAGCTCAAATCGATGGTGAAATTATGTTTCAATCGCCTGAAATTATTAGTGTTTCCATAACATCGTATATAAATACTGGAGGCGCACATGGCAATACCAATATTTCTTTCTTAAATTTTAATGCGTCCACTGGAAAACGCATTCAAAACAGCGAATTAATTAAGAATAAAGAAGCCTTTAAAACCATTGCGAAATCGTATTTTAAAGATGCCGTTACAGAAAACGATATGCTTTTTGACCCCGATAACTTTCAATTACCTGCCAACATGGGTTTTACCGAAGAAGGTCTTATTCTGCTATACAACACTTATGAAGTTGCGCCCTATTCAACAGGAATTATAGATTTTACAATTCCTATTGAAGAAGTGAGCGATTTTTTAACCTTTAATGGCCCGTAACAATGCCATGACATAACCAAGATGCATGCCTTCATGAAGCATAATAAACTGAAAAGCTTCATCAATATTGGTCAATGTATTTCCTGTAGTGGAAACAGTATATTCTTGGTAATTTTTAAATAGCCCGTTGCTGTAATCTGCTTTTGTTTTTTCAATGGTAGAAAAAAGCAATGCTTTTATTTCGTCTAGCTCTTCTTGTGTTACGGCTCCTTCTGGCTTGGTGTCTTTTCTATATTTTCCAACCAACTCGTCACTAATCATTATTGGCAAGCCCGATAATTTATAAGCCAACATCTGTTGCGTCACAACAATATGCCCAATATTCCAAATAACATTGTTGTTAAATCCTTTTGGAATCTTGTTTAAATCTTCTAAAGAAGTGTTTTCTATAATTCGGTTAAAAGTTTTTCTGGTATTTGGTAAAACGTCTAAGGTAAAATGCATCGTAATTTTTTTATAAATATATCTTTACTTATTTTGGCTATAAATATAGGATAAATATGAAATTAGCCATAACAATTATGAAAAGTTTAAACGAGTTCATTAATGGCGAATGGCATCTAGACCATAAAAAAACAAATCGATGAAAAAGGTATACTATTTAAAAACATGCAGCACCTGTGTTAGAATTTTAAAGGAATTGAATCTGCCTTCAGAATTTGTATTACAAGACATAAAAACTGAAGAAATAACCGTAAAACAACTTGAAGAAATGAAAGCACTTGCCGGAAGCTACGAAGCGCTTTTTAGCAAACGTTCTAAGCTTTACAAGGAAATGGATTTAAAAAACCAAAAACTTGAAGAGCGCGATTACAAACACTATATCTTGGAGCATTATACGTTTTTAAGCAGACCCGTAATTATTGTTGACGATAAGATATTTATTGGAAATTCCAGAACTGTGGTTGAAGCTGTTAAAGACGTATTGTGATTTAACTAAACCATAAAATAATAAAAGATTTATAGAAATGCAAGTTCTTTTGTGTTGTTTCCTTTGTTGGCTCGAATCAACAAATATAAACCTACTTTGTCATATTAATGTTTGTACTATTATTCTTGGACCGCTGCCCATGAGCAAATATTAATTTCAATAAAAAATCATCAACTGACTATAAATCAAAGTCAAAGAGTTCTTTTGGATGAACGTTTAATCCACGAGCTAACTCGAAGATTGTAGTTAATTGAATATTAATCTCACCTTTTTCGTATTTAGCAATATCGCTGTGATCTATATCACATCTTTGCGCTAATTCTCTTAAACTAAGTTTCTTTTCTTTCCTCAATTCATAGACACGTTTGCCTAAAAATATTTGAAGTTGGTTTTTATGGAAATTTGAAAACATGTGAAAAATAAAAAAGCAATTTCACTAGAATTTTTTAAAAAAATGTGGGCTTTATAGCCCACATTAGAAATTTATTGTTATATTTGATTTTTGTAATATATTTGCGATTCTTCAAAACAAAATATTGAAGCATTCGCTTAGAATCTCGCACTAGAAAACTGGTAATTTTAAAGGAACGAGATGATAAGTAAGATGCTCACGCCTCTCTCACTTTAGGCGTGGGCTCACTTATTGTTCCTAGGTATACCAGTACCTCTAGTGCAGTAAGCTGAGTTCCGCGCCTTTTTTGTTTTCGTACACAAAAAGGCTCAATGAGGTTATAAACCTTATTTTCAGGTAACTTAGACTTTGTAAAATACTTTAAAATGACTATATTTAACTTTAAACCACATCCCTCATGGAAAAAAACAACACTCCTATAGAGCTCCACTCTTTTATACTGTCGCAGTATGATATTATAGCCTCACTTACATTATTGCTGGATAGATCGGCTCTCAGCAACGCCGTTAAAGAACACTGTGGCACCGCGCTCAAGGTTATGGGCATTATATATACGGATCTCGCCTATGGCACTGGAACCCAGCTTTTGTCAAGAAAAGAATTTGATACGTTCTTTAAATCGTTTCCGACCGTATATTATAATAATAGGGAACAGATATCCATAGATACGCTAACCAAGAACATAAAAAAGTGTATCGAAACTAATGAAGTCGTGGCCATTGCTCAGGGTGGAAAAAAGGCGAAAAATATATAGATAGCATGTTTTGCCCAGCCTAGGCCATTTATTAGTTGATTTAATAATTTTAATTAATAAGCGAATCAACGGTTGGTTTTAAAGAATATTAGTATCCAGCAAGTGGAGGTCTAAGCCTTTCCAAAATTCAAGACTTTGAAAAAGCGATCTCCCTGATTCGCAAGGCTCATTTTCAACCCTTGATTCGCATTAATTATATTCCAATAAAGCCATGAGGGAAGGCAAAAAAGAATTAACGCTTAAAGACTACAACAAGCTTTTTAAGAGCCTGTACCCACA
>LLBY010011042.1_pt3 | contig 19368 bp, 19 predicted proteins | sample 1489401 | NCBI WGS metagenome assembly LLBY01 (sample SAMN04092656, study PRJNA295927) | soil metagenome | biome: Soil prokaryotic community; feature: Bulk soil; isolation source: soil from tomato rhizosphere | host: tomato cultivar Hawaii 7996 | place: South Korea | collected 2011-11-01 | reverse complement strand
GAAATACGCCGATCTCACCATGAGATCGGCGTGTTGCATTGCCCTCGCGGTCCAATCTGAGCTAATTAACTCAAAATCCGTGCTTTTCTGTGTAATCGGTGGCTGAATCCTTAAATTCGCATTGAAAAGCCCTGCGCAAGCTACTATAATCAGAGCGTCCATTTTCCACTATGAGTAACAAACCCGATTACCATCTTGCTGTACAGGATTTTCAGTCCGCGCATCTACGCGGCAAATTGCAGGGCGTGCTGGCGCGCATCACCGGCAGATCGAACCAATTGCTTTCCTACGAGGAGATCGCTGATAAGCTCAAGCTGCAGGGACGTTCCGATAAAGGCATTCAAGCGATCCCGGTCGATGCGATCATTGGCAGCGTGGGACGGTACACCGATTTCACGCGTACCTTCCTGCCGCGCCGCGCCGAGGACCAGCAACGCTGGGCGAACGTCAAGGCTGCTACGCTGGACCCACTCGGCCAGGGCTGGGACCCCGTCGAAGTATATAAGGTGAGTGAGGTCTACTTTGTGCTGGATGGCAACCACCGTGTCTCCATCGCGCGGCAGGAGGGTTGGAAGACCATCCAGGCGCATGTGATCGAGATCCAGACAAATATTCCCTTATCTCCGGACCTCCAGCCGGATGAGTTAATTGTCAAGACCGAGTATGCCGGTTTCCTCGAGCAGACAGGATTGAACAAATCGCAGGAACCGATCGACTTGAAGATCACCATCCCGGGCGGATATCAAAAACTGCTGGATGAGATCTCCGCTCGCCGCCTTCAACTGGAGGAGGAACATCGAAGGGAGTATTCGGTTCAGGACGCGGCCCTGAGCTGGTACCGCGACATCTACCTGCCCTTCGCCGAAGCCGTGCGCGAGCGCGGCATGATGCGCTGGTTCCCTGAGCGGACCATTACCGATCTCTACGTATGGATGTCAGAACACCGCGGCGAGCTGGAGAAGGAATTGGGCTGGAGCATCCGCCCGGAAGCGGCAGCCGAGGCCGTGATCCAGACGAAGAGCCGGCGCGCCACCGCGGAGGAGGCAAAGACCGGGAGCTGGCGCAAGGCGCGCCTGCTCAACCGTTACAGTGAGCATCTTTTTCGAGATATCCTCGTGCCCATCGGCAAGAACCCTGAGGGCTGGGTTGCCCTGGAACAGGCGATCCAGGTCGCGAACAGGGAACAGGCAAACATCCTTGCGCTCCATACTGTCGAGAGCCAACAAGGGCTGAACGATCCGGCAGTAGCCACCTTGCAGGAACAATTCAATCAAATCTGTTCCCAGGCAGCATTACATGGAGTGCTGGCGATCGAGGTGGGGGAACCAACTCAAAAGATTCTGGAGCGTGCCGCCCTGACTGACCTGATCGTCATCAAGGTCGCTCATCCGCCGTCTACCGGGATCAAATCGCTGACGTCCCACGTCCGCACGTTGATCGCCCGCTCCTCGCGGCCGATCTTGGCCCTCCCGGGGGGAATCTCCAATTTCCAGCACGCGCTGCTCGCGTTCGACGGAGGCCCGAAGGCGAAAGAAGCGCTCTTCGTCGCCACCTATCTGGCAGAGCAGTGGCAGACCAGGCTGACCATCCTTACCGGCCTGGCCGACCAGGCAGTAGACGCATCTGCCGAGGCTTTTGCCCGGAACTACCTCGAGTTCAACGAGGTCGAAGCAGATTTCATCAGTAGAAAATATTCTGGAGAGATATTAAAAGCAACCGCTGAGGAGATGAACGTGGACCTCGTGATCATGGGCGGATATAGCGGCTCGATCCTCAAGGAAATGACCGCGGGCAGCTCTGTCAATTTCATGCTACGGGAATCGGAGCTCCCCGTTCTTATTTGTCGCTAGGCAGGGGCAGCGCGGTCGGGAGCTCATCCTTTTCGGGGAAGATCCGTCGAATTCCCTCCGCAATCGCAATTCCCGCCAGGACGATGATTCCAAGCACAAAGAACATGCCGCGTCCGCCGATGCTTTCCAACAGCAACCCACCCAAAAATCCGGAGATTGCCGCCCCGACGCCGAACACCATCGCGCCAAAGAGTCCCTGTGCGCTGGATTTCAATCCGGCGGGCGCGCTTTCATCGGCGTAGTAAACGCCTGCTAACCACATCGCCGGAAAGACCATTCCGCCGAAAACCTGTAAAGCCATGACCATCGAAATCGTGTCGATCAGACCCAGTAGCAGTAAACGGATTCCCGACATGACGAGCGCCAGCAGGAGCAGCCCATAGGAGCCAAGCTTCCTCACCAGCCGGTTGCCAAAAAAGAAAATTACGACTTCGGTTACTGTAGCAATCGACGAAGCGACTCCCATCGTCGATTCGGTGGCGCCCATCTCGGCCATATAGGCGAATAAGTAGGCCGCCACCGAAAAGGAACCGATACCGCCCAGGAACGCCAAAAACAAAAAGTTGATCCAGCGCCGGTTGGACAATAGAGCACGAATACCGCCATGCCTCGCTTCCGCCTGTTCCTGAGAGCCATGCACAAATCTCTGGCTAATCCAGAGATTTACCAGCATGATCGCGCAAAAACTCCAGAAGCCAGCCTGTAAGCCATATCTCTGTACGATGATGCCGGCAATCGGCGCAAAGACTCCCCAGCCAATCGTGCCTCCCAGGCGGATGCGTCCATACTTGGCGCGATCTTCTCCCAGCATATTAATGGTCGCGCTATCGGCCAGAGAAGGGACAGGAGAAATAAAGGTATTGAACAGAATAATGAGTGCAAAGATAATCACGAAGGCTGTAAACCACGGGAGCAGGAAGACCACCACAACCGTGCCGAGAATCCCAAGCCCCATCACCCATTTATGCCAGTGTTTCGAATCGGCGAGACCCGTCCACAACGGCGCCGAGACCAGCGTCACCAGAGGAGGGATACCGGCCAGCAAACCAATCTGCGCGCCGCCAAAGTCCAGTTCCTGATAGAAGAGGACCAGGAACGGCATGAGCGAGGAGAAAGCTGCAAAATAAAGGACATAAAACGTGAAGGGCCAGATCTTTTTCACGGAGCCTCCAAAGCCCTGCAATTATATGCTGTTATGGCGGCAGTCCCACAGGGATGCTTCGCAATTGTATTGCTGGCAAAGCAAACATCAAATCAAATCGAGTACAATCTGTGACATCGACGCCTTGTTTTTTAGGCTTGCGAAAACTCATATATCATCCTCTATACTACCCTTAACCACCTGTGACAAAACGAATCATCATCGACACCGACCCCGGCGTGGACGACGCACTGGCATTCCTGCTGGCGCTTGCCTCGCCGGAGATCCAGCTCGAAGCTTTGACAACCACACAAGGCAATGTAACGCTGGAAAAGGCCACGTGGAACGCGCTTTCTGTTTTGGAGCTGGCGCGCGCAAGTCACATCCCGGTAGCAGGCGGCAGCCTGCTGCCTCTTGTCCAACCGTTGCGCGCTTCCGCCGTTGTGCATGGGGAGAGTGGGATTGGCAACGCCAAACTGCCTGCGCCGAAAACCAGGCCAGTTCCCAGGCATGCTGTCGATTATCTGATCGAACGCGTCCTGGCAGAGCCACGTGAGATCAGCATCTTCCCGATCGGTCCATTGACGAATATTGCTATGGCGATCCGCAAGGAGCCGCGCTTTGCCGCGGCCGTGAAAGAGCTGGTCATCATGGGCGGCGCGATCCTGGAATACGGCAATATGACTCCGCAGGCTGAGTTCAATATTTATGTGGACCCTCATGCCGCCCATATCGTCTTCCACTCGGGCATTCCTATCACCCTCATCCCTCTGGACGTGACGCACAAATGCCTGCTCAAGCAGAAGCACGTGGATCGTTTGATGAATATCGACTCACCTATCTCGCGCTTCATCCGGGACGCGATGGAGGTGTATCTGGAGGCTTCGTTCCAGCTGGGATATGAAGGCAGCTCCCTGCACGACCCGTTGACGCTGGCGACGATCCTTGCTCCGGAGCTCTTGACGTTGAAAGAGTACTATGTCGATGTGGATATCTCCGGCGGCGTTTCCATGGGAAAGACCTTTGCCGATATTCCCAAAGTGCTGAAGAAACCGGCCAATATGAAAGTTGCGATGGATGTGCGGGGAGACGAGTTTATTGAGCTGTTCCTACAGAGAATGGAAGATCTGAGCCGCAGGATTACTGATTAACCTGCTTCCCATTCAAAAACATGCCAAAACGAATCCTCTTTGACACCGACCCCGGCATCGACGACGCCTGCGCCATCCTGCTGGCTCTGGCTTCGCCGGAGCTCTCGATAGAAGGCTTGAGCATCGTGCATGGTAACTGTTCGCTGGACCAGGCGACGATGAACGCGTTGGCGGTTTTGGAATTGGCGAATGCCGCGCATATTCCCGTTGCTCGAGGCTGTGAGCTGCCACTTGTCCAGCCTTCGCTGCTCGCGCCGGAAACCCATGGCGAGACAGGCTTAGGATACGCCAGGCTTACCGTACCGCGCGCCCGGCTGATCGATCAACATGCGATCGATTTTCTGATCGAACGGATCCTGGCCGCGCCTGGAGAGATCACTCTCGTGGCGATCGGCCCGCTCACCAATGTCGCTCTGGCGATCCGCCAGGAGCCGCGTATTGTGGGAGCGCTCAAAGAAATCGTCGTCATGGGCGGTGCGCTCCGTCATGAAGGCAATACCACGGCGCTGGCCGAATTCAACACCTACGTCGATCCTCACGCTGCCCATATTGTGTATCACGCCGGCATTCCAGCCACCCTGGTGCCGCTGGATGTGACCTATCAATGCATTTTGACTCCGGATGACGTGAGCCGCTTGCTGCAAACGGACTCGCCGATCACCCGGTTCGTCGCCGATGCTACGCGCTTCTATATGGAATTCCACGATGAATATCAGAAGATCGAAGGGTGCGTCATCAACGATCCCCTGGCCCTTGCATTGACCTTTGATCCTGAATTATGCACCTATCAGTACCTTTCCGTGGAGGTCGATCTTTCCGGCGGGATTTCCATGGGAAAAACGGTCGCCGATTTCTATAACTACGGCAAAAAACCTGCAAACATGAGAGTGGCCCTGGGTGTGCGGGCGCGGGATTTCATGGACCTATTTGTAGAGAGGATCGAACGCCTGGCCCGCCATCCGAAACTGTAAATGGCATTAAGGGTTACAATTTGTTAGATGACCTGCTGGCGGCAGACATCTTGCACCTGAAGCTCGACCTTCCGCCCCAGCCCAAAATCCCTGTTCAACGGAGGTACACATGCGAGAAACAGCCATGCGGAGCCAGAAGAGCAGCACTTCCTGGCTGAATATTGGAAAAGACTTCAATACCATGACGTGGGTATTGATGCCGGTTGCCATCGCTATTAATATGGCTGTCGGGCAAATTGTGGCTACCTTGCGGTTGCCGGTTTATCTCGACTCCATTGGCACGGTACTGGTGGGCGTCATTTGTGGTCCATGGGCTGGCGCCCTCACTGGCGCGCTCGCAAACACGATCCTGGGACTCACCATCAACCCAGACTTTCTGCCCTGGTGGCCGGTTGCCGCGATCATCGGTCTGGTTTCCGGTATCTGCGCCAATTATGGGCTCTTCAAGAGCTGGTGGAAGGTGGTTGTTACAGGCTTCATCATCGCGCTTGCCGCGGCAATTTCCTCCGTTCCCATTTCCCTCCTGGTCTACGGTGGGATTACTGCCGGTGGCACAGGCATGATCACAGCCTTCCTTGTAGAGTCTGGCCGAGGCATTGTGCAGGCTGTGTTTGCCTCTAGTTTCCTGACCGAGCCGGTGGACAAGATCACCACCGCTATGCTCGCCTTTGCCATCCTGCAAGGACTGTCCAAACGCTTCCTGGCCCGCTTCCCCCGCGCGGAAAACGTCGAGACCGACGAAAAGATCAGCCGCAATCAGTTGCTTATCGCCGTGAGTGTCGTGATCCTTTTGATCCTGTTCGCCATCTTCCTGCTGCAGAGGTTGACCGGCGCTGCCTAAACCAGTTCTGAATATCGACAACAGCCAGGCAAATTGCCTGGCTGTTTTATCTTATAATGTTGCTTACTTTTCTGGCTTATAAAGGAACAGGTTACTTTATTTATGCATGAGCGCTTATCGTTTTTTGTAAAACGGGAGAGTCCCATTCACCGGCTGAATCCGATGACGAAGGTGGTGATGGCGCTCTCTCTTGTGCTCATCGCCTTCCTCAGCCCCTGGTATTGGACACCTCTGGTGTTATTCCTTTTCGCCATCATTCCCCTCTCGCTGGTTGGAAACGTCGCACGCGAATATTGGAACTTTATGCTCAAAGTCATCTTACCAACCATTCTCATTCTCTTTATTATGCAAGCGTTCTTTTTACCGGGTGAGTCGAGAGTCATCTTTGAAGTGTGGGGCCTGGAAGTCACAGAGCTATCGCTCCAGCTTGCATTTCGAAATGTGATGCGCATTGTCGTGATGATCTCATCGTTCACCATTCTCCTGCTCACCACACACCCCAGCGAGTTGATGTCCGATCTGACGCAACGCGGGTTGCCTGGTCAGTTTGCCTATGTGGTGATCTCTTCCCTGCAGATCATCCCGCAGATGCAGGCCAAGGCACAGACGATTATTGCCGCACAGCGCTCGCGCGGGCTGGATACACAAAGCAGTTTCTTTCGACGCGTGAGTGGGATCCTTCCCCTGGTTGGGCCGCTGGTGTTTGGCTCGCTGGTCGAAGTGGAAGAACGGGCCATCGCCATCGAAGCACGTGGCTTTACCTCCAGACACCCGAAAACATTTTTGCATCAAATCCCCGATACCCGCAGCGATAAAGTCATTCGGTGGGTGTTGGCCGCACTCGTATTACTCACGAGCCTCCTGCGCGTATGGCTATCGTAAGCCTGCAAAACGTCACATACAAATATCCCCTCACGGATATGCCGGTGTTGAAAAATATCAACCTGCAAGTGGAGGAAGGGGAGTTCGTCGCCGTGATCGGGCCCAACGGAGCCGGGAAATCTACATTGTGTTATACGATCGCCGGGTTTGTCCCGCACTTTTTCAAAGGGGAATTGACCGGCAGCGTTGAGGTGGCAGGCAACGAGTCACAGGATGCCCTGTTGAGTGAATGGGTCCTGAACGTCGGGCTGGCATTCCAAAATCCGTTCAACCAGATCAGCGGCGCGAAGTACACAGTCTTCGAAGAGCTTGCCTTTGGATTAGAAAACATCGGTATCCCGCGTCAGGAGATGATCGCCCGCGTGGAAGACGCCATGCGCCTCACCGGCATCAGCGACCTGGCCGACCGGTCTCCCTATTCCTTGTCGGGCGGGCAGCAGCAGCGCGTCGCACTGACGTCGATTTTGGTGATGCAGCCGAAGGTCCTGGTGCTCGACGAGCCAACGTCGCAGATGGACCCGATCGGCACACGTGAGGTCCTCGGCGTGATCCACAGAATGGCAGAGCACGGGATGACGGTGATCCTGGTGGAGCATAAAGTGGAATGGATCGCTCAATTCGCGGACCGAGTCATCGCGCTCAAAGATGGGGAGATCCTGTTGGATGGGAAACCCTCCGAGGTATTGACGTCCCCTCTCCTGCCAGAGAATGGTTTTGGGATCTCACGCTATACGTCTGTGGCGCGTAAGGCGCAGGAGATGGCATTGTGGAATGAGGAAAAGCTTCCAGTCACGTTGGATGAAGCCGTGCAGGGATTCAGCACTTTTATCCGTTCCAGCTCCAAACCCGGGCTGAGGGAACCATGAAGATCGAGATCAACGATCTGCACTTCACCTATCCCTCTGGTGTAGAGGCGCTGCGCGGCATCTCGTTGACGATCGAATCGGGCGAGCAAGTCGCGATCATTGGACAGAATGGCGCAGGGAAAACGACGCTTGTCAAACATTTCAACGGCTTGCTGCAGCCTACAAGAGGTCAGGTAATCATTGGGGACTGGGACACCGCCAGGCACTCTGTGGCAAAGCTGGCGAAGCGGGTTGGGTATGTATTCCAGAACCCTGACGAGCAATTGTTCTCCAGGAACGTGGGGACGGAGGTGGCGTTCGGGCCCAGGAACCTTGGGTTCGACGCAGAACAAATCGAGACGTTAGTCAAGGATGCGCTGGCGCTCACACAGCTTTCCGATAAGACCGAAGTGAATCCGTATGATCTATCCGCTACGTGGCGAAAGATGGTCGCGCTGGCATCCATTATTTCGATGGATACGGATATCCTTGTTTTCGACGAGCCGACCACCGGGCAGGACGCGATGAGCGTGACGCGGATCGCTGGCGTGATCGCCGAATTACACCGGCGCGGCAAGACCGTGATCACCATCACCCATGATATTGATTTCTGCGCGGAAAACTTCGAGCGCGTGATCGCCATGTCGCAGGGGACGATCCTGCTGGACGGTGGGGCAAAGGATGTGCTGGGACAGGAAGAGATTCTGGCGACGACCTATGTGGAACCACCGCAATTGACGCGGCTCGGAAAACGATTAGGGTTTAAGGAAGTCGTTCGAAATCAGGAAGAATTCCTGAATGTCTTAAGAAAATAACCTGCTTGGGCGGCCTGACTTCAGAGATGATCATTCGGGATGATTGGGATGGATCGCCGCTACGGGATAAACGACTAATTCCTCATATCCTGAATCCTCTGCAAGCTCACGTTTGTAGAGGATATCATTAAAGACGGCGATCACGATTTCAGCTGTTGTATATATCTCGCAGCCGGATTCAAAATGCCCGCCGATGGTCTTCCCATCCCCATCGGAAATGGAAATGTGCAAATGAGAACCGTTTACCGACAAAGTACCGGTGATGGAAACAATCTCAAAAGGACCGTTGTATTCGGAATTAAAGTCACGGTCCGCGAGCCGCAGCGTTGCACGTCTCAGGCTCCCCACTCCGCTCAAGATGCAACCGGCTTGCACTTGCTTTTCCATTACAAAAGCCTGAATAGAGTCAAATAAATCCTGACCAGGGGTAAGACGAAAGGTATAATTTTGCATAATGCATCCTCACCGATGTCAAGAACTAACATACGCCCGCACCGTCATTCTCGGGCATTCTTTCGATGTCTGTGAAGCACTACCTATTATACAATTGAGACGATGGGTTTGCAGTTTTGCAAGGAATCATAAGGCAATGTTTGTTTTTATTCTGCTCATGTAAAATGGGAGCGTAGGAGATGGCAATGACGAAGTTAAACGTGCAGACATTCAAGAGTATTCACGAAATCGACCCACAGGTCTGGAATCGCATCGTCGCGGGGCGTGGATTCCAAAGCCATCACTGGTACCAGTTTGGCGAACGCGCCATGAACGAATCCGAGCCTACCTACCTGGTTGCCTGGAATGGGGATACGCCCATCGCCAGCGCGGCGCTTTTCAAGGTCCACAATGAACCTCTGCCCCTCCCGGAAGTTGCACGGCGCTTCATGGCATCGGTGTTGAAACACCGTCCCTTGCTCGTTTGCCGCTCACCCCTGGCAGATACCTCGGCGCTGCTCTTGCCGGGTGAGCCGCTCCGCGATGAAGCTCTTTCGGTGCTGGCGCAGGCCGCCCACACAGAATTCAAGAAGCAGCGTTGCTCCTTTCTCTTATTTGATTACCTGCTGACCGAGCAATTACGTTACCCCACCTGGCCGCAGGGATTTGAGCCTGTCACCATTTCAGAACCGGGCACCTACATGCCCATGGAATGGGATAGCTTCGAAGCCTACCTCGAAGCCGGCAACAAGCATGACCGCCAGCATTACAAACGCAGCCTGAAAGAAGCAGAAAAGAATGGGCTTGTCCTCAGCAGACACAAAACGATCTCGGATGTGGATCGGGCTCTGAAATTAATTCGGAACGTCTCCATCTGGCACGGGTCGGCGCCCAATCCCTGGATGCGCGGCTTGCTCGAGAATTTTTCCATGATCGACGGCACCTGGCTCGAGATCCACAAAGAGGATCAACTGGTCGGCTGTGGCGCGGTCGTGCGTGATAACAAGTTCCAGCTGGCCCTCGCCCTCGGGCTCGAAGACGATGTGCCAGGAGGCTATTTCCTGTTGCTTTACTCAGCATTAAAGGAAGCCTTCGAGCACAAGGTCCGCCTCGTCCGTTTTGGGAGCGGTGCTTACGATGTGAAGCGCCGTCTGGGCTTTCACCTGGAAGACACCAATCATGCCATAGTGGCAATGGCGGGCATTTCAACGCGCGTCGTCAAGAAACTGGCAAAGACCGATTAGATCGACATGCTGCTTGGCATCCCGCAATCCATCGCAACTTTACTGACAATTGTTCTCTTCTATCTGATGGATTTTGCCCTCATTCGTCGTTATGACAGAAAGAGACAGGCAAGTGGTTCGGGCCGTTCCTGGGATTTCACGTTCTTTATCTTCGTCATGGTTACTGTTCTCGTCCTGCAACCCATCCTGTTGCCCGTCCTGAGCTTTCGCACAACAGCCCTGTGGGGACTGGTCATTCAAATGATTGGGGCATGCATCGTTCTGATCGCATTGGCTTTGCACATCTGGTCGCGCGTACACTTACAGCACTTTTATGCAGAACGTGTGGAAGTTCAGCCGGAACACCGGGTGATCGATACGGGGCCGTATCAGCTCATGCGCCATCCGGTGATCACATCTTTTTTTGGAATCGCAACGGGCTTATTCCTGATCAACCCCTCTATCCTAACACTGGCGACTTTGCTGTATACGGTCTGGGACTTTAGCCGGGCGGCCCAACAGGAAGAGGAATTGCTTACAAAAACCTTACCGGGCTACGCGGACTATGCAAGCCGGACACCCCGCTTTCTGCCGCGCCTTTCGAGAAACAGATGATTCCCTTCGAGCAATTCCTGCAACTCCCGACAGGAGAGGTCGCGACACAGGTCCGGGCCGGTGGACCAAAGGTCTGTGTATTCCCCGTCAACGGGACGCGGCGCTGGTTTTTGCTTGAGCATGCTTCGCAAATGCGGAGCGTGGATGACTTCTTTGAGTCCTACATGAACGCTTCCATCAAGAATCACGTTGAGCTATGCGCCATGCTCTTCGAGCACGGGATCGATACCCTCCTGGCGCCCGTGTTCGGCCGTGAACTCATGCACCGCGGGGATGAATATACCCAGCGCGTTGGGATCGATGGTCTGGTGCGCACATCCACCGATCCAAATTATCGCCGCTTCTTTGAACAATTTGATGTCAGAGTCCGTTTTTATGGCGACTATCGCGATGTGTTGACAGGCACGCCATATGAATATGCTCTGAGGTCGATGTATGAAGTCGTCGAAGCAACGAAGCAAAATAAGGGCTTCCGTCTGTTCTTCGGCGTGTTCGCGGATGAGTTCACCGAGACTGTTTCACGCTTATCTGTGGAGCATTATCTGGCGCAGGGCGCCATCCCGGATAAGCAAACCCTCATTCGAAAATATTATGGTGAAGAGCTGCCGCCTGTCAGCCTGTTCATTGGTTTCGATAAGTTCAGCGTCTTCGATATGCCTCTCCTTTCTACCGGTGAGGAGGATTTGTATTTCTCCATCAGTCCCTCACCGTATATGACGCAGCGACAGTTGCGTTCCATCCTCTACGATCATTTGTATGTCCGCTCGACTCCAGAACCTGATTACACAAAACTGACAGAGACTGAACTTAATTGGCTGCGAGATTATTATCACAAAAACCAGGATTATGCCTTTGGCGTGGGAAAACTGAAATTCAACTTGTGGATACCCGAAAAGGCGAATGAAGAATGAAGGATCTGATTACCAAACTCATCGATGAAATTGGGCCAGGTCACATGGGCAGCACTGCTTATGACACGGCCTGGACTGCCCGTCTCGGTGAGGTCGATTGGGGATTGAGCAGTCGATCTCTGGCGTGGCTATCGGAGCACCAGCTCCCCGATGGTTCGTGGGGGGCCGCGGCGCCGATGTACTACCACGACCGTGTCTTATGCACACTGGCCGCCATGATTGCCCTGACGTATCGTGGTCGCCGTGGGCAGGATAAGCTGCAGATCGAGAAAGGTAGACTCGCCCTCGAGCGAATCGTAGGCGGGGCCACGCAGGGACTCCAGGCAGACCCCAATGGAGCCACAGTCGGCTTTGAAATGATCGCTCCTACTTTGGCCACCGAGGCGGAGCGCCTTGGCATTATCAAAAGACAGGGGGACCGCATCCTGGGGCGTCTCTCCAAACAGCGGGCGAAGAAACTCGCCTATCTGAAAGATAATATGATCAGCAAATACGTGACTATCGCGTTTTCCGCCGAAATGGCGGGAACAGATGGGAAGCACATGCTGGATATTAAAAATCTGCAGGAGAGTAATGGTTCGGTGGGATTGAGCCCATCGGCAACGGCCTATTTTGCTACGTACATCAAAAAAGGCGATGAATCTTCACTAAAATATCTCCGCAGCGTCGTGACGCCCGATGGCGGCCAGCCTAACGTTGCGCCATTCGATATTTTTGAAATCGCCTGGTCTCTTTGGAATTTGGGCATGATCCCCGACCTGGAGATAACGGCCAAGCTCAAACCCCACATTGAATTTCTTTCGAAAGCCTGGGAGCCCCGGCGCGGAGTGGGTTTCGCTACGAACTATTCGGTAAAAGACAGCGATGACAGCGTCATTACCTACAGCACGTTGCTGCGTTTTGGCATCGAAAAAGACTTGGCAAGTATGCTAGCCTACGAAGAAAAAGACCACTTCCGTTGTTTCGATCTGGAGGTGAATCCTTCTATCAGTGCCAATATCCACATTCTGCATGCCTTCCAGCAGACGGGGTTAAGTCAAAAGAACTCGTCTGTGCAAAAAATCATTAACTTCCTGAGAAGAACAAAAAATGACAGTCACTTTTGGGTAGACAAGTGGCACTCCTCTGCTTACTACGCGACAGCCCATGCTATTATTGCCTGCGCGGGATTTGAAAATGCGCTCGTGGCAGAATCTGTGCAATGGTTGATCGATTCGCAAAACGCCAGCGGCTCCTGGGGGACCTATATCCCAACTGCGGAAGAAACCGCGTATGCCCTGCAGGCTTTGTGGACCTGGAATCAGAAGGTCGCCAAAGTACCCAAAGCCACTTTCCGAAACGGTGCTCGCTGGCTGGAAGAACATCTAGACCCCCCCTATCCCCCGCTTTGGATTGGTAAGTGTTTGTATAACCCCAGTCTTGTCATCCGCTCCGCCGTCATTAGCGCACTGACTCTTGCTCATCAAATTCTATGAAAGCCTATATCGACCAAATCGTGAACGTCCCTGCCACCGACCCGGACGATGCGCGCCGTAGAAGATTGCTCAATATATTGCTACTAGGCGTGCTAATAGCAGCACTCCTTGCACTCCTCGCCATTGTAATTGATAGTGCAACCCGAGCGGGGGCCAAACAGGCAGAAGTACAAACTACGATATTTAGCACGATCCTCATTACTCTGGGCATTCTAGTTATCTATCAGATCAATCGAAGATACTCCGGGCGCCTGGCAGCGCTTCTCTTCCTTCTGCTCCTCACAGGAGTCTTTATTCTGACCGACGCACCCCAGGAACTCACGGAGGGACGCTCGGTATTCCTCTTTACCATTCCGATCACGATTGCAAGCCTGATCCTTGCGCCCCGTGCCAGCTTTCTTTTGGCAGCGATCAGCAGCGGGATCGTCGCCTGGCTTGCAGTATTCAATGGCCTTGCGATCAATATCTTTGTTATTGCTGGCTTTTTTGTTCTTGCTCTCATTTCATGGCTCGCGGCACGTAGTCTCGAAGAGGCTTTGCAGGAATTGCGCACGATCAATGCAAATCTGGATCAGGTGGTGATCGAGCGCACCCGCGAGCTGGCCGAATCTCTGGAGCGTGAGCGGATCGAAGCGGGCCGGAATCAGGCGATTCTGAACTCCATCGCAGATGGGGTTGTAGTATTCGACACAAAGTGGAATGCCATCCTGGCAAATCCAGCATTGAGAGCCATGCTGGAGGTTCCAACGGAATTGATCGTGAACAAGAACTTCCGCGATCTGGTCGAGCATCCGCGGCTTTCCCCAAAAAGCCGTCCTCTTTTGTACGCCATGATGGAGCATGATACCCAGCCGCTCAGCTTTCGTATCGAATGGGATAAGAAGACGTTGTCGATCAGTGCTGCCCAGGTCTACGACAATTCCAACCAGAGTCATACAAACATCGGGACGGTTACTGTGTTCCGCGATTTCACCCGGGAAGCCGAGGTGGAGAAACTGAAGAGCACGTTTGTAGCAATCGTTTCTCATGAATTGCGCACACCGTTAAATGCCATTTTGGGCTATGCGGAGATGTTCAAGGAGTCCGTTTATGGACCAATGAATGACAAACAGGTCAACATGGCAGAGCGTATCATGAAGAATACGCAGCGCCTGCTTGGGCTGATCAATGATCTACTCGACCAGGCACAAATGGAGGCTGGGAGACTGACCATTCAGATGGCTCCCGTTAGGCCGGCCGAATTGCTGGAAAATCTGCACGGCATTATGGATCAAATAGCACATGAAAAAGGCCTAAAACTGACCAGTGAAATCGACGATCGTCTCCCCGAGGTGTTAAACGGTGATGGGGCTCGCCTGCATCAAATCCTGGTCAACCTGGTCAATAACGGCGTTAAGTTTACAAAGCAAGGTGTAGTGCACGTCCGACTCTTCTGCCTGCAGGAAAACGAATGGGGCATAGAAGTCTCTGATACGGGCGGTGGCATCCCGGCAGATGAGCTGCCGTACATTTTTGACACGTTTCGCCAGGTGGAAAGCGGCGCCGCACGCGTCCATGGCGGGTTTGGACTAGGCTTGTCCATCGTTAAACAATTGGTCACGTTGATGAATGGGGAGATCAAAGTGAAAAGCAAAATCAATGTTGGGACCTTATTCACCATTACTCTGCCACTGACCGTTCCGGCGGAGAGCCCGGAAAAATGGAGAAACTTATGAGTCAATTGGCGTTGATTATTGAGGATGATGAAGATCTTGCCAGTATCTTTGCGGAAGCCCTGAAAGGGGTTGGTTTTGAGGTGGAGCTGGTCGCCGATGGAAGGACGGCAGAGGAAAGGCTCAGAAATGGCGTCCCTCCTTTTCTGATCCTGCTGGATATGCATCTGCCACATATTTCTGGGGCAGACTTGTTGACGAATATCATCAAGAAAGACCAACGCTTTGCAAAAAGCGTCGTGATCATTACCACGGCCGATGCCCGGATGGGGGAAGCCTATACCGAGCAGGTGGATTTCGTGATGATCAAGCCCATCTCGTTCGTCCAACTGCGTGATCTGACTAGCCGTCTAAAGCCCCGGGAATAACCACAGACGTGAACTACATAAAAGCGCAATGGTCTGCATCAAAGGTCTATCGCGTTCTGCTGGTCATGGCAGTGATTTATGCGGTCCTGCGGCTGGCCATCCAAATCTTCCTCTTTTCCGATGCCTTGCGACCGGAGGCCGTGGCGGAGGGCGTTCAGGTTTCTGCCGATTTACAGCAGTCGTATATTGCTTCTGCACAGCGGTTTCAGGCACGAGAGGATTTATACCTCAAGGGTTCTCTTGAGCATGTAGAGGCACACTACCTTTATTCGCCCGCCTTTGCGTTTTTTTTCGCGCCTCTGCTGCTTCTGCCGCTGCCTATCCTTTTGCCGATCATGGTGGTCATCCATCTTCTGGCATATGGGTTACTGTACATTTGGTGGGGGCGCATTTTCGAGCAAAATCAACTGACAGCTGTTGCCAGAGGGTGGGCACGCCTTTTACCGCTTTACCTTGTGTTCTCACCTTTTTGGGATGATCTCGCCTACATGAACACATACATCATGATCGCCCTGTTCGCTACCCTACTGATCGATGCCATCCTCCAGGAAAAACTGGGATGGGCTTCCTTCTGGCTGGGAGCGGTCATCCTGCCTATCAAACCGCACTGGGCATTTGCCTTGGCGCTGCCGCTGTTGCTTGGACGATATCGCTTCTTCCTCAAATTGCTTTCCGGGGCTGTGGTCGCTTATCTTCTTGTCGCAGGAATCACGATTGTGGCTGGTGGAGTCGAATATGGTATCCGGCAGTATCAGGACTATTTCGCTTTCCTCTCCCGCCTCACACGGGACTATCCATGGTGGGGACCCGACAAGCCATTCCTGGGCTATAACCACTCCATTCTGCAAATCGTGTTGTATATGCTTGGCGTATCGGCTGCCAACATGCGACTGGCAACCATCCTCAAACTGATCCTGTTGCTCCCGCTGGGGTGGATCAGTCTTAGATTCCTTCGAAATCCGAGCAACCGAGCAGGGCGTGAGGTTCCGGAGACCGCGCTGGCTCTCGCATTTGCGTTTTATCTTGGAGTGTTCATCTGGCTGGATATGGTCTGGGAACTGTCGCTGGGCATCGTCATCTTTGCCTATTTGATCGCGACCTCTAAGCAAAGATGGATACAGGTACTTTTATGGGCGCTGTTTGGCCCCTATGCTCTTCTGGATATCTGGCGGCTGGTTAGTTATATTGCACTCGGCGATGATGTGTTGTATGAAGGAGCGTACGTGCTCACAGACCCATTGATTTATGTCCCCTGGATTATGATGGTATTGCTGGTCTTTTATGGGATCTTGATCGTGAGACTCAATAAATTCTCTTTGCGTACAAATCAGTGAACAGCCTCCCCGCTGACCGGCGATAAAACACCTCCCGGTTTCAGGAGGTGTTTTCATTTGCCAAACTAATCGTTCAAATGGTACGTATGATACGAATTCTGGCACGGGTTCCCCCAGGCAATATGCATCTCGCGCGCCGTCAGATCGATCACCATGGCAGCGATGGTTCTCTCGCGGTCGAGGGGATCGATGCCTGCAATATTGTGATTGCAGATCGAGTTCGGCAGGTTGACGTGATCCTTCTGGATAGCCTGTAATGTCTTGACTGTATGTGTCGAATTTTGCCTGAGCAGCCGGTTGGCACGGAAGTATCGGACGCGCGAGGAGATCAACTCCTCCGGATCGTTCTCGATTTCCTTCATCGTCTGAGAAAAATAATGGTTGGTATGGACCATGTATCCATCCGTGCCGTGCAGGATATCGAATCTGCGCGCAGAGACCTCGACAGAATACAGCTCTCCACTCTCATGTGCGATCAAATGATTGTAGCCTGCCGCGCGATGCGAGACAAGCGCCCGGCCGATCGCGCCTGAAATTCGCCTGGATGCCAGGACTGCGCGCGCGACGACAAGGCGTGGGATGCCGATGCGCGAATCGTTTGGGTATACCGAGTCAATGAGCTGGGCAATGCCATAGGCGTTGAATCCCACATTGGGCAGGAGTCCTCCATACGTCATTGCAAGAAACGGTGGCTCGTCCTTTGGCCGGGCCGAGATGACGTAAACGTCGTTCTCGTCCTCCGGTAGCCAGTCTTCGTTGTGCCCAAGGAGGACATGTCCATCCGCCGTGCGCTCTTCGTTCACAGCAAAGCTGGTGCAGCGCGTTAGATGGAGGGCATCCATCGTAACCGCCTCCATGGCATTCAACGTCATGACATCGTCGAACGTGACATTGGCGCCGGCCGCGATGCCCTGCATTTCCTCGATAGATTGCGGATACCGTTCTTCGGCAAAAGGGAGATACTTGCGTGCCTGGTTTCGCGCCCCGTTCCAGGTCAGCTCGAGCGAGTCATAGGACTGTTCGATCAGAACATGCGCGTTCTCAATACTGTGCTGCACCTGTTCGCGGCGTGCTTCGCCGATCTGGCATCCCATCTCATAGTGGGTACCAGCGACTTCTACAAGAGGCGGGGGCGCATGGTGAACAATTGTGTTGGGGATCGGTGTTTCTCGGAAGGCCATGGTTCCTCTATATAAATCAATCCGCCCCGTTTTCGCTCGGGGCGGATCGATTATAACATGAGGGAATTTAGTCGCTTTTTGCAGCAATCTGTCAGCCTAAGAAGCAGGTGGAACCTGGCCGGAATCCGCTGGCGGCGTGTAAACCGTCACGGCGGGAACCTGAGGCAGGCGAATCCCAAACCAGGTGATGATCGAGCCGCCGATTCCCAACATCCCAAGCAGGAAGAGCACCATCCCGCCGAGGCAGGGGATCAAACCGATTGCGCCTCCGACGAGCATCAACAGGAAGGTGCCAAAACCGATGGTCAGCACAGGCGACCATACCTGATTCACCGCCTTGGAGAAGCGCTCACCGACCTGTGAGCCCATGGCCACAACGCCGAACAGCCACGCAAAAGCGATGAGGACAGGCGGAACGATGGTCAGGAAGAGGATCGCCGCGACAAAGAAAGCCAGTAAACCGATCGCACCCGTCATCACCGGTTGCGTAATAATGAGGTCTCCCGTGCGCTCGATCTGCGGCTGCCAGAATAGAGAAAGAAGCATCGCGAACGCCGCGATAATCACAGCCCAGAAGAAAATCCAGAAGACTTCGGCAAAGGGGTTGAAGCGAATGTTGATGTTTGGCGTCGGGATGTCCGGAGTATTGGGCGTCTCCGGAGCGGTGGGAGGAATTCGCCCGGTGGGAAGGATAATATCCGGTGCGACGTTGTTTACAACATCACCCTCGATGTCTGCACCTTCCGCCTGTTGTAGCTGTCCGCCAACGGTCACCACATCCCCCGTCACCAGAGCGGTTTCCTCCAGACTGATCTGCCCACCCACAACTACAACGTCGCCTTTCGTCTCACCGTTGCTGGTGATCGTCCCACCGATCACCACGAGATTGCCATTCAGGCTCGCATCTTCTTCAATCGTGACATTGCCGCCGAAAACGACCAGGTCGCCGTCGAAGCTGTCACCGCTTTCCAGGATATAGTTTTGCCCGAAAAGAACCTGCCCACCTCCCGGGTTCGGACCCTGTGCATACGCCGGGTTTGCCGGTATAAGCAACAGGGTCATTAAAATAAATAAGGTAAAAATTTTGAATGTTAATTTCATAGGATTACACTCCTCGCGGAACTCGAACGAACCGCCATATTGAAACCGACCATAGCAGACCAATCCCCGCAAAGGCAGAGAGCAGCACCATAAAGACGAAAGAAGAGAGGAAATCTGGAAGCATGCCAAACAGAACGGAACCGGCCTGAGTCAGCGCTTGAACGGTCGTGATCACGAAGACAACCCATTCGATCAGGGCGGCAATCCAGGTGGCTGGTGCAGCAACGAAGGAGGCCAGGTATGGGCCCACGAGCCACATCAGCATGACAAGACCACCAAAGGTGAAGAGGACCGCCCCCCAGCGTTTTCGTCGGCGTTCCGCGGCCTTTTGCAGGGCAAGACGCGCCTGGAAGCGAGCACTGAACCCTGCGGCTGGTGAAACTTTCTTGACTGTGCGCAAAGCCTTTCCCGTCTCCGCCAGCGCGCTGCAATAGCTGCAAATCCTCAGATGTGCATCCAACTCAAGCTTCTGCTTGGGGCTGATCAGCTTCTCATCCAACAGCCACTCTTCAAAAGGCTG
>LLBY010011157.1_pt3 | contig 19510 bp, 13 predicted proteins | sample 1489401 | NCBI WGS metagenome assembly LLBY01 (sample SAMN04092656, study PRJNA295927) | soil metagenome | biome: Soil prokaryotic community; feature: Bulk soil; isolation source: soil from tomato rhizosphere | host: tomato cultivar Hawaii 7996 | place: South Korea | collected 2011-11-01 | reverse complement strand
TCTTATTTCCCGTCTGTTTCCATTTGAAGAAACTTCTTCCCCAACGTACAAGTCGCCATTTTCCACATCTAATTTAGCCGCTGGAGTGGTGGTGCCAATGCCTACATTACCTGTTTCTACATAAACATCATTTTCAAAACTGGTCTTAAGTTTGTTTATCAGTCCATAACCCTGTCCTATTTTATAATTGTAATTATCCCCAACAATAATTGTAGATTTTAGACTTGGCATGGTCATAATATTATTAGGCTGAAGATCATTATTTAACCTAAACGAGCTAAGATTAATGGCTTCAACTTGAGCTTCATCCCCTCTCAATTCGTATACAATCAGTGAATTATAATTATACTCCGTATGAGATAGCATTGCTACCGCTCTTTTTTGAATATCTGATCTATAAACCCCAACATAACCACCTCCATGATAATTACCATCTAAATCGATCGTCTTAATATTTGTAGGTGCAAAAATCTTATGATTTGTACTGGTATTAATTTCTGTTCTAGCACCGTTTGGGTCTCCTATTAATAAATTACTTGTAAATCTTCCAGTTCCAGTTACATCCAAGGTATAAGACGGGCTAGAATTATAAATACCAATTCGATTAGTCGTTTGGTCAAATGTCATTTGATTGTACGAACCTAATGTATTACCATAGCCTATATGTAAGGCATCTTTATTAGCATCAGAACCAATATAAAAATCAAAATAATTATAGGACGAAAATGCTAGAAGTTTGTTATTAGATACAAAAATCCCATTATTAGCCTGTAAAGTCCCTGTAAACCTACCTGTACCCAACACATCTAATTTATACGAGGGTGAGGGTGTTATTGTACCAATCCCCACATTTCCAGAGTCAGGAAAGGTATTGGTAATTTGCGCATTCAAAAAAAAGATTGATAATAGAGACGTACAGAAAACGAAGATTGGTTTTTTCAATTGGTTTGGTCATTAAGTATTAACAGAATGCGCTAAAATATACATTTATAATGAAAAACAGGTAAGGATATTCCTTGAAATAATTAAGGATTTACCTTTTTTTAATACATATAATTATGTATACAATAGTAATATAAATAACATTATTAAAAAAAAATGTGATTAAAATAAGCTGATTATTATACAAAAAACATTACAACATTTTGATATTCAATAAATTACAAACACAAAAAGAAGCAAACAAACACATAAACAAAAAAATAAGGAAACACCTTATAAATACTAAGGTTTTACCTTAGAGGTTTTTAAGGATTATTAATAAATCAGCCACACTAATTTTTATTTTTCGTATTGTTTATGGATGGCTAGTTAGTATGAGGAGAATCTATAATGTTAAAATTTCGGGCTTTTTATTTAGTAATGTTGTAGGTAAAGTTTAAGACTACAAAATGAATTCATCTTATAAAGAGAAAGTGATTTTAATGTTTGGAATAAAAAAAGGCTGTCTCACAATTCGCGAGACAGCCTTTATTAATCCTGAATTATTATTTTAATTTTTTATTATTTTAGAGACTTGGGTTCCTTTCTCCGAATCAACTTTTAATAAATAAACTCCCGAAGGGATTCCAGACATATTAATCGTTGTTTTAATGTTCTTAACATTTTCTTTCATAATTAATCTTCCATCTAAAGCAAAAAGAGCCATTGTTGTTCTTGTCGATATGGAAGGAATGGATACGAAAACTTCGTCATTAAGAACTGGATTTGGATATACTTTAACACCCAATAAATTATTTTCCTTAATGCCTAAACTAATATCCACTTGATTTGAAGAAAGTCCTAAACCTCCCATAGCATTCGCTGCTCTAACAGTATAAATACCTGTAGTGTTTCCTGTAATGTCATAACTATTAGTTATTACAAAATCAACAAACACATCGTCTTTAAATACAGCCCATCCCAATACGTAATCATCATTATCCCAATTAAGTATTGAGCCAGATTTTGATATAACAGGTACCGATGCCTGTTCTGTAAATAACGTCGGTTGCCAAGTATCTGTACCGCCTAATACATTTTCAATAGTGTATTGAGCAGCTTCAGTTTCATCTAATGTTGGGTCTAAGGTTACAGTAGTGGCATCCTTTGTATATTCAGTACGTCTTTGACTTAAATCTACTTCTATACCAGAAGAAGTCAAACTTTTATATTCTGCAAATCGAAATGGAACGACATTCATTGGATCACCCCATGCTCCCGCTGTTGGTAATATATTCATAATTGTATTGATATACACTACTTTAGGGGCATTATTCCAAGGTCTACCTAATCCATAAATGCCATTTTGTTGTGCATCACCATCAATAGTACAATTGCTGAACACATACCCCCAATCGGAACTGGTAGATGCCGCAGTAACAATACCACCGCCACCAGACGCTCTGTTTTCCATGTACATGAGGCATTCGTTAAAGAAAATATCGCCATCTCCAAAGATATAATCAACCGTTCCATGTATTTCACCATTTTCCCAATAAGTTCGTCCAGCTCCCGTATAATAAGTGTCTTGGTTACTTAACAACCTTACATTTTTGAAAATGTTTTTGTCTCCTTGATGACGTAAAGCTACAGCGCGCATTTCTGGAATGCCTAAACGATAATCCATTTTGTTAAGCAAGGTAAGATCTTGCATATACACATTATTAGCACTACTTGTAAAGTTAATGGTAGGCGTTTTGCCTATTCCCTCTTGTTTTTGAGTAGGATTATTGAAAAGTATTACTCCGTCACGACTTTGCCCAATAAATGATAGTTTGGGTATTCCAATAGTGGTTTGTTGGGTACTATCGCCGGTTGTATTTCCTAAATCGTATTCACCATTTGGAAAAAAGATATGGAACCTATTTACGCCACCAGCTGATTGGGCTGCTGTCAAAGCTTCTGCAAAATCACCATCAACACCTACAATAAAGTCGTAAGCTTTCTTAGTTACTGTTGGTCTGTCAAGTGTAGTAAACGAAATTGAAATAGCATCAGTTAATGTATTGTCTGCTAAATCTGAAATAACATTACCTACTAAATCAAAAGTATAAGTTGTGTTATAATCCAACCCTGAATAATTAAATGATATTGATTCACCAAATACCACAGGTGTTAACTGCTTACCATTAAGAGTTGCCGTCGTATTATCAGCAATTTTAACACGTTCATCAAAATTAAGCACTACTTTTCCTGTTGCGGAAGCACCTGTAGCATTGTTTGCAGGAACAGAACTCGTAAGAACTGGTGCGGTACCGTCATTAAATACACTTTCTGTACCGTAAACATAAATATCGGAAATAGACGTACCGTCATTGTTGTTCTCAGGATGTATAGTTAGTGTTGATGTGTAGTCTGGAATCCATCTTATATAAACTTCCGCTTGATTGTTAGCATCAGCAGGCAAGTTAAACGATCCATTAACCCATGTATTTAAAGTACTCGTATCATAAGTGCCTACTTCAGTAAAATTTGTTCCATCTATGGAATACTCACATTTTTGAGTAGCATATCCTGAATAGCTACTTAACATAGCAGCTTGAACACTAATATCAGCATAATCTGTAGCATTAATTTTGATTTGATAATAGAATTTATCTGCATACGATTTCCAATTGATTCGACAATTTTTGCCATACCAGCTGTTGCCAGATAAATAAGAGAAGTTAAGTCCACCAGAAGTTGCGCCAGCGGCATCTCGTAACACAAGTGTCGTAGCATCATTGACAACATTCGATGAAAAATCTACATTGATAACATCGTCATAAAAATCCCATCCTACAATATAGTCCGCTGCATTGTATGCCGCCGTTTCAGATTTATTACTGTCCATTGTAACAATAAGTTCACTATTCGTTTCGCCAGTTCCCCAGTTCGAGAAATTAAAAATTGGGTTTCCACTGGCAGTTAAAGTAACATTAGTTCCTGCAACATACATTCTAGAGCCATCAACCATAGTTCCAGCCGGTGAGATATCTACCATATAATCATTAGCACCACCTTCAACTACAACATTTAAAGCATATGTAGTTAACTGATTAAATACCGCGGTATAGCTTACATTATCTGTTACAGTAATTTGGAATGGGTTATCTGTTGACACAGTAGCACCTAGATCGTCTTGCCATTCAGCAAATTCATAACCAAAGTTAGCATTGGCCGTTAAGTTTACAACCGTACCATCATCAACAGTTGCAGGATTATCAGAAACTATTGCTCCACCTTCGGAAGGAGACGCTGCCGTTGTCACTGTATATTGTGTTACATCTTCAATTGTACCATTCAATTTGCCTGTAATTGAAATATTTGCCAAACCTACATCTTTAGCACTTCCAAGGCCATGGATATATATTTCTAAAGTGGATTTGCCCCCTAAAGCAGGAATTGTCAATCCCGAAACATCCATAGTGAATGTATTGGTGTCGGCAGCTTCACTAGTTGCACTTCCTTCTCTAGCAGGTTTAACTCCGGTTGCTATAATAGTAAATGTACCATCAGAAGATTTCCAATAGACATCTATAAGACCTGAGTCGGTTCCAAACCTTTGACAATCGAAAGATATACTTGTTGGCACAAAGTTTAATCCTGAAACTGGAGTGAATTCAAAACCAATTAAGTTATTAACATTTGCTCCTGCTGGCGTAGTAGCTCCGCTTTCATTTTTTAAAGAGGTGTAAGTAACCGTAGGATTACTTCCTGTCCTTGTTCCTAAATAAGAATAATTACTACCTACAGAAACATTATCTGGCTTGTAATAGCTGGCTTCTGTATAGGTTGCTGTTTGCCCAGCCGTACCCAAATCGAAAGCCCAATTAATTGTAGACACTGTATCTGATGGTAATGTCGTAGAAGTACCACTTACTTTAAAAGAGTCTATATAAAAATAATTCCCAGTTGTATCACCTCCCTGTACTCCAAATAACCGTACCAAAACATTGCTTTTATTTTTGGCAACAATATCGAATTGAAAAGATTTAGGTATCCACCAATAGCCCCACGTTGTTTGGCCTGCCGAAGCCCAACTTGTTCCCCCGTCAACAGAATAAAAAACGTCAAGATAATCAGTATCAATATTTTGGGTAGTGGCCGAAAGATCTAACTTAATTTCTTTATAGCCCGTTGTTGGAAACGAAAATTGAAAGTAATTGGCATGGTTTGCCGAATTTGTAAAATCAGATGGTGCAACAACACCTTGCATGCGTGCCGAATTATGGTACGTTGTAGTGTTTTGGTAAACATTTTTTATTACTCCAGCAACATTGGGAGTCATCGACATTTCATAATCGGTTAGCGTTCCATCAGCACTATTTGGGTAAAATATGTCACCTGAATTGACATTAATATCTAACCCATCAGCTGCAACTCTTGCTGTCGCATTTGGTGTGTATGCGTAAGGTCCTGAGCCGCTTTGATCATAAGCATAGTCAAATGTCCAATCCGCGAGTGTGGTCTGAGCAACTAATTGTAAACTGGTTGCCAAAAAAACAATAAAAAAAGCAGAAAAAGACCAATGCTTTTTTAGGTGTAAAGTTGATTTCATAATGTAATAATTTAGTTTAGTTTTATAATGTTGATTACAATAATACATTAAAAAAAATTAAAAAAAGAAAAATTTAGGTAATCGATTACATATTTTTTTTAAAAGTGCGAAAAAATCGGATATAACGCTTTCTTGTGATGGAATTTTATTTAAGAATAATGCTTGCTAAAAGGACTCAATATGTAGGATATTAGCCAATTATATTTTTGAAAAGAAGAAAAATTGTTGATAAACTAAAGTAAGATTGTGGTAAACTGAATGTCATTATATTGGGATTAAAAAAATTGCAAAATGAATCCATTTGGTGTAATTATTTTTATTTCAAATTTTATATTCATTGTCACATTAAGCCTGTCGAAATGTATTTTTTATATGCCTACGACAAGCTATTGGATTAGCATCATTATACTTTATAAAGTTTGTTAAAAAAACAAACACTTTTAGAGTTATGAAAAAACACATTTGAAGTACGAGTTTAAAAGAGCTAGCCGACAAATCATAGATTATTATAAATGGCATAATAACCCAAGATACCTTCAAACCTAAAGTATCAATACTAAAAATGTAACATTAAATAGTATATATGTATTGATATATAACTAAATCATAAAATGAAAATATAAGCATTTACATATAAAGAATTATCAAAATTTGTAAAAGCACATAGAAAGGAAGTCAACCTTGTATTAAGCATGTTCAGTCATGAACTAGCCCTGTGGATTCAAAAAACCTTAAAATAGTTAGAAGCCAGAAATTGTTCTTGATTCCATCCTATGTCGTTTGTACACAAAAAGATTAAAAGAACTAAAACTCTGTGAATCCTTGATTTATTAGTAGTCCTAAAGATACAAATCCCGAACTATATCATAGAAGATTTAAGGCTTCTGAGCCATTTATGATGCATATACCTATAATCTATATATTCCAATAGCTTTTATTGTAGATTAATTTATAATATTCTATTTTTGGCTGCTGTATGCATTTCAAAAACAAAAAACATACCATCACCTTTTTCTTCATCATTGCTTTCTTCTTGTTGAAAGTAGTGAACCTGCATGCTTTTGAGCATATTTCCGATCAGGATGACGATTTTGGGAAATGTGACACCTGTGAGTTATATACTATCAAACAGCACCATAATCCCATAACGGTTACTCCTGAAGTTCCCGCGTTTACGCCACCAGTCTTTCCCAAGGCAGAACACCTACCGGCAACTTATAGCGCACTGGTATCAAAAATTCAAACACGGGGATATTTTTTCAATAAGCCTCCTCCTGTCGTTTCTTAGATTACAATAGCATTTTAAGCTGTGAAATATCCCGAAAAAGCCTTTTCGGGCAATTTTTTCATTCACATTATTTTCATTATTAACGTATTGGCAATGACTCTAGGTTATTGCTACACATTTTCGCATGCGGAAGAACTTTATGCCCGATTCTGGTACATGATGACAAAAGACCAGTTAAACTCAGGTATGGACTTCTTTTTAAATATTGTTTATACATAATTAAAATCCAAACACATGATCATTACAAAAGAGCTTTCAAAAAAATATAATGGCTATACAGCCCTGAACAATCTGACCCTTAGTATAAACGAAGGTGACATATTTTGCCTGCTCGGAGCCAATGGTGCGGGTAAGACAACGACCATTAATATTCTTCTGGGGTTTATCTCACCATCTTCCGGCGAGGCTAGCATAAATGGTTTTTCCGTAACGGAACATGCTTCGGAGATCAAAAAAAATGTAGCCTATATTCCCGAAACGGTTGCCCTGTACCCCAACCTTACCGGAATGGAAAACCTGAAATTCTTCTCATCCCTTGCTGGGTATAAACTCCATCAAGACGAAGTATCACAATTACTAACAAAGGCCGGGTTACAGGAAAACGCCCATCAAAAGCCTTTACGCAGCTACTCCAAGGGAATGCGCCAAAAAGTGGGTATTGCCATTGCATTGGCCAAAAATGCCAAAGTGCTGCTGCTCGATGAACCCATATCAGGTCTGGATCCGAAGGCAGCCAATGAATTCTCCGCAATCCTAAAAGAACTTTCAGCTGGAGGGACAACCATTTTAATGGCTACGCACGACATTTTCCGGGCGAGGGAGGTCGCCCATCGGATTGGCATTATGAACGAAGGAAACCTCGTGAGCGAACTGGAAGCCCATAACATTTCGGCAAACGAACTGGAACAACTGTATTTAAAAACCGTATAAAAACACATCAATTCATGACACGATTATTTACCATAGCATTTCTTATTCTTTTCAATTACTCCTGGTCACAAACCATTACAGGAAAGGTTCTCGATACGGAAACCGGCACCCCCATTCTCGGTGCTTCCGTAACCCTTGTGGGCACTACCCTCGGCACCGTTACCGATGATGACGGCAATTTTTCACTGGAAGGGAAAGGAACTATCCTGGTTTCGTATATCGGGTATAAAAGTTATCGGACCAAAGCAAGCAATAATTTTCTGAATATCCAATTATCCCCAGAAACTATGGAATTACAAACCGTTGAGGTTGTAGGCAGGACCTTAAGGAGTTATGACAGCAAATATTCCTTTTCCGCCACAAAAACAGCCATGGAAAATAAAGATATCCCACAGGCCATTAGTACAGTGACCAAGGAATTAATTGCCGATCGACAAGCTTTCCAACTCGCCGATGCCGTTAAAGTGGTCAGTGGTGTTACACCTTCCAGTTATTACAACCAATACAACATCCGCGGAATAAGCCAGAATGAAGAAGGGCAGATCATCAATGGTATGCGTACACGGCAGTTTTATTTTTTACAGCCTTTAACCACCAATATAGAACGTGTAGAGGTTATTAAAGGCCCTGCAAGTGCCACTTTTGCCAGTGTAGATCCAGGAGGGAGTATCAATATGGTTACCAAAAAGCCCTTGCCCGTAGAACGGAAAGAGGTAAGCATCGGAGTGGGGAGTTTTAGTACTTTCACCGGAACATTGGATTTTACCGGTCCTTTAAATGAATCGAAAACATTGCTCTACCGCATCAACGGAGCCTACCGGGAAGCGCGTTCCTATAGGGACTTGGTCAACAATAAAACTATTTTAATTTCTCCTTCGTTTAGTTATATCCCCGATGATAAAACCGCTATCAACGCCGAGCTTATTTACAACGACATGAACGGCGTCTTGGACAGGGGCCAGCCTATTTTTGGGGCCGAAGCCGGTGTTACTAATCTGAAAAGCACCCCCATCAGCATGAATTTGGGTGCACCTAACGACTTTTTTAGGTCTAAAGAGCTTATTATCATGGGAAATATCATCCATAAGTTCAACTCCAATATCAGTTTCAACACTTCCTATATGAAACAATCGTGGACGGAAGACCTGCAGGAACACCGTACCACAGGAGCGTTTGCAATAGATATAAACAATGAGCCCGTGACTTCCTTGGCCGCCATGCAATTTGTGCAACGCGAACAATACTGGAATATAGATAACGTAAGCAGCTATTTTAATTTTGATTTTAAGACCGGAAGCATCAATCACAAACTTCTCATAGGTTATGATTTACATTACTGGGAAAAGACAAAAGGCGGCGGACAAAACGCAGCCCGAGGGTTTCTACTGAAAGATGGCACAGCAGTTCGAACTTTTGATGTATCCAATGCCGATGACTATCAAACCATAGAAATTGATGGGACTACATTACCAAGACCGAATGTCAACCATGTTGACTTGAACAATCCCAGTCATGAGATTAGGAGTATTCAGGACTACACGATGAATTCGCGTATAGCCATCCCTTCGGCACTTACCACAAACAATGCCATATATATACAAGAGCAATTACAGTTTAAGCAATGGACTTTGCTTTTCAGTCTTAGGCAAGAGTGGTTTAAGGATATCACCCATTACGAAACCCCAAATGAAACCTCTTTTGAGAATCAAAAACTAATACCGAGAATGGGGCTCACTTATGCCGTAAATGACAATATTAACGTCTATGGTACTTATCTGAAAGGTTTTCAGCCCCAGTCAAATACGACAACTCTTTTACCAAGCACGGCCAATTTTTTATGGTCGAACGTTTCTGCCGCACTGTTCAAACCTTTGAGCAGTAACCTAAAGGAAGTAGGAGTAAAAATCGATCTGTTTCATAAGCACATGAGCTTGAATGCCTCTGTGTATGAAATCAACCAAAAAAACATACTGATGAGCGCCAACGACCCTTCCCAACCCGATCTGCTTGTACAGCGTGGAGCCGATAGGAGCCGTGGTTTTGAAATGGATATCACAGGCTATATCAATCCAGATTGGCAGATTATCGCTTCCTACAGCTATATAGATGCGAAGATCGTAAACGATGCTAATGAAGATTTGATTGGTCAGAGAAAGGAAAACACCCCTAAAAATAGTGCTAACCTGTGGACCAAGTACAATTTTAGCAATTCATCAGCCTTAAAAGATCTAGGGATTGGGTTTGGCGTACAGCACCAGAGCAGTAAAATACCCTGGTTCACCCGTGATTTCGAAGTGCCGGCATTTACCATCTTCGATGCTGCTGTGTATTACGCACCGAGCCATAGCAATGTCCGAGTGGCCTTAAATATCGGAAACCTATTTAATACCACCTATTGGTTAGGGGCGCAAAACTACCTGCGTTTGTTTCCGGGAGCTCCCAGAAACGGTTCACTCACCCTGAATTATAGATTTTAAAGCACTTTCAAAACTTTAACCATGATAAAGAACGCAAAAGTACATATTGCAAAACTGTTTTGGAAAATAACATTTAAGAATAGGGCTGTTTTTATCCTGGCCTTTATCATCGGGATTTTATTAGCCTATGCTATTTTTTCTGGATGGGAAAATTTTAAGACCCAGGAAACGATCAGGGCAAAATACCAGGAACAGGCTAGGCAGGACTGGCTCGACAATCCCGATAAACACCCCCACAGAATGGCACACTACGGGCATTTTGCCTTTCGCCCAAAAACCCCGCTAAGTGTTTTTGATTTTGGCATGGAAAGCTTTCTGGGCAGCTCTATTTTTTTGGAAGCCCACGTTCAGAACCCTACCAACTTTTCCGAAGCGGAATTTTCCACAGGGATGTTGCGATTTGGGGAAATAAGCGTTGCTATGATCCTTCAAATCCTATGGCCTCTACTCATTTTCTTTTTAGGATTTCAAAGTATCGCCGCCGAAAGGGAGAACGGCACATTAAAGATTCTCATGAGTCAAGGGTTAAGTCGGAAGCAGTTATTGACAGGCAAAAGTCTGGGGATGATTCTCGTGATGTCCACCCTATATTTTCCAGTGATCATCACTACCGTACTTCTTTGGGCACTGCTTCAGAAAATGAGCATCGGTATGGATGAAGTATATAGGCTTTTGCTTATTATAGGGATGTATTTCTTATATCTGTGTATTTTCTGTATTATAGCGGTTATCATCTCCGCATGGAGCAAAACCTCAAAAACAGCACTTACCTCGTCCATGGGCATATGGTTGTTGCTCACCATTTTGTTGCCGAGAGCTGGTCAGTCCCTAGGGTCTTATTTATACCGTTCCCCGTCTAAAGCTAAGTTCCAGGCGCAAATAGAACATGACGTTCTAAAAACCGGGGACAGTCATAATCCGAATGATCCGCACTATCAGGCCCTCAAAGATTCTGTCCTCGCTGTCTATAATGTGGATTCTGTTGCACAGTTACCTTTTAATTACAGTGGACTTGTGATGAAAGAAGGAGAGAAAATCACAGCTAGAATTCACAATGAACACCTCAAAAAATTACGAGGGATATATGCACGGCAAAATAGCTTTTCGCAGTATTTAGCTTTCCTTAATCCCTATATGGGCATAAAGAACCTATCCATGGCTTTGTCGGGTACAGATTATAATTCCTTCACAGCTTTTCAGGATCAGGCAGAAGAATATAGGTACCACTTGGCCCAAAGCCTGAATGAGCTGCAAATAAAGCATATCAGTAATACGACCAAGAGTTCGGCAGACCCTGCCAGCATGCTCGATAAAAAACACTGGGCGCAAATCGAGGATTTTAAATACCGCCCACTCAAGATAGGAACTGCTTTCCGGAGTGAACTTATCTCCTTTTTGTCGCTCCTGTTCTGGGTATTGTTGCTCGCACTGGTACTCAACCGATTTTCTAAAACCTTAAAAATACTGTAATGAAACCGACATGACTAAAATGATCATTTTAATCATCAAAACTTCTCTTGAACCTGTTTTGGGAGGTTACATGACACCATTAAAAAAACAATAAAAAATAAACATGAAACTGCTATTTATAAATTTTACCCGTTCCAACAGTGTAAAGATCGGACTGTCCTTTATCGTTCTGGCTGGTATCATAAGCCTTTTGGTAGGAAAACAACATATTGAAAAAATAAACCGGAGTGTTGACGAAACCATCCAGTACCAGAGGGAACATATAGAACGCCATGCCGAATACAACAAGGACGATCTGGGTCTGATGCTGTATTACATCAAGTTTTCACTGGTGAACAGCACCACGGCATTAAATGCCCTATCCATCGGGCAGCGCGACGTTAACCCCTCAGTGAAAAGCGTCACCATACGTACTCTGGAAGCCCAGAAATACGATGCCGACCTTAACAATCCGTACAACCTGCTTATCGGCAATATTGATTTTAGTTTTGTGCTTATTTTCCTGTTTCCCCTGCTTATCATTTCCTTTACCTATAATTTGGTGTCCGAAGAAAAAGAAAGCGGTATCTGGAAGATCATTGCCGTGCAGAGTAAAAATCCTTTGGGGTTTGTGCTAAGAGCTTTCGGTGTACGACTATTGGTAACTTTGGGAGTATTACTGCTTTTATATGCCATTGCCGATCCAGTATTGGGTATAGCACTGGATGCGGATTTATGGAAATTCTTTCTGGCTTCCGTTTTATATATCCTGGTATGGTTTTCCATCTGTTTTTTCGTGGGATCACTGCAAAAAAGCTCCAACTTTAATGCAATTATCATGCTCTCCATATGGATCCTGCTTGTATTTGTTCTGCCCGCAGCCATCAATAATGATCTGCAGAACAGGTATCCGCTTCCGGAAGCACTTGAAACCATGGTGAAACAACGAAAGGGCTATCATGAAAAATGGGATATGGACAAAGAATCGACCATGCAGAAATTCTATGCGCATTATCCTCAATTTGAAAAATATACCCTGCCCGAAGGTGATTTCAGTTGGCTCTGGTATTATGCCATGCAGCAAATGGGAGATGACGAAACCTCGGAACAATCTGGAATGCTAAGAGAAAAACTCGGGCTAAGAAACACTACGGCTTCCTGGGTTGCGCAATTTATCCCGACGCTCCATCTGCAGCTTTCACTCAATGATATTGCCAAATCAGGATTGGATAATCAGTTACGATTTTTGGATGAAACAGGACGGTTTCACGAACGACTGAGGCTTCACTTTTACCCGAAAATATTTGAAGGAACCTCGGTGACCTCTGAAAACTGGGACGATCTCAAAGTAGAAGCTTTTTCTGATGGAAGCACACTGGGTGGAATGAGATTATACACACCCTTGCTCATTTTCATTGTGCTTTTTGGTGTCCTTGGCTGGTTTATTTTCAAAAGGAGGCTACACCTTCTTTGATGAATTCACAATCCTTTTAATGGACGAAAACCAAATAATTTTAACTTGAACAAATTGTGGATCCGTAATCCAATTTATATTGTTTGCAAACAAAAAGGCTTCAAAGGGTTAAAACGCTATGAAGCCTTGATTTTATTAGTGATTCCGTCTGGGCTTACTTCGGCTACACTCAGCATAAACTTCGCCCTTAAAATTTTAAACAAAAAATCCTTCCGATGAAGAAGGATTTTAAAAGTGGTCCCACCTGGGCTCGAACCAGGGACCACCTGATTATGAGTCAGGTGCTCTAACCAACTGAGCTATAGGACCTATTTCGTATATTTTACCATCTTAAAACAGCATCACACCGAAATTGGCTGCGAATTTAATACTAATTTTAAAACTCTACAAGAAATTTATTCTTTTAAACTAATTTCTTGACACAACTCTATAAGAACACCATGCGTAGTCTTGGGATGCAAAAAAACAACCAGCTTATTATCAGCGCCTTTTTTGGGTATTTCGTTTAAAACAACAAAACCTTCATGGGTCAATCTTTTTACTTCAGCTTCAATATCATCGACATCAAAAGCGATATGATGAATGCCTTCTCCTTTTTTGTTAATAAACTTCGCTATAGGGCTATCATCATTTGTGGCTTCCAAAAGTTCTATCTTATTGTTTCCCACCATAAAAAACGATGTTTTAACACCTTCGCTTTCTACAATTTCAGTCTTATAACATAATTCACCAAATAGTTTGGCATACAATTCATTAGCGTCGTCTAAGTTTTTAACGGCTATTCCTATATGTTCAATTTTATTCATTTACCAATTCTTTATAGTAAGATACAAATTTTGTAAACCTAAAAGCAAGATAATCTTTAAATAACCGCTATTTTTGCATTCTAAACCTTTAATAGGTATTAAAATGAGTAACGTAGAGGAAAGTCAAAGACAAAAAAAAATAGGATCGGTTTTACAACGCGATTTAGTTGAAGTGCTACAAGGTGCCGCTACACAAGGCGGTTTACATGGTATATTAATATCGGTATCTAAAGTTAAAGTAACAGTCGATTTATCGGTTGCTAAAGTATATTTAAGTATTTTTCCTAACGATAAAGCAAAAGAATTGTTGGTGGGAATCAAGTCAAACACACCGTTAATTAGACACGAATTGGCGCAACGCACTAAAAACCAGTTACGCCGTATGCCTAATTTGGAGTTTTTTGTAGACGATTCTTTAGAATATATCGACCAAATTGACAAATCTTTAAAAGGGCAAGAAAACCCTATTAAAGACCCCTCTATTTTAGACAAAAGGAAAAAATCTTAATTAAAAATTGAATGTCCCCTTATATATAGCAAAACGTTATTTACGCTCAAAAAGCAGTAACAATGCCATTAATTTTATTACCATTATAGCCGTTATTGGTGTTATTTTAGGTTCTGCTTCCTTATTTATTGTGCTTTCTGGCTTTTCGGGTTTAAAAGATTTCACACTTCAGTTTTCTAGCATAATAGACCCTGATTTGAAAGCTGAAACGGCTAAAGGAAAATCGTTTATTTTAACCAAGGACGATGTGAGCAAGCTTAATAAGTTAAGTGACATTGCCCAATATGCTAAAATTGTTGAAGAACGCGTTATTATAGCGTCTCAAGATAAGAATACCATCGCCACTATTAAAGGTGTTGATGAACATTTTAAACAAGTCGTTAGTTTTGATACCGTTATAGAACACGGTAATTGGATAGAGCCAAAATCACGACAAATCATGGTTGGTTGGGGTATTGCAAACAGTTTATCACTAGGTATTTTAGATTACGTAAACCCTATAAACATCTATGTTCCAAAACCAGGAAAAGGACAAATAACCTCCACAAAAAATGCATTTAACAGCATTAACGTTATTAATGTTGGGGTGTTTTTTATTAATGAAAAACTAAACGACACCTATGTGTATGCTCCTATAGATTTGGCTCAAAATCTTTTAAACTACGAACCCAACCAAATAACTGCCATAGAGTTTAAGCTTAAGGAAGGCGTAGATGAAACCCTTGCAAAAGAACATATTCAAGCCATTTTAGGCGATAAAGTGGTTATAAAAAACAGGGCGCAATTAAACGATGCCCTTTATAAAATGCTTAACACCGAAAATTTAGCGGTTTATTTAATTTTTACATTGGTGTTAATTATTGCCTTTTTTAATGTTATAGGTTCGTTAATTATGATGATGCTAGACAAAAAACGAAGCCTCAATACCCTATTCAATATCGGTATAACCGTCAGGGACATTCGCCGCATTTTCTTTTACCAAGGAAGTTTAATGAGTATTGTGGGTGGTTTTATAGGCTTACTAATTAGCCTTATTGTCGTGTATCTTCAAAAAACATTTTCGTTGGTTATGATAACCCCGTCACTGGCTTACCCCGTAAACATTAAAATTGAAAACTTATTTATTGTGTTTATAACCATTTCGGTTTTGGGTATTATTGCTTCAAAAATAGCATCGGCACGCATTACAAAGTCTTTGGTAGAAGAAGCGCATTAATTTGGGCGAGTTGCCATAAAAAAATGGCAAACAGGCTGTCCGCTATATCTTTTTTGCTTTTATTGGCAAAAAAGGATGCCGCTTCCATCCTTCTCACAAAAACCATCTCGTTTTACAAAAACCTTAAAAATAAGCCGATGCGCATGAGGTTGCCCGCAAAAGCGCTAGTAGTGTATAACGCGGCGGCTTACCATTTGCCCAAATAAAAAATTATTCTGTAAATTGATAATTGGCAAACTGTTCCAATACCTCATCAAAGGCCGCAAACACATCTTCAGGGCGGTCACTGGTAACCATTTTGGTTCTTAATTCTTTAAAATGTGGAATGTTTTTAAAGTAATTGGTGTAATGGCGACGGGTTTCAAAAACGCCCAAGGTTTCGCCTTTCCAATCGATAGCCATTTGCAAATGACGACGGGCTGCCTCAACACGCTCTTCAATGGAAATGGGTGCTAAATGTTCGCCTGTTTTAAAATAGTGCTTTACTTGTTTAAAAAACCACGGATTGCCAATGCTGGCACGCCCTATCATGGCACCATCAAGTCCGTAACTATCACGCATTTCCATAGCTTTTTCTGGGGTGTCAACATCACCATTTCCAAACACGGGAATGTGCATGCGTGGGTTGTTTTTTACTTCGGCAATGGGTTTCCAGTCGGCATGACCTTTGTACATTTGGGCACGGGTGCGCCCATGTATGGCAATGGCTTTGCAGCCGACATCTTGCAGTCTTTCGGCTACTTCAAGAATTTTTATGGAATCGTAATCCCAACCCAAACGGGTTTTTACGGTTATGGGTATGTTGGTACGTTTTACCATTTCTTTAGTAAGCTGTTCCATCAAGCAAACATCTTTTAAAATGCCAGCGCCGGCGCCTTTGCTTACTACTTTTTTTACGGGACAACCAAAGTTGATATCGATGATATCTGGTTGGGATTTTTCAACAATATCAATGGTTTGAAGCATGCTTTCTAAATTGGCTCCAAATATTTGAATGCCGACCGGTCGCTCCTTTTCATAGATATCCAACTTCATAACGCTTTTGGCAGCATTACGTATTAAGCCTTCACTCGATACAAACTCGGTGTACACCACATCTGCACCTTGTTCTTTGCACAAGGCACGAAATGGTGGGTCACTCACATCTTCCATAGGCGCAAGAAGCAATGGAAAATCGGGAAGTTGTATGTTGTCTATTTTTACCACGTCAAAAATTTTGGTGTAAAATTAGTGTTTTTTGAGTAATTGTTTATCTTCATCATCATCAAACTCTAATCCATTACTTTTTTTTTGAAGATTCCTTTTGAACCCTTAATTTTTGGTTATCATATTAATAGCCACTTAGTTTTAGAATACTTGGCTTTTTTTGTAGCCTATAGATATTATGTTTTTTTGAGAAAAAGACATGTGGATTCCATTACTTCAATGAATCGTCTTTCCATTATTCTTGGCGCTGCCATTGGTGCTTTAATTGGTTCTCGATTGGTTGGATTTTTAGAAAACCCAATGATTGAATTTTCAAAAGAAAACATCATCCAACTATTAAACACCAAAACCATTATGGGCGGTTTGTTTGGTGGATTACTTGGTGTGGAATTAGCTAAAAAGATTATTGGCGAGTCGAAATCTTCTGGCGATTTGTTTGTATTTCCTATTATTCTAGGCATTTTTATTGGTAGAATTGGCTGTTTCCTATCGGGTGTCAATGAGTTTACTTATGGTAATGCGACATATTCAATCTTCGGAATGGATTTAGGAGATGGTATATTGCGCCACCCAACGTCGCTTTACGAATTGGTGTTTTTGATACTGCTGTTTTTCAGCTTAAAATACATTAAAAATAATTTCAGCTTAGAAAATGGCGAACACTTCAAATATTTTATGCTGCTGTATTTCGGATTCCGTTTTTTTATAGAATTTTTAAAACCCAATATCTTTTATGTATTTGGTTTAAGTAGCATTCAAATATTATGCATAATTTGTTGGCTTTATTATTACAAATTCATCTTTCAAAAACTAAAAAATGCCAACTAGAAAATATACCTATTACGATTTTACTTTAAGTTTGTGTCCAGACTGTTTAAAACGGGTTGACGCCAAAATTGTGTTTGAAGATGGCAATGTTTATATGTTAAAACGTTGTAACGAACATGGTCATAGCAAAGTATTAATTGCCGATGATATTGAGTACTACAAAAACATACGCAACTACAATAAACCCAGTGAAACGCCGTACACTTTCAATACAAAAACACATTACGGTTGCCCTTACGATTGCGGTTTGTGTCCAGACCACGAGCAACACAGTTGCCTAACCGTTGTAGAGGTTACCGATAGATGTAATCTAACTTGTCCAACCTGTTACGCAGGTTCCTCGCCCACTTATGGCCGCCACCGTACGTTAGATGAAATTAAAAAAATGCTCGATACCATTGTTAAGAACGAAAAAGAACCCGATGTGGTACAAATTTCGGGAGGCGAACCCACAATTCATCCACAGTTTTGGGAGATTTTAGATTATGCCAAATCACTTCCCATTCGCCATTTAATGTTGAATACCAACGGTATAAAAATTGCAAAGGATATCGCTTTCGCGGAAAAATTAAAAACCTACGCCCCCGATTTTGAAATCTATTTACAGTTTGATTCGTTTGATGATCGTGTTTTACAAGAATTACGAGGCGCCAATTTAAGTGACATCCGAATGAAAGCACTTGAACATTTGAATGCCGTAAACCTTTCAACAACTTTAGTGGTAACACTTCAAAAAGGCTTAAATGACAATGAAATAGGACAAATAATAGATTTTGCTTTACAACAAAAATGTGTAAGAGGCGTCACGTTTCAACCTACTCAAATTGCCGGAAGATTAGAACATTTTAATCCCGAAACCGATAGAATGACACTTACTGAAGTGCGTCGAAAAATATTAGAGCAAACCAGTATTTTCAATCCCGATGATTTACTGCCTGTACCTTGTAATCCTGACGCTTTAGTTATGGGGTATGCTTTAAAACTTGGAGGCGACGTTTTTCCGCTAACGCGTTATATCAACCCAAATGATTTGTTGGATAATAGCAAAAACACGATTATTTACGAGCAAGATTCGCAACTTCAAGAAAAAATGATTGAACTTTTCAGCACAGGAAATTCTGTTGAAGTTGCCGAAGAAAACCTAAAATCCATCATGTGTTGCTTACCAAATATTGATGCGCCCAATCTGGGTTATGATAATTTATTTCGTATTATTATCATGCAGTTTATTGATGCTTATAATTTTGACGTACGTGCCATTAAAAAATCGTGTGTACACATCGTCAATAAAGACAATAAAATAATCCCTTTTGAAACGATGAATTTATTTTATAGGGATGATAAAAAAGAACGATTAGAGGAACTTCGAAAAGATTTGTAATATGGAACTAGTACTGGTAACAATAATTGCTTTAATAATTTCCCATATTCCTGCAATAATCATGTTTATCGTTGGTAAAAATATAAGTCTTCGAAAACCAAAAACCTCAAAAATATTATATATTCTTGCAACAACCTATACTATTATAGGTTTAGGAATTTGCGGAACTATACTAACAAACTTATGATGTAATGAACCCGTACTCACTTGAAATAGGAAATTTAGACGGCATATTCGTTTTAATAATTGCCATTATGTTGGGACCAGCAATTCTGTTGGCTATTATTGGTTTTGCACTAAGAAAAAACAATAAAAAGGCCTCAAAGGTGCTTTTTATATTAGCTGCTGTTTACGTGATTGTAAGTTTGGGTATTTGTGGTAGCATGATAATTTAAACTTTTACTTTTCAATAGTATAAAACACCTT
>LLBY010021371.1_pt4 | contig 19554 bp, 18 predicted proteins | sample 1489401 | NCBI WGS metagenome assembly LLBY01 (sample SAMN04092656, study PRJNA295927) | soil metagenome | biome: Soil prokaryotic community; feature: Bulk soil; isolation source: soil from tomato rhizosphere | host: tomato cultivar Hawaii 7996 | place: South Korea | collected 2011-11-01 | reverse complement strand
TCGAGCAGGGCTTCGCCGAGGCCGACCACGTCTTCGAGCACACGTTCCGAACCCCGGGCAGCAGTCATGCCGCCCTGGAGCCGTTCGTCTGCGTCGGCGAGATCGGAGAGAAAGGCCTGATCACGGTGCACTCGGCGACCCAGAACCCGTCGATCATCCAGATCGAGCTGGCGAGGCTCTTCGGGGTCCCCGAGAACAAGATCCGGGTGCGGACGGCATTCCTGGGGGGTGGCTTCGGCGCCAAGCTCTATCCCAAACTGGAGCCGCTCGCTGTCGTCTGCGCCATGCTCACCCACCGTCCGGTGCGAATCGCGCTCACCATGGAGGAGCAGTTCTTCACTCTCACCCGACACGCCACCACGATCACATTGAGGACCGGGGTCAGATCGGACGGCACCATCGTGGCTCGTCATTGCGACGTGAAGTGGAACACCGGGGCGTACGCCGACATCGGGCCCCGTGTGGCTCAGAAGACGGGTTTCACCGCCGCCGGGCCCTATGACATCGAGCACGTGTCGATCGATTCGCAGTGTGTCTACACCAACCTCCCACCCGCGGGCGCGATGCGGGGCTTCGGGATCCCGCAGGTGGCATGGGCCTACGAGTGCCAGACCGACATCATTGCCTCCGAGCTCGGCATCGATCCCCTCGAGTTCCGGGAGCGCAACGTGATGCGCAACGGCCGCGTACATGCCTCGGGGACGACGATGGTCGGCGCCGGAACCGAAGAGGTGCTCGGGATCCTGCGCAGTGCGTCGCAGTGGGGCGAGCCGATCGACCGCGGCCAGGGTCGGGTGCGGAGAGGCCGGGGTGTCGCCTTCTCGCTCAAAGCGGCGATGACGCCGTCTACATCGGTGGCGATGGTGAGTCTCTCCGGGGACGCAAGTTGCACGGTGGTGTGTGGGACGGTGGACATGGGGCAGGGGTCTGACACCGCCTATGCCCAGATCGTCGCCGAGGTGCTCGGCCTCGAGGCGGAGGACGTGGTCGTCCTCCACCCCGACACCCAGGTCACCCCGTACGACATGGGGACCCTCAGCTCCCGATCGCTCTACCACATGGGCAACGCCCTGATCCAGGCGGCCAACGAGGTGCGGGGGCAGCTACTGGCTCACGCCTCCGTGGTGATGGGAAGACCGGAGGAGGACCTGGAGCTCGGCGAGGGGGCGGTGATCGCTCGGGGCGGATCGCGTCTGACCCTCCCCGACCTGATGAGGCACCGGTTCGGGATGCAGGCCGGCAATGTGATCGGACGCGGCGAGTTCACCCCCAGCTACCGGCCCCCCGATCCGGAGACCGGGCAGTCACCCGACATGGCGGCGTTCTGGATGGTGGGGGGTGCTGTCGCCGAGGTGTCGGTGGATCTCGACACCGGTGCGCTGAAAGTCGACAAGCTGGTGGTGGTCGGAGACTCGGGCAGGGCCATCAACCCGGCGGTGGTTAGGGGTCAGTTCACCGGAGCGGCGACCATGCAGCTGGGGATGACCCTGTCGGAGGAGATGATCTACGAGGACGGGCAGCTGACCAATGCCGGCCTCGCCTTCTATCGAATCCCCGGGATGCTCGACATCCCGGACGACTTCGGCAGCCTTCTCATCGACTTGCCCTCCGAAGGCGACGCCCCGTTCGGGGCCAAGGGAGTGGGCGAGAGCGGAGGGTTCGCGGTCGCTCCGGCAATCGCCAATGCCCTCCATGATGCGACCGGGATCCGGGTTCACGATCTGCCTCTGACCAGCGAGCGCATCTGGCAAGCGCTGCCGGACCAGGTGACCACCCCGGGAAGTGAGACCTGATGGCGGGCGAGCGCCGAATCCGGGTCGTGCTCAACGGAGAGGAGACGGAGTGGGTGGTTGCGCCCTACGAGATGCTGAGTGACGTACTGCGCAGGGAGCGTCTCTACGGGTGCCGGGAGAGCTGCGGGGTAGGTGTCTGCGGGGTCTGCACCGTGCTCGTCGACCAGAGTGCGGTGGCCAGTTGCATCATGCTGGCTCAGGTCCTCGACGGGGCGACCATCGAGACCATCGAGGGCGTGGGTCGGCCCGGGAACCTCAGCGGGCTCCAGCAGGCGTTCGTCGAGGAGGCGGGGCTCCAGTGCGGGTTCTGCACACCCGGGATGGTGCTCACGGCCACCCAGCTGCTCCGGGAGAGCCCGGCGCCGAGCGAAGACGAGATCGCCCACTTCATGGCGGGAAACCTGTGCCGATGCGGCGCATACCCGGAGATCGTCCGGGCGGTGCGCGCCGCCGCTGAGATGTCCGGGGGCGGTGCCGACTCCTGATCCGCTCAGATCCGGGCGAACAGGTCCCCTTCGAGGATGCGGGCCACGGTCCCGGGGTGCTCGGCCGGGCTGAGATGGGCGCAGTTGGGGATGACATGCAGGGTGGCCCCGGCTATCCGCTCCCGCATGGCCTCGGCATGGGTGAGGTCGGTGGCCATGTCGTTCTCGCCCACCACGATGGTCGTCGGCACATCGATCTGTCGTATCCCGTCACGGAGATCGACGGCCCCCATCGCCCGGCAGGTGGCCACGTAGGCGTCCACGTCGCTGGCCGACCACACCTTTCCCAACCTCTCACCGACCTCGGGATGGCTCTCGTTGAATTCGGCGGTGAACCATCTCGCCACCTGAAAGTCGACCAGGGCCGCCATTCCGTTCTCCCTGCCATTCTGCGCCCGCGTCTCCCAGTTCTGCGGTGCTTGCTCGCCGTACCAGCAGGTCGTGTCCAGAAGGCCCAGACCCCGCACCAGGTCCGGGTGACGGACGGCGGTGGCCTGGGCGACGCAGCCTCCGAGTGACAGGCCGAGGACCAGAGCCGGAGCCACTCCCTGTCCCTCGATCAAGTCGGCGACGGCGTCGGCCATCGCCTCGATGCTCATGTCGTCCTGGATGGGGGACTCGCCATGACCGGGCAGGTCCACGGCGAACACGTCGAAACGGTCGGCGACGTGTGGGACGAAGTCATCCCACACCGAACGGTCCAGGGAGAGGGAGTGGAGGAGGACCAGGGCGCCGTCGGTGCCACCTTGGTGGCGGTCGAAGTCGAGCATTCGGCGCTCAGTCCACCCGGTCCGGGATTACCTCCCGGACGATGTCGAGGAACTCCTCGTCGTCGAGCAGTCCCTTCTTCGCCAAGGACCTTCCCTTGACCTCGGCGAGGATCGCCTCGATCTCCTTGGTCTCGGCGTCGTTGATCCCGTGGCGTCCCAGCCAGATCGCCACCGAATCGAGACCGGAGCCCTTGCCGAGCACGATCTTGGGATCGGCCTGTCCGACCAGCTCGGGGCGGAACGGGAACGGCTCGAGCAGCTCGTCGCCGACGTTCTTCACCCAGGTGGCGATGATCCCCGACTCGACGTTGTAGAGCATGTCACCGGTCACCGGGCGATTCGCCGGTTGGGTGACGCCGGACAGATCCGCCACGAGTCGCGCGATCTCGGTGAACTTCTCGGTGGCGATGCCGGTGTCGATCCCGTACATGGTGAGCAGCGCCAGCACCGTCTCCTCGGTCGGCGCGTTCCCCGCGCGCTCGCCGATGCCGCTCACGGTGGTGTGGATCACCGACGCGCCTTCGGCCGCGGCGAGGATGCTGTTGGCCACCCCCATGCCGAAGTCCATGTGGAAGTGGGTCTCGAGAGGGACGTTCATCCGCTCCCTGACCCGTTGGGTGTAGTAGCGGATCGCGTGCGGCGAGGTGACGCCGAAGGTGTCGACCAGGGCGATGTTGTCGACATGACCTTCGGTTGCGACCGTCTCCAGGTCATCGAGCAGCTGGGTCATGGTGGATCGGGTGGCGTCGATGGGGAAGAAGGTGACCTTGAGGCCGTTCTCGTGGGCGTACTTCGTGGCCTCCACCGATGCCGCGATCGCCTTCTCCACCGGCCACTGGTAGGCCTTCTCGATCAGGTGATGGGAGGCGGGGACTTCCATCACCACGCCCTTGACACCGCAGTCGAGGGCGAGCTCGACGTCGGGGACCATGCAGCGACTGAAGGCGTAGATCTCGGTGGGCAGGTCTTCGGCCACCATTCGCTTGATGGCGTCGGCGTCGGATGGGGACACTGCGGGGAGACCGGCCTCGATGCGATGGATCCCGGCCTCGGCGAGGGCGGTGGCGATCCGGACCTTGTCGTCCGAGGAGAACTCGACCCCGGCCTGCTGCTCACCGTCCCGGAGCGTCACATCGTGGATCGTCACCTTCTCCGGGAAGTTGAATTCCCCCGATACCTCGGGGAGGTAATTCCATGGACTGGAGAACCACTTGTCGGTCTTCCAAGGCTCTTGACCCATCTCGACTCCTAACCCGTTCGACAGAGGGATCCTGCATCATATACGATCGCGCATGGTCCCTCCCCCCGATCCGTCCCTTGTCCCCTGATGAGGCCGAGAGCACTGTGGATCGGCGGTTACGGCCCGGAGCAGAGCTCCCACGGCGCGGGTTTGGACACGTTCCGGCGAATCGTGGAGACCGAGACCGAAGGGGAGGTGACGGTCGAGGTCACCTGGAACATCATGGACGACGGTCGTCCCAACACCGACCTCTTCGAACTGGTCGAGGCGGGCCACATGTTCCTCTGTTACTTCTCGTCCACCTATCTCGGGGACCGAGTCCCCGAGCTCAACATCCTCGAGACTCCGTTCCTGTTCCCGGACCTGGGCTCGGCGCACCGCGCCCTCGACGGGTCGCTGGGTCACGCCCTCTCCGAGGCGGTGCGTCGTGATACCGGCTTCGAGGCCCTCGGATTCTGGGACAACGGGTTTCGGCACCTCACCAATCGGCTCCGGCCGGTGCGTCTCCCCGATGACTGTCGCGGGATGACGGTGAGGATGCAGCCCAACCCCATCCACGAGGAGCTGATCCGTTGCTGGGGGGCGATTCCGGTGGCTGTGGAGCTGAGCATGGGCATACAGCTGATCTCTCGATTCGATGTCGATGCCCAGGAGAACCCTCTGGCCAACACCGTCGCCTACGGGGTCGACCGAGTCCACGGACACGTCACCATGACCGGTCATCTCTACGGCGCCCGGGGGCTGTTCGCCCATCGCCCGACGTGGGAGTCCTTCGACGACGGGATGAGGGACATCGTCTTCGGGGCGGTGCGCAAGGCAATCGAGGTCCAGCGCAGTGCAGCGGCCGAGATCGAGAGCGACTTGCGGAAGCGGCTCGCCTCCGAGGGAACCGAATTCGTCGACCTCACCGCGGAGGAGAGGGAGGCGTTCGTCGATGCCTCCCGCCCCGCCATCGACCTCGCCCGGAGAGCGGTCCCCGACAACCTCTACCAACTGGCGGTGTCGTGACTCTGCGATGGGACTTCGCCGATCGCGTGGTGGTGGTGACCGGTGCCGCGGTGGGGATCGGGAAAGCCTGCGCCGTCGGATTCGGGGCGGCCGGCGCCAAGGTCTTCGTGGTCGATGTCGACGAGCTGGGTGCCGGCACCGCAGCTGAGATCGACGAAGCGGTCTTCATCCGATGCGATCTGACGTCGGAGCCCGAAGTGGGCTCTGCCGTGTCACGGGTCGAGGAGGTGGCAGGCCGGATCGACGTCCTCGTCAACAACGCGGGTGGTTTCCCCACCGCCCGGGGAATCGAGGAGACGACCCTGGAGGAGTGGCGACACATCCTGGACTCCAATCTGACCTCGATGTTCCTGATGACTCGGGCGGCGTTGCCCCTGATACGTCGCTCCGACGCAGGCAGGATCGTCAACCTCGGCTCGTTGGCCGGGCAAACCGCCGGATGGAGGACCGCGCCCCCTTACGTCGCCGCCAAGGCAGGCGTCCACGGTCTGACCCGGGCTCTGGCCGCGGAGTTGGCACCCGAAGGGATCGTCGTCAATGCGGTGGCACCATCGGCGGTGCTCACCGAGCGCATCGAGCGTCTCCGCGACCGGGACGAGTTGGCAGCAACCGCGGCCTCCATCCCGCTCGGTCGCTATCAGAGCCCCGAGGAGGTCGCCGAGTGGGTGATGTTCCTCGCCTCGGCCGGGGTCGGGTTCATGACCGGGCAGACCGTCTCGGTGAACGGCGGTAGGTTCATGGCGTGAGGAAGGACGAGGGCCCATGGCCGAATTGATCAAGTTCGACGAGGCCGAGCCGGTGGCTCGGGGGGACGGCATCGAGAGTGTGCGGCTCACTCCCAACCCTCTCGATGACCAGGGCTTCGTCATGGGCGTCACCAGCTTCCCGCCCGGGACCTCCATCCGTCTCCACAGTCACAACACCATCGAGCAGGTGACGGTCATCGAGGGGGAGGGAATCGCCGAGCTCAACGGTGAGCGACACCCGGCCCGACCGTATGACACGACCCAGATCGCACCCGGCGAGTGGCATCGGTTCCTCAACACCGGCTCGACGACCATGCGCATCCTCTGGGTGTACGGGGACACCCACGTGACACGGACATTCGCCGACACCGGCGAGACGGTCGAGCAGTTCGAGCAGTGAGGTTCTCGTTCCAGCGGCTGGCGGGGTTCGCCGCCGCCGTCCTGGCCGCGGTCGGAGTGGACCCGGAACATGCCGACATCACCGCCCACCGGCTCCTCGAGGCCGACCTCCGGGGCCGCAGCGGTCACGGTCTGATCCGAATCCCCCAGTACGTGCCACGTATCGAGGCGGGGGGCATCAACCTGTCGCCCGAGATCGAGCTCCGGCGGGAGACCCCGGTCAGCGCCCTGGTCGACGGGGACAACGGTCTCGGTCAGGTGGTCATGACCCGGGCGGTTCGGACCGCGATGGACAAGGCGTCGGCGTCGGGGCTGGCCTGGGTGGGCACCGTGAACTCGAATCACGCCGGGGCGGCCGGTGTCTACACCTCGATGGCGCTCGAGCAGGACATGATCGGCATCTACCTGGCGGTGGCCAGCGCCAACGTGATGCCGCCGTGGGGCGGGAGCGAGCGACTGCTGGGGACCAACCCGATCTCGATCGCGATTCCGACCCGGGAAGAAGCGCCCTTCGTACTCGACATCGCCACCACGGTCACCTCGCACGGGACGATAAAGGTCCTGGCCCAACGGGGAGAGCAGATGCCCGAAGGATGGGTGGTCGACATGGAGGGAGAGCCGATCGTCGATCCGCACCGCGCCGATGAGGGGTTCTTGATGCCGATCGGCGGTTACAAGGGCTCCGGGCTGAACATGGCGATCGGTCTGCTGTCCGGAGTGCTGAACGGGGCTGCCTTCGGCTCGGAGGTGATCGATCACCGCGCGGTCCCCTCCCAGCCCGCCAATGTGGGTCAGTCGATCTTCGTGATGAGACCGGATCTGTTCCGGGACCTCGACGAGTTCAAGACCGACATCGACCGCCATCTCGCCGCGATGAGGGCCGCCGGGACCCGGGTTCACCTTCCCGGCCAAGGGGCGGCCCACACCCGGGAGGACCTCCTCGCCAACGGGATCCCCGTCGGGGACGTCCTCCTCGGCCAACTCCGTGAATTGGGGGACAGGCTCGGGGTGGGCGACCGTCTCCAGGACGAGTGATCAGACCGGGGGAGCAGGAAACGACCACCTGACATGGCCGGGTCCGATGTCGGCCAGGGTGGGGCAGCCGATGTTGGCCATGGTGGCCTCGATCTCGGCGCGGAGTATCGACAGGACCCGGGAGACGCCGTCCGCCCCGCCGATGGCGAGACCCCAGCACTGCAGGCGACCGATGCCCACGGCGCGGGCGCCCAGGGCCAATGCCTTGCACACCTCGGCCCCGCGGGTGAACCCACCATCGATGGCGACATCGACCCTCTGACCGACCGACTCCACTATCTCCGCCAGAGCCTCGATCGTGCTCAAGCCATGGTCCACCATTCGCCCACCATGGTTGGAGACCACGATGCCGGCGGCGCCGGCCTCGACCGCTCGAATCGCGTCCTCGGGGCTCATCACTCCCTTGATCACCACCGGGAGGTCGGTCCGAGCGACGAGCCACTCGAAGTCTGACCAGTCGAGACCGGGTCGGTACCGGTAGTCGATCCCCAGCTCGCGCAGGTTCACCGTGCCCTCGGGTGGCACCGACCAGGTGAATCCGTCCTCCAGGCTCGAGTCGCGTCTTCCCACGACCGGGGAGTCGACGGTGACACATATCCCGGCGAAACCGGCCGACTCGGCCCGATCCACGACGGTGGCCACCCAGTCCCGGTCGCCCATCACGTACAACTGGAAGAAGTGCCTCCCCGGGGCGGTGGCTGCCACGTCGTCCCACGGCGAGGCGGTGAGGATCCCGCAGAAGGTCGATGTCCCGTGATCCGCCGCAGCAGAGGCGGAGGCGAGGGCATCCCCGGGGTGATAGATCCCCAGCGCCGCCACCGGGGCCAGGACAACCGGGAACGACAGGGGGACCCCGACGAAGCTGGACCGGGTGTCGATGCGGCTCACATCCGCCAGCACCCGCGGGACGAGCGCCAGGCGGTTCAGTGCCGCCGTGTTCCGGCTCACGGTCACGCCGCTGCCCGCCCCGGCCGCCGCCCACTGGTACTTGCCCGGCTCGAGAACCTCCCGGGCCCGGGAGATGACCTGTCCGATGGTCGTGACCTGGTCCATATCGCGACTCATGGTGACGTCAGTACTCCACTGCGATCACGCGTCGCTCGGCGACGGAGCGAGCGATCGCCTCGCAGATCTGGGCGCTTCGCAAGCCGTCGAGACCAGATGCGTTCGGCTCGCGGTCCTCGAGGACCGCTGTGGTGAAGGCCGCGACCGCCAGGCGATGAGCTTCTGGCGCCGGATAAGCGGTCACGGTCTCCCCGGCATCGGTGAGGACTCTGAGCTCGCCGTCACTACGCGAGCGGGTGAACGACGACCCGACGATCCGGCCTTCGGACCCGTAGATCACGATGTCGTTGAGCGGATCGCGGAGCCGCTCGTTGGCGTCGAAGTGCACCAGGGCGCCGTTGGCGAATCGCAACGTCATCAATGCCTGCATCTCCACCTCACCGGTGCCCGGCGCGCGGTCGAACATGGCGACGACCTCCACCGGGTCTGAGGACAGCAGCACTCTGAGGAAGTCGAGACCGTGGACCCCTACGTTGTGGACCGTGCCGAGACCGGCGATCTCGGGATCTGCCCGCCAGTTGTCGTAGTGCCGTGGGCCGGAAGCCACTTGCACCTGCACCATCTCCACATCTCCGATGACGCCCTCGGCGATGAGACGGCTCACATCTTGCACCCACGGGAGGTGACGGTTGTGGAAGTTGATCCCCAGCCGGACCCCGGCCTCGGTGCAGGCATCGAGCGCCCGTCTCGCGTCGGGGACGTTGATGGCCAGCGGCTTGTCGCACAACACGTGTTTGCCGCTCCGGGCGGCGGCGATCACCTGCTCGGCGTGAAGCGAGTTGGGCGTGGCGATGAAGACTGCCTCCACCTCGGGATTCGCCAGCATCAGGTCGTAGTCGTCGTAGGCGTAGCGGACACCGAAATCGGAGGCGAAGTGCCGGGCCCGTCCCTGGTCGCGGCTCACCGCGGCCACCAGCTCGCAGTCGGGCTCTTCGACCATGGCCGGGGCGATGGTCGTCTTGACGATGTTGCCGATGCCGATGATGCCCCAACCCAGTGGTCCCCGGGTCTCGGCGCCCGTCCCGTCGTCGGTTGCCGGGGCAGTCATTCCAGACCCAGGAGCCGGGTCGGGTTGGAGGCGACGATCGATCGCTTCTCGCTGTCCGTCAGCTGGGGCAGCCCGTTCACCCAATTGACTGCATCGTGAAGATGCATCGGTGCCGGGTAGTCGGTGCCGAGGACCACCCGGTCGATGCCCACGGTGTCGATCAGATAGCGAAGGGCGGGGCCGCTGTAGGTGCAGCAGTCGTAGTGAAAACGGTCGAGATAGGCGCTGGGAGGCAGTTCCTGGATGAAGCCGTCCCCTCCGCCGAACGGCGGGGTCATCCCACCGTCAGGGCTCTCCAACGCCCCGGCGACCTTGTCCATGCGGGCGATCCCGAAGGCGGTGTACCCGCCACCGTGGGCGAGATACGGCTCGAGAGCCGGGCAACGGTCCATGATCCCGCCGAAGACGAGGGTGGCGTACACCAGTGCCCGTTCCGTGAGGTTGCCCACGGCGTTACCCAGCTTGTAGCGGCGGATTCTCTGGTTGACGATGGTGTCACCGCCTTGGTGGAAGAACAGGATGGCTCCCAGCTCCTCGGCGGCGAGGAAGAAGGGGAGGAACTCGGGCTCGTCGTAGGTGCGTTCCGCCACATGGTCGCTGATGATGGCCCCCTTCAGCCCGAGATCGTTGATCGCCCGGTCCAACTCGGCGATGGCGCTGCCGGGGTCCTGCATCGGGAGGGTGGCGAGACCGGCGAACCGGGTCGGATGCTCCTCGACCATCTCGGAGATCTCATCGTTGCACTCCCTGGCGATGCGCTTGGTCGTCTCGAGCTCGTTGCCGTACTGGTAGAAGCCAACGGTGGGAGTGACCAGCTGCATGTCGACACCGAGGCTGTCCATCTCCTCCAGCCGTTCGCTCAGCGACTTGTCGAAGCCCCCCAGACCCAGTTCCCCCGCCGTGGCGTCGAGACCGTGCCAGTGCCCTGCCTCCCGAATCGCCCTCTTGTATCGCTCGGGGGTGACGTGGGCATGCATGTCGATCACAGGCATCGAGTGGGTGTCTCCTCTACGGTCTCATCGGATGTGGCAGCGCTCCGGGTCATTCAATAATCTGCATTATACATTTTGCCGGATGGCTGGAGAGGAGTGACATGACCGAGCCGATGAAACATCGTTTGCAGCGCGGGGAGCGTCTGGTGGTCTTTGCGGTGGGGAGGATGTTCCATCACAACATCATCCACTATCTGGGTCAACAGGGTGACTTCGACGGGTTCTGGATCGATGTCGAGCACGGAGGGCTCACCACCCACGACATCGAGGTGGCGGCCGCGGCCGGGATGGCCCATGGGTTGGACTGCTTCGTGAGGGTCCCCCCCACCGATTACGCCACGGTCACCCGTTGCTTCGAGAGCGGCGCCACCGGGGTCATGGGAGCACAGATCACCTCGGCCGAGCACGCCGAGGAGTTCGTTCGCTGGGCCAAGTTCGCTCCCCGGGGCCGTCGTGGTCTCAACCCCCTGGGATTCGACGGTGGCTACGGTGCGGTGCCCCTCGCCGAGTTCGCCGAGCGGGCCAACCGTGAGAGCTTCGTCGCCATCCAGATCGAGACCGCGTCGGCGGTCGAGGAGGTGGACGCAATTGCCGCCATCGACGGCGTCGACCTCCTGTTCGTCGGCCCCTCGGACCTGAGCCAGGCGATGGGCGCCATCGGGGACTTCACCGGTCGAGCATCGATGGATGCCGTGGATCGAGTCGCCGAGGCCTGTCGGAAGCACGGAAAGCAGTGGGGTGCGGTGACGCCGTCGCCGTCGTATGCCGAGACCCTCATCGAGAAGGGCTGCACCCTGATCTCCCTCACCAACGACGTGAAACTCGTCACCTCGGGTCTGGGCAAGGTGCGGGAGGACTTCAGTGGGGTCTGGGGCTGAGACCCGAGCCTCAGCTCGACGGAGCGGCGTTCTCCAGCGGCAGACCGACATGCACCAGCTGGATCTCGACCGCACGCTCGATGTCCTTCTTGGTGTAGGCCTCGAGGAGGGCATAGTGGTCGGCCACGGCTCTCCTCCGGATCTCGGGGTTGAGCCGCTGGGCGTGGGCCACGAAGACACCGCTTCCCTCCTCGAGGGACTGAAGCAGCCCGGCTAGCCGTTTGGTCCTGGTTGCCCGGTGGAAGACAGAGTGAAACTCGGAGTTCTTCTGGACCCAGGTCCCGAGGTCTTCCTCGTCGGACAACTCGTCGGCGAGGATCCGGGCGCGGTCTAGCTCTTGGGGGGTGATTCCGGCCATGGCCCGGGCGGTGGCCACCGGCTCCAGCGCCCTCCGCAACTCCACGATCTCGCCCATCTCCTCCCAGTCCGGCTTGCGCACCGTCCCGATCCGGTGGCTGTCGAGCGTGATGAGACCCTCGCTGGCGAGGTCACGCATCGCCTCGCGAACCGGTGTGGTGCTCACTTGCAGCTGTGAGGCGATATCGGTCTGGACCAGACGAGAGCCTCCGGGGAGATCGCCGCGGAGGATTGCGGCGCGAAGCACGTCTCGTACCAGGTCGACTGCGGTGATTCGCCGTGATCTGGAGGCGTCGAGCCTGAGACCGTCTTCGGTTGCCATACGTCCCCCGATTGCTCGAATTACGCACCGGCGCCACGGGTGCGTCTCGCGCTCTGTACTATACCGAATATATAGTAGTGACAGGGACGAGAGGAGGGAATCATCTCCGGTTATGCCAAGGGCCCGTTTGCCGTCGATTGGGAAGACCGATATGACTTCGGGGAGCTGCGCCGGGAGCGGGTGAGCAAGGCCCAGCGGGCGTTGAAGAGCTCGGAGGCCGACGCCGTCTTGGTGTGGAAGGACGAGAACGTCCGTTATCTCACCGCCCTCCGCGCCCAACTCATCGCCGGCAAGACGACATCACTCAACGGCTCGCTCCTGACCCCGGACTCGGACCCGATCCTGCTCGGCTCCGGTGGGGAGATCGACAAGGCCCGATTCGGGATGAGCTGGATCGGCGAGTCCCACGCGGTCCCGATCATGGAGCAGCGCGAGCTCGTGGACGGCTTCGTCAAGGACATCCTGACCCCGCTGCTCGAGTCGAGGGGGCTCACCTCGGGCAAGCTGGCGGTCGACCAGGCCAACATCTCGTTCATCCGGTCGATGGCGGCCCACTTCCCCGATCTGGAGTTGGTCGACGGCGACACCGTGATGCAAAGCGCCCGGTGGATCAAGACCGATCTCGAGGTCGCGGTGATCGAGGAGGCCTGTGCGATCGGGGACTCGGTGACCCAGCGGGCTCTCGACGAGACCAGGGCAGGGCGCCGGGAGTTGGACGTCGCCGCCGATGCGATGCAGACCCTGTTCCAGCTCGGCGGGGAGATGGCCCACGTCATCACCCCGTTCGTGGCGTCGGGGGAGCACATGTCGCCACCGCACCGGCTCGCCACCGACAAGATCATCAGGAACCAGGACCTCTGCTTCATCGACATCGGCGCCATGTGGAACGGGTACTTCGCCGACATCGGCAGGACCACCATCGTCGGCCGACCCTCCAAGGAACAGAAGAAGATCTACACCGCGGTGTACGAGGGGCTCATGGCCGGGATCGCCGAGATGCGACCCGGCAGGACGAACCAGGACTGCGCCGATGCGATCATCGCCAAGATCGGTGAGCACGGTCTCGAGGACCACCTGTTCAGTCTCTTCATCGGCCATGGCATCGGCATGGGAGCCAACGAGCCGCCATACATCGGTGAGACACTCCCCGGGGCCACCACCTACGAGTTCCAGCCAAACATGGTCTTCGCGGTCGAGCCCTTGGTGTGGGTGCCCGGCGTCCGAGGCGGTGGCGGGGTTCGCATCGAGGACATGGTCCTGATCACCGAGGGGGATCCCCACCTGTTGTCGAGAGTCGAGTACGAGGAGCGGCTGCTCGTCTAGGGGCCCAACTCGGCGAGGACGGCATCGACGATCATCCGGGCGACCCGGTCCACGGCTTCGTGGGTGTTGCCTGCGATGTGGGGGGTGAGCAAGAGGTTGGGCACACCGGCGAACGTCGCCGCCGCCTCCGGCCCCAGGGGCTCGCTGGCGAACACGTCGACGGCGGCGCCACCGAGCCGTTCTTGGCGCAATGCGACGGCCAGCGCCGCCTCGTCGACCACTCCTCCACGGGAGGTGTTGATCAGGATCGCTCCCGGCTTCATGATCTGCAGCGCCGAGGGCCCGATGAGGCCCCTGGTCCCCTCGCTGAGCGGGACGTGGAGACTCACCACATCGGCCTCGGCGAGGAGGGTGTCGAGGTCGACACTGTCCACCGAGCCCCAAACCGGGTCGTCAGCCTCCAGGTACGGGTCGAAGGCGATGACCCGCATCTCGAGGGCCGCGGCGCGTCGACCGACCTGACGGGCGATGGACCCGTAACCGACGAGGCCGAGGGTCCTCCCGGCCACCTCGTGACCGAATGCATGGCCCTGGCGCGGCCATTCCCCCGCCACCATCGATCCGGTCATCCCGAAGATGCCCCGGACCAGGAGCAGCATGGCCCCGATCACGTATTCGGCGACCGAGGCGGCGTTCCCACCGACCGCCGGGATGACCCGGATCCCCGCCCCGGCACAAGCTTCCATGTCGATGTTGTCCAGACCGACACCGAGACGACCGACCACTCTCATTCGAGGTGCGGCGGCGATCAGCTCGGAGTCGACCCGGGTCCGGTTCCGGATGAGGATCGCCTCGGCATCGCGAAGCTCGTCGAGCAGACGTGGGCGGTCGGCGTAGAGCTCGGGGTCGGAGACCACGTCGTGCCCAGCTCGGAGAGCTTGCAGATACTCCTCCTGGAGGTACTCCGAGGCCACCACCTTGCTCATCGGGCGGGCAGCCCGATGATGGCGCGTGCCTCGTCCGGGGTGGCGATCTCGCGTCCCAGTTCCCCGGCGATACGGACGATCTTCTCCACCAGCCTGGCATTGGAGTCTGCGAGCTCGCCGGGCTCGACATAGGGATTGTCCTCGGCTCCGACTCTGACGTGCCCGCCGAGCCCGATCACGAGTGAGAGCAGCCTCCACTGGGCAGTCGGGCTCATCACGCTCACGTTGTAGCCGACGAAGTCGGGGAGGAGACCGGTCATGTAGAGCACAGCGGCTTCCGTCGGCGGGGTCCAGGACCCGCCTTCCCAGTCGATGAAGATCGTGGCCCAGGCCGGTTCGTCGAGCAGACCTTCGGAGTGGATCTTCCGGAGGTTCCACACCGCACCCGAGTGAAACACCTCGATCTCGGGTTTGACTCCGTGCTCGGGCAGCAGCCGGGCGTATCGACGCAGCTCCTCGAGCGGATGCAGCGAGTAGATGGCGTTGGCCGGGACCGCCGGGTCCGGTTGGAAGTACTCGTCGTGGGAGTTGAAGGCGACGGACATCATCTCCGGGCCCAGGTCGAGCAGAGGAACCCGATCCTCGAGTCGGGCGCCGGCGATCCCGTACTGGATGATCGTGTCCCGATGGGATCGGATCGCGTTGGTGATCTCACCCCAGCCCTCGATGTCGAGCCGGCTCAGCTTCCTCCCGTCCTCCTGGATCTCGGCCTCGAGCTTGCGGACTCCGTGGAGATGGGAGATCGCCGCCCCGGCATCGACGCATCTGATGTACTCGTCGGCGATGAGCCCGGTGTTCTCCCGGGTCGGTTTCGGGCAGTGGGGATTCGACGGGTATGACACCGACGAGTCACAACCCACGGTGATTATCAGCTTGTCCAAACCAGGTCCTCCACGGTGGCGGTCTACTTGCCCGAGCCGGTGACGAGACCGGCGACGACGTATTTCTCGACCCGGGTGTAGACCAGGATGAAGGGGAGCACTGTGAGCAGGGTGAATGCAGCTTCGGCGGGGAAGTTGGCGATGCCCTCGATCCCTTGCATCAGGTAGAGCTCGTACGGCAGTGTCCTCCGTCCCGGGGTGCTGGTGAGGACCAGTACCAGTGTGAACTCGTTCCAGGCCTCCCGGAAGGCGAGCACCCCGATGGTGATCATCGCCGGCGCGGCGAGTGGGGCCACGATGTATCGGAGACGGCCCCACAGTGACGCTCCGTCGACGTTGGCCGCTTCTTCGATCTCGCGAGGTATCTGCTGGAAGAACCCGACCATGAGCCAGACGGCGAGCGGCAGCAGCATGCCTGTGTAGACGATGACCAGGGTCAGCCGTTTGTCGAGCATGCCGGTGGCGACCGCCAGCCGGTAGATGGGGACCATGATCCCCAGACTGGGGACCAGTCGGGGGAGCAGGGTGAAGAGGAGCAGCAGGTGCCGTCCCCGAAAGTTGAAACGGGCGAAGGCGTAGGCGGCCGGAACCCCGATCACCAGGGTGAGGAGTGTGGTCCCGACACCGACGATCACACTGTTGAGGAACGAAGTGGTGAAGCTCTCGCTCGCCAGCACCTCGCGGTACGCGTCGAGATTCGGATTGGCGGGGATCAGGCTCGGGTTGGCGAACACCTCGGCCCGGTCCTTGAGCGAGACCGAGAGGGTCACCAGGAACGGGGCGACGGTCCACACCACCAGGGCGACGAGTGGGATCGCGAGCAGGAACTGCTTGGCGCCGCGTCTCAGACGCCCTCCTGGGGGGTGACGTGTCTCCGGCGGTGGGCCGGTGACCGCCCGGACCGCGTCGGCGGTGCTGTGGGTGAAGTCGGTCATTCCTGATACTCGTATCTACGGCCGATCCCCACATAGCCCAGGGTGAGCAGGGCGTTGAGGATCAAGATGAAGGTGGCGATCGCCAGGGCGGCCTCGAACTCGAGGTTGCGGAAGGCGACGGTGTACATCTCCATGGCCAGGGTCTGGGTGGCGAGCAGCGGACCGCCACCGGTGAGGGCGAGAACCACACCGAGACCGGTGAGGGTGGAATAGGACAGCCAGACCGTGCTGATCAGGATCTGAGGGGCGAGCAGGGGAATGGTGAGGTGACGGGCCCTGGTCCACCCGGTGGCCCCGTCGACCAGGGCGGCGTCGAGGTAGGACTTGTCGACAGTCAACAGCCCACCGAGCAGCACCAGGATGGTGAGCGGAAGGTCGGTCCACACCTGGGTGAAGATCACCACCACCATCGCCAGCCCGGGATCGGCGAGCCAGGAAGGCCCGTCGAGCCCGAAGAACTCGATCACTTGGTTCAAGATGCCGAACTGGCTGTTGAACAAGAGACGGAACATGACCGCGGCGGCCACGTTGGAGATGATGTACGGCGCCACCGTCACCGCGCGGAGGAAGCGCAGCTTGCCCACCACCCGAAACAGGGCGAAAGCGAAGAAGAGCCCGAGCACGGTCCCCACGATCAACGAGCCGAAAGTGAAGACCGCAGTCCGGTTGAGCGCATGCCAGAAACTGGCCGCGTCGAACATCTCGACGTAGTTCTGAAGCCCGACCCACTCCAGGGGCGCTCCCAGGGTCTCTCGGGTGTACAGGCTCTGCCACACCCCATACAAGACCGGGAAGCCGAGGATCGCAGCCACCAGCAGGATCGCCGGGAGGCTGAACAGGTATGGGGTTGACCTCCGCTGGCCGAGCACCACATTGCGGTCGGGCCCGGACCGCCTGCGCCGCCGACGCGACCCTCGCCCATCCCCTTTGGCGGTGACCGTGGTCGCCGTCATCGATCTCCACCGGTCCGCTCTCGTGTCGAAACAGCGCACCCGTGAAAGATCACGGGTGCGCTCTGCTCTGGATCTGGTGCTTCCCGGATGATGGCACCAACGGTCGTCTGGTAGACCCTCTCTACTCGGTGGCTTCCAACAGCGGCTGGTATTCGGCAGCGAGGTCTTCGGCGGTCTTGTCGGTCCCGACGACGATCTCGCCGAACATCTGCTCCAGGACGCCTTCGACCTCTCCGGCATTGGGACCGGTCGGGGTCGGAGTGCTTCCCAGATACGCCTCTTTCAGGTCCTCGTTGAAGAAGGGCCAGATCTCGACCAACCGGGGGTCGTTGATCGCCTCCGTCTGCCGCATCGGCACCGAGCCGTTGCCCGCCGCCTCGATCAGGTTGTCGGTCTCGGCGATGTAGCGGAGAACCAACGCCGCTTCCTCGGGGTGCTCGGTCCCCTCCACCACGGCCCACGACCGGGCCGCGGAGAGGGCGACGCCGTCGGCGCCTCCGCCCGATTGCGACAGTGGCACCGGTGTCAGGTTCCACTGGTCGGGGTAGATGAACCCTTGGTCAGGGAGATCGAAGTCGGCGGCGGTGGTGAACCCGTCGAGGATCAGCCCGGCATTGCCCGACACGAAGGCGCCACGGGCCTCGTCCTCACCCCAGGCGATGGCGTCCGGAGGGAGCAGTTCTTCGTTGGCGGCCTGAAGGAAGAAGTTGATCGCGTAGATCCCCCCTTCCGATGTCAGGTCCGGCACCGCGCCCTCGAAGGGGGCTCCGGCGGCGGCGAGCACTGTCTTGAGGGTGGTCACTCCGTCACCGGCCCGAGCCTGCACCGTGAAGGGGATTGAGTCGGGCCTGGCTTCCTTCATCGCTCGCATCGCATCGAGCACGTCGTCGAGCGACTCGAACGGTGCCGTCACCCCGGCCTCCTCGAACCACTCCACGTTGTAATAGAGGATGTCGAAGTTGGCGGTGATCGAAGCCCCGTACTTGACCCCGTCGATTGCCGTCTCATCCCAGACCAGGGGGAGCAAGGTCTCGTACTGCTCGGGATCCTCTGCTTCCCACTGGGCGGCGATCTCGTCGTGAGATCCGACGAGGCCCGCCTCCACGTAGTTCTGGATCAGGAATGCGTCCTCGGCGCCGAGCACGTCGGGCAACGGCTGCCCGGCATCTCGCATGCGGAGGAACTGCTGCAGGATGTCGTCGTTTGCCTGGAGGTTCCATTCCACGGCGACACCGGTCTCCGCGGTGAAGCTCTCGAAGTTGTCCGGCGGGATGTAGTAATCGCGCGTCACCCAGACATTGAGCTGGACGTCTCCGCCGCCGTCTCCTCCGGTTGTGGTGTCGCTGCCTCCCTCGGCTGTGGTCGCCGATCCGTCACCGGCGGTGGTCGTCGAGTCTCCGCCCTCGCTGGCGCATGCCGCGAGGACTAGTGCCAGCGCCATCAGCAGAGCGATGATGCGTGGGCGTCGATGTTTCGTGGTCATTGAGTCTTCTCCTCCGTGGTGCTCGACCCCATCCGATCCTCCCCCGGCGACCCGATGGGATGAGTGCTGACCTGCCCGGTCATGCACAATGTAAAATACCTACTATGCACCTTGGGGTCAATCGATCCCGGCATGGCTACCGACGCAACCTACTGCGACGCGGCGTGACCGGTAGCACCGTGGGGTTCTGGGTGCTGGGGTAGTTAGTCTCTGCACTCCACCGATGGGGGGTGGTGTAACCGGTAGCACGGCAGGTTTTGGTCCTGTAAGAGCGGGTTCGAGTCCTGCCCCCCCAGCTCGAAGCAATGTGAGGTGTCTGTTGTCGGTCCATGTCATCGTCCTCGCCGCCGGCCAGGGCAAGAGGATGAAGTCGGATCTCCCCAAGGTGGCGCATGTTGCGGCCGGCCGGACCCTGATCGGATGGGTTCTCGAGGCGGTGCGACCCCTGGGCCCGGCGACCACGGTGGTGGTCGTCGGTCACGGGGCGGAGCACATCGATCCCCATCTCCCGGGTCACGTGGTGTCGGTGGTGCAGACCGAGCAGTTGGGTACCGGGGACGCGACCAGGGTCGGCCTGAGCGGTTTGGGGGAGGTGGCGGCCGACGACACGATCCTGATCCTCTACGGCGACATGCCCTTGTTGACCTCGGCCCTGCTGTCGAGGCTGGCCGAGCGCCCACCCGATGTGGCCGCCCGGATGGTCACCTCGATGTTCGACGACCCCACCGGGTACGGCCGGATCGTCCGGGACCATCATGGTCTCGTCGCCCAGGTGGTCGAGGATCGGGACTGCACCGAAGAGCAGCGGTCGATCAGAGAGATCAACGCCGGCTCCTACGCGTTCCGCGCCGCCGATCTCGTCGACGCGTTGGGCGGCATCTCCAACCAGAATGCCCAGGGCGAGTACTACCTGAC
>LLBY010006291.1_pt1 | contig 19565 bp, 16 predicted proteins | sample 1489401 | NCBI WGS metagenome assembly LLBY01 (sample SAMN04092656, study PRJNA295927) | soil metagenome | biome: Soil prokaryotic community; feature: Bulk soil; isolation source: soil from tomato rhizosphere | host: tomato cultivar Hawaii 7996 | place: South Korea | collected 2011-11-01 | reverse complement strand
GTCGGGCGTGAACTGCACCCGGCCCGAGGGCACGCCGAGCACGTGGCCGAGCGTGCGCACGAGGAGGGTCTTGGCCACGCCGGGCACGCCCTCGATGAGCGCGTGCTGACGCGTGAGCAGCGTGATGAGCGCGAGCTCGATCACGGCTTCCTGCCCGATGATGACCTTGGCGAGCTCGGCGCGGGCCGCGTCGAGACTCTGGGTGGCGGATTGGATGTCGGCGTTCATGAAAGTGTTTTTCGGGAAAGTGCGCGCGCGGCCGCGTTGTAGGCCGCCACCGGCTCGCCGGGCGCCACGCGCGCGGTCGCGGCGTCGAGACGACGATGGTCGCCCTCCGACGCGCCGCTCCGCCAGGCGTCCACGCAGGCCGCGAAGAGGCCGGCCGGCGCGACGGCGCGGCGCAGCAGCGCCTCCAGCCCGGCGGTGGGCGCGAGCATCAGCCGCACCTCCGCCTCCTCCGGCACCACGGGCGCGAGCGGGGAGGCGCGCCGCCAGATCCACAGTCCGGCGAGCAGCAACGCCGTCAGCGCCGCGCCGCCCAGCCCGTAGCGCCGCGCCAGCACCGCCACGCCCGAGTCGAGTTTCACGCCGAGATGCGACTCGACAAAAATCACCCGCCGCGCGTCGCCGAGCAGCGCCGCCAGCACCGGCGTCGCGCGCTCGCGCTGCACCGCCTCGTTGCTGAGTACGAAGCTGTCCGCCAGCCACACCACCGTGCCCGCGCCGCGCGCGCGCTCCATCAACACCGGCTCGCCGCCGCGCCGATAGAGCACGCGCCAGCCGTCGCCCGCGCGGGGCAGGAAAAACAAATCCGACCGCCAGCTCGGCAGCGTCTCCGGCCAGTCCGCCGGCGCGGCCTCGGCGCGCAGCGCGTCGTCCTCGTCCACCCGGTTCACCAGCTCGCGGCGCAGCAGACGCGCGCCCCAGCGCCGCTCGTGCTCGGACGCGAAACGCGGCGGCGGCGCCGTCTCCCGCTTGCGCCGCTCCTCGGCGAGCTCGGCCTCGTCCTTTTCCTTCTCGTCGGCCTTGTCGGCCTCCGGCTTCTCCGGCTCGGGCTCCGTCTCGTCCTCCGCCCAGGGATCGGTGCGCACCTCGCGCACGCGCACCCCGTCCGCCGGCTGCGCAAGCTCCGCGTGCCAGGCCACCACCACGCGCGCCCCGGCCCGCGCCGCGCGATCCAGCGCCGCCCAGTCTCCCGTATCCAAAGTTTCCCTACGCATCCGGTCCAGCCCCGCGACGAACACCACGTCGCCCGCGCCCGTCTCCAGCCGCCGCGCCGGCTTCAGCCAGCGCACGCTCTCGCGCCCGGGCAGGAAACCCGCCGCGTCGTGCAGCGCGCGCAGGCCCAGCGGATCCGCCCGCAGGCTCGAATACTCGGGGAACACGTCCCCGCGCGCGACGCGCAGCCGATACAGCGCCGCCACGCCGAGCACGAGCGCCGCCGCCAGCGCCAGAACCACGAGCAAAAATCCGCCGCGCTTCATGACGTGCGCCCCTCCTCGCGTTCCAGATCGGCCAGCCACGCGCGCACCTGCGGCTCGTCGGCGGCGGTGCGTCCATACCACACGCATTCAAAACTCAGCCGCCGCGCGCGAAAGCCCGCCACCACCTCGCCCCGGCCCGCCGCGCGCCGCGTTAGCTCGCGCTCGTAGTCGAGGTTGGTCTTGGCCCGCGCCAGCGTGACGAGGCCCTGCGCGCCGAGCCCGGCCAGCGTGGCGAGATACAGCGCGCGCAGCGCCAGCCGCCACTCGCCGCGCGCGATCTGCGCGCGCGCCAGCTCCAGCCACTCGTTGGGCGGCAGCCGCGAGGCCTCGAGTTTCTCGTCGTTCAAATCCGGCGGCAGCGGCGCGGCGGCCAGGACCGCGAGCGGACGCGGCGCGACGCGCCCCTGTTTCCACCCGGTCCAGAGCAACCACAACAACGCGAGCACACACAGCGCGAGCAAACCATAGAGCAACACGCGCGCGAACGCCCCGACGCCCTCGCCCGACGCGCGCTCGCGCGGCTGCTTCTTCGGCTTGTCCTTCTTAAAAAGCCCGTCGAGCCAGTCGGCGAAATCCTTCGCGAGATCGACCGCCGAGCGCACCATCTGCACCACCAGTTCGTAGCCCTGACGAACGAAACCCTTGAACAGCCCGTCCTCCTCCGCCTCGTCCTCGGGCGTCGGCAGGGGTTGCAAGCGCCAGCGAAAATCCCGGTCGCGCAGCGCCTCGTCGAGCGCCGCGTCCACCTGACTCACCCGGCCGGAATCGGACGCCTCGACCGCGTCGCCGCCCTGCGCGCGGAGGCCGCCCGCCGCCTCGCCCGGCCCGCCGCCGGCCAGGGTCAGCAGCGCGAGCGCGACCAGCGCGGCGCGGGCGCTTTTCCCGCCGCGCGCCGGTCGTCGCAGCTCCAGGCGCAGGTCCTCGCCGGTCAGCCGCGCCTCGCCATAAAAGGTGCGGAGCACGTGGTAGGCCTTCACCAGCGGATCGACCGCCAGCCAGGTGAGGATGCTCACGAGCGCGAGGAAGGTGCTGTTGAGCACGGACCAGCCGCTGACGCCGAACATGTTTTCCAGCCCGAGCAGCGTGCGCGCCAGCCAGGGCGCGGCGTAAAAGGCCGAGGCGATGTTCAGCCACACCGCCAGCCAGAGCCCGGAGAACAACAACAACGCCAGGTGCGCCGCCCCGGGCCAGCGCATCGCCTCGCGAGCCGAGCGCCGCGTGAGCGTGTCGCCGGGCGCGTCCCGCGTCGCCGCCAGCGCGGTCGCGTTTTCGAAAAACATCCACGTCGCCGCCGCCGGCACGGTGAGCGCCGCCGCCACCGGCAGAAACGGCGCGGCCCAGCCCTGCAAGCCCGCCTGCCGCGCGGCCGTGCGGCCCAGCCCGCGCCAGGTCAGCGTCGGCGGCGGCGCGCCGAGCCGGTCCGCGCGCAGCCGCGCGCAAAACTCCGCCTGCGCGAGCTTCAGCCAGAAAAACAGCGCCGCCAGCCCCAGCGCGTGCCAAAGCAGCTCCTCCGGCCGGGGCGCGAACCAGCTCGCCGTCGCCCAGAAATACCCGAGCCCGAGCACCCAGGGCACCGCGCCCGCTAGGTAGATCGCCCACGCCGCCGGCGAGGCCGCGCGGAGAAGATTCACCGCCTCCTCGACCAAGGCCACCGCACCGGGCGCGTCTTTGTTTTTCGGGTCCTTGCTCACGGCGCGAAGGTGTCCTTCCACACCGTGCCCTCGTGCAACTCCGGCGGGATCGCCGCCAGCAGGCGGCCGACCAGATAAATGCCGACCACCACGCACAACACCGAGCCCGCCGCGCGCGCCGCCGCGCCCACGCCGCGCCAGCGCGACGCGCCTTGTCCGCTCGTCCGGCGCCGCGCCTCCGTCTCGCGCGCGAAACACGGCGCGCAATACAGCCGGTCGTCGTGCTCCGTCACGCACTCGCGGCAAAACCCGCCCCCGCACACCACGCATCGCGCCACCGCCTCCCGATCCTCGTGCCTCGCGCAACGCCGCCGCGGCGCCGGCGGGCGCCCCGCCGGGCCCGGCGACGACGCGCCGGGAAGAGGCGGGATCAAGGCGCCGTCCGCCGTCATGACGAAGTGAATACGTCGGTCGCCGGCGGCGCAGGCGGAGGCGCGGCGTCCGCCGCCTGCGCCTCGCGAATGAGCGGCTCCAGCCGGGCGATGACCTTGCGCGCCTGGCGCCGGCGCGCCACGTTGCCCCACTCCGCCCGCTGCACCGCCGTCACCGCGTAGGTGTGGCAGTTGCGCGCGAAGAAAATCCCGTGGAGCAGCACGAGTCCGGCCAGCCCCGTGAGCACCCCAAACACCGGGACCATGGCGCCGCCGCCGAGCATCATCAACCCGAAGAGCAGCACGAAAACCAGCGAGATGCCCGTCACCCATTTCGCCTCGCGGCTGGGCCGGGTGAAGAGGCCCTGCACGTCGCGCAGCCACACGCGCTGGTAGCTCTCGGTGAACAGGCTGGACTCCACCTGCAGGATATGGTCCCGGGCCAGCCAGAGCGATACGTGGCTGCCGACGCCGCCGCGCCGCCGCGCGAGTTTTTGATAAAGCCTGGGTTTGCGGGCCATGGTGCGCGTGTTCGTCGGTTCGGTGTCGCGTCGCCTAGTTGAGCCACAGGTTCAGACCCAATGCCCCCCAGCCGCCGATCTGGAGCAGCGCGATGATCGTCGCCGCGATGAAACGCCCCGAGCCGGGACGCACCAGGCTGCGCGGTTTTTTCCAGCCATAGATCACCACCACCGGCACCGCCGGCGCGGTGAGAAGCGTAAACGGCCAGACGAGGAGCGGGAACAACGCGAGCGCCATCGCGATGGAATCGTAGGTCACGATCTCGTCCGCCTTGTGCACGATCTTTTTTCGGCGCGCCGAGACGCAGGGCGGGCACAGCCGCCGGTCGTCCTCCGCCGGCACCTCGCACACCACGCAGAGGTAGCGACCGCAGTCCTCGCACACCGCCGCCGCCTGGTTTTGCGCGTGAAAATAGCACGTCGCGTCGCCGTCCACCGACTGCACCGCGCGCGCCACCGGCTTCGCGCGGTGGCGTGCCGGAAAGAGCACGTAGCTCATCGTCGTCGCGCACTCACCGCACACGCCCTCGCCCGAGTCGTCGATGCCGGCCAGCGGCGCCTTGCACTTCGGGCAAGGCGGCGCGAACGAATCGGGCGACGATGGCGCGGCGGTGACGACCATGACGTGGCGGCGAAAAGCGGGGCGCGTTACTTCGCCTTCACCACACGTGAGTCGCACATGCGGTCATGCAGGGCGCGGCGCTCCTCCTTGTCGAAGGCGACCATGAGATAGCCGATGCAGATAATCATGCCGCTCACGATTTCGCTAAAATAACGCCCCACGATGCGGGCCTTCGAGAGGCTGCTCCCGTCGGCGCGCAGCACCTTCAGACCGAGTATCCGTTTGCCCGGCGTGGCGTCCTGCTTGCGGATGAAATAAACCGAATAAAAGATGCCGATCAGCAAACCGACGATCTGCGCAACCACCTGAATCGCGACGATCACCCCCACGGCCTGGGATTGATCCTGCATCCGGGAGGCCAGCAAGGCGCCCATGACTCCGCCGATGAGGCCGCCGGCAATGGCGTTCACGATGCTGATGATGATGATGTCGATGATCTTGGCGCCGACCCGCGGCCAAAACCCGGCATACACGAACTCGCCCGGCTGGCTGACGCCCTCGCGCAGGCGCTGGAAAAACTCCTCCTTGTGCTCCGCGCTCACCCAGCGGCCCTCGAACTCCAGCATGTCGCGCTTGGGCAACACGCGCCCGCTCACCGCGCACACCGCCGTGTCCGCCCCCGCGATTCCTCCCGCCGACGCGCCTGCCGACGCCACCGCGCCATAAGCGCGCCACTCCGGCCAACCCTCCTTCCACACGAGGCTTTCCGCCCGCACCACTCCCGTTTGCACGAGACCGGTGAATTCTTCATCCGACACCGGGCCGCGCTGCTGGCGGTCCACTTCATAATACCATGGCATAGTGGATACACGCAGGAGATCCGATTCAGCCGAGGCAATCCTCGGCGACATACTCCCAAAATATTTTTCCACCTCCCGTATCCACCAAAAAACAAACCGCCTCCGCCGCGACGCCCACGGATTGCAAATCCCGCGCCACCCGCCCAGCGTGCCCGCACCATGACCACGCTCCGCCCCCTCGCGCTCGCCGTCCTGCTCGCCGGATTCGTCTCCGCCTCCTCCGCCGCCATCGAGTCCTGGACCAACCTCGACGGCCAGAAAATGCAGGCCGAGTTTCTCGGCCGAAAAGGCGACTACGTCTCTTTCAAAAAAGAAGACGGCACCCGCTACCTCTACCCCTACGCCAAGCTCGATGCCGGCGACCGCGCCCGCATCGACGCCCTCGCCGCCTCCGGCGTCAGCCTCCCGCCCGAGGAGCTCGCCGCCGAGGCCACCCCTCCCCCCGCAAAAATGGGCGCGGTGCCCTCCTCCCTCGCCGGCAAACTCGTGGAGGCGAAAGGCGACCGCCTCTCCCCCCTGCCGCGCAACCAACTCGCCGGCACCCGCTACGTCGCCTTTTATTATTCCGCCAAGTGGTGCCCGCCCTGCCGCGCCTTCACCCCCGAACTCGTGTCCACCTACAAGGAAATCAAGGCCAAGCACCCGGAGTTCGAGCTGGTTTTCGTCAGCAGCGACCGGGACGAGAAAAGCATGCAGGACTATATGACGAGCTACAACATGGCGTGGCCCGCCCTCCGCTTCGGCGAAAAAGGCGGACTCCGCGCGGTCAAGCGTCCCTCGCACGAAAATGGCATCCCCAACCTCGTTTTCATGGACGCCGACGGCAAGGAGCTCTCCCTCAGCTTCACCCCCGACGGCGATTACCGCGGCCCCCAAAACGTGCTCAGGGACATCAAGAAACACTTCAAGATGTGAACCCGTCCCGGCGCGCGGCCACGTCCGCGCGTCCGAACCATTCACCCTCGCCCCGGCCTCCGCGCCGGGGCTTTTTCATCCCCCGCATGCCCGCCGCCCTCCCGCCGCCCCCGGTCCCGACGCCGGACGTCCTCCCCCCGGACGCCTGGCTGGAGCGCGCCCGCGCCCACGAGGCCCGCGTGCGCGTCTGGACCGATCCGCACCAGGCCCGCGCCGCCCGCGGCGAGAAACATCCCGTCCACGATTTTCTCTTCACCTACTACAGCTTCCGCCCCGCCTGGCTGCGACGCTGGCACCCCGGTCCGGGCGTTGCCCTGACCGGCGACGCCGCGCGCGCCTTTCTCCGCTCCCCCGAATATCACGAAACCGAACACGGCGTCGCCCTGCGCCCCGACGCGCTCGCGGAAAAACGCCGCCCCTTCGTCGCCTGGCTGCGCGGCCTGCTCGCCGCCACCCTCGACCGCCCCGCCCACTTCGCCTGCTTCGGCCTCCACGAATGGGCCATGGTCTATCGCCAGACACCCGACGAGGTGCGCCACAACCAACACCCGCTGCGCTTCCCGCCCGACGAGCTCGCCGCCATCGTCGAGGCCCGGCCGCCGACCTGCTCCCACTTCGACGCGTTTCGCTTTTTCACCGCCCCGGCCCGCCCGCTCAACCGCGTCCGGCTCGAGCGCGAAACCACCGCCGAACACGAGCAGGGCGGCTGCCTGCACGCCAACATGGACCTCTACAAGTGGGCCTACAAACTCTCCCCGCTCGCGCCGTCCGAACTGGTCGCCGACTGCTTCGAGCTCGCGCGCGACATCCGCGAGCTCGACATGCGCGCCAGCCCCTACGACCTCGCCGCCCTCGGCTTCCCCCCGGTCAAAATCGAGACCTCCGAGGGTCGCGCGGAATATGAGCGCGCCCAACGCGCCTTCGCCGAGCGCGCCCGCCCCCTCCGCCGACGCCTGCTCGCCCTGTGCGATCACTGGCTCGCCTAGGCGCCCGACCCGGGGTTCACTTTCCCAACACCGCCTCCTTTCCCATCCCCATGCGCCGATCCACCGCCCTTCGCCTAGCTCTCATCGGCACCCTTGCCATCGCCGTGTGGCTCGCGCCCGCCTTTTTCTCGCCCTCCGCCGAGGCCACCGCCGGAGCCCCGTCCCCGATGGCCCTCGCGCCGGCATCGACCGCGGGGCAAACCGCTCCAGATTTTGTCGGCGGGGTCCCCTCCGCCGACGCTTCCGCTTCATCCGCGTCCGCCCCCGTTCCGGTGGCCCCCGCGCCGGTCTCGCCCGCCACCCTCGGCGCAAACGGGCCGATCACCTTGGCCGACCTGCCCCCCGGCCCCTTCCTTGACAGTCTCCTGGCCCTGCCCGCCGGCGAGCGGCCCGCCGTGCTCGCACGCCTCGCGCGTCTCGGCGTCGGCCCCGCCCAGCTCGCCACCCTGCGCGCGGCGCGCGAGGGCCTTATCTATCCGGTTTGCCCGCCCGGCCCCCACGCCCACCCGCACGGTCTCCCCGACCCTGTGGATGACTTGGCGGGCGCCACCGCCGCCGGCGGAACCTTCGCCTCCGATCCGCTCAACGCCACCGCGTTCGCCGCTCCCGTTCCCATCGCCAATCCGCCCGCCCTCAGCAGCCGCCCCGGCTCGACCAACGTCCTGTACCTCGATTTCAACGGCCACACCGTCACCGGCACCGCGTGGAACGAGGGCTTCGACGCCTTCGCCACCTACGTGGCCCTGCCCTACGACATCGACGGCGACCCCGCCACCTTCAGCGACGCCGAGCAGGCCATCATCCGGAACGTCTGGGAACGTGTCGCGGAGGACTTTCGCGCCTTCGATCTGAACGTCACCACCGTCGAGCCCGCCACCTTCACCCCGACCACCGGCCGCGCGCTCATCACCCTGGCCCGCGACGCCAACGACCGCTACGTCCCGGGCGGGGCAAACTCCGGCGGCGTCGCCTACCTCGCCGTCTTCGGCGAGGCCGACTACGTGTCCCGTCATTCCCCCGCCTGGATCATCGCCGACAATGTGGACGAGACCAACGCCGCCAACATCGCCGAGGTCTGCTCCCACGAGTTCGGTCACAACCTCGCCCTCGCCCACGACGGCCGCGTCGCCTCCGGCTCGTCCCCCCGGGAGGAATACTATCTCGGCCATGGCCAGGGCCCCACGTCCTGGGGCCCCATCATGGGCGCCAGCTACGGACGCAACGTCACCACCTTCAGCAAAGGAGAATACGCCCGCGCCAACAACATCGCCGGGAGCGGCGGCCAGGACGACCTTGACCTCATCGCCTCCTACCTGGGCTACCGCGCGGACGACGTTCCCGACAACAACCTCGGCGCCCCCGTCCTCGCCTCCGGCCTGACCTCCGGCGTCATCGAAAAATCCACCGACGCCGACCGCTACAAGTTCACCACCGGCGGAGGCAACGTGCTGATTTCCATCACCCCTTATTTCAGCGCCACCGGCACGCGCGGCAACAACCTCGACATCTTGGCCGACATCCTCACCGAAGGCGGCGCCGTCGTCGCCACCTCCAATCCCGACGCCACCGGCGACGCCCTCTTCGACTTCACCACCACCCCGGGCGCCTACTACCTGCGCATCCGCCCCACCGGCGTCGGCAACCCCGCCGCCACCCCGTCCAGCGGCTACACCGTTTATGGCTCCATCGGCGGCTACACCATCGAGAACAACACCTCCGCCCTCCCGCCGCCCGTCATCACCACCCAGCCCGTCGGCGCCGCGCGCCCGCGCGGGACCGGCCACACCTTCACCATCGTCGCCGACGAGACGACGACTTCCTACCAATGGTTTTTCAACGGCGCCGCCATCGCCGGGGCCCGCGAGTCCAGCCTGACCATCGACTCCCTCGCCTTCTCCCACGCCGGCACCTATCGCTGCGCCGTCGCCAATTCAGCCGGCACCCGCCAGAGCACCTCCGTCGCCCTCGCCGTCTATCGCGACACCGCCCAGACCTACTCCATCAACCCCGGCTCCGACGCCAACCTGCCCACCCTCGTCGCCGGAGCGCTCGACGACTACCGCTGGTTCCGCGACGGCGAGTTGTTGTCCGCCACCCAGGACGGGCGCATCCGCCCCGTCGGGCCCAGTCTCCGCATCAACGACATCGTCGCCTCCGACGCCGCCGTTTACACCCTCGCCGCCAAGTTCGAGGGCGAAGAATTGCCCATCGGACCCGTCACCGTTCTGGTCCGCCCCCCCGTCATCCTCTCCGTGCCCGCGACCGTCACCACCCTGCGCGGCGACGACCCCGTCGTGCCCATCACCAGCACGCACGACAACCTCACCTACACCTACATCGGCCGCCCCGGCGGCCTGGGCTTCAACTCCGCCACCGGCGCACTCACCAGCGGCACCCCCGGTCCCGCTCCCGGCACCTATCAGCTCACCCTTGTCGGCACCGATCCCTTCAACAACAAGGGGCGCACCTCCTTCACCCTGATCATTCAGCCGCGCGAGGTGTCCCTGTCCCTCCCGCCTGTCGTTTCGCTTTACCGCGGCGTCGATTTCTCGCCGCCCATCACCACCGACGGCGTCGGCGTCACCTACCGCTACAGCGGTTTGCCCGCCGGCCTCACCTACAGCTCCGTCACCGGCGCCCTGCTCACCGGCCGCGCCCCGCCCGCCGCCGGCAGTTACGAGATCACTCTCACCGTGACCGACGCCTACAACAACGTCGCCACCACCACGTTCACCCTTGAGATCGGCGCCGCGCCGCCGGAACGCCTGGGCCCTCACCTAGGCCTCCTCGCCCGCGATCCGCTGCTCAACCAAAACCTCGGCGCCACCTTCACCTTCACGCCCGCCGCCACCGGCCTCGTTACCGGCCGCCTGCGTCTCGGCAAGGTCACCTACGCCCTGACCGGCCGCCTTCGGGGCGGCCCGGGCGAGGATTTCCGGCTCGCCCTGACCGGCAGCGCCAGAGGCCGCGCCCCGCTCACGCTCCAGTTCACGCTGCCCGCCGACGGCTCGGGCGGCACCGGCCAGCTCATCCCCGCCGCCTCCGCGCCCGTCGCGCTTCAGGTCTGGCCCGCCCCCTATTCCAAGAAAAACCCCGCCACCGCCTACGCCGGCAAAGGCACCTTCGGTCTTTTTACCGAGAACGCCACGCCCGCGCCTCCCGCCACGCCCGCCGGCGTCGGCTTCGGCGTCTGGAGCGTCGCCACCACCGGCAAGGCCACTTGGAAAGGCCGCCTTGCCGACGGCACGATCGTGACCGGCGCCTCCGCCCTCGCTCGCACCGGCGAGATCCCCGTCCTCCGTCCCGTGCCCAAGGTGGGCGGCTCGCTTCACGGTGTCCTCGCCGTCTCTCCCGGGAGCCGCGCCATCGACGGCGATCTCTCGTGGACACGCGGCGGCATCGCCTCCACCGCCAAGACCTACCCCAAGACCGTGCTCTACCGGGACGGTTTCGGCCCCCTCGCCGTCACCGCCCTCGGCGGCCCCTACGCGCGCCCAGCCGCCGGCGTTCGCGTTCTCGGTCTCACCGAAGCCGAGCCCCGTCTGCGGCTCGAGTTCATCGGCGCCGGCCTGAGCGACCCCGTCCTCGCCCAGCTCGCCCAACCCGAACTCGTCGTCACCGCGAATAACGCCGTGGTCAAACCCCTCGCCGCCACCAATCCCGCCGGCCTCGTCCTCAAGCTCAACGCCGCCACCGGCGCCTTCTCCGGCTCCTTCCTCCTCCGCGACCCCAACCCCCTCGCGCCGGCGAGGACGGTGACACGCAAGATCGGTTTCCAAGGCACCCTGATCGACGGACGCGGCGTCGGCTACTTCCTCGTCCCCGGCCTGCGCACCTCCACCGCGGACGCCCCGCCGACCCTCTCCGGCGCCGTCCTGATCGAGACCGCCGCCGATACCGAATAATCCCGTCGCGTCCAGGCAGACCTCCGGCATCTCACCCGCCCATGCCGCGCCCTCGCGTACCGCCCCTGCTCGCCCTGCTCGGGGCGGGCTTGCTCCTGTTCGCGCCGCGCGGAGTCAAACCCGCCCGCCCCCTCGCGCCCGCCCCCTCGGTCGCCCCCGTCATTCACGGCCCCCCGCCGCCACCCGCGACCACTTTCGCCAAGATTTCCAAACCCTCCGCCACGCCCCCGCTCGCCTCCGTCCTGGTCGGCGCGCACGTCGTCGCCCTCGATCTGGTTTATCATCCGGCCGCCGGTTTCACCGCCATCCCCGCGCAGCCCGGCCTCGACGCCTTGCTCGCCCATCTCGCGCACCTGCCGGCCCCCGCGCCCGGCCTGGTTGTTTACCCCGCGCGCGGCCCCTTCATCCCCGCCGCCCGCCGCATCCTGCGGCCCGGGCTGCACGTCACCCTCGCCTCGCCCGACGCGCCCACCCCCGCCGTGCGCCCCGATCTCGGCATCACCGGCTGGGAACGCCCCGCGCATGCCCGCGCCCACGCACTCGCGCGCATCACGGGCGACGCCGCCCAGCCGCTCCGCGCCGCCGCCGCGCTCTCCTCCGAGCCGGGCCTCGTCGCCGTGCGACCGCTGCTCGCCCGGCCGTGGGCGAAAAAACTCGTCCCCGACGACCCGCTCTTCCGCGACCAGTGGCACCTGCGCAACACCGGCCAGCAAGGCGGCAGACCCGGCGTCGATATCCGCGCCGTCCCCGCCTGGGACGCCGCCCTCGGCCACGGCGTGACCATCGGTGTCGTGGACGACGGCATCGACGCCTTCCACCCCGACCTCACCGCCAACTACGCCTTCGGCCTCGGCCACGACTGGAACGATCAGGACGACCTGCCCTACCCGGTCGCCGGCGGCCTCGACGGCGACAACCATGGCACCGCTGTCGCCGGTCTCGCCGCCGCCCGGGGCCACAACGCCCTCGGCGTCAGCGGCGTCGCCCCCCGCGCCCGGCTCGCCGGACTGCGCCTCATCGCCGCCCCCACCGACGACTCCGAAGACGCCGCCGCCATGGCCTGGCGCAACGACGTCATCGCGATCAAGAACAACTCCTGGGGCCCGCCCGACGCCGACGGCGCCAACCCCGAAAACTCGATTTTCCTGAATCCCCCCGGCCCGCTCTGGCGCGCCGCCATCCTCGATGGCGTCGCCAACGGCCGCGCGGGTCGCGGCACGCTCTACGTCTTCGCCGCCGGCAACGGCCGCAAAAGCGGCGACCAAGGCGCAAAGGACGGCTACAGCAGCCTGCGCGGCGTCATCGCCGCGGCCGCCGTCACCCACCGCGGCGCGCCCGCCTCGTTCAGCGAGGGCGGCCCCCACCTCGTCGTCGCCGCCCCGGGCGACGCCCGTGTCGGCGTGGTCACCACGGATCGCGCCGGCGACGGCGGTTACAACGCCAGCCTCGAAGGCTACCAAGGCGACTACCTCGCCCTGATCGACTACACCCGCGTCTTCGCCGGCACCTCCGCCTCCACCCCCGTCGTCTCCGGCGTCGCCGCGCTCCTGCTCGAGCTCCGCCCCGATCTCGGCTGGCGTGACGTGAAGGAGATTTTCCTGCGCGCCTCCACCCCGCTCCAAGCCTCCGATGCCGCTTGGACAACACGTCCCGCCGGCGATTCCGCCCACCCCATCCGCCACCACCCGCGCCTCGGCGGCGGCATGGTCAACGCCCTCGCCTCCCTCGATCTCGCACGCACGTGGACGCCCCTCGGCCCCGAAACCAATCTCGTCGCCGGTCCGCTTTTCCCCGAAAAGACCATTCCCGACGCCGGCGCGCCCGTCGTGATCGCCTTCCCGGATTTCCCCGGCGCCGGCGACCCCACCGCGCCCGACCCCGTGGTGCTGCGCGTCGAACACGTCGAGTTGACCCTCGACATCACCCACCCCTACCGCGGCGACCTCGAGATCATCCTCACCTCGCCCGCCGGCGTCACCAGCGTCTTCGCCACGCCCGCACGCGCCGACTCCGGCGCCGACTACCGCGATGCCGACGGCACCGACGGCTACACCTTCACCAGCGCGCGCCACTGGGGCGAGGCCTCCATCGGCCCGGGCAACTGGACCGTCTCCGTGCGTGACGCCTTCCCGCGCGACACCGGCACCCTCCACTCGGCCCGCCTCACACTCCACGGCACCCGGCTCACCGTCCCGGAAATCGTCGCCGAACCCGCGCCCCGCGCGCTCGCCACCGGCTCCACCCTCGTGCTCGCCGCCACCTTCACCGGCGGCAACCTCGACTACCAATGGACCCGCGAGGGACAACCCATCCCGGGCGCCACCGCCCCCGTTTACCGGCTCGATAACTTCTCCGGACGCGCCGCCGGGTCCTACGCCTGCGTCGTTCGCAACCCCCTCGGCGAACGCTCCACCACCCCCGTCGCCATCACGCTCGACGACTCCGCCCGCCACACCCTCACCCTGCGCGCCGGCCAGACCGCCGACCTCGCGCTCGATCCCTCGCCCGACGGCTCGCGCGCATGGAGCGCCACCGGCCTGCCCGCCGGCCTGAGCATCGACCCCTACTCCGGTCTCATCACCGGCTTTTCCCAAAAATTCGGCGCGCGCCGGGCGATCGCCATCTCGCTCACTCCCGACGGCGTGCGCACCCTCACCCCGCTTCAAATCGTGGTCGAGCCCCTGCCAGCCGCCGTCGTCGGCACCTGGACCGGCATCGTAGCCTTCGAGGGCCCCTACGACTCCCACACCCACGGCCCGCTCACCCTCACGCTGAGCGCCGGCGGCGCCTACTCCGGCGTCTGGGTCGATGTCGCGAGAAGCCGCCCGTTCAAGGGCGTGCTCCAAAGCTCCGCCGATCCCGCCGCCGGTCGCGTCGAGATCGATCTTCCGCCCTCCCGCTCCTCGGCCTACCTCGGCAAACGCCTCGCGCTGCGCCTGCCCTTCGACGGCTCGCCCGCCACCGGCTCGGCCCTGCACTACCGCGTCTCCCCCGCGCCCCCGGCCTTCCCGCCCGCCACGTCCGACGATCCCGTTGTCCTCCGCCGCGTCGCCTACTCCAAACACCAACCCGCCGACGTCCTCGCCGGCCCCTACACCTTCGCGCTCGCCGACGCCTCCCCCCACCAGGAATCCGCTCTCCGCGGCCACGCCCCCGGCCTGCTGACCATCGGCCGCGACGGACGCGTGCGCTGGTGGATACACCCGCTCGACGAGCCCAAATCCCGCTCCGGCTCCACCTTCCTCACCACCGGCGACAACATCCCGCTCGTCGTCTTTCGCACCGGCGCCTCCAACACTCTCCTGATCGACGGTTGGCTCCGTCCCGGCGCCGCGCCCGACCACCCCTTGTCCGGCACGTTTCGTCTCCTCAGCAGCCGTCCCGCCCATGTCGTCGGCGGCGGCCACCACCGCCCCACCGCGACCGACCGCCTGCTCGGCGCCACCGACGACGCGCCCGGGCTCGTCGTCACCCTCGATGGCCCCTCCCACTTCGCCTCCCTGCCCGCCACCGACGACCTCACGATCACCGTCACCGCCAAGAACCAGATCCGTATCGACGCGCCGAACACACCGCGCCTCTCCGCCAAGCTCGATCCCGCCAGCGGCCTGGTCCGGGGCGGCTTCGTCGTCGTCGCGCCCGATCCGCGCAACCCGGCCCGCACCCTCACGCGCAAGGTTTCCTACGCCGCCGTCCTCCTCTCGGGCGAAGACCGCATCGTCGGCGGCTTTCGCACGCCCCTGCTCGATCCCGCGGATTTCCGTGAACGCGCCGGAGGCATCGACTTTTCTCCCGCCGCGCCCGCCGCGCCGGATGCCCCCGCCTCCGCGCCATGACGCCGCCCGCCCCCGCGTTTGACGTCCTCTGCGCCGGCCTGGTCTGCGTCGATCTCGTGCTCGCCGTTCCGCACCACCCAGCCGCCGACGAAAAACTCCGCGCCAGCGCGCGCCTCGTCGCCCCGGGCGGCCCCGCCGCCGTCGCCGCCGCCCAAGTCGCCCGCCTCGGAGGCCGCGCCGCCTTCGCCGGCCTCGTCGGCGACCCCGCGTCCGATCCCTTCGCCGCCCTGCTCCGCCCCGCCTTCGCCGCCGCCGGCATCGACGCCTCCGCCCTGCTCTCCGTCCCCGGCTTCGACACCCCGCTCGCCGCCGTCCTCGTCAAACCCGACGCATCGCGCGCCGTCGTCTCCCACCGCCCGCCCGCCGACATCGCCCGAGGCCGCCCAACCAAAATGGCCGCGCTTCCCGCCGCCCGCGTCGTGCTCACCGACGGCCACCGCCCCGAGTGGCGCGAGACCCTGGTCGCCCACGCCCGCTCCACCGGCGCGCCGCTCGTGCTCGACGCCGGCTCGTGGAGCGACTCCGTGCGCGCCCTCGCCGGCGACGCCGACCACGTCGTCGCCTCCGAGGCCTGCGCCCGCGCCGCGCTCGGCGCGGACCTCGATCCCGCCGCCCCCGCCGCCGACCTGCACGCCGCGCTCGGCGCACGTCCGGACGCCACCGTGGTCGTCACCCTCGGCCCGCGCGGCCTCGCGTGGCGCACCGCGGACACGCGCGGCGCCACGCCCGCCTTTCGTATCGACGTCGTGGATACCACCGGCGCCGGCGACGCCTTCCACGGGGCCTACGCCCTCGGCCTCGCCCGCGGCCTCCCCTGGCCGGAGCTGCTTCGCCTCGCCTCCGCCGCCGGAGCCCTGGCCTGCGCCCGCCCCGGCGCCTGGCCCGCCCTCGCCGGCGCCTCCGAACTCGCCGCGTTTCTCGCCGACCGGCCATAAAAAAGCCCGGGCGAATCGCATCGCGCCGGGCAAACCGGGAAAATGGTGCCCGGGAGCGGACTCGAACCGCTACGCTGTGAGGCACAGGCTTCTGAGACCTGCGTGTCTACCAATTCCACCACCCGGGCAGGGCAAGGGAGGGAGACGCCATTCGCACCACGCCCCGCAGGCAAGCCCGTTTTTCCGGCCCGCTTTGCGCTGGCCCGGCTTCCAACCCCGTCACCACGCTCACGCCATGAAACAATCCTTCGCCTGGTGGTGCTTCGCCAACCGCGGCCTCGAGCCCGAGGCCCTGCTCGCGGGAGCGGCGCGCATCGGCTACGCGGGCGTCGATCTGCTCGACGAAGCCCTCTGGCCCCTCGCCGCCCGACACGGCCTCGCCGTCGCCGCCGTCGCCGGCCACGGCACGCTCGCCGACGGCCTCGGTCGCCGGGAAAACTCCTCCCGCATCGAGGCCGAGCTGCGCGCCGGCATCGCCAAGGCCGCCGCCGCGCGCATCCCCGTGCTCATCTGCTTCAGCGGCAACCGCGCCCCCGGCATCGACACCGAGACCGGCCTCGCCGCCGCCGCCGAGACGCTCGCGCGCGTCGCGCCGACCGCCGAGGCCGCGGGCGTCGCGCTCGCGCTCGAGTTGCTCAACAGCCGGGTCGATCACCCCGACTACCTGGCCGACCACACCGCGTGGGGCGTGCGCCTCCGCGAGCGGGTCAACTCACCCGCCGTGCGCCTGCTCTTCGACATTTACCACCTGCAAATCATGGAGGGCGACATCCTGCGCACCATCGCGCGCGACCACCGTCACTTCGCCCACTACCACACCGCCGGCAATCCCGGCCGCGGCGAATTCGGCGGCGAATACGATCTCGAGCAGGAACTCAACTACCCCGCGATTCTGCGCGCCATCCGGCGCACGGGCTTCGACGGTTACGTGGCCCACGAATTTATCCCGAAAGGCGATCCGCTGGCCGCGTTGGCGCGGGCGCACGCGCTCACCGCCGCCACGGCCGAGCCGGCCTAGGACCCGGCGCGGCTCAGCTCCGCGCCCCGGTGTCCGTGGCCTGGGCCGAGAGCAGCTCCTGCATCTCGTTCAGGATTCGCTCGCGCAGATCTAGCTCCGCGGCGCGTTGGTCGAGCTTCCGCTTGAGCGCCTCGAGCTCGGCGGAGGGCGCCGCGGAAGGAGCCACCGCCGCGTCCACGTCGGTCTGCAGGCGAGCCAGCTGCCGGTCCACCCGGCGGGTGCGCTCCCGCAGATCGTGCTCCCGGTGCGAGAAGGTTTCCTTTTCCTGCAGGAGCCTGCGCTCGAGCTCGGTGAGTTCCTCGCGCTTGCGCGCCAGCTCCTGTTCGCGGCGGGCCAGATCGCGGGCGGAAACCTCCGCCGCGGAAAAACCGCTGAAGGTGCGCAGCAAGGCGACCACCGCGTGGAATTGCTGCAGGCGCACGCCCGGCGAGGCGATGCGCAGCAGATCGCGCAGATGCGCGGCGGAGACATACTGGGTGACGACGTCGTGCAAGCCGCAGCGGATGGCCGCGACCGTGATCGGCAGCGTCGGCTGCTTGCAGACCAGCACGCCCAGATTCAGGCCGAACCGGGAACGCACCGCGCGGACCTCGTTGCAGGCGGCGGCGAAACACTCGTCCGACATCTCGCGGGCGTCCACGATCAACAGGTTGATGCGCGACGACTCGGGCGCGTTCTCCTGCCGAAGTTGATAACGGAGCTGCTGTACGACGAGCCGATCGCCGAGGCCATTGTTGAGAAGGACGATGTTCACGGATGGGCGATGTGATCGGGTATGAACCGGCCGGGGCGGGATCAGGCGGCCAACGCCGCCACGTCCACCTTTGCATGCATTCTGGCGGCGGCGATGATGGCCGCGCGCAGACGGGGATCGGAAACCCGGGCGGAATCATCGACCGAGGTGACGGAGGCGATGCCCGAGGCCTTGAGCAAATCAGGCGGCACCTGGAGGAATACTTTGCAAAGCAGCAGCTGGCCGGGGATGCCCCCGCCCACGCTGCCCGAAATGGCGTCGAGCACCGGCTTCAGGCGCCAGCCGGCGGAGGCCTTCGCGGCCTCGCCGCCGGCCCTCGTCGCGCCGAGGCGGAAATTCACCTCCGGACGAGCGGTCGGCATGGTTCCGAGACGGATGGAAACGACCGGGCCGGCGCCGTCCGCGGCCAGCGAGGCGGGCGCCGGACAACGTGTCGCGACGACGGGCGTCGGGGCCGGCTTGGAGACAAACTGCGCCCAGCCGATGGCCGCCTCCTTCTCCTTCCGGATCAAGCGGGCCTTCGTCAACCGCTCGAACGCCTGCAACACCGCCTCCGGGGTCTGGTTGACCAGCGACGCCACCTGATTGGCGGAGACGGGCTGGCCGAGCCGGGCCAGCACCGCCCAAACCTCGGGCGAAAACTCCACGGTCGAGACGCGGGACTCAAAATCGTCCAGCCGGACGTGACGCTCATCGAGGGGATTGTTCATGGCGCGGGGAAAATATTACGAAAAGTTTTTGGCAAACAGAAGTCCGTGTCGCGTAAGGCGGTGGTAATACGGAGAAGGTTCTCCGCGCTCCCGCGAAGAAGGGCATGGCCCGATCCCGGGCGGGGCGCTCACGCTCTCGCCGCCTCGGGGGAAGGGGCGTCGGCGTCCTTGACCACCGAGATCAGCAGGCGGGAGGAGTACTGCCGCCAGCTGATGGGAAGCACGTAGAGCGCGGCGTTGCGCGAGGGATGCACGAAAAGCGGGCGCGCCTCGAGGATGAAGGGGGTCGATATCATGAAGCCGCCGCCAAGCTGCTCGCGCGCGTTGCCCGAGATGGTGTTGGTGATCTCGCCGACCAGTTCGGCGCACAGCAGGTCGTCGGGATTTTTTTCGCCGAGCAGCGGGAGTATGGCCCTGAGTTTGTCACGACCGGCGGTGTAGTAGATGTTGCCGCGGTAGCTTCCGCTGATGCCGATGACGGAGGAGAAGCCGAGCCCGGCGGACTCGCTGTCGCTGCCCAGGTAGGGCGTGCCGAGGGTCGCGCCTCCGGCTGCTACGGCGTCGAAGTAACGAAGCGTGCTCTTCGAGAAAACCTTGAGGATGTATTCTTCCATGTGGGGCGGTCGGGACGGAGAAAGTCGGGAGGGTTAATCGGAGAGAATGTCGTCCAGGGCCTCCTGGATGCTCTCGATGCTGATGGGCTTGAGCAAGAAGCCGGCGGCGCCGCGCTTGATGGCCTCCACCGCCGTCGATTTGTCGGCGAGGGCGGAGACGATGAGGATGATGGCGTTGGGGTTGCCGCGCAGGATGCGCTCCACAGCGGTGAGGCCGTCCATCTCCGGCATCGTGATGTCGAGCGTGACGACGTCGGGCTGGAACTCCTCGAAGATTTCGAGCGCCTCGAGGCCGTTGCTGGCCATGCGGATGTCCTTGAAACGCGACAGGCGCATGTGGCGCTCGACGGTGCGGCGCACGATGGTGGAGTCGTCCACGACGAGCAGTTTTAAGGGTGTGGCG
>LLBY010001132.1_pt3 | contig 19727 bp, 23 predicted proteins | sample 1489401 | NCBI WGS metagenome assembly LLBY01 (sample SAMN04092656, study PRJNA295927) | soil metagenome | biome: Soil prokaryotic community; feature: Bulk soil; isolation source: soil from tomato rhizosphere | host: tomato cultivar Hawaii 7996 | place: South Korea | collected 2011-11-01 | reverse complement strand
GTTTTTGGAATGTTTTATAGGGTATCTTTTTGTTAGACGAAGGTATTTTAAGATTCATAGCCATAGCTATGGATCGAAAAATAGCTGATGTATGGCGGAAAAAGACACATAAAAGAGCCAAAGGATAAAACTAAAACAGTCTCTTATAGATAAGAATGCGAAGAAATACTTTTGTCTTCTTCGTTATTATCATTAAATGTTTTAAGTTGTTTCATCCAGTATACCATGGCAGCAAATCCGATGATAAGGAAAATCCAAGAAATGGCATTTGCAGCAAACCAATTTTCAAGCTCTAATGCTCTTAAGGCATCAAGCGGCTTAAAAAGGAAGTTAACAAATAAATCTTGTATAGCGTAAAATAAATCTTTCATGTGTGCTATTTATAGTTTTCTAACCAGCTTTAGTTAGTATATTTACGAAGCAAAAATACAAAAACAGTTAATGATAACAAGCATTTTTAATAAATCTAAGCCAATAAATTTTATCATTGTTCTTTTTATTACGGTTTTAGCTTTTATAACTGCCAGGGAAAATTTAGTAATCGAAACAGTAACAACCGCTTTCGTTGTTAAACAAATGGCTGTGTTTTTTATTTGTATAGCTACCATACTCATATTTAATTTTATTATTTCTAAGAATAATTTAACTAAAACCAATACCTACGAAATCTTATTATTCAGCTTGTTTTTATTAGCCATGGTTCAAACAACAAGCCATACGAATATTTTATTATCAAATCTTTTTGTGTTGTTAGGCTTAAGAAGAATTATAAGCTTACGTTCGCAAAAAAGTATTAAAAGCAAACTTTTTGATGCAGCTTTATGGGTAGCAGTAGCGTCATTGTTTTATTTTTGGGCCATACTTTTTGTTATTGTCATCATTCTGAGTTTAATATTTTATTCAGATAACAATATAAGACATTGGATAATCCCTTTTATAGGTGTAGCAACTGTTTTCAGCATTATGGTAGGTGTGTCTGTAGTTGTTTATTATGATTTTTTTGAAATATTTAAATCGTCTCGAAGTGTTAGTTATGATTTTAGTCCGTATAATTCTACTAAATATTTAATGGCCATAACCATGCTATTTTCTTTCGGGATATGGTCTTCCATATTTTATTTACAGAGCATTAAAAGGAAGAAAAAAGAATTAAGAGCCTCTTTTAAAATTGTTATCATAGCAGCTATTATGGCATTTGTATTGATACTGCTAGCACCTCAAAAAAATGGCAGCGAATTTTTATTTTTGTTTGCACCGCTCGCTATTATCATCACAAATTATATAGAAATTATAGAAGATAAATGGTTTAAGGAAGTGTTTCTTGCCGTTTTGGTGCTTATTCCATTTTTGTTGCTAATGCTGTAGTTTTTCTCCAAAAGCCAAATCGCCTGCATCACCTAAACCAGGAACAATATACCCTTTATCGTTTAAAGTGTCATCTATGGTTGTAATCCATAAATGGGTAGATGCATCAAAGTGATTTTCAACATAAGTAATGCCTTCCTGTGCCCCAATAACACTAACCAAATGGATTGCTTTAGGTGTTCCAAATGGTTTTAAAGCTTCAAAAGTAGTAACCATAGATTGTCCCGTTGCCAACATGGGGTCTGCTAAAATAAGTGTTTTACCTTCTAAATTTGGACAGGCCAAATATTCAACAATAATTTCAAAACTTTCTGTGTTGTGTTTGTGGTGCCTGTATGCCGAAATAAAGGCGTTTTCAGCAGCATCAAAATAATTGAGTAACCCATTGTGTAGCGGCACTCCAGCTCTTAAAATGGAGCACAAAACAATATCATTTTCTAATACATCTATAGAAGACGTTCCTAAAGGCGTTTCAACAGAAGTTGCTCTATAACTTAAAACCTTGCTCATTTCATAACCCATAATCTCGCCAATACGCTCTATATTTCTTCGAAAGCGCATACGGTCTTTTTGAATTGAAACGTCCCTAATCTCAGAAATAAAGGTGTTTAGAATAGAATTTTGTTGCGATATATTATGAATGTGCATAAGTTTCAATCTTTCATTTTGAATGATAAAGTTAATTATTTAGACTTATATTTACACTTTTAAAATTAATACATCATGTTTACAAGTAAAGCCAATAAAATATTTCAAGACGTTATTGAAAAATATCACATCATTAATACGGTTGAACAGCCCTTTGAAAATGCCTATCCAGAAAGTAATTTATTAGAACATTTATTATACAGAAAATGTTGGATAGATACCGTACAATGGCATTACGAAGATATTATTCGCGACCCACAAATAGACCCAGTTGCAGCTTTAACTTTGAAACGACAGATTGATGCTTCTAATCAAGATAGAACGGATATGGTAGAGTATATTGATAGCTATTTTTTAGAGCAATACAAGCATGTAACACCAAAGGAAAACGCAACAATAAATACTGAAAGTCCAGCTTGGGGTGTAGATAGATTATCCATCTTAGCGTTGAAAATCTATCACATGAATGAAGAAGCAACGCGTAGAGATGCCACTGATGCTCACCGTGCTGCCTGCCAAAAAAAGTTAGACATTTTGTTAGAGCAACGCGTTGATTTAAGTACAGCTATCGATACACTACTAAGTGATATTGAAAGGGGAGATAAATACATGAAGGTTTACAAGCAAATGAAAATGTATAATGATGATGAGCTTAACCCTGTTTTGAGAGGGCAAAAATAAATGTTTGTCATCCTGAACTAGTTTCAGGATCTCATCAATAGAAGTTGAGATGCCAAAAAAAATAAAGCACATACTCGTTATTCGTTTGTCCGCCATGGGCGATGTGGCTATGACTGTGCCCATTTTACGCGCATTGACACACCAATATCCACAAATTAAAATAACCGTTTTAACAAGACCTTTTTTTGCGCCTTTTTTTAAAAATTCACCAAATGTTTCGGTATATTCTGCAGATCTTAAAGAGAAACACAAGGGAGTCTTTGGACTTTATAAACTTTCAAAAGAGTTAAGGAATTTAGGAATTGATGCGGTAGCGGACTTGCATAATGTGTTGCGAAGCAAAATCTTGAAATTATTTTTATTTGGAATAAAAACAGTTCAAATAGACAAAGGCAGAGCCGAAAAGAAGGCATTGGTTAGGGGTGAAAAATTTCAACAACTTAAAACAACGCATAAACGCTACATGGACGTTTTTGAAGCCTTAGGTTTTAAGTTAGATCTGTCAAATCCAACCTTTCCGGAAAAATCAATTTTAAATGATCGAATCAAATCAATTTTAGGAGATGTTTCTAAAAAAAGGATAGGAGTTGCCCCTTTTGCTGCCCATGAAGGAAAAATGTATCCTTTAGATGCCATGAAAGACGTTATTAAAGCACTTTCAAAAGATTATAAAGTGGTTTTATTTGGAGGCGGACAAAAAGAAATCGGCATTTTAAATGAGTTTGAAACTGCTTTTGAAAACGTTGTTAATGTTGCAGGAAAACTTTCGATAGACGAAGAATTAGACGTTATTTCTAATCTAGATGTGATGCTTTCTATGGATTCAGGAAATGCACACATGGCTGCTATGTTAGGTGTAAAAGTAGTTAGCATTTGGGGCGTAACGCACCCGTTTGCAGGTTTTGCACCATTTAAGCAACCGGAAGATTACGCGCTGTTATCAGACAGAAACCAATTTCCAAAAATTCCAACGTCGGTTTACGGCAATAAATATCCAGAAAACTACAAAGAAGCTTCTAGAAGTATTTCACCAGAAACTATTATTGAAAAGATAAAAATGATACTCTAAAAGGTCTAAAGCAAAGCGTGTTCTAACAATCTAAATTTCTAACTATACATCATCATAATCCACCACGATACTCGGTGTTGTAGGGTGCGCTTGACAAGTAAGTATTAATCCTTGAGCTACTTCATTTTCGGTTAAGATATTGTTTTGTCGCATAATAACTTCACCTTCCTTTAAACGCGCTAAACAACTACTGCAAATGCCACCTTGACACGAATATGGTGCATCAATATCTTCATCTAAAGCTGCTTCTAGAACCGTTTGTTTTTGAGACATTTCAAAAGTAGTGGTCTCATCATCAACGGTTACAGTTACCATTGTTTTTCCAGAAGGGGCTGCTTTTTCTTCAACTTCAACAGGTTTTGCTGCTTTAAAAAGCTCAAAATGAATACGGTCTGCATCAATACCATTATTGGTTAACACATCTTTTACGGTATGAATCATGGCTTCGGGTCCGCAAAGGTAAAAGGCATCAACCTCTACATGTTTATGCTTATTAAGCATCACATAATTAACGGTGCTCTTTTCAATGCGACCAAAAATAGAATCGTCTTTATCTTGTTTGCTAAATACAAACTGTATGGAAAAACGGTCTTTATACTGATGTTGAAGCTCTAAAAGTTCGTTTAAAAACATGGTGTCTTCGGTAGACTTGTTTCCATAAACCAAAATAACTTTACTATATACTTCCTCTTCCAAAGCACATTTTATAATGCTTAAAATAGGTGTAATTCCGCTTCCTGCTGCAAATGCCGCTATATTTTTTGTTTTAGAATCGTTAGGTTCAAAAACAAAACGCCCTTTTGGTGGTGCCACTTCTATGGTATCACCAACGTTTAGGCTATTATTTGCATAGGCCGAAAAAGTACCGTCTTTAACCTCTTTTACGGCTACCTGAAGCTCACCACTTTTTGGTGATGCACAAATAGAATAATCGCGCCGCACCTCACTATCATTAAGGGTTGCTTTTAAGGTAATATACTGTCCTGCTTTAAAAGAAAAAGTAGATTTTAGGTTTTCGGGCACATTAAAAGCAATACTTATAGCTTTGTTGGCTTCTTTTTTTATATTTTTAATCGAGAGTTTGTAGAATGATGACATGTGTAAATTTTTGACAAAAATACTAAAGTTGAATTGTAATACCATTTAATCTTTGAAATTACTGTAAGAAGTGATTTAAACTTTTTCTTTTACCTGTAACAATTAATGTAAAAGCCTTACTAACAAATAGAATTTAATAAATAACCTATAAAACCATCAAAATGAAAAAATTATTATTAGTATCCATGTTTTTAGTTGCCGTGGTAACTCAAGCCCAAGAAGCTTCTGATTTTAAAACAGAAACTATTGAATTTATAAAATTAACTGGCGCTGGTGCTGCGTTTGATAATGCCATTTCTCAAATAGGCCTCAATGTACCCGAAGCTAATAAAGAAGCATATACTAAAGAAGCCTCTGCGACATTAGAAGGGTTATATGGTAAAATTGCCGATTTATATATGGAGGAATTTACCGAAAGTGAAATAAAGGAATTAGTCGCGTTCTACCATACCGATTTAGGAAAAAAATTAGCAACAAAACAATTGGGTTTAACCCAAAGAGCGATGGCTTTTGGACAGTCTTGGGGCATGGAAGTGGGTCAGATAGCTCAAAAATATAACGAGTAGGGAATGATTAAAAACTTTTTAAGTTTAGAATGGAAGTCTTTTTTTAGGTCTGCCAACTTTGGAAAAGGGTTGGCTATAAAAATACTCATGGTGTTTTTAGCACTCTATTTTATAGCTATTTTTTTAGGCATGGGCTTTGTTTTATATCCAGGACTTAAAAAGGCTTTTCCGGATAAAGACCCGTTAATCATCGTAAACAGTATGTTGTTCTATTGGATTATTGCTGATTTGGTTTTTAGGTTTTTCTTTCAAAAGCTACCAGTTATGGCTGTAAAGCCTTTGTTACTACTACCCATTAAAAGAAAGGAAATTGTAAACTATGTTTTAGGAAAATCGGTAACCTCTTTTTTTAATTTGTTGCCTCTTTTTGCCATTATTCCATTTGGTATTACGTTAATAGTACAAGATTATCCAACAGTTTCGGTGTTAACTTGGATGCTAACTTTAATGTTGGTAACGCTCATCATTAATTTTCTAAATTTTATTATTGAAAATTTTTCAACTGAAATAGAACTATCCTTTTTACCTATTATAAGTGTTGTAGGAGGCTTATTTGCAATTGACTATTTCAATATTATTTTGTTTTCTGAAATTTTTTCCGATGGGGTTGAGGCTATTTATAAGTCACCTGTCTTTATTATAATTCCGATTTTAATTTTAGTGGTTTTATATGCCATTAATTTTAAATTATTAAGAAAAAAACTGTTTCTTGATAGTGGCTTAAAAGAAAAAGTAAGGGAAGTACAAACTTCAAATTTAGATTGGACTAAGAATTTTGGAACTATTGCCCCTTTTATGCAATTGGATTTAAAACTAATTTGGCGTAATAAACGAACCAAATCATCTGTTTGGTTGGTATTAATAGGCTTATTCTATGGCTTGTTTTTTTATCCGCAGCCAACTTATCAAAACATGCCGTGGTTTTTTGCGTTTATTGGCATTTTTTCAACAGGCATTTTTTTAATCAATTTTGGGCAGTTTATCCCTGCTTGGGATAGTGGTTACTATAAACTGCTCATGAGCCAGAATATCAAATACGAACAATACCTACGATCTAAATTTACATTAATGGCATTAAGTGTCGTCATATTATTTGTTTTGGGTATTCCGTATGTGTTCTTTGGGTGGAAAATTTTATTGGCACATTTTGTTGCAGCCATTTATAATATAGGTGTTAACACACATGTTATTTTATATGGCGGTTCTTTTAATAGAAAAAAGATAGATTTAAACCAAAAAGCAGCCTTTAACTACCAAGGTACAGGTGCTGTGCAATGGCTTATAGGGATTCCATTATTACTTATTCCTATGGGGATATTTGCCTTGTTTTATTTCCTAATTGGGTTTGAATTGGCTTGTTTGGTTTTGGCCATACTGGGCATTTTGGGTATTGTGTTTCATCAAAAACTAATGAAAGGCATTACAGCCAAATATTTACAATCAAAATATAAAATGATTGATGCTTTCAATCAAAATAACTAACAAAAAAACATCATGATAATAACTTCAAACTTATCAAAAAAATATAACGGCAATTTAGTTTTGAATATTGAATCTTTAACCATTCCCAAAGGACAAAGTTTTGGGTTGGTGGGCAATAACGGCGCTGGTAAAACTACTTATTTTAGCTTGCTTTTGGATTTAATTCAGCCAACAACGGGTTTTATAAAAACAAACGATATACACGTAAATAAAAGTGAAGATTGGAAACCTTTTACCGCTGCTTTTATTGATGAAAGTTTTTTAATTGGCTATTTAACTGCTGAAGAATACTTTTATTTTATTGGCGAATTACGGAATCAAAACAAGGCAGACGTAGATAAATTAATAGCACAGTTTGAAGATTTTTTTCATGGTGAAATACTAAATCAGAAAAAGTATTTACGCGATTTAAGTAAAGGAAACCAAAAAAAAGTAGGTATTGTGGCTGCTTTAATTGGAAACCCTGAGGTTATTATTCTAGATGAACCCTTTGCTAATTTAGATCCAACCACACAAATCCGATTAAAAGGCATCATTAAAAATCTAGCTGAAAAACAAGGCGTTACAGTGTTGATTTCTAGTCATGATTTAATGCATATAACCGATGTTTGTGAACGTATTGTGGTACTTGAAAAAGGTGAAGTTGTAAAAGATTTGGCAACCAATGCCGCTACTTTAAAAGAATTGGAAGCCCATTTTTCGGGAGCTGAGGTTGTTTAGGGTTTAGTCGCAGGTTTAATAGTAGTAGTTTAAACCATCATCCGTCTTTGGTCTTCCGTCATCCGCATTTTCCAACTTCGTGCCTTCGCGTCCTTGCGCCTTAGCGAGCAAAATTTCTAGGTTTCACAAAGAAAGTATCTTACAACAATGTGCCATACAACCAAATAAGCAACCTCACTTCATCCAAAAACCACGTCATTTTATGGGTTAATCGAAAAAGATGCTTATTTTTACCTGCTTACATAATATAAGCATAAGTTTATAGTTATTTATTTAGACTAAAAATGTCAGCATTGAAAATACCTTTTAAAGCAACCTTAGTTTTTGCCTGTTCTATTTTATTGTTAGTAAGTTGTTCTAGAAAAAAGGACAAGTTTATTAACAGAAATTTCCATGCTGTTACAGCAGAATTCAATGCACTTTACAATGGTTATAATGCTCTAGAAGCAGGGAAAAGCAGTTTAAACGATAGCTACCAAGATAATTATTGGGACGTTTTGCCTATTGAGCGTATGCAAATCTCAGAAGAGGTGATGCTGCCAGGGCAATCAAAAAACGAAAATTTTACCACTGCCGAAGAAAAAGCAGTAAAAGCCATTCAAAAACATAGCATTACGGTTGAAGGCAAAGAAAAAAATCCGCAAATGGATGAAGCCTATTTGCTTTTAGGAAAAGCCAGATATTTTGACCAGCGTTTTGTGCCTGCTCTAGAAGCATTTAATTATATTCTTTACAAATACCCTGCAAGTGATAAGATAAACCAAGCGAAGATTTGGCGCGAAAAAACCAATATGCGTTTAGATAACGATGAACTTGCCATTAAAAACTTAAAGCGGTTGTTAAAACAAGAAGAGTTGGAAGGGCAAGATTTAGCCGATGCCACATCTATGTTGGCACAAGCGTACTTAAATACAAAATCGGTTGATAGTGCCATTACCCAACTGGAAATAGCTTCAAACGCTACAAAAAATGATGACGAACGTGGACGTTATAAATTCATTCAAGGGCAATTATATAATGAATTAGGCGAAAAAGACAGTGCCAATTTGGCTTTTGATCAAGTTATTGAACTCAATCGTAAAACGCCTCGTATTTATATGATAAGTGCCCATATCGAAAAGATTAAAAATTTCGATTATGAAAAAGGCAATAAGTTTGAGCTATTAGAATTAATTACCGAACTAGAAGAAAACCGCGAAAACCGCCCCTTTTTAGATAAAATTTACCATCAAAAGGCAGTATATTATTTGCAGAACAAGTCCGATACTTTAGCCATTACATACTTTAATAAATCGTTGCGAACCAATTCTCCCGATAAAATTTTAAGAGCTAAAAATTACGAAACTCTTGGGGATATGAATTTTGATAAATCCATTTACCAAGAAGCAGGAAACTATTACGATAGTACCATGACAAGTTTGGTTTTAAATTCGAAACCATACCGTATTATAAAACGCAAACGCGATAATTTAGAAGACGTTATTTATTACGAAGCCATTGCCAAAGTTAATGACAGTATTTTAAATTTAGTAAACCTAACGGAAGACGAACGCATTGCTTATTTTGATGGATTTATTGAAAAGTTAAAAATAAAAGCAGAAAAAGAAAAGGAAAAAGCCGAAGCTGCTGAACGCAACACAGGTTTGGTAACGGTTAACAATAACTTGGCAGGAAACCAACCAGTTCGTACGGGGACGCCAACACAAGCAGCTATGTTTTATTTTTACAACCCAACCACAGTGGCTTATGGTAAGAATGAATTTGTAAAAATTTGGGGAGATAGAGCCTTGGAAGATAATTGGAGATGGTCTAACAAAGGAAATTCAGGTGCAATAAATAATTCACCAGTAAGCAATCTTTTAGTAACGGCTTCAGAAGACGAACTATTCGATCCACAATTCTACATGTCTAAAATTCCTTCCGAAGCAAAAGAAATTGATAGTATTTCTAAGGAAAGAAATTATGCCTATTACCAATTAGGATTGATTTATAAAGAGAAATTTAAAGAATACGAATTGGCAAAAAGTAAATTTCAAAACTTACTTAATAGCAATCCTGAAGACCGATTAATCTTGCCTTCAAAATACAATCTGTATAAAATTTATGAGCTTTTAGGAGAAGATGCTGAAGCTGCCATTGCAAAAACGGATATTGTTTCAAATTACCCAGAATCCAGATACGCTACTATTTTAAACAACCCAGAATTGGCATCTGCCAAAGACGAAAATAGTCCCGAAAGTTTGTATGAAGCACTATATCAGAAATTTGAAAAACAAGAATATGTCGAGGTAATCTCTAAATGTGAAGAATACATTAAAACGTTTGATGGTGAACCCATTGTACCGAAATTAGAACTTCTGAAAGCAACTTCAATAGGACGTTTGTATGGTTTAGAGGCTTATGCAAAAGCCATTAATTACGTTGCAATTACTTTTGCCAATACACCCGAAGGTAAACAAGCACAAGAAATTGAAACCAATGTATTGCCACGATTAACAAGTTCAGAATTCATTCAAGAAAATGATAGTATAACAGACAACTATAAAGTGATTTTTAAATTTGAAAACCCAAAGCAAGACCAAGTTGCTAGCTTTCAAAAAACATTGGATGAGGTATTAAAAAATATAAAATACTATGCGTTAAACTCATCGGTTGATGTGTACGACCCTAACACCACATTTGTATTAGTTCATGGATTAAAAAATGCCCAAGTGGCAAAAACCTTTAACCAGTTACTTACAAAAGAAGATAAGAAAAAAATTAAAGAACCTTATTTTGCAATAACATCTGCAAATTATCAAACCATTCAAATCCATAAGAATTTGGATGCCTATTTAAATACAGGTAATAACACTATAAATAAATAGCATTATGTTTTCAGAGAACAAAAAAGAGAAACAGTCTATAGAAGGCTTATCCAGTCAGAATATTATTTCGCAAGGCACTAAAATAGTTGGCGATTTTAATAGTGAAGGCGATTTTAGAATTGACGGAACCTTAGAAGGTAACATAAAAACCTCTGGTAAAGTGGTAGTAGGGAAATCAGGATTAGTAAAGGGTACCTTGCAAGGAACTGATGCTTATTTTGAAGGTAAATTTTCCGGGAAATTAGCAATATCTGGCACGTTAACCTTAAAATCATCAGCAGTAATTGAAGGTGAAGTTGTTGCAGGAAAACTAGCAGTTGAACCAGGCGCCACATTTAATGTGACTTGTATTATGAAAGGGACCGTAAAAGAAATGAACAAAGGTGGGCAACAACAACAAGGAACAGGATCCGAAAAAACCGCTTAAAAATGCCGTTATCCTTACTGGAATAGCATTTCAAATGGGTATAACTATTTACCTTTTTATTATGCTAGGTAAGTGGTTAGACACAAAATTTTCTAACGGTGGAAAGTTATTCTTAATTATAGGCACGCTGCTTGGTGTTGCCATTTCTCTCTATGTTGTTTTGCAGCAATTAAAGAAGTTTAATAATTAATGAGGAAATTATTAATAGTAAATATTTTAACAATAGCTAGTGTGTCTATTGTTACCTATTTTATTTATATTTCTATTCTACAATATATACAAGCACCCATACTTCAAAATCAGATTCTATTGGCTTATGTTATCAATACCATATTGGCAATAGGTATTATGTCGTTTATGTTTTTGTTTAAAAAACGTTTTAAAGATCAGTTAGGATTTATTTTTATGTTGGGTAGTTTTATAAAGTTTGCATGCTTTTTTGTTTTCTTTTATCCAGCGTACAATTCAGACGGAGATATAACACGTGACGAATTTTTGTCATTTTTTATTCCGTACTCCATTTGCTTGATAACTGAAACCGTAACATCTATAAGGCTTCTCAACAGATTAGACGCTAATGAATAAGTAAAAAATAACCCTTGTAAATAATGTGAAATTTTGTTTTTTGATTTTAAGATAAAAACATACCTTTGCACCGATTTTTAGCCCACTATTAATTAAGTGATATGCAAAATATAATGTCATTAAAAACTATCTGTTTGTTGCTTGTCTTTATGACAAGCCTTTCTTTTGCTCAAGAAAAGATGCATCTAGAAGAAATTGCCCCTGAAGTAGAAGGCAAACAAGGTTTAAAGGAAGAAATAAAAGAATACATTAATCATCACTTATTAGATTCCCACGATTTTGGTTTATATTCTTATGAAAACGATGAAGGGGAAAATGTCCACATTGGTTTTCCGCTTCCAGTAATTTTATGGGATAATGGGTTGCAAGTGTTTTCATCATCTAAATTACATCACGGCGAGTCTGTAGCTGAGGTTAATGGAAATTACTACAAATTATATCACGGCAAAATTTATAAAACAAATGCTGAAGGAGATATTCACCTTGATGAGCATCATCACCCAACAAACTTCAAGCCTTTAGATTTTTCAATCACTAAAAACGTATTTACCATTTTCTTAGTAGGCTTGTTAATATTCTTTATGTTTAGAAGAATGGCTAAGTCTTACCAGAAAGGAGCATTGCCAAAAGGTATGGGGCGTTTATTAGAGCCAATCGTACTCTATATTCGCGACGATATTGCAATTCCAAATATTGGAAAAAAACACTATAAGCGTTATATGAGTTTCTTGTTGACTGTGTTTTTCTTTATCTGGATTATCAATTTATTAGGGTTAACACCGCTTGGTGTTAACGTAACAAACAATATTGCTGTAACATTAGCATTAGCGCTATTAACTTATTTAATAACAACGTTTACTGCAAACAAAAATTATTGGGGACATATTTTCTGGATGCCTGGGGTGCCATGGCCAATGAAAATTATTTTAGCGCCAATAGAATTACTAGGTACATTTATTAAGCCTTTCTCTTTATTAATTCGTTTGTATGCAAATATTACTGCAGGACACATTGTATTAATGAGTATTATTGGTTTAATGTTTATCTTTAAAAACTGGTTAGGAAGTTCATTATCATTTGGTTTGGCATTCGTGCTAGCTTTGTTAGAACTTTTAGTGGCAGCTTTGCAAGCATATATCTTTACAATGTTATCGGCATTGTATTTTGGGTCTGCTGTAGAAGAGCATCACCACGATGACCATTAAATTATAGTTTTTAATTTCCATGCAGATGGAAATCTGAATTGAGTGTTTAATTTTTAATATATATATTATGACTATTCCAAACATTGTAGGAGCTGGTTTAATTGTTATCGGTGCTGGTATTGGTATTGGTAGAATTGGTGGACAAGCTATGGAAGCGATCGCTCGCCAACCAGAAGCCTCAGGAAAAATCCAAACAGCTATGCTTATTGCAGCTGCACTTATTGAAGGTATTGGATTTGCTGCTTTATTTGCAGCTTAAAAAACAAAAACAGCTATAACGGTTGGTTATAGCTGTTTTTTAAATTAAAAATTAACTCGTATAACAAGATATATAAATGGAAAAACTAATTGAACAATTTTCATTCGGATTATTCTTCTGGCAATTATTATTATTTGTTGGATTGGTACTTTTATTAAAAAAGTTTGCTTGGAAACCAATTCTTGACGCTGTAGAGAAAAGAGAAGAAGGTATTAAAGGTGCATTAGAATCTGCTGAAAAAGCAAGATTGGAAATGCAAAACCTTCAAGCCGACAACCAAAAGTTATTAAAAGAGGCAAGAGCAGAGCGCGAAGACATGTTAAAAGAGGCAAGAGAGATTAAAAACAAAATGATTGAAGATGCCAAAAGTGAAGCGCAAGAACAAGCTAACAAAATGATCGCTCAAGCAACAGCAGCTATCGAAAGCGAAAAGAAAGTTGCTATGGCTGAACTTAAAGGTCAAGTTGCTGGTTTATCTTTAGAAATAGCTGAAAAAGTAGTACGTCGCGAATTATCTAGCAAAGACAGACAAGAAGAATTGGTTGAGTCTATGTTAAGTGAAGCTAAATTAAACTAATAACATGGCAGGAGCAAGAGCAGCAATACGTTACGCAAAAGCAGTATTAAGTTTAGCATCAGACAGAAAAACAATCGATGCTGTAAATGAGGATATGAAGCTCATTGCCAATACTATTGCACAAAGTAAAGACTTAAGCGATGCGCTTCAAAGCCCTGTACTGAGTGCTTCAGTTAAAAAAGCGGTTTTATTAGAGGTTTTTAAACAATCAGATAAAACAACTTTAAGCTTAATTGATACTTTAGTAGCAAACAATAGAATTGATATTTTAGAAGATGTTGCTGTAAAATACAGTCAGTTATTCGATCAATCTAAAGGTATTGAGGTCGCTACGGTAACAACCGCAATCGCTTTAACCGATGCTTTAAAACAAAAAGTATTGGCAAAAGCAAAAGAACTTACAGGAAAAGATATTGAAGTACAAAGTATTGTAGATGAAAGCATTTTAGGAGGTTTCATTTTACGAATTGGCGATTTACAATATAATGCAAGTATAGCAAATCAATTAAGTAAATTAAAAAGAGAATTCACATTAAACTAAAATAATTCAGAATTCTGGATTCTGAATTCAAAATTAATAAAGATGGCAGAAGTAAAACCAGCTGAAATATCAGCAATCTTAAAGCAACAACTAGCAGGTTTCGAAGCAAGCGCTTCTTTAGACGAAGTTGGAACTGTATTAACTGTAGGTGATGGTATTGTACGTGCTTACGGGTTAGCTAACGCACAATATGGTGAGTTAGTAGAATTTGATGGCGGTTTAGAAGGTATCGTACTTAATCTTGAAGAAGATAACGTAGGTATCGTATTATTAGGGGTTTCTAAAGGAGTTAAAGAAGGTTCTACAGTAAAACGTACTGGTCGTATCGCTTCTGTAAATGTTGGGGAAGGTATTGTTGGACGTGTGGTAGACACATTAGGAAACCCAATTGATGGCAAAGGTCCTATTTCTGGTAAAACTTATGAAATGCCTTTAGAGCGTAAAGCACCTGGGGTTATTTTCCGTGAACCAGTTACCGAGCCATTACAAACAGGTATTAAATCTATCGATGCCATGATTCCTGTAGGCCGTGGTCAACGTGAGTTGGTTATTGGTGACCGTCAAACTGGTAAAACAGCGGTTTGTATTGATACTATCATAAATCAAAAAGAATTTTACGATGCAGGAAATCCTGTATACTGTATATATGTTGCTGTTGGTCAAAAAGCATCAACCGTAGCTTTAATTGCAAAAACGTTAGAAGAAAAAGGCGCTTTAGCTTATACTACAATAGTAGCTGCAAACGCATCAGATCCTGCAGCGATGCAAGTGTATGCACCGTTTACAGGAGCTTCTATTGGAGAGTATTTTAGAGATACGGGTCGTCCAGCATTAATCGTGTTTGATGATTTATCTAAACAAGCCGTAGCATACCGTGAGGTGTCTTTATTATTACGTCGTCCACCAGGGCGTGAGGCGTATCCTGGAGACGTTTTCTACTTACACTCGCGTTTATTAGAGCGTTCTGCAAAAGTAATTAACAATGATGAGATTGCTAAAAACATGAACGACCTTCCTGAATCGTTAAAATCGATTGTAAAAGGAGGCGGTTCGTTAACAGCATTACCAATTATTGAAACACAAGCAGGAGACGTATCAGCATATATCCCAACAAACGTAATTTCTATTACAGACGGACAGATCTTCTTAGATGGCGATTTATTTAACTCGGGTGTACGTCCAGCTATTAACGTAGGTATTTCGGTATCTCGTGTGGGTGGTAATGCTCAGATTAAATCAATGAAAAAAGTAGCAGGTACTTTAAAATTAGACCAAGCACAATTCCGTGAATTAGAAGCATTTGCTAAATTTGGATCTGATTTGGATGCGGTTACTTTAAACGTGATTGAAAAAGGAAAACGTAACGTTGAAATCTTAAAACAAGCACAAAACGATCCGTTTACAGTTGAAGATCAAGTAGCTATTATTTATGCAGGATCTAAAAACTTATTAAGAGACGTCCCTGTTGAAAAAGTAAAAGAATTTGAAAGAGATTATTTGGAATTCTTAAAAGCAAAACATGCAAATGTTTTAGCAGACTTAAAAGCAGGAAAATTAACAGATGAAGTTACAGATACATTAACCGCTGTAGCTAAGGATTTATCTGGGAAATATAGAAATTAATTTTGAATTCAGAATTCAGGATTAAGAATTATGAGTTATCATAAAAGTGGTAATGCCATAGTAGATAAAAGTTTTTATTTTGCTTGTGATATTGTCATTTATGCTGAAAAGCTCAAAGAAAAACGTTTTTTTGAAATAGCAAATCAGTTGCTAAAATCTGGCACTAGTATAGGTGCTAATGTGAGAGAATCACAAAGAGGAGTTAGTATAAAAGATTTTAAAAATAAATTAGGGATTGCTCTTAAAGAAGCAGACGAAACATCCTTTTGGTTGGACGTTATAGAAGAAACCAACATTTACGAGGTTCCTTCAAAATTAAGAGAAGATTGCGAAGTTTTGATTAGACTATTAGTTTCGATTATCAAAAATTCATAATTCATAATTCATAATTCATAATTTGAACTATGGCAAATTTAAAAGAAATACGTAACAGAATAACATCGGTGTCTTCAACGATGCAGATTACCAGTGCCATGAAAATGGTGTCGGCTGCTAAGTTAAAGAAAGCACAAGATGCTATTACAGCAATGCGCCCTTATGCAGATAAGTTAACCGAACTTTTACAAAGTTTAAGTGCCACTTTGGATGCAGATTCTGGAAGCAAGTTTTCTACACAGCGCGAGGTTAAAAAAGTTTTAATTGTGGCTGTTACTTCAAATAGAGGTTTAGCAGGAGCTTTTAATTCAAATATTATAAAAGAAGTTAACAGATTAACTTCTAAAACCTATGCCAACAAAGAGGTTTCGTATTTAGCTATTGGGAAAAAGGCAAATGATGCTTTTAAAAAGACCAATAAAGTTATTTCAAATAAAAGTGCTATTTATGATGATTTAACCTTTGATAATGTTGCTGAAATTGCAGACATGTTAATGGCTAAATTTGTTGCAGGCGAATTCGATAAAATTGAAATTGTTTACAACAAGTTTAAAAATGCAGCGACTCAAATTGTAACTACTGAACAATTTTTGCCAATTGTACCGGTTCAATCCGATACAAATGTGAATTTAGATTATATTTTTGAACCTTCAAAAGTTGAAATCGTTGAGCAGTTAATACCGAAATCATTAAAAACACAGTTGTATAAAGGCATTAGAGATTCTTTTGCTAGTGAACACGGAGCACGTATGACGGCGATGCACAAAGCAACAGATAACGCAAAAGAGTTAAGAGATCAGCTTAAATTAACTTACAATAAAGCGCGTCAAGCATCTATTACCAATGAAATTCTTGAAATTGTTGGTGGTGCGGAAGCATTGAACAATTAAATATGGAATGATGCCCTATTACTTATGGGTTTTAAATAATATCGAACCTCACTTTTAAGTGAGGTTTTTTTATGGCATTACTTTTGAAACGCTATCTTTATAATGAAGTGGTTTAAACTTTTTCGCTTCAATCGAAAAAGTTTAAACCACTTCAATACCAATATTTGTAAAGATGGGATTATTCAGAAACCTACTTTTTTTAGTTTTTATGTTTGTCATTATGGCGGTTTTTTCACATTGTGCTACAGGGAAACAACTTGAAACCAACTTACCATTTGGAATAGGTGATGTTTATTACCAAGAAAGGGTAGCAGATGTGAAAGGAGGCGGCTCCGGAGTGACTATTTTTATAACGCTTCAAGAAAACCCCAATAATATCATGCTAGACAGTGTTTATTTTCAGGGGAAAGAAGCAAAATTAGAATTTGTAAACGACACCGTTTATATGGGTCGGTTAGAATCTAAAACGGCTTTAAAAAATGATATCATAATGAGCATCGAACCGCATGCAGAATATGGTAATAAAGCTCCAAGAATACCTAACAAGCCACGTTTTGAACTTAAAGAAGACGAATGCATTGTGAGCTACAAAACATCCAATAAAGTAAAGTATTTTAAAATTGGGAAAATCAATAAAAAGGAAGCGTTATAATTTAGGGAAACCTTCCCTTAGAACCAATAATTTATCTTTGGTTTGCATTGGCTAAAAACGTATTTTTAGCAAGATAAAAAAGTAATCCTTGAGCGGACTCAAAACATTATTTAAGCAGACTTTTATTTACGGATTAGCTACGGTGCTTCCTAGAATGCTTAGCTTTATATTAGTGCCTCTCTATACTACAAAAGGGGTTTTGTCTTCGGTGGCCGAATATGGAAAAATTAATATTATTTTCTCCTATTTTGTGCTATTTAATGTGGTTTTGGCTTATGGGATGGAAACCGCTTTTTTTAGGTTTTTCAACAAGGATGAAGATAAAGATGCTGTAACAGGCACTTCTGCAATTTCTCTTATAATATCTTCCTTTCTGTTTTTTGTAATAGCCTTAATTTTTCAAAATCAAATAGCAAGTTATATTGATATTGACGTTAAATACATCAATCTTGTCATCTGGATTCTGCTATTCGATGCTTTGGTTATTATTCCTTTTGCTTGGTTAAGAGCTACACAACGTCCCATGCGATATGCGGTTATTAAAATATTTAATGTTGTTGTTAATTTAGGATTGAATTTGTTTTTCCTACTAGCGTTAAAAAAGTTGGCCATACACAATTCCTTTTTTGAAAGTATTTATAAACCAAATTTTGAAATCAGTTATATATTCATTGCAAACCTAATAGCAAGTGGGATTACGTTGCTTTTAATGGCATTGTTTTATACCAAAATAAAATATGTGTTTAATGCTGGTTTATGGAAAACCATGATGCGTTATGCGTTTCCGGTATTAATTGCAGGGGTTGCATTTTCTATTAATGAAACCTTTGACCGTATTTTATTAGATAAATTATTACCAGAAAACATTGCGGAAACCGAGATTGGAATGTATTCTGCATGCTACAAATTAGCATTATTTATGACGCTTTTTGCCACAGCTTATAGATTAGGCATTGAACCCTACTTTTTCAGTCATTCTAAAAGCGAAAACCCTCAAAACAATTATGCGAAAATCTTAAACTTTTTTGTGGCTTTTGGTTCTATCATTTTACTATCGGTTGTTGTTTTTGCAGATATTATAAAACCGATAGTCATAAGAGACGAAGCCTATTACGAAGCGATGTGGGTTGTTCCAATTATTTTGTTGGCCAATTTCTGTTTGGGAATTTATCATAATTTATCAGTTTGGTACAAAATTACGGATCGCACAAAGTTCGGAGCCTATATTTCGGTCTTTGGTGCATTGGTGACCTTGGCTTTAAATTTTTGGTTAATTCCTGTGATGAGCTATAAAGGCTCTGCTATTGCGACGCTTTCTGCCTATGGTTTGATGATGTTTTTATCCTATTATTTTGGAAGTAAATATTATCCAATTCCTTATGATTTGAAAAAAATAGCATTGTATTTATCCATTTCTATCCTGTTTTCATTCCTATCTTTTTATGTTTTTAGGGAAAATTATCTTGTTGGAATTCCATTGTTAATTGTATTTTTGACTATTGTCTATTTTTCAGAAAAAAATCAAATAAAAAAGCTTTTAAAAAAATAACATGCAAATTAAAATAATAAACAAATCGAATCATGCTTTGCCACATTATGAAACGGTGGCATCGGCAGGAATGGATTTACGAGCCAATTTATCGGAATCGAGAACACTAAAACCTTTAGAAAGAAGCGTAGTGGGTACTGGTTTATTCATAGAATTACCAATAGGTTACGAAGCACAAGTACGTCCACGTAGTGGATTAGCTGCTAAAAAAGGCATTACCGTTTTAAATGCGCCAGGAACTATTGATGCTGATTACAGAGGTGAAATAGGAGTGATTTTAGTAAACCTCTCCAACGAAGATTTTACCATAGAAAATGGCGAACGCATTGCCCAATTAGTAATTGCTAAACACGACCGTGCAGAATGGGTTGCCGTTGAAGAACTTTCGGAAACCGTTCGAGGAGAAGGTGGTTTTGGAAGTACTGGGATAAAATAATTCCTGCGAAGGCAGGAATCTCATATAAAAAAGAATGAAGCATTGGTATGTATATATCATGGCAAATAAACCAAATGGAGTTTTATATATAGGAATAACAGATAACATTGAC
>LLBY010000372.1_pt5 | contig 19755 bp, 16 predicted proteins | sample 1489401 | NCBI WGS metagenome assembly LLBY01 (sample SAMN04092656, study PRJNA295927) | soil metagenome | biome: Soil prokaryotic community; feature: Bulk soil; isolation source: soil from tomato rhizosphere | host: tomato cultivar Hawaii 7996 | place: South Korea | collected 2011-11-01 | reverse complement strand
CGATATAAAATAAAATCTGAAGTCATATTTTTTGGAAAAACGTACAAGATTAGCCTAACTTTAAGCACACGCAGCGATATGCGATTTCCTGTTTTAATCGGCAGGCAATTTTTAAAACGAAAATTTATGGTTGATGTAGATTTAGAAAATGTTTCTTACAACTTAAAACCCTTATGAATATAGTCATTTTATCTAGAAACTCAAATCTATATTCCACCGACAGACTTGTTGAAGAAGGAGAAAAAAGAGGTCATAAAATAGAAGTTATAGATCCTTTAAAATGTGATATCATTATTGAAAAGGAAAAACCAACCATTTATTATAAGGATCGTTATTTGGATTATGTAGATGCGGTTATTCCAAGAATTGGTGCTTCTATCACATTTTATGGTTGTGCTGTGGTACGTCAATTTGAAATGATGAATGTGTTTACCATTGCTACTTCAGATGCCATACAGCGTTCAAGGGATAAGTTGAGAAGCTTACAACGCTTAAGCAAGGCAGGAATAGGTATGCCAAAAACCGTTTTCACCAACTATTCACGCGATGTTGAAGAAGTTATTGAACACGTTGGTGGCGTTCCCGTTATTATAAAATTGCTAGAAGGTACTCAAGGTTTAGGGGTGGTTTTAGCTGAAACAAAAAATGCTGCTGAATCTGTTTTAGAAGCTTTTAATGGTCTGGAAGCACGCGTTATTGTGCAAGAGTTTATAAAAGAAGCTAAGGGAGCCGATTTGCGTGCTTTAATTGTTGACGGACAGGTTGTGGGCGCTATGAAACGTCAAGGGAAAGAAGGGGAGTTCCGTTCAAACTTACACCGTGGTGGTTCTGCAAACATCATCAAATTAAGTGAAGCCGAATTACGCTTAGCTACCAACGCCTCTCGGGTACTTAAACTCCCTGTTTGTGGGGTTGATATGCTGCAATCGGCACGAGGACCATTGCTTTTAGAAGTAAATTCTACCCCTGGTTTAGAAGGTATTGAGGAAGCCACTGGAAAAAATATTGCTAAAAGTATTATTACCTATATAGAACGCAATAAACGTCGTTAAGCATGACATTAGTAAACAATATTTTAACCATTCTTGATACAAAAATATATCCTGGAGAAAGCAAGGAGATTGATTTTGATGTTGCCAATCTGCATACCTCTTCATCAGTAAACGTTCCCATTATTATTGAACGTGCTAAAAAGCCAGGGCCTATTGTATTATTTACAGCTGGTATTCATGGCGACGAAGTTAATGGTGTTGAAATTGTAAGACAACTTATAGCCAATGGTATTAATAAACCTAAAATTGGCACTATTATTTGTATGCCTGTTATTAATATTTTCGGCTTTATAAACTTAAAACGCGAATTTCCCGATGGCAGGGATTTAAATAGGGTATTTCCGGGTACTGTTGATGGCTCGTTGGCCAGTAGAGTTGCCCATAAATTAGTACACGGTGTGGTGCCTTGCGTGGATTGCATTATTGATTTCCATACAGGTGGTTCGGGGAGGTTTAATGCACCGCAAATACGGATAAGTAAAGAAAACAGACATCTAAACGAACTGGCTAAAGTGTTTGCGGCACCTTTTGTATTATACTCTAAAAATTTAAATAAATCGTTTAGAAATACCTGTTATAAACTAGGTAAATCCATGTTGCTTTTTGAAGGTGGCAAATCGTTTCACATCGATGAGAATATCACCAACCAAGGTGTTAATGGAGCTAAACGGGTTTTGAAACATTTAGGGATGTTAAACGCCAATTCTAAAGTAACAAAACCAAAAAAAGACACGGTATTCATTAACGAAAGCCGATGGCAACGTGCCAGTTTTTCGGGTATGTTTAGAGCGACCATTGCTATTGGAAGCCATGTTAAAAAAGGGGATGTTTTAGGATACATTACAGATCCTTACGGCAAATTAAACCAAGCCGTAAAAGCGCCAAATTCCGGTTATATTATTAATGTGAACGAATTGCCTATCGTGTATCAAGGGGATGCGCTTTTCCATATTTCAACAAAACTTAAACGTTAAAAATATGCTTAAAGCCGAATTACGAAAAAAATATAAAACCCTTCGTAGTGCCATGTCGGCAAATCAAATTGACAATTTAAGTATGGCAATAGCCAATCAACTTTTAAAATTACCTATTTGGGAGCATTCGTTCTACCATATTTTTTTATCCATTGAAGAACAAAAAGAAGTAAATACCGATTATATTTTGAATATTTTATCGGGTAAGGACAAACATATTCTCATTTCTAAAAGTGATTTTGAAACGGGCTTCATGACTCACTTTCTTTTAACCGACAATACCATTATTAAAAAGAACAACTATAACATACCCGAACCTGTTGATGGTATTGAGATTTCAAACCATAAAATAGACGTTGTTTTTATACCGCTTTTAGCTTTTGATACCAAAGGAGACCGTGTCGGTTATGGTAAAGGTTTTTACGATCGGTTTTTAGCCGAATGCAAACCCGAAACCATTAAAATTGGGCTATCTTTCTTTGAAGCTGAGGTTGAAGTCGTTGATGTTTTTGAAAGTGATATTAAGTTGGATTACTGTGTGACGCCAAATGAAATTTATAAATTTTAATTTACACAATTCTCGCAATATGTTTCCTTTAAATAATCATCCTGTAATAGTTGAAACGTTACGCCTCCTTTATCAATTGAGTTAAACAATTTGCAATAACGTTCTTTGTTCATATTAATGGCATTTAACATAATGGTTCTATAGTTTGGGTCTTGTGTTAAATCGTTATTAATTAATGTTAAGTTTAAATAATAGAATAACAAATCTTCGTTAATATCTATACTTTTTGCTTTATCTTCCAGTAGTTTGACAGATAAGTCCGTATTTGCATAATAGCTAAAAAATTGGGCTAAACTTAAATAATCATAATCTGATAATGGGAAATTATTATAGTGACTGTTTATAAAAGAAACCGATTTATCCTTGTTCTCATAATCTCTTTCACGCATTAAATTTTCAGCTTTTATTATATGAAAATTTACTAGCATTCTATCAATTAGCGAACTGTGGATTTTATGATTTTTTAAAGCGCTAATTTGGTTTTTGAGTTTTGTCTCTTCAATTGGTATGGCTTTATGACGCCACAATTTTATAGCAATCGCAGTTATATTGTATTTTACTTCGCCGTCTTTTGGTGCCAACTTTTCTAATTCCAACAATTCATTATATACAATTAAAGACAGCCTAATATCTAATGCAGCTCGAAAAGCAGAATTTTTATTAAATATTTTTACAAATTTGGATTGTTTAGGGACCTCCATCTTTTTTAAGAAGTCTGGCTTTATTTCTTTAGTTTTCATTTTTTCGAAAATAGAGTTTTGAATTTCTAAAGCCTCATTTATATCTCCTAATTTTATAGAAGCGTTAAATTTGCCCATCAACTCGTCTGCAGACATATTTACATATTTATCTATCCTTTCTAACTCCAATTCTAAAACTGCTTTTCTGTGGTTTTTTAAAATAGGTTCTAATTCTTCAGAAAGTGCACCGTTTAATTTTCCTTTGATTTGATTTTTTGATAATGCTTTTAAATTTTCGTGTTTTGTTCCTTTTATATCATTCAAAAATTCAACCCAATTTTCAGATGAAGAGACTTCTGTTTGGATGGTTGGCTTTTGAAATGACTGTAATGCCAAAACAATGCTTTTTGCCCTTGATTCCTGAAGTTTTATATTTCGTTCTAAACTTCCTTCAATCGAAGAATACGCTTTAATTTTAATTGCTTTTATATAATAATTTGTCAGCCTTAAGGAATCATAAATGGGCTTAATATCAACCTGTGAATATTCTGCTTTGTTTTTTTGAAATGGTATTTTAAACTTTAATGTTTTATTCCTTATAACAACTTCGTCATCACTAATTGTTTTAATTTGTTTTGGATTATAGGTTAAAGAATCTAAATACATACCCATATCCAATAAATCCCAAGGATAGGATTCTAAATGATAAATCCAATAATATCTACATAAATTATTGTTGCTCAAAAACAATATGTTGAATTCTAATTCTTTATTTAAAAGAGTATTTGGTATGTTTCCTACGTGCACACGGAATAAGTTGTCGCCACTCGATTTTAAATTGCTTTTTAATTTTGAGGTGAAAATAGGCTGAAGTAATTCTCCTTTTATTTGTGGATTTCCAATAATTATTTCATCACAACCATAAATCTCTTTTGAAACGATATCTATTGCAAGTCCATCTTTTGGATTCTTAAATAACTTGTTGAACCAGACTTTATCATTTACTTGAAAATATAAATTGCTTTGTTCCCTTACAATCGAAAATAGAACTTCTTTTGGTTTTTGATTAAATGTTTGAAAACATTGTTGGCATTTTTGATCTCTATCGTTTCCTGGAAAAACAATACCAAAAGTATTTTGAGCTTTAAGTATCGTAAAATTGAAGATTAGAAGAGAGATTACTAAGGGAAGGCTGTACTTATTCAACGGATTTTTTTTGTGCATTTTGAAACATTAAATTAACGCTTCAATTTATGAAAAAAAACTTACTTCTTAGGAAATGCTTTTTTATTCAGTTAATTTGTTCTTTAAGTCCATTCTTTCGTGCAATATTCTTATGACTTCAATTTCATTATTAGAAACGATTTGATAAAAAATAATGTGTTTTCCAATTCTATGGCCTAATAAATCATTCTCAACCTTATCATACTTTCTTCCGATTGTAGAACTTTTAGAAATTTCTCGACAAGCAGACTTTATCATAGCATAATATTTGTCGGCTTGATTTTCCGACCAAGTTTGTGAAGTATAATCCCAAATATCAGAAAGGTCATCAATGGCTTTCTGCCTCAATATGAGTTTAGCCATTCTTTCTTTTTTCAGATTTGAGTTTTGCGAGGTGCTCATCAAAATCAAAGTTTTCCACTCTTGGGCTATTTAATCCTTCTTGAATTGCACTTCTTAGGGCAATAACCTTATTTTCCTCGTCTTCCAGTAGTCGAAGTCCAGCTCTAATTATTTCGCTAACATTTTTATATCTTCCAGTAGAAATTTGGGTTTGGATAAATTCGTCAAAATAATTTCCAAGTGATATAGATGTGTTTTTACTCATTTTCCAATCGTTTTATCAAATTTACCAAAAATTGGTAAAATACACAAATTTGTTCGATTGCTCAAATTACACCCAACTCTTTATATAATGAACTCGTTTAAAAAGAATGAATATGATTATCCTACCAATAAAAGAAAAACAAGATTAATATTATTTTTTTGGAAACGCCTTCTTATTAAAAACAATAAGCATGATAAAGCCCGTGCTTATGGCCACATCGGCAATATTAAAAACAGGCTCAAAAAAATTGAAACGTTTGCCGCCGCCAATAGGGAACCATTCGGGGATATCTAATTCAATCAACGGAAAGTAAAGCATATCTACCACCTTGCCATGCAACAGCGAATCGTAGCCTCCTGCTTCGGGCAAAAATGTAGCTACTTGGCTAAAACTGTCATCAAACAAAACGCCATAAAAGACAGAATCTATAATGTTCCCCAAAGCGCCTGCAAATATGAGGGCGATAGATAGTATCAATATCCTGGGCCCTTTTTTTCTTGTGGCATCGTATAACCAATAGCCAATACCAAAAATGGCAACAATTCTAAACACCGTTAAGAATATTTTGGCAGAACGATCAGAAATAAAAGATGCAAAATCGCTAATTTTTGTTCCCCAAGCCATGCCATCGTTTTCAATAAAATAGATTTGAAACCAGCTAAATACCTCAATGTTTTCCTGAAGTTTAAAATGGGTTTTTATATATATTTTACTTATTTGGTCGATTAGTAAAATAATGATAATTAGAATGGTTGACTTTTTTAACGACATAAATAAATTTACGAATTACGAATTACGATTGACGATTTACCACATAACCTCTTTTGGTTGTTGGTTATCGCTTGAAACACTTTCTAACCTTTTAACCTTATAACTTTCTAACCCTTTAACCCCAAACAAAAAAACGTCTCAAGCCCAGTACGTATCGGGAGAGACGTTTGAATATATGCTTAAATCATATTATTATTGCATGTTTTTTGCTTCAATACTTAAAGTGGCATGAGGTACTAATTTTAAACGCTCTTTAGCAATTAATTTACCAGTAACTCTACATACACCGTACGTTTTGTTTTCTATTCTAATAAGTGCATTTTTTAAATCGCGAATAAACTTTTCTTGTCTAATGGCTAATTGCGAGTTAGACTCTTTACTCATTACTTCACTTCCTTCATCAAAAGCTTTAAAAGTAGGCGACGTATCTTCTGTACCATTACTATGGTCATTCATATATGCACTTTTAATAAGCTCTAAATCATGCTGTGCTTTTACTATTTTTTCTTGTATTAGCGTTTTAAATTCGGCTAAATCAGCATCAGAATATCTTACATTTAAATCTAAACTCATAATTTTAATGTTTTTGTATGTATAATTTGGTATTTACATCATCAAAAGCAATCTCTATACCATTATCTAATTTGTCAATAATTTCGAGGTCTTCGGTTAGTGTTTCAGCTTTAATATACGACATATTTGTATTTATAGCCGTTACAATATAAGCATCATTTTGCAATTTAACATCTATTCTATCGGTTACTTCAAATCCTGAATCCTTACGTAAATTCTGGATACGATTAACAAGTTCTCTGGCAACACCTTCCATTCGTAAATCTTCAGAAATTGTTATATCTAAAGCAACGGTTAAATTGCCTTCGTTTGCAACCAACCAACCTTCAATATCTTGTGATGTAATTTCTACATCGTCTAGGGTTAAAGTTATATTTTTTCCGTTAACTTCAATATCTAAAACACCATTTTGTTCTATTTTGTTAATATCTTCTGCCGAAAAGTTAGTAACTTCAGATGCAATGGCTTTCATTTCCTTTCCAAAACGGGGTCCCAAGGTTTTAAAGTTGGGTTTTATTTGTTTTACCAATATCTCTGAAGCCTCTTCTAACAGTTCAATTTCCTTGACGTTAACTTCATGTTTTATTAAATCCGAAACAGCTAAAATCTCTTCTTTTTGCTGTTTGTTAGTAACAGGAATCATGATTTTTTGAAGCGGTTGACGCACTTTTATCTTTTCCTTAGCTCTTAACGACAATACTAGTGATGATATTGTTTGTGCCGCTTCCATTTTGCGTTCTAAACTTTTATCAATAAAAGCCGAATTAAACACAGGGAAATTTGCCAAATGAACACTTTCAAAAGACTCTTTATTGGTTGCTGAATTCAAGTCCAAATACAACCTATCCATAAAGAATGGCGCAATTGGCGCACCCAACTTCGCAATGGTTTCCATACACGTATAAAGTGTTTGGTAAGCCGAAATTTTATCTTGTTGGTAATCCCCTTTCCAAAAACGTCTTCTGCTTAAACGTACATACCAGTTACTTAAATAATCTTGTGTAAAATCCGAAATGACCCTAGCTGCCTTTGTTGGCTCATAGTCTGCATAATATGCATCCACTTTCTTAATCAAAGTATGTAATTCTGAAAGGATCCAACGGTCTATTTCTGGGCGTTCATTTACAGGAATATCAGCTTCAGTATACGTGAAATTATCCAGATTTGCATATAGTTGAAAGAACGAATAGGTATTGTAAAGCGTTCCGAAAAATTTACGTTTGACTTCTTCAATACCTTCTAAATCGAATTTTAAATTGTCCCAAGGGTTGGCATTGGCAATCATGTACCAACGTGTCGCATCTGCCCCGTAAGTTGACAATGTCTCAAAAGGATCGGCAGCATTACCTAAACGCTTGGACATTTTTTGTCCGTTTTTATCTAAAACCAATCCATTGGACACAACGTTTTTATAAGCAACCGAATCGAAAACCATGGTGGCAATGGCATGCAATGTATAAAACCAACCCCGTGTTTGATCGACACCTTCGGCAATAAAATCGGCTGGATACGACGTTCCTTTGTCAATTAACGTTTTGTTTTCAAATGGGTAATGCCATTGTGCATACGGCATGGAGCCTGAATCGAACCAAACATCTATTAAATCGCTTTCGCGTTTCATTGGTTTTCCTGAAGGCGAAACTAATACAATGGTATCTACAATGTTTTTATGCAAATCGATTTTGGCATAGTTTTCTTCGGAATTGTTGCCGACTTCAAAATCTTCAAAAATATCTTTTGAAAGCACACCTGCTGAAACCGCTTTTTGCATTTCGTTTTTTAACTCTTCAACCGAACCGATACATAGTGCTTCCTTGCCGTCTTCGGTTCTCCAGATAGGCAATGGAATGCCCCAATAGCGTGAGCGAGATAAGTTCCAATCGTTAGCGTTTGCCAACCAATTACCAAAACGACCCGTTCCTGTGGCTTTTGGTTTCCAGTTAATGGTTTCGTTAAGCTGGAACATACGTTCCTTAACATCGGTTACTTTAATAAACCAAGAATCTAAGGGGTAATAAAGAATGGGTTTATCGGTTCTCCAACAATTGGGATAACTGTGTTTGTATTTTTCAACCTTAAAGGCTTTGTTTTCTTCTTTTAATTTAATGGCGATCTCCACATCTACTGAGCGCTCTGGGGCTTCACCATCGTTGTAATATTCATTTTTTACGTATTTACCGGCATATTCGCCCATTTCTGGTCTGAATTTGCCTTGTAAATCCACCAATGGTACTAAATTACCATAGTCATCTTTTACCAACATAGGTGGTACTTCTGGCACGGCTTCTTTGGCAACTTTAGCATCATCTGCACCAAATGTTGGCGCTGTGTGAACAATTCCTGTACCGTCTTCAGTGGTTACGAAATCTCCTGAAATGACTCTAAAAGCGTTTTCCGGATTATCATTTGGAAGCGCGTATGGTAATAATTGCTCGTATTTTATTCCAACTAAATCTTTGCCTAAACAGTCTCCAATAATTCTATATGGAATTTTTTTATCGTCAGCTTTGTAATCTAATAACTCTACTTTTGTTTCAACTTGATTGAATTTTCCTGAAAATTGATAATTAACCAGTTTTTTTGCTAAAACCACACGGATTGGTTCAAACGTGTATTGGTTATAGGTTTCTACCAATACATACTCAATTTTTGGACCAACGGTTAAAGCGGTGTTGCTTGGTAAGGTCCAAGGCGTAGTCGTCCAAGCTAAAAAGTGAACATCGCCTTCATTTTGTAAAAAGTCTGGAAGCGATTCTGGCTTTGCTTTAAACTGCGCCACAACCGTCGTATCCGTTACATCTTGATAAGTCCCAGGTTGGTTTAACTCGTGCGAACTTAATCCGGTTCCTGCTTTTGGGGAATAGGGTTGGATGGTATAACCTTTGTACAACAACTTTTTGTCATAAATCTGTTTTAGCAACCACCAAACGCTTTCCATGTATTTTGGTTCGTAGGTAATGTATGGGTCATCCATATCTACCCAATAACCCATTTTTTCGGTTAGGTCATTCCAAATATCGGTATAGCGCATCACTGCTTTTCTACAAGCTTTGTTATAATCTTCCACCGAAATGGTTTTTCCAATATCTTCTTTGGTAATTCCCAATTCTTTTTCAACGCCTAACTCAATGGGAAGTCCGTGCGTATCCCAACCTGCTTTACGCTTCACTTGATACCCTTTTTGGGTTTTGTAGCGGCAAAAAATATCTTTTATGGCACGTGCCATAACGTGGTGAATCCCCGGAAGTCCGTTTGCTGAAGGTGGCCCTTCAAAAAACACAAACGATTCGTTGTTTTCTCTAGTTGAAACACTTTTTTCAAATATGTTGTTTTCTTGCCAATAGTTAAGAATTTCTTCGGCTACTTTTGGTAAGTCAAGACCTTTATATTCAGGGAATTTAGTACTCATTGTATCAAATTTCATTTCGAGGTGCGAAATTAAGGAATTTTGATAAAATAGCGTGGTTAAATAACTAAAAAACCTTTGATGGATCTCAAATATTGCACAATTAAACTAATGCGCCTTTTTAAATGCTTTTTGAAAACGATTGGCTTTATCTAAAAGTAGCTTCTCTTCTTCTGAATTAACATGTTCTTTTGCAATGACTCTTTTGTTATTAATGTAGATTTTTTTAACAGGTGTGTTTGCCAATTCAGAGGTGATAAAAAACAATTTATTATCTGAAAAATAATAGGTTTCGGTGATTGTTTTATTAGTGATTTCGATGTTTTTTATTTTCGATAATTCTTCACTATTTTCATCAAAAAGTACATAATATTTAAAGGTACCTACGTCTTTAAAACCTTCTTTATCTGTCAAAGCACCTTCTGTTTTGGTTTCTTTTAAATCTTTATTGGCATCAATTTTAGAAACCTTCTTTTCTGTTTCAGCAATAGCTGCATCCGTACTTAAATTTGTTTTAGTACCACAAGAAAAAACGGTTAGTAATAGTATAAGACCTAAATAATTTTTCATTTGTTTGAATTTTTCAATTCATGTGAATTTAGGGTATAAAAAAAGCCTAAACAAATATTTAGACTTTTTTATGAGTGAAGCTAAGTTAATTAACTATTATTTTTTTAGTAATTACCTGACCTGTTTTGGTTTTAAACCACGCCAAATAGGCACCAGTTGCCACATTTGATATCTTTAGCCCATTGTTCAGGGTTTCTTGGGATACATTTTTAAACTCCAATACCGTTTGACCACGCATGTTCACTATGGATAATTTATCGATAGATGTATTTAGCTTTTTACCATATATGGTATTGGTCGCATTTTGATAAAAGATAAAGTTTTCTGAAACCGTAGCTTCTTCGGTACTTAAGCTTTTTTGTTCTGATTGGAATACAATCTCAAATCTTTTATTGAACTTTCCTTGTGTTGAGGTAAATCTATATGCTGTATTTTGGGTTAAATCGAAATATTCGCCCGTTTCATTATCCCTTAAATAAACGTCTTGTTTTTTATCTATATTTTCAAATTCAGTAGCTTTAATCTCAAAGGTGTTATTGCCCGATGATTTAAAGTTCAGGGAAACCACCTTATCGGCTGTAATAGGGCCGTATGCCTGTATATTCATGTTTTTTCCATCTAAATTCAGGTTGAAATCGTTATTGCTGCCTTCATCGCACTCGGCGTCATAGCCATAATCGTAACCATCTGCGGTTGTTTCACTAAAACCTAAAAGCACCTCTCTTCGTATTTTTGGACCTACGATTGAATTGAACTCTAAACGGATTTTCTTCATCCCGGTACTTTGTTGGTCTTTAGGTGGTTTGGTTGTACTTTTGCTTTTTGTTTTTACTGACTTAAAAAAAGTAGCACCATTGTCATAAGTGCCATCGGCATCGGCTTCTTTTATAAATACACGCTGGCTATTGTTAAATACCACCGTTCCGTTTGCTATAATCTCAGTAATAAAACCTTGTCCAACTGGAAGATATTTTGAAGGTGTTATGGTACCGTCTTGAGAACCGTTATTGGCTCCTTCTATTCCCACAAATTGATATGCTCTACAAGAACCTAATTTATTTACTTGGGCATACCCGCCTTTGTATTCATTTAAATAATGGGAGTCTCCAGCCCATTGTTGCCATAATTGCAGTGTACCATCAATAACACCTGCATTGTCGTCAATAAATTTATTGACATCCAAAGCTGATGGGTAGGGGTTCCCAAACAGGTATTCCGTTTTTGATACCGAGGTTATGGATCCAGGACCTCCTACATCGGTAACATTTACTAAAATAGTGCCGTTATTGGGTTTGCCTTCAAATATATATTGTTGCTGTAAACCCGCATTTCCTGTGCCTTTTTGAGTATATCCCACCCCAGAGAGTAATGTTGTGTTTGGATTAAAAGACGCCCAATCCCAATAGGTTATTCCGTTTTTAAAGGTATAGAGCCAATAGGTACTGATTTTGCCCACTTCATTATATGCCGAGGTAAATTGCATATTAAACCCCGTTTCATCCTTAAGCATATTTATCTTAAATGGCGTGTTGTTGGTATTGTTAGTTGCTGTGTTGTTATCGGTGAGGCTTGTTGCGCCTACGGTACCAACTGGCGACGACCAATAGTTGTACCTAAACGCATTGGAAGTGCCTTCTTGACGGCGTAAAATTTTGCCAGTTGCAGAAGTTACTAAATCGCTAGTGGAGGTCTGCAACAATTGCGAATCATCTTTTAAATCTAAGGTACCGTTCAACTCTAAATACCAACTGTTTAGAACTTGATTGCTGCCATGTACCGTTAAGGTTTTGTCTGTATCAATGAATAAGCCAATTGACTTAACAGAATTACTGGTAGTTACGTTATTTTTAATTTGAATAATACTCCAATCTTTATTATTGGCAGCATCTACAATATCCCAAACACTGCCGTATAGCCACGTGTTTGTAGATGTCCAATCACCATCGTCCTTCGATATATAAGGTATAGGAGCAGTTTCATCTTGAAATGTAGTAATGTTATGTAACTTGGTAATTCTATCAAAAGATGAAAAATCGGAAGTACGTGAATTAGAAACAAGAAGACTTAAAGGATAATAGGACAATAAACTTGTCCAAGATATAGTAGCATTAGTAGAAATATCCGTAATGTTTTTATTAATCACTTTACCTTTTACAATGCCATTATTGTTTTCAATTTCCTGATAAACCATACGTTGTATTTGACTATCTGTAAGCACTGTATTAAATACTCTTACTTCGTCTATATCACCTTTAAAGTATTCGCTACCTGAACTGGTCGATCTGCGTCCTATTTCAAAATTACCATTAGAAGAAGCAGAATTAGCTATGGTAGATCCCGTTGCGCCAACATTTACACTTGTTATGAAGGCTCCATCGACATACAGCGTCATAATTCCCGTGGTACTTGAAAAAGTTCCGGTAATATGATGCCATTCGTCGTAGTTAATATTAGTTGATGCTGAAATTGTTTTTAAGGTTGTTGCTGAGGTTTTCAATGTAAAGGAAGGTTTGTTACCATTTTCCAACCATAACCTACAGCCTACATCTTCACCAGCTATGGTCATATTGGTGCTATTTCCAGAATCGGACAGCACCCAAGCCATAATAGTTACATTACTTTCGCCATTAATAAAATTTGGGGTGGTTGCATGATCATCTATCCCATCAAAGTCCAGTTTAGATTCTTCAATAAAGGGGTTTATAACAATATCACCACCACAATTTGCCAAAATCTCTTCGTTAGAGCTTGGTAATGTAACATCTAATAGAATATCAATGCCTTCCGTACAACCGCCACAAACACTATCAAAACCACCACCATCATCTACATCGTAATATAAATGTCCAGTAATAATCCCATTATTACTTAAGATTGCATTATTACGCACCACAAGAAACGATGTTTTATCGTTACCTATTAAACTCACATTGTTTATATCGATATTATTTACAACTAAAATGTCGTCATTATTGAACACACTAGAGCCAAAATTTAAACTACCATCTATAATAATTAACCCGTAGTTAGTATAATCTGCATTTAATGTCATATCTGTGTGAATATATGTTGAACACAAATTTTTCAAACCACTAGAACCTCCAGAACTTAAAGAACCAACCACTTCAAATAAACCACAATTATTAAAAGGCGCATTTATTGTAGCATCTCCTTGTACAATAACTTTAGAATTTTCATAGCTAGTCATAGATGCCTGCCCCCCTAAACTTAAATGGCCTCCGACATTTAGTTGTCCCGCATTATGTACGGTTGCCGCCCCACCAGGAGCAAAATCACCTGGTACGGAGAGAATACCATTGGTACCTATGGTTATGGACAAACCAGCTAACGATGGTGTTGTAGTTGTAAAATTAATTTCTCCAGCAGCTAAAATTTTTGAAGTACTGGTAAAGCCAGTCACAGTCCCCGTATATTGTATACCAGATGCCACATAAAACGTTCCTCTAATATTAAACAAAAAATTACCTGTGTAATTAGCTAAAATACAGATAGATTCACCTGAAGATGAAGAGGTTGGAGCTAATGTTGGCAGTCCCAAAGCATTAACCCAACCTGTAGTAGTATACGAATATGTACAGGTTGCAGGTGCAGTTGGTGGCACAAAGGTATTGCCACTGCAGTTTTGCGCTTCTAGATCAAAAACCAATAACAATCCAATTAGGTTCAAAACTAAATTCAATGTAGGTTTCATAACGTTAATAATTTAGATTAAGGCCGTTAGTTATTCACTTATTTTATGTGAATTCTAATACTACAAATGAATACTTGAGGGGAGTATCACTAATTTAAACAAACCAAATTCATGGCTTACAATGAATTAATAGCACAATATTAGCAATAAATTATTTACTAATCTAAGAAAAAAAGCATTTTTTATCGATTAAGTGTTAGTTATCTTCGTTTAAAAGCAAAAATAACCATTAACACGACACATCAAAAAACTTTAATTAACCAATCATTTATTTTGATAATTAGCTCTTCGTAGGCTAAGATTTTATAGTATCTCTTGTTTGAGGGGCATTTTTACTTTATTTAGAAGACACTTTGGGGCAAAGTAATCTCCAGAGTACTAAATAACTGTCTAAATTTTGGCGTTTTAGTGACGGATTTACACAAAAATTATCATTTAATATTGACTACGCCAAATAAAAAAAGGCTTTTTTGTTAAGCGATTAAAATATCCGTTTAAAAGTAATCTTTTGTAAGATTTTATTTTTGAGAAACATATGAAACCATCATTAAAAACATTAAGATGCTTTCATGCAGTACTTTATCCTAAAAAAACAGTAACCAGATCTTCAATCTTAGAAATTAATTGAATTTTAATGACTGTATTTTTAAGCGCTATTTTATTGTATTTAGACACAAAAATGGTAGAAAATCCTAATTTTTCAGCTTCCAAAATGCGTTGTTCTATGCGTTGAACAGGGCGTATTTCTCCCAAAAGACCAACTTCAGCTGCAAAACAAAAATCTTTTGGCAACGATACATCTTCGTTAGATGACAAAATGGAGGCTACAACCGCTAAGTCTATAGCTGGATCATCAACCGTTATACCGCCTGTAATATTTAAAAACACATCTTTAGCACCCAAACGGAAGCCGGCACGTTTTTCTAAAACAGCTAAAAGCATGTTCAAACGTTTGGCATTAAAACCTGTTGCACTACGTTGCGGTGTGCCGTAAACCGCAGTACTTACCAACGCTTGCACTTCAATCATTAATGGGCGCATACCTTCTAGGGTTGCAGCAATGGCGTTACCTGAAAGTTCTTCATCCTTTTTGGAAATTAAAATTTCAGACGGATTGGAAATCTCACGTAAACCAGACCCTTGCATTTCGTAAATACCCAACTCGTTGGTTGAACCAAAGCGGTTTTTATGCGCTCGTAAAATTCTAAAAACATGGTTGCGGTCGCCTTCAAACTGCAAAACCGTATCGACCATGTGCTCTAAAATTTTAGGACCCGCTATATTGCCGTCTTTTGTTATGTGACCAATGAGCAATACAGGAGTTGCGGTTTCTTTGGCAAATTTGATAAGTTCGGTAGTGCATTCTTTTATTTGAGAGATACTTCCTGAAGACGATTCGATATAATCACTATGAAGTGTTTGGATAGAATCGATAATAACAATATCCGGCTCTAAAGCTTCAATTTGTTTGAAGATATTTTGGGTTTTTGTTTCTGTAAGTATATAACAGTTATTATGCTTTGGATTAATGCGTTCCGCACGCATTTTTATTTGTTTCTGGCTTTCTTCGCCCGAAACATATAAGGTTTTATAGGGCAATTTCAATGAAATTTGAAGGAGTAAAGTGCTTTTTCCAATGCCGGGTTCACCACCTAATAAAGTTAAAGACCCAGATACAATACCACCACCAAGTACGCGATTAAACTCAGCGTCAAACGTATCTAGTCGTGCTTCTTTTGATGTGTCAATATCCTGAATTCGTAAGGGGATAGCGGCTTTTTTTATCGCAGACGTTGGCGATTTCCAATCACTTTTTTCAGGTGTTTGAATGACTTCTTCAACTATGGTGTTCCACGCTTTACAAGCGTTACATTGCCCTTGCCATTTGGCATGTTGCGAACCGCAGTTCTGACAAAAAAAGGTGGTTTTTACTTTTGCCATATTCCTCTTCTAACCTCTCCAAAGAAGAGGAATTCATTCTGTTTTTAAATTTATATTAGTAATTAGTAGCCGAAATCTGCTTTAATGGCATCTGCTTTTTTAAGCATTAAATCTTTAGTAATACCAGCGATTTCATCAAAAGTATAACCTGTCTGATAGGTTCGCATGGCTTTTTTAGATTCGCCAGCTTCTTCGTAAAATCGAGCTAAATAATAATTTCCTAGTAGGGTTTTAGGATATTCATCGCGTGCAATCTTACCTAAAACTTCATAATATTCAAATTTTTGTGTCTTTTCAATAGCTGCCGATATGGCTTTAAAGTCGTTAACAAGAATTTGTTTTTTTATACCAAAAAGCTCATAAATGGTTTTGTACTTTTCTTCAAGATATGCCACTGGCGAGCCTTCTAGTTTTAGAATAGTTTCAGTGTATTCATCTTTACTTATAGGTTGAAAAACTTTAAAGATAGCTTCAATAGCATTTGGAATGGCATGCGTTGGCACCGAATAATGCGATGGTTTTTCAAAATTATTGAACTTATAGAATAGGTTTTTGTTGTCTAATACTGAAATATCGGTGTTTAAAGCATTTGTCATTTTTTTAATTGACGGTGAATCATTATTTGTATTTGCCAAATAGTAAAAAGTTTTAGAAGGCATCTTACCTAGCACTTCTGGAAGATAATCTAGCATTTTAGGTGCCAATTCTGGACTAATAGTTATGTATCCGCTAAATATAGGGTTTGGTTTTAATAAAAAATAATTAATGTAGTTTGCCGTTTCACCATGACCAACAGCGATTCTAAAATTAGCGGTTTTATATTTTTTCTCTAAATAAGGAATAAGTTCTATGCCAATAAATTCGAAAAAGTTAGCACCAGTTTCTATGGGTAACGAATTTTGTTCGGAATACATACAATCATCATAACGTTTATCATATTGATTGATGCCTACTACAATTGCTGCGGGCATATCTTCCCAATACGCGTAGTAATCTACATTTCCAGCTACAGCTTCAAACAAATAATCACCATCCAAAACAATAAATAAAGGATATCTTTTATCCCTATTAGCATCATATCCTCTAGGGAATTGAATTTTTAATTCACGTGTTTCACCAAGTTTTGCAGACTCTATGGTTTCATACTTTACTTGGGCATTCAAACTATTTATTGAGTAAACAACCAATAAAATGGAAAGGAGATGTTTCATTCTATAAAAATGATTTGAGATTTTATGCAAGGTAATAAATTAACCCAATGTTTAAAAACAAAGTTAAAGCTCTATGTGGGGTTTTCTGAAGTTTTATTTCTGTTATAAATAGGAAGAAAAATAAAGGAAAGCACTCCAAAAATAAAAACCATAAGTGTTTGGGAAGACCATATAATCCAACCAAAAGCATAACTAGCGTCTTTTGGCAATCCGAACAAAAGAAAAGCCCCTAAAACTGCTGCTGGATAAAAAAACACACCCCCGTTGGTAGCTGCAATTGTAAAACTTGCAGCAATAAAAGCCACTATTACAGCGCCTAGGGAAGCATTATGCAATTCATTCAAAGCAAAAGAGGTAACATAAAACATCAGGATGTACATAGCCCAAATAAACAGCGTATGGAAAATGAATGACCATTTATATTTCATTTTAAAAATACTTAAAAGACCTTCTGTCAATCCACTTAAAAATGTTTTTATTTTTAAAGCAATTTTAGAATGACTTTTTTTTATATAAATAAACATGGCAGCAATAGAAGCCATTGCCAAAATACCTCCGACGATTAATTTTATTGGTTGAAATGCATTTTCAAGAAGTTCGTAAATAAATTCAAACTGAAAGATAAGTGTTAAAATGATGATACCAAGCATGACAATAAGGTCTGCAATACGCTCAGCCACTATGGTGCCAAAACCTTTTTCAAAAGGCACGTTTTCATAATTGGTAAGAACCGCCGCCCTAAGCACCTCACCAGATCTAGGAATTCCATAGTTTGCTAAATAAGTTATAAATACCGCCATAATACTATTGGGCAACTTTACCTTATAACCCATAGGTTCTAATAAAAACTTCCATCTGTAAGCACGTGACAAATGACTTAAAACCCCTAAAAAAACACCAAGCAGTATGTATGAATAATTGGCACTTTTAAAATAAGGGATAATAGTAGCTATTGGTATTTTTGAAAACATGAACCATCCAAAAACAACAGCTAGTAAAAGAGGAATCAAAATTTTTAGCGCTTTTTTTACAGAATGGCTCAAAAGGATTATTTTAACAAGTTTGTGGCTTCGTCCGGGAAGACTAAAGATGGTTTAAAAACTTTAGCTTCTTCAATATCCATAAAAGCATAAGTGATCAATATTAAAGTGTCGCCGACCGCAACTTTTCTGGCGGCAGCACCATTTAGTGTGATTTCACCACTGTTTCGTGGTCCTGGAATGCAATAGGTTTCTAAACGTTCACCATTGTCGTTATTTACAATTTGAACTTTTTCTCCTTGAATGATATTGGCTGCTTCCATTAAATCTTCATCAATAGTAATACTTCCTATGTAGTTAAGTTCTGCACCGGTGCATTTTACTCTGTGAATTTTAGATTTTACTACTTGTATTTGCATGTGGCAAAGATAATTAATTTAGAGCTATGTTGTCTATTAACCTAATATCATCGGCATACACGGCAATAAACGCTCTATATTTTTTGTTTTTCGTCTTACGGTTTATCGTTTTTAAGGTTGAAGCATCTGCAATAATAAAGTATTCTAACTTTAATAAATCATGGCTTTCAAACTGTTTTTCAACCCATTGCGAGACTTTATTAGCACTTTTTGTGCCAAAATAAGCTTTGGCAGTTGTTAATGTTTTATAAATAAAAGGTGCTGCTTCTTTATAATTTGGTTTTAGTCGGGTGTTGCGGGAACTCATTGCTAAACCAGACGCTTCTCTAGATATAGGACATGGTACAATGTTGACTGGAATATGATATTTTTCAACTAACTTTTTTATAATAGCTAATTGCTGAAAATCTTTTTCACCAAAATAAGCATTGTCGGGTTTTATAATGCTGAACAGGCGTTTTACGATGGTTCCCACACCATCAAAATGCCCGGTTCTAAATTTGCCTTCCATTTCAAACTCCAAGCCATCAAACTCAAAGGTTTCAGAGATTGTGTTTCCTTCGTATATGTCATCAATAGAAGGTGCGTAAACTAAAATAGCATCTTTATTTATAGAACTAAGTAATTCTATATCCCGCTCTAATGTTCTGGGATATTTTATTAAATCTTCTTTATTGTCAAATTGTGTTGGATTAACAAAAATACTAACTACAACCTTGTCATTGTTTTTTAATGCTTTTTTTACCAAAGCTAAGTGCCCTTTATGCAATGCACCCATGGTTGGAACCAATCCTAAAGTTTGATTTTTTTCTTTAAAAGCATCAATTGCAGCTATAATTTGTTGTTTTTCTGTGTAAACCTTCACTTTTTAATATAAAATTAACGGGTGCAAACTTAAGATTTTACAATCAATCTGCATAAATTTTTGTACTTTTGCGTGTTTTTTATTTCGATTTTTCGAAAGAAACACATTTATACAACAGGTATTTTCAAATTTCTTACACAAGAAATGATTAATAGCGGGTTGTATAAAATCTATAAAAAGCAATAAATACTAACACATGAAA